>CEUN01090487.1_pt1 | contig 20531 bp, 18 predicted proteins | sample 361501 | NCBI WGS metagenome assembly CEUN01 (sample SAMEA2622801, study PRJEB7988) | marine metagenome | biome: marine biome (ENVO:00000447); feature: marine epipelagic mixed layer (ENVO:xxxxxxxxx); material: "saline water (ENVO:00002010), including plankton (ENVO:xxxxxxxx)" | depth 120 m | reverse complement strand
CCCACCCTTTGACATGGAGGTACGCTTGCCGATTTCATCAACTAATGCATCGTGATACCCGTTGTCGGCAAACACAGCTTCTGCTGCCTCGAGAATTCTCTCGCGGGTTTCATTGCGCTGTTGAGTAGACGTAGTAGACAAGTTTGGGCGGCATAGAGCGGGTTAACGCAACCGACCGACCAGTCGGTATGCGCTCGACAATGATATCGACGAACTATCTGACGAGCAATCGGTTAACATGCACCTACCATTTCCAGAATTACAGATGTTGAACGGGTTCTGGGCGACAACTAATCTTCAGGTGAGAAAATGACCAGCGATCTTGCGAACATACCACCTGACTTCAAAGTTTTAGTCTCGGACATTCACGGACCCGAAGGGCCGGCGATCGACTCTGAAGGTCGGTTACATGTCGTAAGCGCCGACGACGGAGCGGTGCTTCGTGTTGATGACTCCGGTGCTACGACCGAGGTTGCATCCACTGGTGGGCGACCTAACGGCTTGGTTTTTAACCCCGATGGGGAGATGTTCGTCGCAGATGCCGAATTGAAAGCAATTTTGCGCGTCGATTCGAATGGCAGAACCGAGGTGTTCACCGATTCATTTCAGGGGACTGCGCTTGGTGGACCGAACGATCTTTGTTACCTGCCGAATGGCGATCTCCTTTTTACAGATCCGATACGTCGCCCACTTCCCGATCCAGCAATAAGTCCAGTGTATCGCGTTACTCCAGATGGCCAATCCAGTGCCTTCGCAAATGAACTTGCCTATCCTAACGGGATCTCGTTGTCCCCGGAGCGAGATCGGGTGTACGTATCGGAAACTCGAGCGCAGCGGCTCGTGGCTTTCACTATTGGTGATTCAGGACAGTTGCTCGATCAACAACTGGTTAGGCGTTTTCGCGAGCCAGGAGGCCCCGATGGAATGGCTGTTGATGTCGAGGGCAACATTCTCCAGACGTTGCCTGGAATTCGCGCAATCGCTTACCTAAATCCGACTGGTGAAATGCTCGATTTGTACCACGTACCCGATTGGGCCCCTGAGAATCTCGCGTTCGGTGGAAGAGATATGAAAACCGTGTACGTGTGCGGTTCAGCCCAGAATTCGATCTACCAGTTCCGACATCCCGTCGCCGGTTTGAAGCTCATTTAGCTGAAATTACTTCCGGCGTTTGAACTCGCGTTCAAGGTCATTCACGGTTATCTGAACGATGGTTGGACGACCGTGCGGGCAGGTATTCGGATGTTCAGCCTTTTCGAGCTGTCTAATCAAGTCCTTGCATTCTTCCGTCGAAAGGACTTGCCCTGCCCTGACTGATGAGTGGCAGGCAATCGTGGCTAGCATGTGCTCACGCCAGCTTTCACCGCTTCCTCCCTCGCTTAGCTCATCCAGCACTCCCACAAAGACTCTTCCGGCGCCATCGCCGCTGGCATGAGTGGAGAGTGACGCGGGAACACTTCTAATGATCAAACTGTTTGCGCCGAACTCCTCTACTCCCCATCCAACCCTGTTGAGTTCATCCAGATGTTCGTGAACCACACTCATCGCGCCGGGAGCGAGATCGACGGTAACCAGCTCCAGTAACGGCTGAGATTCTGAAGCATTATCGTTGAATTTTTGTTTCACTTTTTCGAACATAATTCGTTCATGGACAGCATGCTGGTCGACAAGGTAAATACCGTCGGGACCTTCAGCTACTATGTACGTTTCACGCGCCTGACCAACAACTCTCAGAACCGGGAGGGTCTCTTTTGGAGTTTGCGACGTTTGAGATATTTGCAAGTCAGATGTTGACGGATCAGAGAATCTGGTCTGTTCAACAAGCGTGGATGGCTCGGCCCATTGGTTGAAATTTTCGTTCCCTCTCTGATTCGGTGACACTCCGGATCCTAGTGAGCGAAAATCTTCAGAAGTTGAGGTCCTACCGGGGGTACGTAGCAGACCAATCGAACCGGCGGCTCTCCCAGCGCCCAATTCATGCACAGGTGCCGAAGCGGACAGGACGCCACGAACAGCTCGCTGAACTACCGAGTAGACCAGGTCTTCGCGCAGAAAGCGCACTTCTGCTTTCGCTGGATGCACGTTCGCATCAACGTCATCAAGCGGAGTTTTGATCCTCGCCACCGCGATCGGGAAGCGCCTCTCTGGCATAAATCCGTAATATGCCTGCTCGATGGCGTAGGATAATCGTCTTGACTGGATCCAACGACCGTTCACTGAAATCGTGATGTAATTTCGATTTGATCGATTCAAACTTGGCGAACTCACTAGTCCATCGACTGAAAATGGCGCCAATTGATCTTCGTCGATTTCTATCATTTGTTCAACAACTTTCGCCCCGTATACACCGGATACAGCGTCGATCAACTTGCCAGAACCGATCGTGCGTAGTCGCTCTCGTCCGTCGGCCGTAAGGCTGAACGCGACACCTGGGTCGAGAAGTGCTAGAGAAGACAGCATCGACTGGATGCGCGAAAGCTCCCTTCCTGCAGATCCCAGAAATTTGAGACGAGCGGGGACATTTTGGAACAATCCGGCGACTTCAATTCGGGTGCCTTGCGGTGCTCCTGCGGGTTCGACTTTCCCTAGCTTCCCAAAATCAATTAAGTACCTAGCGCCAGCATTAGATTCTGCGTGCCTGGAGACTGCCTCAACTCTAGCCACGGACGAGATTGAAGGTAGTGCTTCGCCTCTGAACCCAAGCGTTCCGATCGCAATAAGGTCGGAGGATTCGTCAATCTTGGATGTGGCGAATCGCTCGAAAGCGGTTGATAGTTCGCCTGCTGGTATCCCCTGCCCGTTATCGACGACACTGATTGATCGGGCTCCCCCACCCATCACGGTTACATCGATCCGAGTCGATCCTGCGTCTAGAGAGTTTTCAACGAGTTCTTTTACAACCGAAGCTGGACGTTCAATCACCTCACCCGCGGCAATTCGGGAAGCAAGATCGTCACTTAGTACTTGGATCGGCATTGAGTCAGTAGTCGCCTGAAATGAGTGTTTGCAGGTTGCCCTGGATACAAATAATTCTCGTGAATGAAGTCTACTTGCCGCCCATTAAGTTCCCAAACTCATTTGGGCAGAAACCAGGAATGTATGTGACTTCTCGCTACAACTTTCTTACGAGGTCGGTCAGCGCGGTGTAGCCGATTGCAGAAACAAGTAGCGCAGCTCCAGCAAGACCAAACGCGATTCTTACATCGAATGATGAAGCGATGAACCCTAGAGGCAGTGCACCTAGCGGAATCAGTCCGAAATTCATCATGTAAACGCCCATAACTCGCCCGCGATGCTCTTCGTCGGTTTGTTCCATGATCAACGATGAGTTCAGGGCTCTTCTACCAGAATCACCGAGTCCGATGAATACCATGATTACAACGGCGACAGCGTAAGACGTCGTCGCTGCAGCCAACATAATTGTGACTCCTGAGAGCATGCTGGTTATCAGAAGCACCCAGCCACGGTGATTATTCTTGGAAAGACTCGCTATAACCAGTGAGCCAATGAGCGCTCCCATGCCAACCATGCTCAAAAGAAGTCCAAGAGCTTCGACTTCTTTTTTGAACACTTCTTCGATCTGAACTGGAAGCAGAGTCCTGAACGGCATCGCAAGAAGCGCGGTGCTGAGGGCCACCAGCAACAGCACAAGAACCGTTCGATTGTGGAGTGTGTAGACCAAACCTTCCTTGATGTCGCCCCATATACGGCGTTTTGCGTGAGCTACCGGAGCTATACCTGGAACTAACCCTGTGAGGAGCAGGGCAACCGCCGTCAAAACTGCCATGACGTAGTAAGTAACCGCAGGCCCAGCGAATCCATAAATAAGTCCGCCAATCGCCGGTGCAGCTACTGTCATTAGTGACATACCAGAGGAGTTCAGTGCAACTGCGTTTGTGATCTGATCTTCGTTCACCAGTTGTCCGATGATCGTCTGACGCGCTGGCATAAGAAACGCCCAAATAGTTCCCTGGGCGACAGATGCCGCCACAAGGTGGTAGATCGTGATGGTGCCAGTCGAGATAGAAATCCCAACGGTAAGGATTATAGTGAGCATTCCGACCTGTCCAAATTGGATGATCTTCTTGCGGGATATGCGATCAGCGACTGCGCCACCGTAAAGCGATAATAGCAGGATTGGTGGAGCAAACCCGGCGCCAACGACTACGACGGCGATTGGAGATTTAGTCAACTCCCATGCGAGGTATCCCCGGGCAAGCATTTGGATATTGACCGCCGCCATTAGCAACAACATTCCGAACCAGAGCGCACGAAAGCCGGGAATACCAAGCGAAGCGAATGTTCTTGACAGCATCCGACTACTTCCCGGCCCCGAAGCACAATCTGTGATCATATTTTGGGATTATTCGGGGGGCCGTTACTGACAAGTGATACCGACTATCTTTGTTGGCATGCATTCAATTCGAGGGGGAGATTCGCTCAGAATTTGAGCTATTCAATTTTGCGCAATCGTGCCATGAATAGCACAGAATAAACGGCAAACGCGAGCAGCGCGGCGGCGTATAGAGCCACTGCCAACCGTCCACCGAGTTCATCCATGGCGAATGCCATTGGTGCCGTTCCCAATGGCATCAAACCGAACGTCATCATGAGCACGCTCATCACCCTGGCGCGGAACTTATCATCGGCGTTTTCCATCATTAGACTCTGTCCCAGTGCCCAGCGCGCCTGTTCACCGAGCCCCAGCCCAACCATTCCGAACATTCCAGCGGCGAAGTATGGAACTCCAACGATCAAAGCAAGTGACCCACCGGCAATAAATGCTCCTCCAAGAAGGATCCAACCCCGATGATGACCCTGTCGCAGGTTAGCGATGGAAACTGAGCCGATGAGACCACCTAGTCCAAGTGCGCTGAGGAGTAGTCCAACCTCGGATCCGTCTGACTCGTAAATATCTTTGGCGTAAACCTGAACGAGCATCCTGAACGGCATTGATAGCAAAGCCACGATTACGCTGTAGATCATCAGGTTCAGAACGATTTTGTTTCGTCCGATGTACTTGAACCCGGCGATGATGTTGTCGACCACAGCGGATTGTTTGTCAGTTTCCGGCGGGTACATCCGTGGAACCAGCGAGGTGAAGATCACTGAACCGAGCATGATTCCAGAAACGATCCAGTAGACGGTAACTGCTCCTACCTCATCGTAAAGAAGCCCGCCAATTGCCGGTGCCCCGAGAGTCATGATGCTCATTGCCATAGCGTTCAATGCAAACGCATTCGGAAGTTGAGATTTTGAGACTAGTGACGGGATTGCTGCCTGTCTTGCTGGCATTTGGAACGCAAACATCGCCCCTTGAGCCATTGACACTGCAAACAGATGTCCCCAGTTGATTAGATCGGTCATCATCAGCACAGCAACGATTGCAGCGCATAGACCGTTCGATGCCTGTGACAACTGGATTATCAGTCGTCGCTCCATACGATCACCGAGTACACCGCCGTATAGCGATACTAGAAGCAAGCTTGGTGCAAAACCTAGCGCAACCATGCTCGTGATTATTCGATCGCCTGTGAGGTCGTAGACAAAAATTCCTCGCACGACCATTTGCATCTGGAATCCGCCCATAGCGAAGACCATTCCGAGCCAGAGGAGTCGATAGTTTCGGTTTTCGAGCGATTCGAAGGTGTGTGAGAACGAGCGGAACAGAACACCGACCAGAGGCAACCGCGCCAAATATCGAGGTGATTCGTCTACCCCAGTACTACGTCGATAGGTTGAGTCCTGTACAGCCATCTAAGGGAGAGGGTACTCCTGAATTTAAACGGTTGTGTACGCATTCGTTTGACAAATCGCTTCATACATGTCCATATCTCCCGTACTCTTTCTGGAAACTGTAAGTGCGTTTACATTCGAATCGCAAACCACGAAGCACCGGTAAGAGACACAACACTCGAAATAGATGAACCAACTGAACCTCGCAGAACCCACAATTGACGACATTTTGAATGCACGTGAAGCGATAAAAAAATACGTGCTTCATACCCCGGTCAGACACTACCCGATCTTGTCTCAACTTCTTGACGCGGATGTTTGGGTCAAGCACGAAAACTTTCAGTTGCTCGGTGCGTTCAAAGTACGCGGTGGAGTCAATCTCGTTTCCCAAATGTCGCAAGAAGAACTAGAGAGCGGCTTCGTGACCGCTTCTTCAGGAAATCACGGCCAGTCGATTGCGTACGCGGCCCGAACGTTTGGCGCAGCCTGCACAGTGGTTCTTCCCGAAGGTGCGAATCCAGCTAAAGCAAACTCGATCGCTTCATTGGGTGCCAGCGTAATATTCCACGGCGATGTGTTCGAACGTTCCAAGGAGCGCGCCGAAGAAATCGCGAAAAACGACGGGATGAGATTCGTCCACCCTGCCAATGAACCTGCCCTAATAGAAGGTGTCGGAACTTACTCGGTGGAGATACACAAAGATCTGAAGGACATCGACGTCCTGATGGTCCCTGTCGGGGCAGGGTCAGGCGCTGTGGGTTCATGCATCGCAACAGATACTTTATCACCTTCAACACGAGTGATTGGCGTTCAGTCGGCGACTGCTCCCGCCGCGTATCACGCCTGGAATTCAGGGACGATCAAAACGTACCCTATGTCGACTGTTGCGGAGGGTTTGGCGACGGAATCGGCATACGAGTTCACGATCGGGATCCTGAGAAAAAGGTTGACGCAGTTTGAATTGGTCGCTGACTCAGAAATCGAGAACGCAATGAAACTCTATGTACAGGCGACACGAACGCTGGTCGAACACGCCGGAGCGGCTTCGCTCGCGGCAGCGCTGAATATCAAAGATCAGTTGCGTGGAAAACGGATTGTTCTGGTTGCCAGTGGTGGGAACGTAACGGTCGACCAGCTGAAATCTGTTCTCGTCTGATCCTTTATTCCAGAGTCATCTCAGCGATTTCTTGTTCGATGATGTGAACTCTAGTGTAGTCCTCACGGTACATAGCATACGCACGATCCAGATAAAGCTGTGTGCGCTTTGCCGATTCCGGCAGACCGTCAGTAGCAGCGGAGACGAGTAGGTCGATTTGGCGGTTTTCGGGCATGTGCTTCCCGATTGACCGTATTTTTGCCTCGGTCTCACGCGCACCAACAACGTCACCACCGCTACTTTCGTACTGGAGTCGTCCCATCAGAGTCGTCAGCTCAGTTAGCAAATCAGGCTCCGCCATCATGCCGTAGATGACATCATTCACGTCCTCGGCAGGCTCTGGCTCTCCAGCAATGGCCCCTGAAGCTGGATCTCCTGCACTTACAGCGCCGGCGCTCTCGCTCATAGCTTCGCATTGAGCAGCGTATTCTGTGGAGATCCCGGCAACTACTTCCATGAGCGAAGTTACATCAGCAAAATTTACCGTTCCGCCGAATAGAAGATCATCGCCACGTCGTGTGGCGGTCTCGCGCAGCCATTCCTCTGACGATACAGGTTCGGGAGCAGGTGGAAACGCAAACGATGACATATCACCAGAACCCATTTGCTCCACCTGTCCTGCCAGGAACGGAGGCACGTATTTACTAATGTCGACCGTCACGGGCAGCGTTACTATATAAGAAGCACCAACCTGACCTGGCTTTGAGCCATTTTGAAAATAGATCAATGCGTGACCTTTTGGATTGGTAGGGTTTCCTATTTCATAGTCGAGAGTCATCTGGTTTGTCGGAATCTTCGTTCTCTAAAAGTAAATCCAATGTATCGAGCCAACGTATCGAGATTGGAACGGGAAGCAATTAATATTGTACTGCCGGCTACTTCTAGAAACATCGATCCTATGACTCAGGATCGATGTTTCCAGTGAAGATTTACCGAGTGTATGGAGCGTAAAAAACGAGTATTTACAGCCTGGTTGCTAAGCCACTCATTTTCAAATTGCCGCCAGAGGCTGCTCATACTGCAGCTGAATCAGCGCTCGGAGTACCAGGCTTCTGGAACCTGCTTCGAGTCGGAAACGGCGGGGGTAATCCGCTTCTAAAAACCAACCTTGCCGGAATCGATCTGCCAACACCTCTCGGAATGGCAGCGGGTTTCGACAAGGACTGCAAAGTCCTTGGATCGGTTCTGAACCTTGGATTCGGTTTTACGACCGGTGGGACGGTGACCCTCGGACCAAGACCCGGTAATCAGAAGCCTCGCATGGTCAGACTGCCCGAACGGAAGGCTGTGATGAATTCGCTGGGGTTCCCGGGTCAGGGACTGGGACCGGCAGTAGAGCGATTATCAAGGGCGTCAAAGCATAAAGATCGTGTTCTGATAAGCATCTCAGGAACGATTGAGGATGAAATTATTGAATGCCTGCGTCGGGCTCAGCCTTTGGTAGCGGGGATAGAACTGAACATCAGTAGTCCGAACACTTCAGGGCTTCGCGTATTCCATGAACCTGCGCGACTCCGTAGACTCATCGAGGATCTTGTATCCATAAAGAACGTTCCGCTATTCGTAAAACTGCCGCCCTGGCCCCGGAATGACGACAATCGTCGAGAACTTCTCAAGCTAGCCGCAACTGCTGTCGATGCAGGTGTTGATGGTCTCGTTATTGCGAACACTCACCCGGTCGAAAGTAGGCTACTTCAAGTCGGACGAGGTGGGCTAAGCGGCGCTCCGTTATTCGAACACACCGAACTAATGATCGCTGACATTCAAGCACAGGTTCAAGGAGATGTCGCAATAGTCGCTTGCGGAGGCGTCTCGACTGCTGAACACGTTTGGCGGTTGTTAGCTATCGGGGCGTCGGCAGTAGAGCTGTACACAGCGTTCATTTACGAAGGACCGGGCTTGCCGGCGCGTATAAACAAGCGATTGTCAAAGCTCATGAAGGCCGCTGGCATTAGCTCAATCGGCGAAATCTACGGTGATCCGCCGCAGCTATAAGCGGTGACTATCTCTGGACTGACAGTAGCGCTTCAGCTTCTGCCCGAGTTGCCATAGCGTCTTGAGCACCTGCTTTACTGACGCAAAGTGCCCCGGATGCCATACCCAATCTAGCCGCTTCGAGAAGATCCATTCCCGAAGCAAGTCCAACTCCCATACCGCCATTGAAGGCATCGCCCGCGGCGACGGTGGCGACTACGTCTACTTTGAACGGGTCAAGTAACTCCGATACACCCTCGCCCTCAATCCAGGCTCCCTGATCGCCGAGTGTAATCACCACGGTCCCTATTCCGGAGTTCCTAATCTTTGCCGCTGCCAGTTTGGCGGATGCCGCATCAACTACATCAACACCCGCCATGGAAGAAGCTTCTCCCAGGTTCGGCGTGAGTATCGTCACGGAATCATAAAAACCGTCCGGTACATCTCGTACGGGCGCAGGATCCAATATCACTGTCACTCCTGCCGCCGCTGCGGCATCAATTGACGCTTTGGTTACCGGTAATGGCACTTCTTGCTGACAGAGAAGCACGCCGGCGTTGGAAAGAGCACTTTTAACGTCATCCGATTGTTGCGCGTCGCACAGGGCGTTTGCACCGTAAACGGGATTCACGTGGTTTTCGCCGTCCGGCAGGATAAATATGACCGCCACGCCGGAAGCAACGTCAGCTGTCGATCGTAGAAGGGATGTGTCGATGCCCTCATTGCGCATAAACTGGGCCATCTCTTCCCCGAAACCGTCATCGCCAATTCGTCCTACCATTTTCACGGAACCGGGAGATTGAGCTAATCGCGCGGCAGCAACGGCCTGGTTGCCCCCCTTCCCACCGGGTGTGGTGTAGAAGCGGGTCCCTTCCGCCGTTTCGCCAGGACCTGCCAATCGTGGAGTATCCACGATCAGGTCCATGTTTAGTCCGCCGAGTACGATTACATCTTTCAAGTTGGTTATCCCGAATGTTTCAAGATTGGTTGAGTTGGTGCGGAGTGAAAGGCTTGCCGCCGATCATAGAGAATTGGATCCAACGAACATTCGTCTGTCCACCAGATCGTTCAAAAAATTTACCAGCCCAGACTGTTCTGGTGTTGCAATTACCAAGTCCGACACGTCGACAGCGTCAGGATGGCCACCTTCGATAGCAACACCTAGTCCTGCCCATTCAATCATCGATTGATCGCCTTTGCCGTCTCCAACGGCGATAACGCTTTGCTGATCGATGCCCAACGAGGCCGTAAGTGATTCAATCGCAAGATCCTTGCCGGCCCCAATTGCTTCCACTTCGCAAAACATAGGCAGTGAGTGCGTTACCAAAGCGGTCCCGTTCATGCGGGAATGTAGATCATGTACAAGTGGCTCGATGATCTCAGGGTCGCCGACTCCTACGATGGCGGTGGGACGACGATCAGACATTTCCAACAAAGAGTCGGTGTCTCTGATGTCGACTCCCATTCGCTGACCATATCCGTCAGTCCACTCGGATCGCTTTTCAACCCAAACGTCGTTCCCCAGAAACATCATCAACTCAGAAACAACGCGTGACATCGTTTTGATCGCTATTTCGGACTCGGCTGCGCCAAGCATTTCGTGCCTGACAGTCGTATTTGATTCCTGTTCGTAAGTCATTGCACCCTGGAAGCAAATCACCGGACCGGCCGCACCTGATTCACGTGCGATGCGAAGAGCAGGCGTCAGCGTTCGTCCCGTGGCGATAGACACAACGGCACCTGTTGATTGAACCCGGTCTATAGCGGTTTTGAGCTCATCCGTGACAATTCGGTTTTCGCCAATCATCGTTCCGTCAATATCGAGCGCTATGAGAGAGTAAATTGGGCTTACACCTAACTTGGATTTTTGCGAATTGCAATCGAGTTGAAAATCAAAGTTAATCCACGATCCTTGATTTTGCTGATCTTCCTGTCGCTGTTTTTGTACGTAATGTCTCTGGCTTTAGTTGACAGCGGGTCCTGAGCCGCTCTGGCGAACTGAGCTTTTTAAGTAGGACGGCCAGATCAGCAATGAGATAACCGTGAGAGTAAGGCCGACAACAGCTATTGCCGTAACAGCGTGATTAGCTCCCCACCAGGTCGCCAACGCCCCGACGAGTAGTGCTCCGAATGGTCCTGTCCCAACAGAGGCTGCCAGCACACCAAGAACTCGTCCACGTATTTCGCTCGGCGTCGATGTAATCACGATCACGCTTTGCATGGTGGTAAATCCCGACATCGCAAACCCTCCGATCAGCAAGATCGGAATTGCCATCCAGAACGATGGTGATAAAGAGAACAACAGGATCGCAGTGAGAAACAGAACGGATCCAATCGAATAGATCTTCGTGTAGCCACCCGGTCGTGCGCCTAGTGCGATTACTAGCGACCCCGTAGTCGCACCGACGCCTTCAACAGCGAGGAGCACTCCGATCAACAATGGCCCGACGTTTAATGTTTCGGCTCCGATTACAGGCACCATGTGCTGGTATGGGAAGCCAAACATGTTCATCACGATGGTGATTATTAGCGTGACGACAATCACCTGATTGGATCGAACATGTCGCAGTCCCTCGGCAAGGTTAGAGAAATACCCACCACCACCCGAACCGGAACGTTCCGCCGATTCAACGTGAGGCAGTGTAAATGCCAGAATCGATCCAACTCCGAACAGCACTGCCCCTGTTAGATAAGCGGCTTCCACTCCGAACGAAGCCAGGAACGCTCCGGCACCCAACGGGCCGATTACTCGTGAAAAATTGTTGCTCGCCGAATCGATTCCGATAGCGGTGGATATGCCATCTTCTCCTACTGCGTCGCCGATCATAGCGCGTCGGACGGGAAAATCGGTAGCCCACATAATCCCGGCGAGCGCTGCCCCGACACACACGTGCCAGAGCTCGATTTGCGCGCTGACAACGAGGAAATTAAGCACACCGTAGACGCCAGCGAGAATGCCGAGAGTAGTTCCCATGAGAAGCTTGCGATTTACTTTGTCCGAGATCAAACCAATGATCGGACCGAGCAAGAACATTGGGATCATGCGCAGGAATCCGACCACTGCCACCCAGAACGGTGAGCCAGTCATTTCGAACACAAAAATACCGAGGGCGACTGTCTCCATCCAGCGCATCGTGGTCGAGGCAATACCGATACCCCAAAGTCGCCTATACGACGGATTGGATATGACCTGTTTGAAACGGTGACCGGTTCGCGAGGATTGTGCAGCGTTCGGCTGTGTCAACTAGCTGTGGTTCTCACTTCATCCGGCGAAACAGTACCGGTCTGCGGATCGTCGTCAGTCCCATCGACATCATCTGTTCGGAACGCTGGATCCCAAATACCGACTTCAGATTCTTTCGCCTGGAGCTCCATATCGGCCAAATATCCGTTGTAACGCAGGTTGGATGAATCGGGGTAAACCGTTCCCAACCCATTGAGAATCAACGCGGCGTTGACCATCACGTTTTCGAGATATACGTAACGCAGCAAGCGACCTTGAATATCTGTATCTTCCTGGTCAGCTTCAATCAGAACTTCTCTGCCGTTGAGCCAGCTTGCAGTCACCTGCTGGGCGAAGTCGTAATAGGGATTTCCGTACGGAGGGGTGTCGACCCCGATCATGCGCACAACCTGCTCGCCCTCGCCGTGGTCGACCACGATCGTTCGTCCGTCGATGACTCTGATTACGTCGGCTGTAGTTCGATGTGGCTGTGTGGGCTGGCTCGATCCCGAATCTCCGAATAGCGGACCTATCAAGCCAATCGTCATGGAAACCAGGACTACCAGCGATACGAGACCAATCACAACTTTCCAGATTATCCCGCCAGCACGCTGCGTACTACCACCCTCTTCGTAGCCTTCCCACGAACGGTCTATGTCACTCTGAGAAGGACCGTAGATCTTTTCGACGACTTCGTGATCGTCGATAGGATCGTTGTGTTCTGGTTGATCTGGTAGGCGCTGCATAGTTTGGAACAGAGTAAGCGAAGCTAGTCGAACAAGCCTAGCTGCCCTACGGTGTCAGCGGATACATCTTCAGCTACTTCTTGGACAAGTCCCGGATCGTCGTTCTTAAACGAATTGACTCTTGTCGAGACCGGAACCGACTTTAGTAAATCGTTCGACGCGGGCATCAAAATCGGTTGAAGTGAATCTGAACTCGTCGTTGCTGGATCGAGCCACAATGCCACTGTTTCTTCGTCGAGAATAGCGGGCATTCGATCATGGATTGACGATATGAAATCGTTGGCGCCAGTAGTGACGATCGCACAAGATTCAACTGTTTCACCATTCTCATTGATCCAGGAATCGTAGACAGCAGCAAACTGCAATACCTCACCGTTCTTTGGAGAGATAAACATTGGCTGCTTCGATCCATCGGTTTTCTTCCACTCGAAAAATCCATTTGAGGGAACAACTCCCCTGCTGCGGCTAAATGGACCACGCCACATACCTGAACTGGCAAGTCGATCATCTCGGGCGTTGAACGTATTCCTTGGAAGTTTTTCTGGCTTCGCCCAACTAGGAATGAGTCCCCAACGCATCGGACGAGCAACGGGGCGACCCTCTTCGCTTATAACGGTGATCACGTCCTGTGTCGGTCGAATGTTGTATCGGGAACCGAGCTCGGGTCGACTCGCTATTAACTCACCGATTCCAGCGCGCTCTATCCCACTACCGACTACTTGATAGCGGACACCACCAACGTACACATAAACAAATGCGCCACACATGTGTTCAGTCTACGTTGTGCGGTGCATCGGAAGTTTTGCCTGTCGGGACTGAACTACGAACTGAACCGTTCGTCTCTCCAGGAGTAGATCGGTTCCCAGCCGATTACGTCGGTCACATTCTGGGTTGATATCGGAGCTTCGAAGCCTTCGAACTCTTTGTTAAGAGGAACCTCTGGGTACACGGTTTTGATCGCTTCCATCGTGGAAATGTTCAACATCGTGTCGTTGGCGTTCAGGAAGAACCTGTGGTGTCCGCTCCAGTCGTTGTCAACAGTCACGGACTGCACGCATGCGCGAGCTGCGTCTCGAATGTGAAGGTAGGTCCAGAATCCCTGGCAGCGAGTCCATGGATCGGTGATCGGGTTGGCCTGGAGATGGGTGAAGTATGCATCGTCCCACATGCCGTTGAACCGCATGCTGGCAATTGCCATCCAAGGTGATCGACGTGAGAACGCCTCACCAATCTCTTCTCCAAGCCATTTGGCTATTGAATACGGGTCTTCAGAACGGGTGTACACGTTCTGGTCGAGTGGGAAGTACTCGGGTGGCTTGACCTCTTTTCGCGCCCAGCGAGCGGCCGTGCCCATCGCGCCAACGGCGTTATAGGAAGAGCCGAGAGCGACTCGTCTTACTTTGAGTTGTTCTGCGGCGCGACAAACGTTCCACATCGACATCGTGTTTGTTTGGACAACGTCTTCTTCAACGTAATTCGCAGCACTCGGTCGAGACGCCAGTGAGATCACGGCATCACAACCGTCCAGTGCCGAGATAACTTGACCATAGTCTGAAATTTCAACTTCGAAGAACTTTGGGATTGTCGGCCAGTTCTTCCGCATTTTCACCGCGGCGTCTGCACTCGCCAGCTGTCCGGTAGTGCCGCTGTGACCAAGGTTGCTGGTCATTCGGAATTTGTCCGCGTTGATGACTTCATGACCAAGCTTGTACAACTCGTCGATCACGTAGTGTCCAACGATTCCCGATCCACCAGTTACGAGTACTCTCATCTTCAATGATCCTAATTTTCGGTCATCTCGGAAGGAGTGACCTGAACGCGAGTCGAGCCCGCTTTCACGAGCTCGACTCAATTTACTACTTTGCATTTAGCCGGGTGGTTACCAGGGCATGGTGCGGCCGGTCTTCTTTCGACCGTATTCTGCCCATTCCTTTGTTGCACCCATCATTCGCACGCCAAGAACGTCGATTGAGTAGTCGACTCGTTCTTCCATGGTCATGTTGTCGTCGGCCCAGCTTGAATAAAAGCCGATTCCCTTTGACTGAAGCGCAGCGTTGATCCGATCTCGTGCAGCGTTCATGTCGTCGGGGTAAGGCGGGTCGTGTGCGTCGGGGTATCCGAGAGACATTCCCATGTCACCAGGTCCCCACTCAGCAAACCCGATACCGGGAACTTCCACGATTTCGTCAACATTTTCCAGGCAGAAACGGTCTTCGATCTTCAGACCCAGCAGCAACTCGCCTTCCGGATTGAGTGGCCACGGATCGGCAACCTTGGCATATTCGGCGGTGCTCAGTCCCCAGATTTCATTCGCGGGGGCTTGTCCACCAGAACCGCGCAAACCTTCGCCAATCACGTCCTTTTCCAACTCATGGAACGGATATCGGGTCGTCTGAACGAACGCCTTGACCGACTCAGCAGTTCGAGTGTGCGTGTGCAGAATTCCGTGAACACCTGCAGTTAGCACGTGACGTGACTGCCACGCGTTGTATCGCACTTCTTCCGGCGTAATAGCGTTTGAAGGCAGTGTGCACAGAACAGTCGGGGTTAGGTGACCACTTGGGGTAGGCCCACCGTCCTTGAGTCCACGCATGTAGTTGGTCAGACCTACTGTGTCGAACGGGTGGTGTTCGAAGTCCATCATGAGCATATCTGCCCACGTCTGGGAGTCTTTCAGTCCCGCTTCGTAAGTTAGCTCGGTGGGGTGAGTCGCGTAGAACGGTTGTCCCTGTTCGAGCAGTTCAATACATTTGTTGATTCTATTTGGCATGTAAAACTCCTGGATTAGTCCTTCGTTAGCCGCCATGGGATGTCGAGCTCACCGGTGATCGCGCGGAACCAGTCGATAACTTCTGGGTGATAGGGGATACCGTTCTCTCGACGTTCGATTTCCTCTTCGTGCTCCGGCAGTCCTGCGTAAACGACGCGCTCTTTACCCGGGACCGGAGGAGTGCTCTTGATCTCATTCATGTAGACGTCCATCTCGTTTTTGAATTCCTGGAGATCTGCGAATGCCTCAACGTTGTAAGCAATGAAATGGTGCGCTGCCCCACCTCGTCGGTTCGGACCAGCGCCTGATGAGCCAAGCAATGCACACATGATCTCGACCCAGATGCCGAGGCTCGCGCCCTTGTGGGCACCACCCTCACGCGTTCCACCGGTTGGAAGCATGAAATACTCATCCGGGACAGGACTTTCTTCCATCATTGGAACGCCATCTTCACCTGTAATCCAACCCGGAGCAACGTCTACACCTAGTCGCTTTGCAAGTGCGATTTTGTTTCCTGCAACTGAGCTCATCGATGCATCGAAAATGAACGGTGCTTCGCTGTTTGTTGGAACGGCAATTGCGATCGGGTTCAGACCGAACATTGGCTTGGCACCGTCGACTGGAAGAACCTGCATTCCTCCGGTGGTCATCGAAATACCGATCATGCCGTGCTGAATCGCCATTGCGGCGTGGTAGGCAGCGGCACCGAAATGGCGACCGTTGTTGGCGGTAACGGTTCCAATTCCGTAGGTCTTGGCTCGTTCGATCGCCATTTCCATCGCCATCGGCCCAACCACGAGCCCGTGACCACCGTCACAGTCGAGCATTGCCGCAGCAGGCATTTCACGAACGATCTTTGGTTTAGGAGTTGGATTGATTCCTCCTTCTCCAAACGACTCAACGTAGCGGCGGAGCATGTTCGAGACGCCGTGCGATTCGATTCCTCGAATGTCGGCGTAAACAAGGACGTCTGCACCGTTTGCAGCGTCATCTGCCGGCATGCCCATTTTTAGAAAAATATCGGTAACGGTCGCATGCATGTCTTCGGGCGTGACGTGCACGGCAAGATCATGTGGTACGTGGAATCGATCCAGCAACTCTTACTGTCCCTTTCTGAAATTGTCCACCCACATACACGACCGACTTGCCACTGATACAAAGATGAACGCCTAAAACCGGGCGGAGTATACGCCGAGTTCAGGCAGTTTGCGTGGGTCAAAATTCCAGTACGAAACGATTTGTTGGATTTCCCGCGATTGCCGGTAAATCTACGGATGTATGATTTGCTTAGAGCGCGCTACTCGCCTAGATTGCTTGGCGCAATCGATTTAAGCACTCCCACATACGGAGAACATGCAATGCCTCAGGGCCTCACCACCGTCTTCACCGAACCGGGCAAACCGTTCGATCTAGAGAGTCTTCCAACGCCTGATATCGAAGAAGGCGGAATTCTAATCAAGAACACAGACGCCGTGATTTGCGGATCTGATCTCCACGTATGGCGTGGAGACGGCGACGGTCCACCGCTTTCACAACGCCGAATCCTTGGCCATGAGTTCACCGGTGTTGTTCATTCGCTGAGTAAGGGAATTGATACAGACTCGCTACGTCGGCCTTTGAAAGAGGGTGATCGAGTTGCGTTTCCGTTCTTCTTCCCCTGCCACCGCTGTTATCACTGCATTCGAGGTGAGCACCACTCGTGCACGTTCCGATCACGTCGAAACATGGTCGGACTAGATAAGTACCCGTACTGCAATGGTGGCATGGCGGAGTATTTCTATCTTCAGCCTGGTCACTACGCCTACAAAGTGCCTGACGAATTGCCGAGCGACGCAATACCGTCGGTCAACTGTGCGTTAGCGTAAGTTCTGTTCGGACTCGAACGAGTAGACGTTGCATTTGGCGATACAGTAGTAGTTCAAGGCGCTGGAGGACTCGGTATTTATGCAACCGCGGTTGCCGCTGAGCGCGGCGCGAGTCAGGTGATCGTTATTGACGGTCAACAGAATCGACTCGACCGGGCCATGAACTGTGGGGCCACAGCAACGATCCCGATGGCAGACTATCCGACTCCTGAGTCACGTGTTGAACGTGTTCGCAAGCTTACTAACGGCATTGGTGCCGACGTGGTTGTCGAAGTAGTCGGTATTGCTGCTGCCACCTACGAAGGTCTCGATATGGTTCGAATAAATGGTTCGTATCTCGATATCGGAAATATTGGTGGTGGAAGCATCACTATTCCGGCGAGCAAGGTGATTGGCAACCAGACCAAGTGGGTCGGAACGGTTCACTACAACCCGTGGGTGATCGAAGCCGCGCTACAGTTCCTCGTAAAAACGAAGGACAAGTACCAGCTCATTGACGTGGTTTCGGACAAGTTTGCTCTCGATAAGGTGAACGAGGCGTTTGAGTTCGCGGAGTGGCACGGAAAAGACACCGGAACTCAGGCGCAACGAGTAGCGCTACATATGTACTAGGCTCGGATTCACCGATCATTCAGATAAAAAGAAAAGCGACGGGATCATCCGTCGCTTTTCTTTTTATCTTCCCTCGTCTCGACCGCAGCGAAGCGGAGTGTAGAGACCTCGGGTCAGGTGTCAGAGAACGCTAGTTAGGTAAAGTACGCCTACGCCTTGTACGTCTCTCTTAACTCGGCGTAGATGTCCTTCGTTTGAACCGTTCCCAGCACAAGCGTACTCGACATATTCATCATCTGGTAACCCTCACCGATCCAGCGTCGGCAGTCGTCAACGTCTGCGAACGTCGTGGCAAGGTACTTCCCGGTGCCCTTAATTCTCTGAGCCACATCGGTCATGATGTTCTCGACCTTCGAATTGTGAATGTCTCCCGGTATTCCTAGCGAAGCAGACAGATCGGTGGGTCCCACCAGAAGCACTTCGTAACCCGTAATCGAGAGAATCTCTTCGAGGTTCTCGTATGCCTCGACACTCTCCATCTGGAGAATCAGGAGCGTTTCGTCATTGGCGTTGTCTATGATGTCCTGCTGGGTGAGTCCCAGGTAGCCGGCGAAGAACGGTGCAATACCTCTCATTCCAATCGGCGGATACTTCGCCCAGTTCACGGCATCACGAGCGTCATCAGGAGTGTCGATTTGCGGAACCATCACGCCTACAGCACCGGCGTCGTAAGCCTTCTTGATGTCTCCTTGATTGTTGTAAGGGATGCGAATCACAGGCGCACTACCCGCCTGTCGACCCTGAACAGCAATCGTTCCAATGGAATCGAACCCGGCCGGAGAGTGCTCCTGGTCAATCCACACCCAGTCAGCGCCGGTCTGATAGATTGACTGCGCCACGAAGGGCTCACGAGTAAACATGCTGGTACCGAGAACAGGGTTCCCGCTTGCCAATTTCTGGCGGACATCACTTGGGTACATGGTTCAAATCACCTGAATGAGAACTGGTCGAGTGCGAGTTGCCGGCGCATCTTACTCCGAACAATCAAGACGCGGGACGCCTGTTCGATTCAAAACAAAACCGAGTGTGGAGCGATATCAGTGAATGTTCGTGTGAGGCGCTTACAGGTCCAGCGAAACTGGTGAGCCGGTTTCAGCTGATTTGTAAAGAGCTTCGATCACTGCCGTGTTTCGTAATCCGTCTGCGGCCGGGAACTCTGGCTTCTTTCCAGTTAGGACGCATTCGGAGAACTCATCGAACTGAACCACGAATCGATACGGTGCTGGAGTCGCAATCGTCTCGGAACGCTCGCCATTTCGTCCGTCACCGCGTTTGATGATGATTGGTCCCGAATCTTCGAACATCCCCGGAATCTCAATTCGACCCTTCGATCCGTCAATCGTGATGAAGCAACGGAACGGCTGTTCCATGTTGGTCGTGATGTTGCTGATTGCACCGTTGGCGAACTTCATAACTCCAGAGAACGTCGTGTCAATGCCCCAGTTGCCCGAGTCGTGCGACATTCCGATCACTTCGACCGGTTCTGCTGACATTACAAATCTTGTCGCATAGACGGCGTAGCAGCCAGCATCCCACAACGCGCCACCGGCGAGTTCTTGCGAGAAGCGAACATTCCCCTCGGGTTCTGCAATGTTGAAACACAATGCCGAATCGGTTGTTTGAACTTCACCAATTTCGCCCTCAGCGATCAACGTACGCGCCATCCTGAGGTGAGGATTCCAGCGGTGGGTGAATGCCTCGACGAGAACGACATTGTTGACGTTAGCGGCGTCGATCATTCGCTGACATTCCTCGGCTGAAACGGCCAGTGGCTTCTCGCAAAGAATGTGTTTGCCGGCTTCGGCCGCCTTGATCGTCCATTCAGCGTGCATCCCGTTCGGTAGCGAGTTCACTATGGCGTCGACGTCCGCATCAGCGAGTTGCTCTTCGTATGATCCGTACCAGCGGGCAATTCCGTGCTCTTTAGCTGCCTCTTCCGCTCGTGCCGCTGTTCTCGATGAGATTGAAACGATCTCTGAGTTCTTCGATTCGTACGATGCTGGAAGATGGGCGTTCAAACCAATCTGGGCGGTCGAAAGTAGTCCATAGCGAACAACGTCTTGCGGCATGGTGAAATCCTAGAATCCTCCCATCGGATTGATGGAATTGTTGCGAGATGTTACCCAATTAGGGGAATTGTTTGCGCCTGGTTCGATCGCGATTTGAGAATCGTAACTACAGAAGAAAAGACCTCCGCCGGCGCCGGCGAAGGTCTTTTGCAAATATGGCACGCCCGGAGGGACTCGAACCCCCGACCCTCTGGTTCGAAGCCAGATGCTCTAATCCACTGAGCTACGGGCGCAGGATTTATCCCGTCGAAACAGGACTTCTCGCACGTTCAATTCTAGCCAAGATGTCGCCGGTTTGTAACCGTCAAAAACAGGTAGAACTGAGTTGAAATAATGGGGTGAGCGGAGGGAATTGAACCCTCGCCTCCAGGGCCACAACC
>CEUN01167185.1_pt1 | contig 20640 bp, 15 predicted proteins | sample 361501 | NCBI WGS metagenome assembly CEUN01 (sample SAMEA2622801, study PRJEB7988) | marine metagenome | biome: marine biome (ENVO:00000447); feature: marine epipelagic mixed layer (ENVO:xxxxxxxxx); material: "saline water (ENVO:00002010), including plankton (ENVO:xxxxxxxx)" | depth 120 m | reverse complement strand
CGCGTAGCGCAGGAAGTCTTCTTCGAGCCGGTGACGCGGTGAGGTGTGAAAGGTATCCGCGATCCAGGCGTTCTTTGCCGCGATGTCATCTCGCATGATGCTCGGGGTCGGCAGTGCGGCTCGACCGCTGACATGCTCGGTGAGCCAGCGGCATTGTGTCTCGAACGCACGTGGCAGACCCGTGTTGGGCTGGATGAATCCAACGAAATACAGGCCCGGCCAATCTGGCGGCACCATGCGTTTGTACAGGTCGATGGCTCCGTCCTCGACTGGCACGATTTCCGGCGAGAGAAACGGCAGCTCGATGTCGTAACCTGTCGCGCCAATCAGTACGTCGAAGGTCTCTTCGGAACCATCCACGAAGTGAATGGTCTGGGCGTCGATGCGGTCGATGCCCTGTTTGACCGTGATCCGGTCGTAGGCAATGTCGTGGATGACCGACCCACTGCTCGTGGGGTGGACGGGCTTGGTCACCGGCTTGAACCCGTAGTCACTCATGTTTCCATGAACCATGCGAATAAGGTTGCCCAGAATCTTCTGGCGAAGCCTGGCCGGGACCCAACGGTGGTTGAGCTTTTCTGAAATGTTCGTCAGAGGCATACCGAACACCTGCTTGGGTGCAATGACAACGCCGGAACGAGCGACGAGAACCGTACGATCGGCCGTAACGCAAACGTCACTGGCGATGTCGACCGCGCTGTTCCCGACCCCCACAATGCAGATTCGTTTACCCACGAAGGGCTCGGGCTGCTTGTAGTCGTGAGAGTGCAGGTATTGTCCTCGGAAGTCCCGAAATTCCGGAACATGGCGTGGCAGATAAAGGTGTCCGGTGGCCACAACCACCGTCTCAAATTCCTGAATGTCTCCAGCGTTGGTTCTCACCTGCCAACGGGGAGCCGGCCGGTCGGCCTCGAACCGGGGCGTTATCGCGGTGACATGTTGGTTGAAGCGAATGTGCCGACGGATGTCGAAGTGATCCGTGTATCCTTCGAGGTAGGCATGTACCTCCCAGTGATCGGGGAAGGTCTGGATCTCGTCCTTGAACGGATAGTCACTGAAACGGGTCAGGCTTTTCGCGGTGTTGATATGCAGCGTGCGGTATGCGGATGAACGGCCGTTGTCGTTCATGTAGCACCACATTCCCCCGATCTGGCTGCCCATCTCGTAAACGACGACGTCGAAACCCTCTTGGAGCAGAAACTTGGCGGCGCAGAGACCAGCGACACCGGCTCCGATGACGGCGATAGGAGATGAGGATCTGGTCACGGGCTGGTGTATCGACGCATTAGCATCGGGACTAGTGAACGCGTCCGACGTGCGTTGTTACGGTCGAAGACTGCCGACCCACGCTGAAGTTGTTCCGTCGGCTTATGTCTTCCCCACGCATCAGGCGGAGTTGCCGACCCGTGAGATCTTCGACGTTGGCGTCTTGCGCGTGAATCGCCGTCAGGTCGTAGTCAAAATGTGACGTTGTGGGCATGAAACGCATGGCGACGAAACGGCCCGGTTGATCGGACGGGTTGGGACGCCACCCGTGCACCGTGTAGACAACCTGGATGCAAAGTTGTGAAGGCGTGAGGACGACATCTTCTCCATTGCCATCAGAGACCTCCTGGTCGCGAATTGCGCGGTATTCGCCGAATTCCTCCGACGTAACATTGGTGTTCACGAACAATTCCCGGGTCAGATGTGACGCTGGTACCATCCGCAGGCATCCGCGTTCGCTCGTCGTGCCGTCGAGTGTGATCCATACGGTGCATCCCGACAACGGGCGGATGGGCCAAAACTCTCCGTTCTGCTGCCACGGCGTCGGCTGGTTGACCCGGGGTCCTTTGGTGATCAAGGCGACTTCCCAAATCAGAAAGTCGGGTCCGATCAGTTGCTCCACTGTGTCCAAGATCTGAGGTTGCCGTGCAATGGAGATCCAGCTGACATCCTGCTCCAGCAGCCCGCCAATGTAGTTAGGTGAGAGTTCCGGATTACTGCTCAAGAATTTGCCTAGACGACGTTCAGTGAGCTTCATCGGCTTTTGAAGCAATCTGACCGATGGAACGACGTAACCGCACTCACGATAGTGCGTGAGTGCGGCTTCCGTGAGCCTGTCCATGACCCGCGTTTCCTCCTGCAATCTCTGCTGCGCTTCTATTTACGCGATCATGGCAGCGACACCAACAACCAGTAGCAGACCCAGTGCCGCTCGTCGGTAGATCTCGTCCGTGCTCTTCCCGAAAAGCTTGGCACCAGCCCAAATGCCGGCCGCGTTGGGGATGAAAATTATTACAGACCGGGCCACCATATCGAACCCGACTGCGTTGTTGGCCACGAGGGCAATGACGGTAAATACCGATACCGTCGTGGTGACCACCAAGATCCCGCCGCGCATAACCCGGGCGCTTGCCTGCGATGACAGGATGTAGGCTGTGAAAAAGGGCCCGCCCATGCTGGTGCTGCCGCCAAGAAATCCGCCTACGGCGCCGACGGCCAGTCCCGCCGGTAAACTGCGCTGTGACCACCAGCGCACGCCGACCATCAATAACAATCCCAACAAGAAGACCAGTGCACCCATGGAACGTTGCATGAGAAGAGGATCGATAGCGACCAGAACGTGCGCGCCCACGACGACCGTGAAAGGCGAAGCCGCCAGAATTGGCCAGACAAGCTTCCGGTCCATGACTCGGACGGCGGAAGGGATGAGCTGTGCCGTTCCGGCGATGGAGGCGATGCCCGCGATCGCCACGGCTTCAACGGGGCCAAGGAGAATGGCCAGACTTGGCACCAAGACCAGTCCGACGCCGAATCCGGCGAAACCATGGATGAGACCCGCCACAACTGCCGCCACGGATGCCATGGCAAGATTGGCATCGAAGATGCTGACGAGTTCGGGGATCACGCCGATTGGCTGGCCGAAGCTTCGGTTAGAACCCACTCGCGAAACGCGACGATAAGAGGCTGGGAAGCAGCCTCTTTTTGACAAAGCAGGTAGTAGGCGAAGTCCGCCTCGACAGCCAGGTCAAAGGGGCGTACGAGACGGCCCGCGTAAAGATCATCGGTGACGAGGACGCTGCTTGCCAGTGCGACACCATGTCCCTCTACGGCGGCCTGTACCTGGAGTCCGAGCTGATTGAAGCGCGGGCCTCTTGACGCATCGATATCCTCAACGTCCGCCACTTTGAGCCAGGTACTCCATTCGGGGAAGTAAAACTCTTCCGATTCGACATGGAGCAGCGTGTGGTGACGGAGGTCCTCGGGATGCTTCAGGGGTCCGACTTCTTCCAGGAGGCGCGGGCTGCATACCGGAAACGCCTGTTCATCCAGGAGTTTGACGACGTTGAGGTCGGGATAGTTGCCGCGACCTAGGCGCACGCAGACGTCGACGCTGTCTCGGACCAGATCGACGGCCCGCATGTTGGCATCGATCCGAACATCGATGTCAGCATGAGTCTGGTAAAATCCGTGTAATCGAGGCACAAGCCATTTTGATGCAAAGAACGGCAAGACGCTGACTGTGATGGTTCCGCCGGGATTGAGGTTTCCCAGCCTGTCAGCGGCCTCGGACAGCTTGTCGAAACCTTGCCGCAAGAGCGGCAGCGCGGATTGTCCAGCCTCGGTGAGGGTGACGGCTCGGGTGAGCCTGCGAAAGAGCTGGACGCCGTACTGATTCTCCAGCGCCTTGATGTGGTTGCTGATGGCGGCTGGCGTGACACCCAGCTCCTCAGCCGCTTTGGTAAAGCTGTGGTGCCGGGCTGCCGCTTCGAAGGCGCGTAACGCCGTTAGGGAAATCTGTTGAAGTGACATTGCTGCGATGCTTCAGAATTTCTGAATCATAGTTCAATTCATTATCGTTTGTCGAATGATCGATGCATCTGTATGATTCATAGTGATGGAGGCGGAAAATAGGCGTGGCTATTATTTGGCGTAATTGCCGGTAAGAAAACTTTCCACGAAATATTGAGTGTACCTTGGACGGGAAACACTCAGTGCGGCCCTCAATACTTTGGTGGGACAAGTTCAGGCCGCAAAGACGCGTGTATTTCAATTCAATACTAATTCCGGGGGAGTGACGATGTCATCCGCAGACGTTCGTGCGAGTTTGGATCATCCGATCGTTGATGCTGACGGCCACATGCTCGAATTCACGCCAGTGTTCCTCGATCACCTGAAGGTTGTCGGTGGACCCGAATTGGTCGAGCGCTTCGTCGCTCGGTCCAAGGAAAACCGTGAGGCGATGTGGTATGCGCTCTCGCCGGAGAAGCGCGCCGAATACCGTCTGGCTCGGCCGCCGTGGTGGGCCGTGGCAGCGCGCAACACGATGGATCGAGCCACTTCGATGTTGCCGAACCTCATGAAAGCGCGACTGGATGAATTCGGTTTCGACTTCTGCATCTCCTACCCGACGTTGGGCTTCTTTCTGTTTGACGAGCCCGACGATGAACTTCGTCAGGCAAGCTGTCGCGCCCAGAACAATATGGTCGCCGACATTTTTTCGGGGGTTAAGGATCGAATCACGCCAGCGGCGACGGTGCCCTCGTACACCCCGGAAGAGGCCATCTCGGAGCTCGAGCACGTGGTGAACAGCCTGGGCCTCAAAGCCGTCATGCTCTCTAATCTCGTACGTCGGGTGATTCCCAAGGCGGCGGGAAAAGAGTGGGAAGGCGAGCAGGCAGAATGGATCGATCCCCTAGCGCTCGATTCCGAATACGACTACGACCCGGTTTGGCAGAAATGTATGGAACTGGGAGTCGCTCCAACGGCGCATTCGTTCATGCAGGGAGCTGGCTGGCGTCGGTCTCACTCCTGCTACGCCTACAACCAAACCGGTCATTTCGCCGATGCGGGAGAAGCCTTCTCGAAAGCACTCTTTTTCGGCGGAGTCACGAACCGGTTTCCCGAGCTCAATTTCGGCGTGCTCGAAGGCGGCGTCGGTTATGCCATCACAGTGTTCGCGACGCTGATCGAGGTGTGGCACAAGCGTGGTGCTCCGGGTATCGCGAACCTCGACCCGTCTTCGCTCAATTACAACGAACTCCGCGACCTCTTTACGCGCTATGGGGGAGATCAGTTTGCCCAACGGCTCGGAGAAGACGAGAGGATTGGTTACTCGATTCTTCGGTCCGACCGTGTCGTGCGTGAGGCTGACAAGCGACTCCTGGACGAGTATGCCCCCGCAGGTGTGGAGAGCGATGAAGATATCCGGAAGCGTTTCGTCGACCGCATCTGGTTTGGCTGCGAGGCTGACGATGTGATGACACCGATGGCGCTCCATGGCCGGGGCGTCCCATTGGGCGCGAAGGTCAAGGCGACATTCGGTTCCGACATCGGGCACTGGGATGTCCAGAGAATGAACCACGTCCTCGAAGAAGCGTATGAGATGGTCGAGGACGGTCTGGCTTCCGAAGAGGATTTCCGCGACTTCACATTCACGAATCCGGTGACTTTGCATGCCGGCATGAACCCGAAGTTCTTCAAGGGCACCGTCGTTGAAGAGGAAGTCGACCAGTTGCTCGAAGAGCAGGGCTTGCCAACTTCGGAGAGCCGGCCGGTCGCGGCGAGGAAACCTGCGAGCGAGCCGACCAATGGGGGCAAGCCGGCCCCGTCTCAACCCAGTGAAGCCGCCGGTCTTCCCGGAATGCCGTTCATTCCCGCGGACAACTGGTGGTTCAAGAACAACCGTGACATGAGAGGTTAAGGGCGATGAGTATCAACGAATACTATTCGGAAGACGTGCATGGGAAGCACGAGTATTTCGATCTCGGTGATTTCCCCCTTATTAGCGGAGGAATCTTGCGGGGCGCCCGACTGGCGTACAAGACCCACGGCCGCCTGAATGCCTCCAAGAGTAACGCGATCCTGTTTCCGCACATGTATTCGGGTTCGCCGCTGCACATGGAAATGTTCGTTGGCGAGGGCCGTGCGCTGGACCCGCAGGAGTACTTCATCATTCTCCCGGGTCAGTTCGGCAACGGATTGTCCCCTTCCCCGAGCAATACACCCCCGCCTTACAATCAGACGGCGTTTCCGGACCTGATGATCGGAGACGACGTCGTCGCACAGCACAAACTGGTAACCGAAGCCTTCGGCATTGAGGAGCTTCAGCTTGTGCTGGGCTGGTCCATGGGTGCCCAACAGACATACGAATGGGCAGTCCGGTATCCGGACATGGTGAAGCGCGCCGCACCGTTTGCTGGCACGGCCCGGACGTCAGACCACTGCCGGATCTTCCTGAAGTGCCTGATCGAGGCCATTACGTCGGATCCGGCCTTCGAGAACGGATTCTACAAGGACGCGCATGCGGTCCACGCAGGATTGCGCCGTCATGCAGACCTGTTTGCGCTGATGGGGGCCTGTCAGGAGCTTTACGTCACGGAGGCCTGGCGTTCGCTTGGATTCTCGTCGGTCGGGGATTTCCTCGCCGCGTTCTGGCAGAACTGGTTCCTGCCGATGGATCCCAACAACCTCATCTCCATGATGATGAAATGGTACCGGAGCGATGTCAGCCTCCATACCAACGGCGATTTGAAGAAGGCATTGGCGCGAATCAAGGCAAAGACATATGTCATCGCGTTCGCCAACGACATGTTCTTTCCCGTTGATGATCAGGAAGCGGACCGCAAATTGATCAAAGGGTCAAAGCTTAAGGTGATCGACACCTTGTGGGCTCACTTTGCCATGCTCTGCCTGACCGAGGACGATCGAATTGCGATCGACACGAACCTGAAGGAGTTGCTTAACGAAGGCGCCTAGCGACCCGATTTGCCGCCTGCGGGGCGCCTCTCATATGACTTCTGTGTCGACGAAGGTGGTGGGCGCACCTGGGATTGAACCAGGGACCTTCCGCATGTGAAACGGACGCTCTACCGCTGAGCTATGCGCCCTCGGTGACAATTCACCGCCAGAGGTGTCTGGCAGCGGTCTTATGCGCGCGACCCGTGACTGTCAAGAAATGCACGCGTCCTCCAACCGCTCATCCGCGGTTCAGCTCGTGGGCACAGGTCTCATGAGCTTCGCATCATCGAGTTCGTTCAATCGATTTATGCGGATGATTGCGCTCAGTTCTTCGGTGTAAACGGTGCCACGTTCGGAGTACTCAGTCAGTGTGTGCGTCAGTGAATCTCCTGACAGAGCCGCACCAGCCCGTCGAGCCGCCGCGCGAGCCTCTCGAAACGCCTGATAGGCGGGATGGTTGTTGAGGTTGAGGGCATATTTCCATACCGACCGCATGAGGCTCTTGAACGCGCGGACACGGTGCTTCTTGTTCGCGTCTCTGCCAGCCGGCGCCATACCGCGCACATTTCTGTTCTCTGTCCATTGTCCGAACAGTGCGTTTCCCAGCTTGGCAAAGCGTGAAGTACCCCAGCCGCTTTCGGTCGCGGCTTGTGCCAGCGCCAGAGAGACTGGGATTGCATCCACACGGGCGATAAGTAATCGAATGTTTCCATTCTCAACCGCGTAAATCTCCTGCATTTCCGTCAGCCACTGCGAGTCCGAGCGGGAGGTCGCTTTCTTCGAATTCCGCGCCTCATTCAATACTTGGAGGCGTGCGCGATCGGCGACGAGACGTTCATTGACCCTTAGAATCAGGGGCAGGAGACTTGCCAGAAACAATTCCTTGCGTTCCTTGGCGGACGTCACTTTCGAAAGGTCGTGAGGGAGTTCGGTCAGATACATCCGCGGAACATCGGCTTGGCCACTGCGTATGCCATCCAGGGTGTATCCGCGCTCTGTATACCGGTGAAGTAGGGCTTCCGAGGTGAAGGCGCGAAATTCGAGAGACGGCGACGGTGACGGCCCCGTGTAGGGCGGCGGCGGGCCCTTGAATACGGGTAACCAGAGAATGCCGGTTTGCGTTCCGGCGGTTCCGACCGCGATTACAGCAAAGATCGATGCGTAAAGATGATTTGGCGTCAGCTCTTTGAGCTTAGAAAGGCGCTCTGAAATTCTTTTCCACATGATTTGGCCCGTTCAACGCACCAGGAAGTCATGTGAACCGAAGGAGGGTCTCAGGCAAATCCGCCAAATGATCAATGATGGCGTCGGCACCGAGTTCGTTCACCGGAATCATCGTATACCCGTAACTTACCGCCACCACGGGCACTTCCGCAGCGCGTGCCACCTCGATGTCCGCCTGACTGTCGCCGATCATGACAGCATCCTGGGTAGCCACGTTCATATGGGCCAGCGTCGTCAGAAGGTGCTCCGCCTCAGGCTTTTTCACCGCCAGGCTGTCGCCACCCAGGATCGCGGCGAAGTAATCGATAAGGTCCAATTCTCCGAGCAGTGTTTCGGACAGCGCGGCCGGTTTGTTCGTACAGACTCCCAAAGTCACGCCGTCATTTGTCAGATGGTCCAATACGTCCCGGGCCGCCGGGAAGGGGACACTCTGGTCGATCAGGTGTTCTCGATAAAATTCGAAAGCGCCGACGAACATTGCGTCGATATCCACGCCGTCCGGAACGCCGCCGGTCGCGACCAAGGATCTCTCGATCAGCTTGCGGAGACCCTGTCCCACCATCGTCCGCACGGACTCGACGGTGACCGGGCCTCGTTCGACGCGTGGCAGAACGTGATTGAGTGCGGCAGTCAGGTCCGGCGCTGTATCGACTAGCGTCCCGTCGAGATCAAAGACTACGGCGCGTGGCAGTGAACTCATTGAAAAAACTCGTAAGAATTCGTGACTTGGGCTATGACACAGCTTATGGCATGGTCCGCCACTGAAACTCGGTTCCATTGCGTTTTAGACGCCTTGCCGATGCGACCCAAGTAAAATCGTGAACCCACGCACGCATGACTAACTCCGACGTGGCCGTCGTCGTCCTTGCAGCCGGCAAGGGCACAAGAATGGAATCCGAGATTCCCAAGGTACTCCACGGCGTCGCTGGACGGCCGATGCTCATGCACGTACTCGATGCTGCAGCAGCCGTCGCGCCCCAAAGAACGATCGTCGTGGTGGGCCATGGCATGGATGCCGTCGCCCAGGTGGTCAATGGCGTCGCAATGATCACACAGGAGTCCCAACTCGGGACGGGGCATGCCGTCCTGCAGACACAGCCGGAACTCAACGACTTCGACGGTGACGTGTTGGTGCTGTTCGCTGACAGCCCGTTGATTACCTCCGCAACGATGCGGCGGCTTGTCGATGCCAGAAGGAATGCGGGCAATCCTGCGGTGGCGGTCTTGGGCTTTCGGCCACTTGATCCTGCCGACTATGGCCGACTCGTGACCAATCGCAGTGGCCAGTTGGAGGCCATCGTCGAGTTTCGGGATGCCGATGCGACGCAGCGTGAAATCGGTCTTTGCAACGGCGGCGTCATGGCGATCGACGGAGCCGTATTGTTCAAGTACCTATCGCAGGTCGGCAGCGACAACGCCAAAGGCGAGTACTACCTGACGGACTTGATCGAGATTGCCCGGAGAGACGGTCGAGAGTGTGTCGTCGTCGAATGCCCGGAAGAAGAAACCTATGGCATCAATTCACGCACGGATCTGGCCGCTGCTGAGGCCGTCATGCAGCAACGTTTGCGTGCGACGGCCATGGCCGGCGGTGTGACCATGGTTGATCCTGACTCCGTGTATTTGAGTTCGGACACGACGTTTGGCCGCGATGTCGTGCTCGAGCCTCAGGTTTATTTTGGTCCGGGGGTGCGCATCGGTGACGGTGTCCACATTCGGGCATTCAGCCATCTTGAGGGCGCTACTGTCGCAGCCGGAGCCACCATTGGGCCCTATGCCCGTTTACGGCCCGGCGCCGACATTGGTGCCGCGGCGCGGATTGGAAACTTCGTGGAAGTGAAGGCATCGACGGTAGAGACCGGCGCGAAAGTGAACCACTTGACCTACATCGGCGACGCGCGTGTCGGTGAGGGCGCGAACGTCGGAGCGGGGACCATCACCTGCAATTACGACGGTGTCGCCAAGCATCACACGGACATTGGTGCAGGTGCCTTTATCGGCTCAAACAGCTCCTTGGTGGCGCCGGTGAAGATCGGCGATGGCGCCATCGTGGGTGCCGGCAGTGCAATCAGCCGAGATGTTCCGGCTGGAGCCCTTGCCGTGACCCGAGCGGAACAATCTGAAAAGCTCGGATGGGCAAAGAAGTTCTTCGGCCGTCTGAAGGCGCGGTCGAACTCCGAGAAATCGTAACTGAGGCCGGGCGGAGTCTGAAGGATGTGTGGAATTGTTGGTGTTATCGGGCAGGAACCGGTCGCCCCTGTGCTCATGGAGGGGCTGAAACGGCTCGAATACCGAGGTTACGATTCCGCAGGCGTTGCCACGCTGGTGAATGGCAGCATCGACCGGCGTCGAGCGGAAGGGAAGTTGTTGAATCTTCAGGCTCTGCTCGATCAAGCGCCGTTGCCCGGAGACCTTGGGATTGGCCACACACGCTGGGCGACCCACGGCGTTCCGAATGAAGTCAATGCCCATCCCCACGTCACCGGCAAGGTAGCGCTGGTCCACAACGGGATCATCGAGAATTATCGCGAACTCCGCGAAGAACTCATCCCATTGGGATACGAGTTCGAGACCGAGACGGATACGGAAGCCGTCGCCCAATTGATCACCCGCTACATGGATGACGGAAATTCGCCGGTTGAGGCGACAGCACAAGCACTCGGGCGGCTCGAGGGTGCATTTGCGCTGGCCATCATATTCGCCGGTGAACACGACCTCATGATCGGCGCTCGCCGTGGAAGCCCTCTTGTTGTGGGTTGGGGTGAAGGCGCGATGTATCTCGGCTCGGACGCCCTTGCGCTGGCATCAGTCACGGATCGTGTCAGCTATCTCGATGAAGGGGATTGGGTGGTGCTGAGTCAGGGCGACGCCAGTGTTCGCAACGCAGCAGGTGACATCGTTGAGCCGGAGATCAAAATTACGGCGTTGACCGGGGCATTGGTCGGAAAGGGCAACCACCGCCACTACATGCTCAAGGAAATTTACGAACAGCCCACCGTTATCGGTGAAACGCTCAACACGTTCTTCAATCCGGCAAGCCGAACCATTCAACTCCCCGACCTGCCGTTCGACCTTTCAGCTGTCAGCAAGGTCACCATCGTCGCCTGCGGGACGTCATTTCTTGCTGGGCAGGTTGCGCGCTATTGGTTCGAACGTGTCGCTGGGATCAACGTCGAGATCGATATCGCCTCGGAGTTCCGCTATCGAGGCGCTTCGATGCCGGACGGCGGCCTCGCCATCTTCATTTCGCAGTCAGGAGAGACAGCAGACACCCTTGCCGCCCTACGTTATGCGCGCGATCAGGGAAATCACACGCTGGCCGTCGTCAATGTGGCCGAAAGCACCATGGCCCGCGAAGCGGACGCCCTGTTGCAAACTCACGCAGGTCCCGAGATCGGCGTCGCGTCCACCAAGGCTTTCACCTGCCAGCTCGTGACGCTGGCCTGTCTAGTCATTGCGACGGCCCGCGTGCGGGGCACCATAGACCATGAAGAGGAGGCCCATCTTTCCGCGGCAATCGCCGAGGTGCCGGCTCGCGCAGCCGAGGTGTTGAACCACGATGAGATGTTGCAGGAGCTCGCCCATGAACTCGCCGAAGCTCGCGATATCCTTTACATCGGTAGAGCGGCTGCCTTCCCGATTGCCTTGGAAGGTGCCCTGAAACTCAAGGAGATCTCATACATTCACGCCGAAGGGTTCGCGGCGGGGGAGCTTAAGCACGGGCCGATCGCGCTGATTGACGAAGACGTACCGGTCATCGTCATTGCGCCGTCGGACGACGTGTTCGATAAGACTGCGTCCAACATGGAAGAGGTCATTGCGCGTGGTGCGCGGGTCGTCTTCCTGAGTGATGACGAAGGAATCACCCGCCTCGGGGATATGGCGGCCGCGAGCATTCAGCTTCCATCTGTCGACCCTGTGGTCGCACCCATTCTCTACGCCATTCCGGTACAACTGCTGGCTTACCACGTCGCCGTGATCAAGGGCACCGATGTGGATCAACCCCGGAACCTCGCCAAGTCGGTGACGGTGGAGTAATCTCCGTCGCTTGCGCCGCGAGCGGAGGACGTGCGGCGCCAGAGAGTCTGGAGGGAATGATGGCGGAAGCGAGAACCTTGCGCGAAATGGTGGGCGTGTCACCTGAGCCGCCCCCATTTGAAGAATAGTCACTCGTGCTGATCGACTGCCAGCGGGAATACACGGACGGCAAACTGCCGCTGACCGGTGTGAATGAAGCGTTGGCAGAAGGGGCAAGGGTGCTTAATGCGGCGCGCGCCGCAGGGGCCCCGATCGTTCATGTCATTCATCGCGGACAGACCGGGCGGGCTTTTCGATCCGACGGGACCCGGCGGGGAGGAGGTTTCCGAGGTGGCCGCCGCGCCGGACGAAAAGATCGTCTACAAGGGGCTGCCCAACGCATTCGCTGGTACTGATCTCGATGAGGTGCTGAAAGGGTTCGGCCGAAAGAACATGATCGCGATTGGATTCATGACGCACATGTGTGTCAGCTCGACCGTTCGTGCAGGCCTCGACCTCGGCTGTGGCCTGGCCGTCGTGGCAAACGCCTGTGCGACTCGCGACCTGCCGGATGGGCACGGCGGTGTGGTGACGGCATCGACGCTCCATCAGGCCGAGCTCGCGGCGCTGTCAGATCGGTTTGCGAGTGTGGTCGCCGACGTCAGCGCCTGGAACACATAAGACAGTGAGGCGTGAGGCCTCCTGAACCCACGGATGCCTGAATGGCGCTGACCCGACGTCCCATCGTGCTATCGGAATCGAAGCCTTCGGGACGTCCGGAACCGCGGCCGCGTAAAGCCGCACGCTTGCCGCTGATCGTCCTCGCCTGCGCCGGGCTCATTCTGTTCATTTCAATCGGAACCCGCCAGATATTTGGGCTGTTTCTGACTCCGATGGATGCCGATCTGGGTTGGGGGCGCGAGACCTTTGGCTTCGCGATCGCGATGCAAAATCTTGTCTGGGGATTGTCGCAGCCTTTTGTCGGAGCGCTGGCCGATCGATTTGGGTCGGGGCGGGTCATCGCGCTGGGTGCGGCCGTATACATACTGGGCCTCATCGGCATGGCGTCGACGGAATCGGCGGTCATGTTCAACTTGAGCGGCGGGCTTCTTGTCGGCCTGGCGCTGGGCGGCACGGGTTTTGCCGTGGTTCTGGGTGGGGTTGCACGCTTTGTTCATCCGTCGCGGCGCGGGTTCGCCTTCAGTATCGTGGGGACCACCGGTGCACTCGGACAACTCGCCATGATTCCGCTCACCCATGGTGCGATCGACGGATTCGGGTGGATCGGCGCCTTCTTTGTACTTGCGGCAACGGCTTCGTTGATCATCCCTCTCGCCGCAGCCTTGAGAGGGCGCGCAGATGAAGACGAGGCCGAACAGGCCAGTGAACAGACCTTTCGAGAAGCGTTAGCGGAAGCGAGGGCTCACAAGGGTTACTGGTTGCTGAACGCGGGCTTTTTCGTCTGCGGCTTTCATATCGCGTTTATTCTCACGCATCTGCCCGCCTATATCAGCGACGAGGGATTCTCCGTCGATATGGGCGCCCTCATTCTCATCGTTATCGGCGTGTTCAATATTCCGAGCGCGCTTTTCTTCGGCAAGCTCTCCGATCATATGAAGAAGCGAACGGTGCTCAGCATCATGTACCTGGCGCGGGCCGCTATCATGACCATGCTCGTATTACTTCCAACGACACAGACAACGCTGTTGATCTTTGGCGCCGTAATGGGACTTCTGTGGCTGGCGACGATCCCAATCACCAATACGATTGTGGCTCAGGTGTTTGGCGTCAAGTACGTGGCCACATTGTTCGGGATCACCTGGGGCGTTCACCAGCTGGGATCGTTCTTCGGTGCCTGGATGGGGGGACTCATATTCGATCTGCTGGGAAGCTATGACCTGGTTTGGTGGTTCTCCGCCTGGATGGGTATTACGGCGGCCTTGCTTCACTGGCCGATCGATGAGCGGGCATTGCCCCGCCTGGCTGCGGCTGAATAGGGCTGGGGCTGGCTGCGCACCGTGGTTTATCGGAAGGCGCCCGCGGGTCCGGCTGCGGAACTCATAAGACTGGTTCCATGAAAAGTCCCTGGCGCACCCCCGCTCTCATGATCGTCTGCGGCGGTCTCATCGTGTGGCTGAGCACGGGCACCCGCCAATCGCTTGCGTTGTTCCTCCGACCCATGTCCGTCGATATGAATTGGGGGCGCGAGGTTTTCAGTCTCGCTCTCGCTTTGCAGCTGATCATCTGGGGCGTGGCCCAACCCATCGCAGGTGCCGTCAGCGACAGGTTGGGGGCGGCACGCGTCATCGTATTCGGTGGCGTTTCCTATATCGCCGGGCTGGTTTTGATGGCCCACGCGGAAACACCGCTGATGCTTCACATCGGCCTGGGCCTCTTCACAGGCATCGGATTGAGCGCGTGCGGGTTCGCGGTGATATTCGCCGCCATTGCCCGGGTTGTTCCTCCCGGCCGCAGGAGTACAGCGCTTGGCGTGACAGGCGCCCTGGGTTCGGTAGGCCAGTTCGCCATGATTCCCGTGGCCCAAGGCATGATCGGCCTGGCAGGGTGGGCGACATCCTTGCTGGTGCTGGCGACGTGCATGGCTCTCGTCATCCCGCTCTCCATTGGCCTAGCCGGGCCACCCGGCCAGCGCAAAAGCGCACGAGAGCAGGAGCAATCCATTCGACAGGCACTGATACAGGCGAGGCACCACTCAGGATTCATCTATCTCACTTCGGCGTTTTTCGTCTGTGGATTTCAGACACTCTTTATCGGCAGCCACCTTCCCGCCTTCATCAGCGATGCCGGGCTTTCGCCGGAAGTCGGTGCCTTGGCGCTGGCGATGATCGGGGGCGCCAACATATTTGGATCCTTCCTGTTCGGCTGGCTGGGTGGCCGATACAGCAAGAGGGGACTCCTGGCCTTTCAATACCTGTTGCGGTCAGCTGCCATCATCGCCTACGTGCTGTTGCCGGTTACGGCCCTGTCATCCTACATATTTGCGGGAATCATCGGCTTAACCTGGATGGGGACAGTCCCGCTGACGAGTGGGCTCGTCGCCCAAATGTTCGGGGTCCGTTACATAGGTATGCTGTTTGGAATCGTTTTCCTCGGTCATCAGGTCGGTGGCTTTCTGGGAACCTGGTTGGGCGGACTGCTGTTCGACGTTTATGGCGACTACAACATCATCTGGGGGGCGTCTGTCTGGCTCGGTGTGACGGCGGCTCTGCTCCACTGGCCCATTGAAGAGCGCAACGATGACGCGCCACCGTTGGCTCAGGCCCGCGCGGTGCCGAGTATCTGAGTGTCGGCCGGTTAACGGCCAACATCACAGCCTCTATAATGAGTGCCAGGGCGCGGGCGGGCGCCAGGTTCCAATTCCAACGGAGAGGGCTTCCAATGAACCTCAAAGACTCATCGCTATTTCGTCAGCAATGCTACATCAACGGCACCTGGGTGGATGCTGACGATGGCGGAACGATCGAGGTCGATAATCCCGTAGACAATTCCATCGTTGGAACCATCCCGAAGATGGGTGCCAACGAAACTCGCCGGGCCATCGATGCGGCCAATGAGGCCCTGCCTGAATGGCGGGCAAGGACCGGCAAGGAAAGGGCGAACATCCTGCGCAAATGGTTCGACCTTGTCATGGAGAACCAGGAAGATCTTGCGGTCCTGATGACGACCGAGCAGGGCAAGCCGCTTGCGGAGTCAATGGGTGAGATCGTTTACGGCGCGTCATTCATCGAATGGTTTGCCGAAGAGGCGAAGCGCATCTACGGCGACACCATCCCGCAGCACCAACACGACAAACGAATCGTCGTGATCAAGGAGCCGGTGGGGGTCGTGGCCTCCATTACGCCCTGGAATTTTCCCAATGCCATGATCACGCGGAAATGTGCCCCTGCCCTGGCTGCGGGATGCACGGTCGTTGCAAAACCGGCGACACAGACGCCCTATTCGGCATTTGCCCTGGCCGAACTCGCCGAGCGGGCGGGCATTCCCAAGGGTGTACTGAACGTCGTCAGTGGCGCGAGTTCCGAGATTGGCGCCGAGATGACGTCGAATCCGATCGTCCGCAAGCTGAGCTTCACGGGCTCGACCGAGATCGGCAAACTTCTGATGGAGCAGTGTGCGGGCACCGTCAAAAAGGTTTCGATGGAGCTCGGCGGCAACGCGCCGTTCATCGTTTTCGACGATGCCGATATCGATTCGGCTGTCACCGGCGCGATGCAGTCAAAATATCGGAACGCCGGTCAGACGTGCGTCTGCGCCAACCGGATTTTTGCGCAGGAGAGCATCTACGACGAGTTCACCGGAAAGCTCGCGGAGGCAGCGAAAGCCATGAAGGTCGGAGACGGCCTTGAGGATGGCGTTGCCCAGGGACCCCTGATCGACATAAATGCGGTGGAAAAGGTCGAGAGTCATATCCAGGACGCGCTCCAAAAGGGTGCCCGCCTGGTGGTTGGCGGCAGCCGGCATTCGAACGGCGGCAACTTCTTCGAGCCGACCGTTCTGGCCGACGTCACGCCCGACATGATCGTCAGCAAGGAAGAGACCTTTGGGCCGCTCGCCCCGGTGTACCGCTTCGGATCCGATGCCGATGTGATCAAGATGGCCAACGATACCGAGTTCGGACTCGCCGCCTACTTCTACACACGCGATATCGGCCGCGTGTGGAAAGTCGCGGAAGAACTGGAGTACGGCATCGTCGGTATCAATGCGGGGATCATCTCGACGGAGATCGCCCCCTTCGGCGGTATGAAGGAATCAGGTGTCGGCCGCGAAGGATCGAAGTACGGCATCGACGAGTTCGTCGAGGTCAAATACCTGTTGATGGGTGATATTGCCTGAGGGCGACCCCATATAGCTTGGGCGAACCGGGCGGGTGCCGGTGGAGCCGCAATGCGGCTATGTCCGGGCCCGCCCGACCTGTATTCGGGGTGTTGCCGCCATGATGAGGACATCCATCGACGTTGAGGTTAGGGAATCAATCTGATGGCAAAGTTTGACTACGATCTGTTCGTGATCGGCGCGGGATCCGGTGGGGTTTCCGCCAGCCGTCGGGCAGCCGCGTTCGGTGCCAAGGCGATGATCTGTGAGGAATATCGCGTGGGTGGTACCTGTGTAATCCGGGGTTGCGTTCCGAAGAAACTTTTCACCTACGCCGCACACTTTGCCGAGGATTTCGAGGACGCCGTTGGATTCGGCTGGCAACAGGCGCATCCGATGTTCGACTGGCCGACCCTGGTCGCCAACAAGGATGCCGAGATCGACCGACTCAACGGAATCTATATCCGTATGCTCAACAACGCCGGGGTCGATCTCATTGAAGACCGAGGTGTTCTTGTCGATCCACATACGGTCGAGGTCGGAGGCAAGACGATAACCGCTGAAACCATTCTGGTGGCGACGGGTGCCGCGCCATTCCGGCCGGATATTCCCGGCATTGAACACACCATTACCTCGAACGAGGCTTTCCACCTGGAGGAATTCCCGCACCGGGCCATCATCGTGGGCGGCGGATATATTGCGGTGGAATTTGCCGGAATTTTCAATGGCTTAGGATCTCAGGTCACCCAGCTTTACCGCGGAGAGCAGATTCTTCGGGGCTTTGACGATGACGTGCGGGCAATGCTGGCGGAGGAAATCGGCAAGAAGGGCATTAACCTGAAGGTTGAGAGTCAGGTCGAACGTATCGACAAGGTCGGACAGCATCTCAAGGTGACACTGACCAGCGGGGAGACGGTTGCCGCCGAACTCGTGATGTATGCCACGGGCCGCAATCCAAATACGAAGGGTGTCGGACTCGAGGATGTCGGTGTGGAGCTCGATGACAAGGGTGCCATCAAAGTCGACCAATTCTCCCAGACCAATGTTCCCAACATCTATGCGATTGGAGATGTAACCAACCGGATGAATTTGACGCCTGTGGCGATCAACGAAGGTCGGGCCTTCGCCGAAACACTCTACGCGAAGCAGCCCCGGTCACTCGATTACACCAATGTGCCTCATGCGGTGTTTTCCAACCCGTCAGTGGGTGTTGCGGGTCTGAGTGAGGCGCGGGCGCGTCAGCAGTACGAGGCTGTCGACATATACAAATCCACATTCAAGCCGATGAAGCACACACTGACCGGTCGAGATGAGCGGACTCTGATGAAGCTTATTGTCGATGTTGCGAGTGATCGGGTCGTCGGCGTCCACATGGTGGGACCTGACGCCGCCGAAATCGTGCAAGGCATGGGCATCGCACTGGTTTGCGGTGCAACCAAAGTGCAGTTCGATGCGACAATTGGCATCCATCCCTCTGCGGCGGAGGAATTCGTGACGATGCGAGAGAAATTTGTCGAGCTCGAGGCCGAGGCGGCTGAATAGGAGGCGGCTGAATAGGATGCATCATTCCTCCACGCGCGTTCTTGACTCCTTGAACGAAGATTCGCTCACGTCATGGTGGATTTATCAGCCAAAATTGTGGCTTTCCGCCGCGAACCAGCGTATACGCTTATCCCTCTTTCCGCATGAGGAGTGGGATCATGCCTAAGAAGTGGTCTCCAGATAGCTGGCACGGCCTGCCGATCCAGCAACAGCCGGATTACTCTGACCCGGAAGCTCTGTCTTCTACGCTCGAACAGGTGCGTGGATTGCCGCCACTCGTGTTCGCCGGCGAAGCGCGCCAGCTTCGGGCTCAACTTGCCGACGTGGCCGAAGGACGGGCTTTCCTGCTTCAGGGTGGTGATTGTGCGGAAAGCTTCGCGGAATTCAGCGCGGACAACATTCGGGACATGTTCCGAGTGCTCATGCAGATGGCGGTCGTCATGACGTTCGCGGCGGCCTGCCCGATCGTCAAGGTCGGACGTCTGGCGGGACAGTTCGCCAAACCACGCAGTGCACCGACGGAATCACAGGATGGTGCAGAGCTCCCGAGCTATCGTGGCGACATCGTGAATGGGATGGAATTCACGCCGGAAGCGCGGGCCGCCGATCCTTCACGTCTTCTGCAGGGCTATCACCAATCCTCATCGACGCTCAATCTGCTCCGGGCTTTCGCGCACGGTGGTTATGCCGATCTGCACCGGGTTCACGGTTGGAACCTCGGGTTCGTCTCCAGAACATCCCAAGGTGAGAAATATGCTGATCTCGCAGACCGCATCACCGAGGCACTGGGTTTCATGGAGGCCTGCGGCATAACAGGTGATTCCGTGCCTGCCATGCACGAGGTCGACTTCTATACATCGCATGAAGCCCTGCTGCTCGGTTTTGAAGAGGCGATGACACGCGTCGATTCGACAACAGGCGACTGGTACGACACGTCATCTCACATGCTTTGGATCGGTGATCGAACGCGTCAGGAAGACGGAGCTCATGTTGAATTCATGCGTGGAATCTCCAACCCCATCGGGATCAAGGCCGGCCCCAGCACCGAGCCGGATGGCTTGTTGAAGTTGATTGATCTCCTCAATCCCGAGAATGACGCGGGCCGACTGACAGTCATCGTCCGTATGGGTGCGGATAAGGTCGGTGAGCATCTGCCGCCCCTCGTCCGGGCCGTCGAGCAGGAAGGACGCAAGGTCGTGTGGTCTTGCGATCCCATGCATGGAAACACCGTAAAGTCTGCGAACGGCTACAAGACACGAATATTCGATCAGGTCCTGTCCGAGGTGCAGCAATTCTTCGACGTACACATCGGCGAAGGAACCTATGCCGGGGGTGTTCATTTCGAAATGACCGGTCAGGATGTCACTGAGTGCCTGGGTGGTGCCCAAGACATCACAGAGCGGTCGCTGGCAGATCGCTACCACACGCACTGTGACCCGCGGCTCAATGCGTCTCAGGCGCTTGAGCTGGCGTTCTTGATTGCAGATTCCCTGAAGAAACAACGCGCCAACGGCCAGCCTCGGATCGTCGCTGAGGCTTCCTGAGTGTCATCCGCCGCGCAAAACGACCGGCCGCCGCCGCTGAGCGACGCGGACATCAGCAGCCACACCGACCGGTACTTCCGTAAATCTCGGCGGACGGTCGCCAAATTCGGCGACGCGCGGGTTACTTACGCCGTTTTCATGCGACGTCCGGTGGTCTTCACGCCCAAGTTCATGGTCGAGTGGCTGGAAGAAGTTGCTGCTGTCAGAGGAACGGTGTTCGATATTGATCTGCGGTTCGAAGAAGGTGAACGCGTCGGCGCCGGTGAACCGCTGGCCTATATCTCGGGCTCCATGCACGACCTTGTGGACCTCGAAACACTCTACCTTCAGAAACTCGGTGCACCCTGTGTCGCGGCTTACAACGCCTATGTGATGTGCTGCGACCTGCCGAAGGTTGCATTCATGGCTTTCGACGCCCGGCATTGCGCGGGTACCGAAATGGCGGAGATGATGGCGTATGCCGCGAGCGTGGGTTCCCGCGCCGCGCAGCAGGATGTTGGCGCCGTCGGATTTGTCGGCTGCGCGACAGACTCCACGGCCGCGTATTTTGGCTGTGAGCGCGGACTGGGAACAATGCCCCATGCCCTGATCGGATATGCCGGCTCTACGCTTCGAGCGGCTGAAATGTTCCACGAGACCTTCCCTGACGAACCGCTCTATGTACTGGTCGACTATTTCGGCTGTGAGATCACGGATACCCTGGAGATCTGTGCTCATTTTCCTGAGCTCGCCGCGGAGGGCCAACTCGGGGTGCGGC
>CEUN01181612.1_pt1 | contig 20676 bp, 19 predicted proteins | sample 361501 | NCBI WGS metagenome assembly CEUN01 (sample SAMEA2622801, study PRJEB7988) | marine metagenome | biome: marine biome (ENVO:00000447); feature: marine epipelagic mixed layer (ENVO:xxxxxxxxx); material: "saline water (ENVO:00002010), including plankton (ENVO:xxxxxxxx)" | depth 120 m | reverse complement strand
CGGGCGTTTGAATCCGCAATGCGTTTTGTCGGTGGGCCGCCACGATCAGGTTGCCGATTCGTCCGCAGCGCGTCCGCAGCGCGCGAGGAAATAGATCAGCGCGAGAAGTTCCAGAGTTCCAAAGGCGATCTTGAGTGAGTAAGGAAGAACCGGTTCGTGGTACTGCGAGAAGAACGCCTCGATAATCCCGGCCCAAACGAGCATGAGCGATACTCCCGCAATTAATGTCACCAGGTCGGGGGCGATTCTCCGCAGACGGGCACGCAATGAAACCCGGTCACCCCAGCCAATGATTGCGCCACCGAGCACAAGTCCCGCCTGTCCGGCCAGCAGGATCGCGGGAATTTCGATCGAGCCGTGCGGCAACAGCCACGCGAGCAGAAACTCGGTCTCCCCAGAGTTGATGTAGTCGAACACGATTCCGCCCATGATGATGCCGTTGTAAAAGATGATCAGGATCGTGCCGATTCCCCAGGCCGCGCCAAAGGCCATCGCGCGGATCGAGACGGAGATATTGTTCTGCATCAGATGCGATGAGAACTGTGCCTTGTGTCCGGCCAACCGGTCCTCGTGCTTACCCATCTGTTCCTCCAACCGCACGCGTTCACTCGCGTCGCGCTCGCCGTGACCGAAGGGAAGCAAGATCGCCTTGGCATCGGGATCGAAGGCCACAGTGAACCAGCCAAACAGGCAGCCGACCGCGGTAACCAGCACAATCATGTTGAACGCCTTGATATGCCGGCGAAACGTGCAGGGAAAGGTGTTGAAGAACCAGTGCAACGGACGGAACCCAACCTGCCGAACTCGGCCCACATGAACCTCGCTGTAGGCGCGCGCCACAAGATTCTCGAGGTGGGCCCGAGTTTCACGTTCTGCAGAAAACGTAATCAGCTTGTTGAGATCAGATGACGCTCGTTCGTAGAGATAGTGCAGGCGCTTGGCATCCTCCAGAGTCCGCTTCCGTTCACTGCTGGCGAACTTGATCAACAGTTCGTCCAGTTCCTCCCAGAACGGAGTCTCGCTTTTGATGAACTGCTCGAGGTTGATGATCATGCGTCAGATCGCCTGGCGCCGTTTTACGCTGAGGTATTGGGAAACGAGTTGCGCACTCATTTGTTCGTTCTTCAGCAGAGACAGATCGACGCCGTGATGACTCAGCCTTTTTTCCAATCCCCGCAGTTCCTGCCAACGCAAATGGCCGCCGAGGTCGCGATAAATATCGTCAACAGAACTCACGTTATTACCGGTGAACAAGGGCTTGACGTTCGGAGGCGGCAGCATGTTGACAAGGATCAAGTGCTGGCGGCTGAGCAACTCCATCGCGCGATTGAATTGCTCGGCGAGAACAGGATCGTCCAAGGAGGTCAGAAATACGAGCAATGCACGCCTGCGTAGGCGCACGCGAAGGAAGGCGGCCATTTCATCGAAGTCCGGAGACACCCGTCGCGGCTCCAGCGTGTAGAGCGCATCGCGGCAGTGGGCGTAGTGCGCCTTGCCGTTCTTGGCCGGGATAAATCGATCGGTCTGATTGCTGAATGTCATGAGACCGAACAGATCACCCTGCCGTTCTGCAGCCAGGCCAAGAACCAATCCCGCGGTAATGAACCGCTCCAGCGTGGTCACATGTTTCTCACCCTGTTCAACACCGGGCACTTCCATTTCACGGGCGGACAGGCGGGATGAATCCACGATCACGTACACCTCCTGCGTGCGTTCGATCTGAAAGATCTTGGTCACCGGCTTGCCGCGCTTGGCCGTGGCTTTCCAATGAATCTCATCGTAGCTGTCCCCAGGGATGTACTCGCGCAACTTCTCGAAATCGCGCCCTTTGCCGACCTGGCGCTGGGCATGAATGCCAAATGTCCCACGATTCAGGAAAATGGCCGCGACCTGCCTCCGCTCGCCGAGCAGGTTTGGATAAACACGGATCTCGGAGGAAACGACAGACGGGCGTCGGATGTTCCAGAACCCGATGGGCGAAGGTGATTCAAGGTAACACCGATCCATCCGGTAGTTGCCACGCTTCCGCGGGGTAAACTTCCACGTCACGCGGGCTGTTTCCGATGCCGCCGGCAGTCGGGTCAACAGTTCATCATTTTCTGTTTCAATCTCCCTCGGCCACGGGAAGCCGCACTTGAGAGGCCGGGCGCGCTTCGTCGAGTTGTGAAAGGTGATCTCGAGTTCGCCAGGGCGATCTTTGGAAACCCGAACCACTTCGCTGGTTTCCACCGATAATCCATCAAACACACGCGTTCCCATCGCTGCATCGACCGCGACCAGGAAGCAGAAGAACGCCACACAAGCCCAGCCAATCGGCCCATACGATCCCGGAAACGCCGTCAAGGCCGCGGCTGGAATCAGCCAGAAGACCGTCCAAAGCAGCAATCGATTTCCGGGAGAGATCATGGATCAGCGCGGAACGGGAACATCCTGGAGAATACGAGCGATAACTTCGGAGACCGACAAACCTTCGATCTCGAACTCGGGGCGAAGAATGAGGCGATGTTCCAATACCGGAACGCCCATGTCCTTGATATCGTCCGGGGTCACAAAATCACGACCGGACATGACCGCCAATGCTCGGCTGGCAAGCAGCAGCGCTTGAGTGGCACGTGGACCGGCGCCGACGAGGATGCTCTCGTGCGACCGGGTGGAACGAACCAGATCAACGACATATGCCACAAGATCATCATTCAAGGTGATCTGATCCATCTCTGCCCGCAGCGCCACCAGATCGTCCGCGGAGATCACCTGTTCAACCGAACCGGCATCCAGCGTGGCTTCGGGCGATTCCTTGCCCAAGGTGCGCTGCGCCAGCACGAGTTCATCGTCCCGGCCGGGAGCCGGCATGCTGATCTTGAGCATGAAACGATCTTTCTGCGCCTCCGGGAGAGGATAGGTGCCCTCGTACTCGATGGGATTCTGCGTTGCGAACACGGTGAAGTTGGCAGGCAATTGATGCGTGTCCCGATCGATCGAAACGATTCGTTCCTGCATCGCCTGAAGCAGTGCCGACTGTGTCTTCGCCGGAGCGCGATTGATTTCGTCCGCCAGCAAAAACGAGGTGAACACCGGCCCTTTGATCAGCGTGAATTCGTTCTTCTGCAGGTTGAAGACATTGGTGCCGGTGATGTCAGCGGGCATGAGATCGGGTGTAAACTGCACCCGGGAGAATTCTGATCCCAAGGTTTTTGCCAAAGTGCGCACCATCAATGTCTTGGCCACTCCGGGCACGCCTTCGATCAACGCATGTTGTCCGGTGAAAACGCAAATCAACGCGAGATCGATGACTGTTTCCTGCCCGATGATGACCTTCCCGACTTCAGCACGGGCCTTCGACAGGACTTCCTTGAGGCGTTCGGTTTGTTCACTCATGAGATTATCTTCTGGGTTTCAAGTGTTCTTGCAGTTTGCGAAATCGATGGACGAGATGTTCCCGGGAATTCGATGCCGCAACGCGCAACTCGACCGCTTTCTTATCCCGGTGCGGATTGGAGCGAAGCCACTCGTCGATGCAGGTCGACAGGAGTTGCGCGGGCCGGACGGTGCGTCGAAGGAGACTCAGGAACCCAAGATTCGAATCCCGCCCGGCAACCGCTCCACCGCCAAGGGACCGTTCTTCCAATGGAGGTGTGAGGCTCGAAGCGTTCTTCCAGACGAAGAGCAGCGCCAGGACAAGGAGGCCGGCCATCAAGCCATGCAATCGGTACTTCCGCCCAAGCGTGGCCACGCCCTCGCTCGTCACCACACCGAAATGAGATTCATCAAAAATAATCCGTGTACCATCACCGAACATCCAGGCGAGCAATCCGGTTTGCCGGTCTTCACGTAACGCTTCATTGCTGAAAATGTACGGATCGCTCGAAACAATCAGCGAGCCCTTGCCGAATTTCCGTTCAATTATTACCGGATGTTCGCCCTGCCAATATTCTTCGCCCCGCCAATAGAGGACCTTCCAATCCCTTTTCTCAAAGCGGTTGAAACTGAAAACACCGGCACTATGCCAGTTCAATTCTTGCGGAAGCTCAATGGGCGCGTCCATCGAGCGTGACACAGACTCGGGAACGACCACGGAGTCCCGATCCACTGCAAGATCCTCCCATTTCAGATTCACTCCCCAGCGGTGGAAGAGGGACGCGAAGACAACATCCGTATCGTCCTTCAACCGATTCAAGCGCTCCTCAAGGTTTTCGAGCGCCTCATCTTCATCCCAGGGCGACCATTCCTCGGCGTCTTCAACTTTCCGGGCTTTGCCCTCGCCCTCTTCCTTACCGTCCTCGTTTCTCCGCTTCCGTACCTCCTCCTCAAGTTCGTCGGCATACTTCTGAAATGATTCAGCCATCGCCTTGTCGAGGAAGGACCGTCCCGGATAGGGATACAAGCCGATGACAATGCGACCGCCTTGATCCATAAACCTCTCCATACTACGGAGTTCCTTGCTGCCCATGAACCTGAGCTTCCACGGCTTGACACCCAGAATCAGGACCGTGGTCTCCTCCGGTTGCCCGTAGTCAACGTTTAAGAAATAGTGCCGTGAGGGATCGAAATCACTCAATCCGTCAAGTGATTCAAATAGGGCCTTGGAACCAACCGGATCGGCACGGAGCGATGAATACGGCGGGTAGATGTCACCGTGACTGAATCGCAGCTCAAACAAGCGTTGCAGGCCAAAGGCGAACAGCAGCATGAGCGCCGGGAGCAGGAACAGATTGACGCGTCGTCTCAGCATTCGCGGATCTTCTGCAAGTTGCTCTCCACCTGATCGAACACAATACGCGTCACCTCGTGCAGCCCGTACCAGGCACGTTCGAATGCAAGCACGTTTTGATCGAATGCAGCGCGGAGTTCCTCCATCAAGCGGGCGCGGCGATTCAATTCGCGCTGATACTCCCGGTTGGATTTGGCACGTGAAATCGTCAGCAACTTGCGCTCACCCAGGTGCGCAAGGCAAGCAAGGTAAAGCGCTCTCAGCGCGAGTCGGGATTCGCCCTTGGCCATCAGGTCGCCCGCCAGGCCCAGCCACTCATCTTCAGGCAATTGATCCGCGGCAACATCCTCGTCCGTCAAATCCGGCACCACTGTTTCCGCGGTGGCAACGACAATTGGTTTCTGACGCCACAAACGACACAGCATCATACACAAAGCAATGACCGCGGCTGCGATCAGCAATTTGATCAGAATGTCCAGAGCGTCAGTCCAGTTGAACCCGGATCCGTTCTTGTCAAAACCACTGAGATCGGGGCGCGGGCGAAACTTCTCTATCAGCCACTTGATCACAGCCTTGATCTTGCCACCAATCCAACTCATGGCGTCGATGACTGCCTGCGAGATGTATTCTCCCAGCACGGATCCATCCTTGTCCGAATCGGAAATCTCACGAGGCGAACGCCAGGAGAACTCCGCCTTTTCGAGAACGCGATCAATCTCTTCATTGAGTTCGACTTTGGTTCCGGTGTTCTCAGAACCTGCCTCATTCGCCTGTGACGACTGAGGGGCGCCAAAGAGCAATAAGATCAAGCCAACTTTGGCAGCCAATCGCGAGAAACGCAGATCTGCCCGCAAGTCGGCTCCGGACTTAAGTGACTCGCCATAGAAACAACGAAGCGTATACACAGCCCGTACGAGCGGGCTGACTGAGATCCAAGTGAGCATGATCACAACCGCAAGGTAAGTCGTGTTCAACACCGAATTCCAACCCGCCCTTGAAAAATCGGTTTCAACTCCCGTCAGAGTCTTCACGAACATCGGCAGCATCATCAAAACCAGGAACCAGTTTAGGAACACAAAGAACACAAACTTCGACATCACAAACAGGAATGCAACGTGGCTGCTCACCCACATTCGCGCTTGTCTTGCTGCACGCGACGCATTACTGCCAATCGAGGGATCTTCCCCATCCCCAAGGATGGTGAGGTTGTGAAAGAAAGCGTAAGCGAACGGAAAAGGAAACGTCAGTATGACGCAGATGGGAAGTATTACAAGCGCGAGCGGCTGCAGGGTACAATTCAACAGCAGGACGTTCCAAATGCGCCGAAACGTCCAGGCGGGTGCCTGATCGCCCGTCAACGTGGCGCGCATCGTTTGTGCAAACGCAACCTGCCAGAATTTCATCCACACATAGAGCACGGTGAGGAGCAATGCCGAGAACCCAAGTCGCGCGTCTGCGTGAGCGCCTCTGCTCATGTCCGCGGCGAAGAACAGAAAGCACAGCGCAAACGGCACTGCCCCCATCAGGAATTGTATCCATCCCTCCGACGGAACACTTCGCAGCAGATGAACACCTTCCTCAATCAGATCCAGGCTTTCTGGTCCGGTGTCCTTCTTCCTCTTTTTCTTCTTACGGGCGATAGGCGTGTGAGATCAGCTCGTGCACCGAGCGGTTTCAGTGATCAAAAAAACCTCGCTGCCACAGGTCTGCGTCGTGGAATTCCGAAGGAGCCGCCAACAGCATCTGTCCCACCCAGATGAATATCACCCAGCAGAATACAAACCCCATCACTCCGGATACGAATCGGAATAGACCGCGGATCTGAAGCTTCTTCTCTTCCGAAATCTCAGTCTGGCTCTTCAGGCACGCAGTGCAAATGACGACATCATCGTGCTCGGTAACACACTCCCGGCAATAGAACTGCCGGCATTCAGGACAGCGAGCCGCTGCTTCGCGATTGAGATGTACGTGACACCGTTGGGCGACGAGTTCGGCCATCATTCCTCCTTGGGCGTTTCAATCGGTGTGGCGTCCACTGCCTCATTCTCAACTTGTGCGGGAACCACCGCTGGTTCGGGTCCGGGAGCAGGACTATTCGCACGTTCGAAGTCATCGGGATCAAAGGCCCCTTGCTCTTCTTCGATCAGTTGGCGGATTTGAGACAGAACCTTCTGAGCATGTCCCAGGCGTCCGAGCGATGGCAGATAAACGCTGCTCACGGCCGTCTTGAGTTCACAGTGGACCGTGCGCCCTCTCAACAAATGAACGAGGAGAACCGCCCCAACAATTCCAGCGAGCGATCCAAAGACTATGTTCGCAACATCATCGCCGGGCGTAATCGCCAGCCAAAGCAGCACCGCAACAGCCAGTGCCAGGGTAATCATCCATCCGATGTAGTCGTAGGTGCGACGCAGGGTGAATGAATGGATATCGCGGAAATTGTAGAATTTGTAAGTCTCGCTGTAACTCGAACCTTCAACCACCAGCAAATGATCCGGTCCCAGGTAAAGGGTCCGGCGCTTGTAGAACAGCAGAACGAAGATATTGAAAACGAAAAACAGGAAGAAGAGCACCAATTCCGGCGCATCGCTGTAACGGCCACCGCCACCCAGTTTCCGATAGTTCGGTTGTTCCTTTTCTTCCATTTCGATCACGTATCAAGGACGCCCGTGTAGGAAAGTATCAAAAAAATCCCGATCAGGATCTGAAGCACTGAAAACATCCAGGCCACCGAAAACCTCCACCGACTCTTCTGCGTGATGCTGATACTCGTGGGATCCTTCCGGTAACGAGTGGTGAGGTAGAGCGCAGTAATGCCCGTCAAAAACAGCGGAACGATCGAAAGAACGAGCGCTTGTCGATCACGAAGGAGTCGTTTGTTCTCCAGTTTCTGCATCTTGCCCTTCTTTTTGCCGGACTCAATGCATGTTGCGCAGATGTGCTCGTTGCCCAGCTGGATGTCACAGAGTCCGCACAGGAAACGGCCGCAACGGTCGCAGGCAATCGAAGCCTTCTTCTCAGCATGGAAGAAACAACTGGATTCGCCCTCCGCCAAAACCGCATCGCCTGTCGAAACCACATCCGCCTTGCGATACACCGCCGGGAAAAGTGCCACCTCCATTGGGCAACCGCAATTTGGACAGGGAGCGTAAGACCGGTTGAGCAACTCCGATGGAAGCCTCCATCGACACTTCGGGCAGTGGACGTTGCGCTGACTCACCGACATCAGGACACTCTCAAAACTCGTCCTGAGATTCCAATGGCCCGAACACCACGTCGTAACGGTAGGCGTAGGCACAAATACCCCAAGGAATCGACAGCAACATCACCGGAGCCAGCACTATCAACATGATGAAAGCCACCGCTGAATCACCACCGCCGGAACCGGCGACCGCAGCGAGCGCGCCGCCGGCAATTACGAATACAAAAATTACCCCCCAGATAATCACACCGAACAAGAATCCGATCCCTAAAGTGGACCACCAGTGCTTGTTCACCATCGACCGACCGAAGCTCATGGCCGGCCAGAACTTCATTTTCTTGTCGATGATGATCGCGCAAGTGAAGAACCAACTGATCGCCAGTCGAATGAAGAACAATGATCCGACCAAGGTGAGAATCACCCCCATTGCAATCAACGCCACGTTGGCCTCTCCCGCATTGGCAGAAGCAAAGCCTGCGATGAGAAGTAATACTACGCCGGGCAACAGAGGAAGTGGCGCAAGAATGGAAGAAACGATATAGCCCAGCATGAGATTTCCGAATCCGGGACCGAACCCGGCGAATGCGTCTCCGATGCTCGTCTCCTCGCCCCGGACGCGACGGATCACATAAAGCCAGTAACCGCCGATGATCGGCCCGCTAAGCACGAGACTGAGCAGAGCGCCGAGGAACGGAACGACCTGCATGGCGCCCATCACCAGAAAGACTACGATCGAAACGCCGATGATCGGGAAGAAATGCGCCCTGAAGACCGCCCCGCCTCCTCGGATGCAGGACATCACCCCGTTGTCATAGTCACTGTCGAGCATCTGATCGATCGTCATTCCCGACTTGGATGTGAAGCTCACGCCCTCCTGCATCTTCTGCACGGCAAATGGTTTGCACTCCGCACAGACATAACGGTCGCCGAGGCGGATGACTTCATCAAAGCTGAATCGGTTGTTGCACTCGACGCAGGTGATGTTTCCACCCGACGCCGGCTCATCTACCTCAGTCACGGCCGCTGTTGCAGGAATTCCCTGAGTGTCCGGCGGAGATGGATCTCCGGCTACGGTTTTATACGCGACCCAGTCAGCCATCCCTTCCTTCCACACCAGCGTTTCACCCGAAACCTTGTGTGCGTCGATCAATTGCTGAAATTCCTCGTCCGAAACCGGCCCGCGCTGCTCATCACCATCTGCGTAGTACCAACTCATCGATTACCCTTGGTTGCTCTAAGGTTCCTGTCGTTCCCACGCGGCAGACTGTGAAGGCTGGCAGTCGGGTTGCAAAGACCCAAAAGGCGACCAGCGGCCGCCTTGCAGTTCCAGGATGTGGAATGGAATTATTCCTTCATGCTGTCTGGATCGATTCCGTGCGATTCGCAGAATTTCACGTATTCGATCGGAGAAATCTCGCTGGGCTTGATCTCGCTTCTGCCACCCCAGAAGACATTGGTGTAACCGACCTTGATTCCCTCTTCTTCCAGGTGCTGGTCGATCGCTGCCTTGTGCGCCAGGACGCGATCCTTCTCTGTTCCATGAACGACCCCCATGACGTTGACGTTCTTGAACTCAGGCCCGCCTTCGCGCCAATACGCGTGCGTCATACAGTAATGTCGGCCCACTTCCCGGCCGGCATCGATTTCGCGGCCCGGAGGAACGGCCCAGTGGAACAGCGCGTTGAACTTGGTGACGCGCTCTCCGGTAGCAAGACGCTTCACGTGCTCAAGGAAAGTGGAGAAGCGACCGACGACTTTCTTTTCGTTCAAACCGCGGGCGACGGTCAGGAATTCATCCAGAGACACACCTGCCTCATCGGCCCGCGCGTGCCAGATGTTGTGCACCAATTCGTCCGGCTCAAACTCACGCTTAAGCGAAGTCATGATGCGCCATTCAAGATCGCTCAGTTCCACCAGCGTTGTGTCCATGGGTTCGGCTAGTTCGTCCGCGCGTTCACCGGGTTCGAGTTTCTTGCGCCGCATGTGTCCAACGCCCAATGCGAAAAGTTTTTTGGCGGACATGGTGCGGAAATGCTTGGCACCAATGACCGGTGAGAGCAGCTCGCAGTGCTTGGCGAGAGAATAGCCCTGAGGAACCTTCAGCGTGGTCCAGAGCTTGTAAGTCGAACCGGCGCTGACCGTGTCCGTTGTGCGGGTGACGACGTGTCCGGAAAACGGATCTTTCTCGAAGAGATAATTGAATGCGGAATCAAGCTTGTCCTGCTCAACTTCCCACGCCACCAGCGCGCCCTTGGCCAGACTTGTAGCGAGCATGGTTTGCCGGACGCGACGAATCACACCCGCTTCCAGCATCGCACGGACTCGCTCAATCACAGTGTCGATTTCGAGATCCGTCTGCTTGGCGATTTCTCCGAGCGGATCTTCCTGGAAGCCTTTCAACTTGTCCTCCGAGATCTCGAGGATCTTGGCGTTGGTCGGATCGGCGATTTCAACCGGGATGGTTTCAGTGCTCATTGGTACTTTCTGAACGTTTCAATCAACGAGGTCGGAGCAGTGCTCGCGCGGGCGCACCGTCGCTCCCTGCGATCTTCAGTGGCAGGCAGATCAAGTCATATCGACCCGGCTTGATCTTGCTGAGATTCAATCCTTCGATGACCCAGATTCCCGCACCGAGCATCACCTGGTGAACTTCCACTCCGTCCTTATCCCAACCGCCAATGCTCAGGTAGTCCACGCCAACCGTCATAATGCCTTTGTCCGCGAGGAACTGGCCCGCATCTTCACGAATGGAGATGAACTTCTTGTCGAATGTGTCGGACTTCCAGCTCTTGGTGGAGTTGCTTGTCTTGAAAATGACACGCTCATTCTTTCGCAGGCGCAGTTTTTCCAGATGCTTCGGAGTGATCTGGTCCTTCGCATTGATCTGGATGACCCGGCACGGACCGATCACAGCTTCCAGAGGCATTTGCTCCATGGTCTCGCCGTCGTTCACAAAGTGACGCATGGAATCCATGTGCGTGCCGGTGTGCGCGCTCATGGAGAGGTGCGTGAGATTACAGGGCGCACCGTCCTCCATTTTTACAACGCGTTTGATGATGCAGGCCGGATCCCCCGGCCAATGCACCATGCCGTCTTTCATCAGCACGGTAACGTCGATCCATTGTTTGCTCATGGGATTGATTCTGGAACTCAGTTGTCGAAGGAAATGACGTGCTTGATACCGCCGGGTTTGCCTACCAGCAGTTCTTCGAAATTGTCCGGCAAATGACGCCCGGAAATAATGCCGTCCAACGCGTCAGGCCAGCGCTGCTTGAACTCGCCCAAATCGGTGATCGCATTCTGGAATGCCGATTTGTCGGCGTTCACCGTGCCGATGATAATTTGGTTCTTCAGGACGACGTTGCGCATGAGGTCGTTGCCCGGGATGTCAATTTTATCGCCAGGAGCTGGAATGCCGGTAAAGCAGAAGATCCCGTTCAATCCCAGATGCATCAACACATCAAACGACACCTTTGCGACACCCAGCCCTTCGTAGACCAGGTCGATGCTCCCAATATGTTTGGCAAGTTCTTCGGTAGACACCTGGGTATTGGAAATGTATTCCGCACCAATGGCCTCGACGATTTCGGACTTGGGATTCGGAGCCGGTGAACGGGTGTAGACGTAGGTCTTGAATCCTTCCACGACGAGTTTCATTGCACCAAGAATCCCAATGGGGCCCGCGCCAAGGACGACGGCGTTCAGTCCTTCACCGGGTTTCTTCCCCGGCTCTTCATTTTGCCACGGCAGGCGCTTCTGAATCTGCCACACCTGATCCACCGCCTTCTCCGCAATGGTCAACGGTTCGGCCAGCACGGCGTAGTCGCGCAACTCGGCCGGAACCAGGTTCAGGTGTTTTTCATATTCCACCCAGAACTCGGTCATGTAGCCGTGGTCCCGCTTGATTCCGCGTTCGACGAAATTCTCCGTCTGGCAGAAATCCTGCCGGTCGATCGCGCAGGGACGACAGGTGTCCTCATAGCAGGGACGGCGCACGCTGGGAACGACCAGATCGCCCACTTCGAGTTCCTTCACGTCGGTTCCAACCTCCACGACCTTGCCCAAAGATTCATGCCCCAGCACCAGGTAATCAGCTCCCTCGGGTGGCGCGCCGTAGACGAAGGTACAGATCTCCCGATCCGTTCCGCAGATACCGACATCCAGCGACTGGACCTTGACCTGCGTGGGGGCGGTGATTTCCGGATGATCGTGGTCGATTATCGCGACCTGTTTCTCTTCGGGCCGGACACCGATCGCTCGCATTTTCTTCTGACTCATGGGATGAGGTCGCCCACCGATTCGTTCCGCAGGCGAGCGCGAATGGTACATCAGGGCCGGTGAATCAAAACAAGGAAAAAGGACGAGCGGGAATTGACAGCACGGCAGGTTCGGGGGGATTTTCATGGCATGACTAAATCGAATATCGATGCCTGCGAAGGCGCCAACCGCCGTAAGACTCCCTGGCTGATCCTCGGTGTTGGCATCGCGATTCTTGGCTATGGGCTGATTGAGCCGAGATACGTTGCACACCTTGCTGCGGTGACAGCTCTCATTATTTTCTTCATCGCCCTTATCGCGGCTGCGCTCAGTTCGTTCGTTCGGTTGTTTCCAAGATAGTGATGATTGAACACCCTCCATTACCGCGCCGTGATTTTCTTGCCAGGTCGGGCTTGGGATTTGGCGCACTGGCGCTAAACAGCTTATTGGAGCGGGACACGCTGGCAACCGACGCTCCACCAATCACCGGGCATCCGCACTTCGCTCCCAAGGCGAAAAACGTAATCTGGCTCTTTATGCGAGGCGGGGTCAGCCACATGGAGAGCTTTGACCCGAAACCCGAACTGAACAAATACGCGGGGCAATCCATCGGCGACACGCCTTACAAACACACGCAGGAATCGGATCGGCTGAAGAACGTCCGCGTGGTCGTGGTAAACGACGCCAACGGCCAACGCCGAAAGACGATCTACCCCTTGCAGGTCAGCTATCGCAAGCACGGGCAAAGCGGCATCGAGGTCAGCGACTGGTTCCCACACATTGGATCATGCATCGATGACATCGCAGTGCTGCGTGGCATGTGGACAACGGATGACAACCACGGAGCGCAGGTGCAGTTTCATTCCGGGCGCCACACTTTGGACGGCCGATTTCCGACGATCGGTTCGTGGGTGACCTACGGGTTGGGTTCGCTTAACGAGAATCTGCCCCAATTTGTGAATATCGGTCCGCGCTATTTCGGCAAACGTGATTCCTATTACCTCGGCCCTGCCTATGACGCGGTCACTCTCAAGGTTGATCCCAACGATCCCCTGCCCTTCGCCAAACCGGAAGGCGATCTCACCAACCGCGAACAAAGACTGGAATTCAATCTGATCAACCGACTGAATCGAATCACCGCCAGGAAGTTTCCCGACGACGCTGCGTTGGAAGCCAGGATCAAGTCGTACGAACTCGCGTTCCGAATGCAGACTGCCGTGCCCGAGGTGTTGAGCACGAAGGAAGAGTCAGACGCGACAAAGAAACTCTATGGATTGGACAACAGCGTCACCAAGCCCTTCGGTGAACAACTGCTCGTGGCACGAAGAATGGCCGAACGCGGAGTTCGATTTATTCAGCTCATGCATGGCACCGGAGCCGCGGGAGCCTGGGATGCGCACAAGAATCTCAAGTCAAACCACACGAAACTTTCCGCTCAGGTGGATCTGCCTGTGGCCGGTCTGCTCAAGGACCTCAAGCAACGCGGCATGCTGAAAGAAACAATGGTGGTCTTTGCCACCGAGTTCGGACGCACACCCGGATCACAAAGAGCGAACGGCCGGGATCACCATCCTTTCGGCTTCTCCGTCTGGATGGCTGGTGGTGGAATCAAAGGCGCTGTCGTGCACGGCTCGACCGATGAGATCGGCTTTCACGCTGAAGAGGGGCGCCACTACGTCACCGACGTGCACGCAACCCTCCTGCATCAACTCGGCCTGGATCGCCACTCAATGGAAATCGCCGGCCACAAACGGCTGGAACGGGACTTCGGAAACGTGATCGATGAGATCGTGGCCTGAGCTTGCTCTTCACCAGTCAGTCCATTCGGACGAGAACGAAGAATAATGCGAACTATCATCCTTGCCATTGGGATCCTTCATTCGGTGAGTTCAGCTGAGGCCGAATCACTCTCCCAATTGATCGACGGCAGAGCGCCCGCCTCCCATGATGAACTCTGGGCAGACTTCGACCCGCGAGCCGAGCCACTCGAAGTTGAGGTGCTGAAGGAATGGGAGGAAGATGACATCCTGTTGCGCGTCGTCCGTTTCCGGATCGGGATCTTCAAGGGACAACGAGCAAAACTGGCTGGCATCTATGGATTTCCGAGAGGCGGAGAGAATTTGCCCGGTTTGCTCCAAATCCACGGGGGCGGGCAATACGCCGACCACAAGGCCTGCCTCAGGAACGCCAAGCGTGGCTACGCGACCCTCTCTATCGCCTGGGCCGGACGCATCAGCGCACCTGGGTATCGGGTCGGTCCCAACGAGGTGAAACTCTTTTGGGAGGGCAAAACAGACAATCCCAGACATCTCCAAACCACAGATTGGGGCGCCCTTGATGCCTACCATGCACCCAGCCGCAACGGCAAAGACGCGTTTGTCACCATCCGTAACGGATCAGAGGATTGGACTCTGGACGATGTTACATCACCTCGAAACAGTTCCTGGTTCCTCTGCACATTGGCCGCTCGTCGCGGACTGACATTCCTCGAACAACAGTCTGAGGTGGATCCCGGGCGACTTGGCGTCTACGGCCATTCAATGGGAGGCAAGCTGACCGTTGCCACAGCTGCTACCGACAAACGCGTACAGGCAGCAGCTCCGTCCTGTGGTGGAATCAGCGATCGTTACAACAAGACCCCGTTGCACAGGGTGACCATCGGAGATTCCCCCGCCCTCAAGAGAATCATCTGCCCCATCATCTTTCTAAGCCCGGCGAATGACTTTCACGGACGCCTCGGCGACCTTCCGACCGCAATCGATGAAATCAAATCACGCGATTGGCGCGTGACATGTTCCCCACATCACAACCATCAAGACACGCCTCCCTACGAAGTCGCCACACTGTTGTGGATGGATCAGCATTTGAAAAAGTCGTTCACGTTTCCGGAAACACCCACGACGGAACTGAACCTGAAAGCAGAGGGAGGTGTCCCCGTGTTCTCTGTCCTGCCCGACGATTCCCGAACGATTGAGTCGGTCGATGTCTATCACACGCAACAGGGAACCCCTGGTGCCGAAAACATTCACGATGCCAAACATCGATTCTGGCACCACGCCGCAACAAGGAAATCCAATGGACGCTGGAGCGCCAAACTTCCCCTTGCCGACACGGAGCGACCGTTGTGGGTCTATGCCAATGTGAACTACGCTCTGGACGAACCAGTTTCCGGAGCCGGCTACTATTACGGTTCCTTCACTGCGACAAACTTCAACATCTCATCACTCGTCACCCTCGTCGGGTCCAGGCAGTTAAGAGAAGCAGGCGTGCGTCCCACCCTTCGCCGACAGCACACTATCGAAGACTTCAACGGTGATTGGAAAAAGGAATGGTTCACATATCGTCCGGCTGAGTGGGCGCTTTCAACATTGAAAATCAATGCCCTCCCATGGAAAGCGCCAGCGGGTGCATCCCTGGCATTCCGCGTCCAGTCTCCAGAGACCAACACGCTGGTAGTCCGCATCGACGAGCATGCCGCCGAGGTGAACCTCAAGGGAGGCACAGCCTGGCAGTCAATCGAACTGACACCTGCTGATTTCCTCAGCGCAACACGCAAACCACTCGAAAACTGGAACAACGCCCGCCTGCTAAAACTCAGCCACGCCGACCGCCTTCGTCCTCGTCGTGGCGAGAAAGGCCAACCGCGTCGCGTTGGAGCAACCTGGACAGGTGAACCTCCAAAGTTTCGACATCTGCGCTGGAAACATCGCCGCTGACCCGAGGAATTCCTCAGCGCCAGCCTCTCATGGGGGCAAAATCATCGAATCACACAATGACCGCACTCCGGTATAAGGTGTTTATGAAACGCCTCCCTCTGTCCTGCCTCCTGACCGTGGCCTTGAATGCCTCGGCCGTCACCCCGATGGAAATATTTGAAAATCGCATCATGCCGATTTTCAAGTCCCCTAATCCGAGCAGCTGCGTGCAATGCCACCTCTCCGCTGTGGATCTCAAGGACTACATCCTGCCGTCATCAGATGCCACATTTGCATCTCTCTGAGCGCAGGGCTTGATCGATCTCAAGACTCCTGAGAATTCCAAGATCCTCAAACTCATAAAGATGGGCGAAAAGGATTACGACAAGGGCCAGAAGATGATCCACGCGAAAAACCGTGAGGCCGAATACGAAGCCTTCGCAGCGTGGATCAAGGCCGGCGCCAAGGATCCGCGTCTCGTATCGCTTCCCGCTCCCAAGGAGACAGCAGGCCCCGACAAGGCCCACGAAATTATTCGCCACGCGCGAATCGACCGGGTGCTGGATTCCTTCAAGCGAAACGTCTGGTCGCAACGCATGCGCTGCTTCCCCTGTCATACACCTCACGAGATTGACGGCAACAGCCAGAAGCACCGACTCGCCCGCGAACGGCTCAAGAAAATGAAGCACAACCTCGGTAATCTCTTCACCGAACGCATGGACATTTTCAAGGAAACCCCAGAAGCCACGATGGAGTACCTGATCCGGGACAGCAAACGAAAGAGCCGCAACCGCCTGCCCATGCTCAACCTCAAGGATCCCGAGAAAAGCCTGATCATTCTCAAGCCCACCGCCCGGCTTCCGAAGAAGATCGGTGACAAACAGTTCGAAGAGCCTTCCTTCCTCGAGCCCGTTTCCCACATGGGCGGAATCAAGATGCACCCCGACGACTTTTCGTACAAGGCATTCGTCGCCTGGATCGAGGACTACGCGAAGGTGATGTCCGGCCAATACACCTCGGAAGATGAACTGCCCGCGGACAACTGGTATTTCACCCAACAGATGATGCTCATGCGCGAGGCCCCGTCCGACTGGCCTGAAAAAGCACGCGTTCAGTTCTTCATTCATGGCTGGGACAAGGCACACAAACGCTGGTTCAGGGAACCGATCGCCTTTACCCAGGGAACCATGAATCCCCGTCGCGCCGTATTCGGAACGCTCTTCCTGCTGCGCAGCAAACAAAGCGAGAAAAAAGTTCACTGGGATAACGATCCCACACTTGCCCCCGGCGAATACCTTATCAAGGCATACGTCGATCGACGCGAAGTCCTGGCCGACAACCCGACAGCGATTCTCGGTAAAGAAGATTTCTACGGCCAGGGTGCGATCAATGCCAAGTGGGGCAAGCTCTTCAAAAACGCGCAGAAATTCACCGGAGCATTGCTCAGAAAACGCGCGGCCCACTGATCCGGCACTTACCCGTTCTCCGAACCGAACAAGCTCTTCAGTTCATCCGGCAATTCCGGAGTCGCACCCTTCTGTGAACAAACATACGACGCCAGCTCTGATGCCCGCGGACCAATCTTGCGCAACGGAACATCTCCAAACAGCCCCATCGCCAGCGCGGCCGTAAACGCGTCCCCTGCCCCAACCGTGTCAACCACCTCAGTCGGAACACCCGCGCACTCGATCACCTCTGATTCCGTGATCAGAACAGCGCCGTCTTCTCCCCGCGTCAACGCCACGAGTTGGAGTTCAAACTTTTCCCTCACGTCTTTAAGCCTCTCAATCTGAGATCCATCACCCCGACGAACCGTATCCACCTCTTCATCGTTCAGTTTCAGGACGTTGGAAATCTCCAGCGACAACCGGATGACTTCATCCGAATAGAAGTTCTGCCGGAGGTTCACGTCAAAGATCCTCAGCGCATCTTTACGAGTCGCTTCAACAAACTTGCAGATCGTCATTCTGGACGAAGGACTCCGCTGGCCCAATGAACCAAAGCAAACGACATCCGTTCTCTCCGCCTGCGCACGTAACTCATCTGTGAACACGAGATTGTCCCACGCAGTATTCGGCGCAAAGACATAGGAAGCATGCCCTCCCAAATCCACCTGCACATCGACAGTTCCCGTTGGAAAATCAGGCTGCTGAACGAAGTCCGTTGAAACGTTCCTCGACCTGAGCCCCTCGATCGCCCGATCACCCAACTGATCCTGTCCAACCGCACTGACCATCGAAACATCCGCACCCAGCGCAGCGCAATGCACAGCAAAGTTCGCCGGTGCACCGCCAAACTTCGCACCATCCGGGAACACATCCCAAAGGATTTCCCCCAAGCCAACTACCAATGGCGCAGACATGGCCAAAGAGTGATTCCTCCAGCGAACATCCGTCAAGAAACCGTCCGGCATGCCTGACGTGTCCAACCAGTTCGACGAATTTCGAAAAATTTCTCACAAACTTCACCCCTAGACACCCTGTGTCCCACCCCGCGTGTCAGATTGGTCCACGTAAGAAACGAAAGACACGACATGATAGCCACAAACCAGATGGAACTCGGAATCGACACCAAAGCCAAACTCTGCCCTTCACGCCGTCGTCAACGACGCATGGCCGGCGCCCGTTGGTGGTTCGAACAGATGCACCGCACGGTCGACGAAACGCCCGATTGGGAGACACAGAAGCTCAACGAAATCCGCCAGACCAGCTTCGCATTTCCGGGACGCCATCACTGACAGATTTCCCCAATACCACTCGGTGCAACACAAGGGAGCGCGTACTCCAAGGAGGTGGGGCAGCCGTCACTGGACGCAGTGGCGGCTTTTTCATTTCATGGCGTTTTTTGCGGTTTGTGGCGGTTTTGCGCATTGAACCACGACTTGCATTGCCGTAGAACCTCCCTTCCCGCAAATGGCGGGGATGACAGATGAAGCCCAAAGTCGAGATCTATGACACTACTCTGCGCGATGGAACGCAGGGAGAAGGCATCAACTTTTCGGTCGGGGACAAACTTCGAATTGCCGAAAAACTGGACGCTTTTGGGGTTCACTACATCGAAGGCGGTTGGCCCGGGAGCAATCCCAAGGACATCGAATTCTTCGCCCAAGCCGCGAAGCGAAAGTGGAAACACGCCAAGATTGCGGCCTTTGGTTCAACCCGGCGCAAAAACGTCGAAGCCTCCGAAGACAGCCAAGTCCGCCTCCTTATCGAAGCAGAGACTCCCGTCGTCACCATCTTTGGCAAGACTTGGCTCCTGCACGTGAAGGAAGTCATCCGCACGACCGCGAAGGAGAACCTTGCGATGATTGCGGACACCGTTCGCTTCCTGAAATCCAAGGGTAAGATCGTCATCTACGATGCCGAGCACGCTTTCGACGGGTACAAGGATGATCCCGAATACGCGATGTCCACTTGGAAAGCCGCAGAAGAAGCCGGTGCAGATTGGGTCGTTCTTTGCGACACCAATGGCGGTTGCCTCGCCAGCGAAGTCGCTGAAATCACCAAGACCGCATTTGCTAATCTGAATTGCAAGGTGGGCATCCACACCCACAACGATATCGAACTTGGAGTGGCCAATGCGCTGGCAGCAGTTGACGTCGGTGCCGGTCAAGTGCAGGGAACGGTAAACGGATTCGGCGAGCGCACTGGGAATTGCAACCTGATCAGCGTGATTCCAACGCTTCAGTTCAAGATGAACAAGAAGGTGTTTCCCGCGGCCGCCCTCAAGAAACTCACCGAACTCTCCCAGTACGTCGACGAGATCGCCAACCAACGACACAACCATCGCCAACCATGGGTGGGCGCGTCCACCTTTGCACACAAAGGCGGTATGCATGTAAACGCCGTGCAAAAAGTCGCCCACAGCTTCGAGCACATCGACCCGACGAAGGTCGGCAACAATCGCCGTATCCTCGTCAGCGATCTTGCCGGCCGCAGCAACATCGTGATGAAGGCCCAGGAACTCGGCCTCAAACTCACGAACGACACTCCGGAATTGAAGGCAATCCTCGCCAAGGTGAAGGAACAGGAACACGAAGGCTACGAGTACGAAGCTGCCGAAGCCTCACTGGTGCTGCTAATCCGCGGCATACTCGAACACAATCCCGAACTCCTCTTTACCGTGGATTCCTATCACGTATCCATGCGTGGCAATGGAACGAAAGGGGTTTGCGAGGCGAACGTGAAAGTGCGCGTCGGCGATCAAATCACCCACACAATTGCAGAAGGTGACGGCCCGGTGAACGCCCTGGACGGCGCCCTGCGCGACGGATTGAAGAAACACTTCAAACAGATCAGCAAAGTCGAACTCACCGACTACAAAGTGCGCATTCTCGAATCCACCACTGGAACCGGCGCCAAAACCCGCGTCCTCATCGAATCCACCGACGGCAAGGAAGAATGGGGAACCGTTGGCGTCAGCGAGAATATCATCGAAGCCAGTCTCAAGGCCTTGGTGGACAGCCTCGAATACGCACTTCTAAAAAAGAGGTAAAACCACAGATTAACGCAGATGAGCACAGATTCTGATGTGGATCTTCATGGAAGCCAGCCGTTGCCCCACCAAGAGGAAACTCATTCAATCATTGACTGCGGCTTTGAAGTCTTGAATGAGCACGGAGGTGGATTGCATGAAAAGATTTACGAAAACTCATTGGTTGCGCGAATTTGGACTTCGCGCAATTCCAGTAGATCAACGACGTCAATACATCGTCAGATACAAAGGAACTGACATTGGCACATTCATCCCTGGCCTGCATGTTTTCGACAAGATCATCGTGAACACGAAAGTGATTCCGAAGATTGGACCACGCG
>CEUN01003823.1_pt1 | contig 20737 bp, 20 predicted proteins | sample 361501 | NCBI WGS metagenome assembly CEUN01 (sample SAMEA2622801, study PRJEB7988) | marine metagenome | biome: marine biome (ENVO:00000447); feature: marine epipelagic mixed layer (ENVO:xxxxxxxxx); material: "saline water (ENVO:00002010), including plankton (ENVO:xxxxxxxx)" | depth 120 m | reverse complement strand
TCGCGAAGAGAAAGGCATAGGCCAGAGGCAGCAGAGCGAGACCGAATTCAATGTGAAACCCGGGTCGGAGAATGACCATCACACCGACGAAACAGACGATGCAGCCGACCCAGCGGGCCATGCAGCCTGTTTCCTTCGGGAAGATGGCCGCAAGCACGGTGATGATGAAAGGCGACATGAAGCCGATCGTCACGACATCGGCCAGCGGCAGCGATTTGACGGCCCAGACAAAGGCCACGCTGGCGCCGATCTGGCAGACCGACCGGGTCAGGAGGAGCCGGAGTTGAGGAAGTCGATGCACCCTGGCCAGACGCGCACGGCCTATCAGCGCCGGCGCCAAGATCATGATCACGAGGTATTGGGCGATCAGGATCTCCATCACGGGAACCGATCCGGTCATCAGCTTGGCCAAGCCGTCGGCAAATCGAGGCTGAAGAAAGCCGTTACCAGAAGCGCCACGCCCAGCATGGCGCCGCGCTACGGCGCGGTCATCGCGCACGGGTCAGACCTGGCTGCGGCTGTCGAAATAGGTGTGCAGCAGGCGGCGATACTCGTCAGCCACGTTGTCGAGTTCCTCGCGGCTGCCTCCGGCCAGGACCGCGGCAAAGGCCGTGAAGTTCGCAGCTGCGTGTGTCATCGCCAACCCGACGGTTTCGGGATCGTCACCGGCCTCGATCATCGTGTTGGCCACCTCGACGAATTTGTTCGCAATCTGGATGTGAGTGCTGCTGTCGGCGGTGTCGGTCATCTCGTGCGCCCCGTACGTCGGCGGAATGGGAAAGTGGCCTTGGGGGCCGTGGCTGTGATAGTCGATTTATCCCTTTCGGGCCACCGCGCCCGCGAACTCTCCTGCTGCCGGGCTCTGACATGACCACCTTCAACGCCGCTGTCGATGACATCCGCTTCGCTCTTGAGGCTCAGGCCGATTATCCGTCGCTGGCCGCTGCCTGGAACGACACTGCGTCCGACATGGACCTGCTCGATGCCATGCTGGGCGAGGCGGGCAGGCTGGCCGATGAGGTCATGGCGCCGCTGAACCACCACGGCGATGTCGAGGGCACGCACCTGGAAAATGGTGTGGTCCGGGTGCCGTCGGGGTTCAAGGAGGCTTATGACACCTTTGTCGAAGGCGGCTGGAACTCTCTGTCGTTCCCGGAAGTCTATGGCGGCCAGGGGCTGCCCTGGTCGCTTTCGCTGGCTGTTTCGGAGATGCTGGAGGCGGCCAACATGTCGCTAGCGCTCAACACGCTTCTGACGCAGGGTGCAATCGAACTGCTGCTGCATCACGGCACCGATGAGCAGAAGCAAGCGTACCTGCCAAACATGATCGCCGGTGCCTGGTCAGGCACGATGAATCTCACGGAACCACAGGCGGGCACAGATCTCGCCCGGATCAAGACAAGGGCCGAACTGGCGGGGGATGGCAGCTATCGGATCAAGGGCCAAAAGATCTTCATCACCTATGGGGATCACGAGATGGTCGAAAACATCGTCCACCTCGTGCTGGCGCGCCTGCCAGACGCTCCTGAAGGTGTTAAAGGCATCTCGCTGTTTCTCGTGCCGAAGTACCTGCTGAATAACGATGGTACGCCGGGCGAACGCAACGATCTCCGGCCCGTCTCCCTCGAGAAAAAGCTTGGCATCAAGGCCAGCCCGACTTGTGTGATGGCTTTCGGCGACAACGAAGGCGCCAAGGGCTTTTTGGTCGGTGAAGAGAACAAGGGCCTAGCCTGCATGTTCACCATGATGAACAACGCCCGCATCGCTGTTGGCCTGCAGGGCCTGGCGATCGGTGAACGTGCGCGGCAGCAGGCTGCGAGTTACGCCGCTGAGCGTCTTCAGGGTCAGCGTGGCGGTGAAACGGTCACGATCGACCAGCACCCCGATGTCGCGCGTATGCTGGCCTGGATGACGGCCCGTACAGAGGCTTCCCGCGGTCTGATTTACTGGACCGCCGGTTGTTACGACCGAGCCGAAAAGGCCAACGGCTCGAGCGACGGTGCGCGCCAGCGCGCCTTCTTCGATCTGATGACGCCGATCGTGAAATCCTGGGCCACCGACGGCGGTGTCGCCGTCGCGTCAGAAGGTGTGCAGATCCATGGAGGCATGGGTTTCATCGAGGAAACCGGGGCGGCCCAGCATTACCGTGACGCCCGCATTCTGCCGATCTACGAGGGCACCAACGGTGTCCAGGGCCTCGATCTGGTCGGCCGCAAGATCAGAAAGGACGGTGGCGAGGTGGCTCGCGCTCTGTTCGATGAGATCGCCGGAGATATCGAGGCCTCCCACAGCGCCGGCGACGGCGATCTGGCTGATGCCGTGGCACAGGGTCTCGATCACCTGAAGAGGGCAACCGATTGGGTTGTCGCGACGATGGCCACCGAGCCCGATGCCGTGCTGGCCCAGGCCACAACCTATCAGCGTCTGTTCGGCACCGTCACCGGCGGCTGGCAGATGCTCCGTCAGGCGACGGGTGCCAAGGCACGGCTCGATGCTGGCGACGGCGACAGCGCGTTCCTCGAGGCGAAGAGAAGCAGCGCGCGGTTCTACATGCGTGAGGAGATGCCGCTGGCCGCCGCCTATGCGGCGGTGGTTGGTGCGGCCTAAGGTCAGGTGTCGGCGGTAACGCTCATCCGCTCGCCAGCCACATCAGCAGGAAGCCGAGCGCTGTCATGAGAATGCCCGCAAGGTTGACCTTGATGGCGTTTGAGGCGGTTTTGGAGCTGCGGTTCTCCACCTGATTGTCCGGCATGTTGCGGCTTGATATATCGCGCATGCCGTCGACGCTGACGGTGAACGACATCATGAACAGTCCGGTCGCGATGACCACAAGGCCGATGCAGACTAAGCTGAGGGCAATCCAGAACATCACAGCCTCCGAGTGGTTCAGGTCAGTCTATCGGACCAATCAGGACGAGCACGCCTGCGAGGCCACCGCGAAGGTCGCTGCCGCAGCGAATGTGGAGCACGGTTTCAGGCATCACACGAACATCCGGAGCAGTGCGCCGATTGTGAGCAGCGCAGCTCCGACCCAAATGAACTTCACCATGAACATCCGGAATCGCGGATTTGACCGATCCGTGTGGGCCTCTTCATGGTTGGTGGCGACGAGGTTGCTCAACGAGTACACGCCGAACCCCACGACCAGAACACCCAGGATCGTGAACTCCATCGCCGCAGTTGCCATGACATCGGCTCTCCTCTGACGAGAGACGAGAATAGCCGAGAACGATCAAAGGTTCAGCGAAGCGCCTGAATCAGCGCATCCAGCGTCTCGTTGGGCTGTTCGGACATCATCATGTGGCCGCAGTCCTTCAGAACGATCATGCTGCCGTCCGGCAGGGCTCCCATCAGGTCCTTCGCACGCTGTGGCGGGGTCATCATGTCGCCGTCGCCCAGGATCAGAGTGGCGGGGCAGGTGACTTTGGCTGCTGCTTCCAGGCCTGTCGTGTAGTCGTTACAGGCCTTCATGTCGTTGTGCAGCACGCCGTCGCCGCCACGCTCGAGCAGGCGCAGGCCGCCGCCGGTGACCCAGATGCCCGGGGCCTTGTTGCCGCCGATCTGGGCGATCTTGCTGTGACCCCAGATGTTAACCATGTCATAGGCCGCCGGGTTGTTGGTCTCGGCGTTGTCGAGAAGGGCGTCGGCAACCATCATCGGGATCGAAATGCCCAGCAGCGCGATCCGCTCGACGCGGTCGGGGTAGCGTGCCGCAGCCTCCAGAACGGGCAGGGAGCCCATGGAATGGCCGGCGAGCGATGCGGTCTTGAGCCTGGCCGCATCCATTACGCGGATGATCCAGTCAGCAATGTCGCCGATCGAATCGAGCAGCGGGCCGCCCGAGTTGGCGTGGCCCGGCAGGTCGACTGCCAGAACGGCATGACCGCGATGGGCGAAGTAACGCGCCTGGGCGGCCCATACGGTGCGGTTCATCGATGCACCGTGAATGAAGATGATAGCGGGCAGGGCGGGATCAAAATCCTTGCCGCCTGTCGCGGCGAAGACGGGATTTCCGTCGACGTTGAGGTCCAGAGACATGGGTCTAAGCTTTCATGGTGGCGCGCAGGCCGCGGTTGAGATCGTCCTTGAGGTCGTTCACGTCTTCCAGCCCGATCGACAGGCGCACGAGGCCTTCGGAGATGCCTGCGGCCTTGAGCGCGTCGGCTTCGACTTGCTGATGGGTGGTCGAGGCCGGATGGATGACCAGGGATTTGGCATCGCCGACATTGGCGAGATGCGAGATCAGCTGAAGCGATTCGATGAAAGCGGCACCGGCCTTGCGTCCGCCTTTGATCTCAAAGCTGAAGAGCGAACCGCAACCCTTGGGCAGCAGCCGCTTGGCAACCTCGTGATCGGGATGATCGGGCAGTTCGGGATAGCCGACACTTTCAACCGCTTCGTGCTCTGACAGGAAGGCAACGATCTCGCGGGCGTTGGCGACATGGCGGTCCATGCGAAGGGGCAGAGTTTCGACGCCCTGAAGGAGATGGAAAGCCGTGGTCGGGCTCATGCAGGCGCCGAAGTCACGCATGCCTTCGGCGCGGGCGCGCATGATCATCGCTGCGGGGCCGAACTCCTCGGCGAAATCGAGGCCGTGGTAGCCGTCGTAGGGCTCTGTAATCGTCGGGAACTTGCCCGAGGCCTCCCAGTCGAAATGGCCGCTGTCGATAAGCGCACCACCGATCGCGATGCCGTGGCCACCCAGGAACTTGGTCACCGAATGCATCACGATATCGGCACCCATATCGAAGGGGCAGGCCAGATAGGGCGTGGCGAAGGTGTTGTCGATCATCAGTGGGATGTCGGCCTCATGGGCAACTTCGGCGATAGCCGGAATGTCCATGACCTCAAGGCCCGGGTTGCCCAGGGTTTCGCCGTAAACCAAGCGGGTTTCGGGCCGGATTGCCTTGCGGAAGGCATTGGGATCGCGCGGGTCGACCAGTGTGGTGGTGATCCCGAAGCGGGGTAGCGTGTACTGGAACATGTAGTTGGTCCCGCCATAGAGCGAACCCGACGAGACGATGTGGCCGCCCTGGCCCATCAGCGTGACAACGCCCAGATGGATCGCCGCCATGCCGCTTGCCGTGCAGACCGCACCGACACCGCCTTCCAGACCCGCCAGGCGTTCCTCGAGCACGGCGACGGTGGGGTTCGAGATGCGGGAATAGATGTGACCCGGGCGCTCCAGGTTATAGAGCGCGGCGGCATAGTCGCTGTCAGGAAAGACATAGGAGGTCGACTGGTAGATCGGCACGGCGCGCGCGCCGGTTGCCGGGTCGGGCTGTTGCCCGCCGTGCAGTGTCAGGGTGTCGAAACCGACATACTTGGGACCCGCCATGGGCTTGCTCTCCTCGATGTTGGCGGAACCTAACCACTGGTCGGGCGGGGGTCTACCGTTTGCGCGTCCTGCTCTTGGCCTCCGGCCCTCTCTGGGCTACGAAGCGGCAGGATTTTCCGGAGACGTGACGATGACACGCAAGATAAAGTCAGTGGCCGTGATCGGCGGCGGAACCATGGGGGCTGGCATCGCCGGCAAATGCGCCGACGCCGGCTGCAGGGTGCTGTTGCTGGAGATCAACGAGGATGCGGCCGCCAAGGCCATGGAGCGTATCACCGGTGGTCGTGCGCCGATAATCGACGATCCCGAGAGCGCCAGGCTGATCGAGACTGGCACCTTCGACCAGATCGACCGAATCGCCGGCTACGATTGGATCTGTGAGGCGATCATCGAAGACCTGCAGACCAAGCGGGATTTCTTCGAAAAACTCGAATCGGCGCGTTCGGACGGTTCGGTGATCTCGACCAACACCTCGGGCATCCCGCTGCGGTCGATCGTGGACGGTATGCCAGAGCGACTTCGCCGCGATGTTGTGGTGACGCATTTCTTCAATCCCGTGAAGGTCATGAAGCTCCTGGAGGTCGTGCCGGGCGACGACACCACCCAGGACGTGGTCGACGCCATGGCGGCCTTCGGTGCCGACAAGCTCGGCAAGGGCGTGGTGCATGCCAAGGACACCGTGAACTTTATCGGCAACCGGATCGGCTGCTTCTGGATGCTGTCGGGTCTGCACAAAGGCCGCGCCGCGCGCCACGACGGTGGACTTTCGATGGAGATGATCGATGCCGTGATGTCCGCCCCGGTCGGTCTGCCGCCCACAGGGCTTTACGGCCTGATCGACCTGATCGGTCTCGATGTCATGGATTTCGTCGGCAAGAACCTCGCGATTAACCTGCCCGAAGACGACAAGGGTCATGCGTTCACGGCCTTCCCGGCCGAAGAGCAGACCATGCTTGAGTGCGGCCAGCTGGGTCGCAAGACCGGCGGCGGATTCTACAAGGTGACCAAGCACGAGGACGGCTCGAAATCGAAGGAGACGTTCGATCTCGATGCCGGCGACTGGCGTCCGGCCTGTGCGCCCGATGTCACTGAAGCACACGGCACACTCGAAGGCCTGATGGGTGCAGAAGACGCGGTGGGCGCGTTCGCCCGTGACCTCATGGGCGGCGCGCTTCTTTATGCCGCTGATCTCGTGCCGCAAATCTCCGACGATGTCGTCAACATCGACCGCGCGATGCGCTGGGGCTTTGCCTGGAAACAGGGCCCGTTCGAACTGCTCGACGAGCTTGGTCTGGCGAGTGTCATCGATCGTCTCGAGGCCAACGGCACGGCTCTTCCGGCCATGATCCAGGCCGCCAAGGATGCCGGAGCAGAGAGCTTCTACCGCAACGACGGTTCGGAGTTCCTCGGCCGGGATGGCACCTGGTACGCGGTGCCGAACTGATCGAACGCGGGACGCAGCCGCCTAGGGTGTGACGGTGGCGAGTGTCAGGCCGATGGACCCGTCCTGGCTGTGCTCCAGCGTCACTTCTGCCTCCTCGAGGATGCAAACACCGGACACCGGTAGGCAGGCACCGAAGGTGATACCGAGCACGGCGGGTGCATTGAGGTATTCGGGGTCGAAGCTCATGGTCTGCAACACGGGCCCCTCGAAGTAGTCGCCTTCGACCATCACGACACTGGGCAGTGAGTCGGTCCAGACCATCTGGTCATCCAGCGGTGTAAACCCGATGCCGAGCTGACCGTTCAGCTTCACGTCCATGGTGGGCACGACGGCAATAACAAGACGGGTACCCGCCTCGATGTGGGTCTGTACGTTCACGCCGGTTGGTGTGACGACGGACCCGATGTCGTCGGCGACCGGCGTTGCAGCCGTCATGGCCCAGACGGCCAGTGCCGAGACGATTGTTCTGAAGATACGCATGAAACCGCTGTTGTCCGCTCGCCCTGTCCTGAAGACATAGTGTGGCCACGGTATGACGGCCAAGTCACGTTCGATTGAGGCCGGAGAAAACGGCAAGTCCTACCAATTTGGTAAATGCCTTGATGGTCGATGATGGTGAGGTTGCGAACCTATGACCAGCGTTTGAGCGCACGTTTGCCCGGTCCGGGCGTAGTCTCAGGACAACAACAAGGGAGACGTCGCCCGACAAACTCAGGCGACATGTGTATGAAAAACGCCCCGCACCCGTCAGCCGGACGTTGAGGGGTGGCCGATCCCCGTCCACACCAGTCTCTCCATCGCCACCCTGTCCCAACGCGGCACCGGCTCTGTCCGGCGTCGCGTTTTGATTCACTGGACGTCCTTCACTGGACAAATGGGACATCATCACCGACATAACCGCTCAGACCCACTTTGGCAGCAGATTATGGCGACCCTGGAGCAGGAGGTTGCGCGGCGGCGCACCTTCGCGATCATTTCTCACCCGGACGCGGGCAAGACGACCCTGACCGAAAAGCTGTTGCTGTTCGGCGGTGCGATCCAGATGGCCGGCGCCGTGAAGGCCCGCGGCGACCGTCGCCGTGCCCGTTCGGACTGGATGAAGGTTGAGCAGGAACGCGGTATCTCGGTTACCGCCTCGGTCATGAGCTACCGCTATGCCGACTGCGCCTTCAACCTGCTCGACACGCCGGGCCATGAGGACTTCAGCGAAGACACCTATCGTGTGCTGACGGCGGTCGACAGTGCTGTGATGGTGATTGACGCGGCCAAAGGCATCGAGGCGCAGACCCGCAAGCTGTTTGAGGTCTGCCGTTTGCGCGACATGCCGATCGCGACCTTCGTGAACAAGATGGACCGAGAGGCGCGAGACCCGTTCGAGCTGATCGACGAGGTCGAACAGACCCTGCAAATCGACGTCACCCCGGCGAGCTGGCCAATCGGCATGGGGCACGACTTTCTGGGTTGTTACGACCTGATCAACGACCGCCTGATCCTGATGTCCCGCAGTAAGGGTGAGACAGTGGATGAGGGCATTGCCTGTCAGGGTCTGGATGATCCCAAGCTCGACGAACTGCTGCCCGCATATGCCGTGGCCAAGTTGCGTGAACAGATCGAGATGGCCCGTGGCCTACTGCCGGAGTTCGACCGCGAGGCCTATCTCGCTGGCAACCTGACGCCGATGTATTTCGGCAGTGCGCTCAACAACTTCGGAGTGCAGGAACTGCTGAATGGTCTGGCGACCTATGCGCCCACCCCGCGTCCCCAGCCGACCATCGAGCGGGCGGTGGCGCCGACCGAAGACAAGGTCGCTGGCTTTGTCTTTAAGATTCAGGCGAACATGGACCCCAAGCACCGGGACCGCATTGCCTTCGTGCGGCTGGCGTCGGGCCACTTCAAGCGCGGCATGAAGCTCAAGCATCACCGCACCGGCAAACAGATCGTGATGCACAATCCGCTGCTGTTTATGGCACAGGACCGCGAGGTCGCCGAGGAGGCCTTTGCCGGCGACATCGTCGGTGTGCCAAACTACGGCAATCTCCACATCGGTGACGCGCTGACCGAATCGGAAAACCTTGCCTTTACTGGGATTCCAAGCTTTGCGCCGGAGCACCTGCAGCGTGTGCGGGCGATCGATCCGTTGAAGGCGAAGCATCTGGGACGAGCCCTGCAGCAACTGGCGGAAGAGGGTGCGGCGCGCGTCTTCAAGCCGGTCATGGATGCCGACTGGGTTGTTGGTGTTATGGGACCGCTGCAGTTCGATGTGCTGGCCGACCGCATTCGTACAGAGTACGAGGTGCCGGTGAAGTTCGAACCGGCCAATCTCTACACCGCCCGCTGGCTCGATGGTGCCCCGCATCAGACGATCAAGAACTTCGCCGATTCCAACCGGGGCGCCATGGCCGAAGACCATGCGGGCCAGCCGGTTTTCCTGGCGCGCAATGCCTGGCATCTCGACAAGGCTCAGCAGGATGCCCCGGAAATCTCGTTCCTGAAGGTCAAGGAGCAGATCCATACCCAGGCGGCGGCCTGAGCCGATGGTGATTCGACTTTGCAAGATCGGGGTGCTGGCGAGCTACACGCTGCTGTTGACCCTGATCGCTTTTGGCAATGTCACCGACTGCGGCAGCAACTGGCCCTTCGTGCAGCATGTGCTGGCCATGGACACGACATTTCAGAACCCAGGCGTGATGTGGCGTGCGGTGACGGACCCCACGCTGCAGACCCTGGGCTATATCGGCATTATCGCGCTTGAGACCACATCGGCTCTGGTGATGATCAGCGGTGTGATCATCCTGGTTGGCCGTCTCCGAGGATCGGCCGAGGATTTTGATCGGGCCAAAACTATCGCGGTGGTCGGCATCTCGCTCTCCCTCATCCTCTGGCTCGGTGGTTTTCTTGCCGTCGGTGGCGAGTGGTTTGCCATGTGGCAATCGCCGTCCTGGAACGGCGCCGGTTCAGCGGGCCGGTTCCTGCTGGCAGGGGGCATCACCCTGCTGTTCCTAGTCCAGCCTGAGCGGGACCCGTGAGCCTCTTCGGCTTGAAGGGTTACAGCCACGGCGCGACCAATCTCGTCACCGTGATGTCCCCTGACGGCATCGCAGCGGCCAAGGCGCTCAACTTTGATCCTGATGAAATCCGGACCGAGTTCTATCCCGACATTCTGCCGCAGTATCACGAGAAGCGGGCGGGCGGGCTGGAGCGTTTCATCGCGCAGCACGACATCATCATTCTGGAGTTCAAGGCGTGGACCGCCAGGAAGACCGAGCTGGGCGAGGCGGTGTACCGTTGACCGTCCGAACCGCGAATGAAAAGATCCCAGGATGACACCTCTTCCCCAGGCCTCGCCGGAGTCCATAGGATTGGACAGCGCGCGGCTCGACCGGCTGCGCCCCTGGATGGCGCGCTACGTCGAGGCAGGCAAGCTGCCCTGGGCCATGACCGCGGTGGTGCGCCACGGGCATGTCGCGTTTCAGGATCAAATCGGACTGGCCGATGTCGAAGCCGGACGTGCGATCACGCCCGATGCGGTCTGCCGCATCTATTCGATGTCCAAGCCGATCACAGCCGTGGCCGCGCTACAGCTTTACGAGCAGGGTCGTTTTCAGCTCGATGACCCAGTGGGCGACTACATCCCGGCGCTGGCCGAGATGGAGGTCAGGATCGTCGAAGACGCGAACGGCATGCGCACCGAACCCGCCGCAAGGCCGATCACGATCCGGGATCTCTTCTGCCACACCGCCGGGTTCACCTATGGCTTTTCCGGCGGCGACACGCTGACGCGGCTCTACACGGAACGTAGTGTCGACTTCGACAACCAGGCGGGTTCCTTGGCCGAGGTGGTCGGACGGCTGGCCGAACTGCCGCTCGATCATCACCCCGGTGCACGGTGGACCTATGGCGTGTCGATCGATGTTCTGGGTCATCTAGTCGAGGTCCTGTCCGGGGAGAGTTTCGATCGCTACCTCGACCGTAACATCTTCCAGCCGCTGGGCATGACCGACACCTTCTTCGAGTTGCCAGGCGATCGGATGGACCGCTTCGTGCCCTGCTATGAGCAAACGGGCGACAACGGCCTCCGGCTCTGCGATGGCACCGATGACAGCATCTTTGCTTCGAATGTCTCGTGTTTCTCGGGAGGCGGGGGTCTGCTGTCGACCATGGCTGACTACCTGCGTTTTGCCGACATGCTGCGCGGTGGTGGAGCCTTCGGTGGCGAACGCATTCTGGGAAGACGCACGGTCGAATACATGGCGACCAACCACATGCCCGACGACGGCGATCTTACGACCATGGGCCAGGAGACCTTTTCGGAGACCAGTTATGCGGGCATCGGCTTCGGGCTGGGCGTCTCTGTGGTGATCGACCCCGCGGCGGCGCAAACCATGATCTCTCCCGGCGAATACGCCTGGGGCGGTATGGCCTCGACCGCTTTCTGGATCGATCCCGCCGAAGACATGGCGGTTGTCTTCCTGACCCAGCTTATCCCGTCAGGCTGCTACCCGCTGCGCCGCGAGCTGCGCGTTCTGGTGAACCAGGCGCTGATTGACTGATCATGCGGTGCGATAGACCGGAGGCAGGTCCTTCTGCGTGATCCTTTCGGCGCGCGCTTCGGCCACAATCCAGTCGCGGAAGGCGGTTGCCGCGGAAGAAAGCTCGCGGCTGGCACGCCAGGTCAGATACTGCATCTCGCGCGGTTTGCGGATGTCCGGCAGAACCCGAACCAGATCACCACGCTCCAGCGAACGGCGGATGAGGTGCACCCAGCCCAGCGCAACGCCCTGACCGTCGGTCGCGGCCTGGACCATGTTGAGGTAGGCGTTGAACAACAGGGCATCGGAGGTGCGGCGTGGCATCGCGATGCCGAACTCGGCGAACCAGCTGCGCCAGGGCATCTAGGTCGGGTCGATGTCGTCATGGTCGAGCAGGGTGTGGCCCAGAAGATCGTCGGGTCGGTCCGGAACACCCCGGCGTTCGAGATAGGCCGGGCTGGCCACGGGAACCACGAGATCGTCGAAGAGCTTTGCTGATGCGAGACCGGGCCAGTGGCCGGCGCCGAAGCGCAAGGCGAGATCGACATCGCTGTTCTGGGGATCGGTATAGGGATCGGCGGCCAGCAGGCGCAGGGTGGTGTCGGGCCGGTGTTCGCGGAAACCCACCACACGCGGCATCAGCCAGAGGGACGCCAGGGCCACGCTGGCGGCCACGGTGACGGTCTCGCCGCTGTCGCTGGCTCTCAGCTCGGTGGCGACCGATGCGATTCCACGCAGGCCCCTGTCACGGCCTCGAACAGCCGTGTCCCTTCCTCGGTGAGCCCCAACGGGCGCGAAGCACGCACGAACAAGGATACGCTCAGGTTGTCTTCGAGATTGCGGATCTGGCGGCTCACGGCCGCCTGGGAGCCCCCATCTCCTGCGCTGCACGTGTGAAGTTCTGTAGCCTGGCTGCCGCTTCAAAGGCGACCAGCGCGGTAACGGGCGGAAGGTCTCGGCGCAATCGTTCCATAACTTGAGATTATGATGGATCTGATGATTTCTGAACTGGTTTCGTAAGCCGATTGATGATCAGAATGGTGCATACCTGATCGCCCCGGAGATCCCGCCATGGCATCCGTTGAGACCTTTCCCGCAGCACGACCCTTTGATTCCGCGACGTTGGCCTGTGTCGACGGCGACTACGGCTCGGCCCGCCCCCTGCCCAGCGAAGCCTATGTCTCGCCGGGCTGGTACGAGGCCGAACGCGCGCTGCTCTGGTGGCGAAGCTGGGTGTGCCTGACGGCGGCGTCCTACATTCCGAATCCGGGCGACGTGATTCCGCTCGATCTGGTTGAGGTTCCGCTGTTTGCGATCCGCGGCCGTGATGGCGAGGTTCGTGTCTTCCACAACGCCTGTCCCCACCGCGGCATGAAGCTGGTCAGCGAGCGCGGCAATGCCGGTGCGCTGATCACATGCCCCTACCACAACTGGGCCTTCGGCTTCGGCGGGGAGCTGCGCCAGACTCCGCACATTGCGGGCACAGGCAAACACACCTTTGAGGGATTCTCGAAGGAAGGTTTCAGCATCAAGCCGGTGCGCTCGGGGGTCTGGTTCGATCAGGTCTTCGTCAATCTGTCGGGCGACGCCGAACCGTTCGAGCAGTTTATCGCGCCGCTTGCCGAACGCTGGTCGGCCTTCGACGGCAGTCTCATCCGCCACGGCGGCGAGGATTCGATCATGTACTTCGATCTCGAGGCCAACTGGAAACTGGCGGTGGAGAATTTCTGCGAGGCCTACCATCTGCCGATGGTCCATCCCGGCCTAAGCAGCTATTCGAAGCTGGAGGATCACGAGAACATCGAAGAGCCGACGTTCTCCGGCCAGGTGAGTCTGGTCTACGATCCCGACCGCGGCGACCATGTGCTGCCGCGCTTCCCGGACCTGCCCGAACACTGGTCGACCCGCGCCGAATACGCCGCGCTCTATCCCAATGTGCTGCTGGGTATCCACTACGACCACTTCTGGGCGATCCGCATTCTGCCTGACGGTCCGGGCCGGTGCCACGAGACCTTCGACCTCTACTATGTCGGTGACGAACCAACCCAGCCCGGCAATGCCAATCTGCGCGCAAGCGTGCGCGAGACCTGGCGTGAGGTTTTCCAGGAGGATGTCGATGTCGTTCAGGGCATGCAGAAGGGCCGCGCCTCTCCAGGGTTTGACGGCGGTGTTTTCACACCGGTGCTGGAAGGCCCGTCCCATTGCTTCCATCGCTGGACGGCCAGGGCCATGATGTGACGGGCTTGGTCGGAACGGCTCTTCCCAAGTCAGCTTCTTTTATTTTACGGTCGTTCAACAAACGACCGCCGCTATTCGGAGACTGTCATGGCTGCCATTGATGCCGAAAGGGCCGATGCGTTCCCCGTCGAGAACCTGACGGACGATCCCACTACGACCTTCACCCTGCCGTCGCCCTGGTACTTCAAGCCCGAGGTCTACGAGAAGGAGGTCGAGGAGATCTTCCACAAGTCCTGGCGTGTGATCTGTCATGCCAGCGAGCTGTCGGAGCCGGGCAATTACGTCACCGCCGACATCCACGGCCAGGGCGTCTTTGCAATCCGCGGCCGTGATGGAGTGCTGCGGGCCTTCTACAATGTCTGCCAGCATCGGGCCCATGAGCTCCTGCAGGGCAAGGGCACCGTCAAGGCGGTCATCACCTGTCCCTATCATGCCTGGGCCTATGCGCCCGACGGCGGCCTGCGTTCGGCACGCAACTCCGAGAACGTGAAGGGCTTCGACAAGGCCGACTTCGGGCTCGCGCCGGTTCGGGTGCAGGAATACTGCGGCTTCGTCTTCGTCAATCTCGATCCGGATGCCAGGCCCATGCACGAATGGGCGCCGGGCTTTGAGGACGCCGTAATGCAGTGGTTCCCCGACGTGCGTGATGTCAGGGCGGCAAGCCAGAAGAATTTCGATATCAAGGCCAACTGGAAGGTCGTGGTCGAGAACGCCATCGAAGGCTACCACTTCCCCAACTCCGGGCCGTGTCACAAGGAACTCTGCGACATCATCGACCTGCCGGGCACCAAGCTCGAGGTTCACCCCAACTGGTTCGCGATCATCTCACCGCCGGGTGAGAACAAGACCGAGGTCTACTCCTGGCCGGCAGAGGGCCAGAGCGACCGTACCGGATACTTCATCACGCTTTATCTCTGGCCCGATTGGATCATCTACTACTGGCCGCACATGAAGATGATCTCGACTTTCCTGATGCGCCCCACGGGCGGTGAGACCTGCGTTGTCGAAAACGCCTATTACAATGTGCCGGGCGAAGGCGACGACGAGACCACCAGGGGCGCACTCGACTGGTTCAACAACGGCCTGGGCCTTGAAGACGCTGAACTCAACGAGGGCGTCCAGCGCGGCATCCGCTCGAAGGGTTACTACCAGGGCCGCCTGTTCGCCGAAGAGGGCGACGCCGGCCACAGCGAACACTGTGTCCACGCCTTCCAGTCCTGGGTAAAGGACGCGATTCGGGGTTAGCGCCTCTTTGTGAACTTTCGGGGTGTAGGTAGGAATGGGCCGTTGACTGTCACGAGCAACGAAGAACGCGCGATCATCCGGACCCTCCTGGACAACTGCAGCGCCGGCATGACGGATATGGTGCCCGATGTCGGGTACGCTCCTGTTACCAACTACACGGATCCCGAACGTCTGACGCAGGAGATCAGCGTTCTCTTTCGCCGATTCCCGATCGTCGTAGGCCATGTCGAACAGCTCGCCGAACCGGGCTGTTTCATCACGCACAACACGACCGGCGTGCCGATCCTGGTGACCCGCAACCGGAAGGGCGAACTAAAGGCCTTCATGAATGTCTGCCGCCACCGCGGGATGCGCGTGGCCAACGAGCCCTGCGGCAAGGCGGCCATGTTCACCTGCCCCTATCACAGCTGGAACTATGATCTCGACGGCCGGCTGCGTGGCATGCCTCAGCCGGACGGCTTTGAGAGTATCGACAGGGAAAGCCTCGGGCTAGTCTCGTTGCCTGCTGGTGAGCGGTTCGGTCTCATCTGGGTCCGGCCTTCGGCCGGCGACGAGGTCTTCGATCTCGATGCCTGGCTTGCACCGATGGCCGAACAGCTCGGTTCTCTCAGGTTGGAGGACTACACGATCTTCCGGTCATGGTCGGTCGAATCCGACATGAGCTGGCGCCTGGCGCTGGAAGGGTTCCTGGAATCCTATCATTTCTGCTCGGCGCACAAGCACACGGCCTGCGCCGCCTATCTCGACAACCAGAGTGTGTTCCTCGATCTCTATCCCCATGTCCGGCATGCCGTGCCGCTGCCCAAGGCACTGGAGCTGGGTGAGCAGGCGCCCGAATCCTGGGACTACCGGCCCAACTTCATGACCCAGAACTATTTGTTCCCCTGCAACTTCGCCCAGGTCATGACCGACCACGTCTACATTCACTCGATTTTTCCCAACGGCCCGGGTTCGAGTGTGTTCCAGTGCATGATGCTTGTCCCCGAAGGGCCCATGACAGAGAAAGCCGAACGGTACTGGAATAGCAACTATAGTGTTGTTGAAACGGTCTTCGGGGAGGACTTCGAGATCGGCCAGAAGATCCAGGCCGGGTTGGACGCCGGGGCCAACGAACATTTCGTCTTCGGTCGTTACGAGCGTGGTCTGCATCTTGCCCAGAAGGCGATCGACGATGCGTTGGAAGGCCGGCTGACCGCCGCTGCCGTATCGTGAGCGGGCGCGACAAAACCACGCCCGACATGGACCATCGAGAGGCCAAACGGTCCCTTGGCCGCTCGGTACACGATCACGGTGCCGCGCAGATCGACATGATCGCCCTGCGCGCCTATCGGCTGAGCCGCATTCAGTCGCAACTGAAGCACATAGAGGCTGCCGGGGCGCTGTTCGCAGAGGCCAACAACATTCGTTACGCCACGGGCGTGCGCAACATGCAGCCGTGGTCGATGCACACAAACTTCCGCACGGCCTTCATTCCGGCCGAAGGCAAGGCGATCTCGTTTGAGTACGGCGGTTCCGAACATCTGGCGTCGGGACTGGAATCGGTCGCCGAAGTACGGCCCGCGCCACCGCTGTTTTATGCTGAGCGTGACCGGACAACGGGCAAGCTGGACCCCCGGATCACCCAATGGGCCGAGGAGATCGCCGAGCTGACCCGCGCCGCGGGCGGCACTCGCTTGGCGATCGACCGCCATGTCGACCACTTCACCGCTCTTGCGCTGGAGGCTGCGGGATTGGAGCTGATCTCGGCCAAGAGGGCCTTGACCGAGGCCATGGCGATCAAGTCACGGGAAGAGCTGCTGTGCCTGGGTGCGTCGATCTCGGTGGCGGAGACGGCGGTCTGGCGTTTGCGCGAGACCCTGGAGCCTGGCATGACCGAGATCGAGCTGTGGGCCATTCTCGAAAGCACCAATGCCGAGATGGGGGGCGAATACCTCGACACACGTCTGTTGTCCTCGGGTGGCCGCACCAACCCCTGGTACCAGGAGGCCACGGACCGCATCGTACGGCCGGGCGATCTTGTTGCTCTCGACACCGACATGATCGGCCCATTCGGTTATGACGCCGACATCAGCCGAACCTTCCTCACGCCGCCCAACCGACCCAAGGGCGCGCAGATGGAGCTTTACCAGCTCGCCTTCGACCAGCTTCATCACAACCTCGATCTCATGCGGCCGGGCACGAACTTTCGCGAGATGTCGGAGAAGAGCTTTATCCTGCCCGACAAGTATCGGGCTCAGGAGATGGCCATGGTCTGGCACGGCGTCAGCCTCTATGGCGGCTGGCCCACGGTGGTAGCCAAGCGATATCTCACCGAGTTCAGCGATGACGGCCTGGTCGAGCCGGGGCTGGTGCTGTGCTGCGAGGCCTATGTCGGCGAGGAGGGAGGCGCAGAGGGTGTGAAGCTGGAGCAGTGCGCCGTTGTTACCGAGACCGGCTGCAGTCTCCTCACCACGTTTCCCTTTGAAGAAGATCTGTTGGGCCGACAGATCTGACGATCTGCATGGTGTGTGCCGCGAAGTCGCGCTAACGTCGCTCCGACATATTCCGGTCCGGGGAGACAAACATGAGTGACGCGAAGAAATACGACGGAAACGCGATCGATCTAACGGTGAAGGAAGGCGGTGGCGGCAACGTGGTGGCCACCGTCAACTGTGCGATCAGCAACAAGCTAGGCGGCGGCATTGGTGTGTTCGAGAACTGCCACATCCCTTGGACCGTCACCTATGACGAGATCATCTATGGCCTTAAAGGCACCATGGAGATTCATACTGAAGAGGGCATTCACACGGTCGGTGCCGGCGACATCATGTGGCTGCCGGCCGGCACCGAGCTGATTTATGTCGCGAACGAGGCCGCGAAGTTTTTCTTCGCCGTCGCGCCCTGCACGGAATCGAAGGCCGGCCAGAGCACGGTCGTCCACACACCGGTTCCGCCCGAGCCCAAGAGCTGACCCATCTTGCCTGAGGGGGCACGGTCGTGAAGGTCACGAGCTTCCCGAAGAATGATCACAGCAACGGCTGGTACAACGGGTTGGGTGACCAGCCGCCCGCGTCGGTATTGCATGGCGACAGCACGGCGGACTGGGTCGTCGTCGGCGGTGGGTTCTCGGGCCTGGCTGCCGCGCGGCGTCTGGGCGAGTTGCGGCCCGATGACCGGGTCGTGCTGCTGGAGGCCGGCCGCATCGGTGAGAATGCCTCGGGGCGCAACTCCGGTTTTGTGATCGATCTGCCCCACGCGATCTCGCAGGAACAGCCCGAACACGATCACCGCCAGATTCGCGTCAACCGGATGGCCATCGCCTGGCTCGCTGAACTCATCGAGCAGCACCAGATCCGCTGCCAGTGGAGCCATCGTGGCAAGGTTCATGTTGCAGCCACGAACAGGGGGCGGCGTAACCTGGAGGTCATGGCGTCCCGCCTGGGCGGTCTGGGTGAGGTGCATGAGCTGTGGGATGCCGCACGCCTGAAGACCTATCTCGGGACCGACTATTTCAACTTTGGCCTCTTCACACCCGGCTGCATCCTGATGCAACCCGCGGCTCTGGTGACCGGGCTGGCACGGTCGATGCCGGAGAATGTTGAGGTCTATGAGGACTCGGCGGTTGTCGCGTTTGATGACGGCCCGTCCAAGATTCTGACCACAGCCGGGGGCAGCGTCACAACACCGCAGGTCGTGCTGTCGACCAACGGCTGGACGCCTGGGTTCGGGTTCCTGAAGCATCAGCTTCTGACCATGCATACCTTTGCTAGTCTGACGCGGCCACTGACAGAATCCGAACAGGTTGCACTGGGCGGTGAGGGGGACTGGGGCACGATCCCCTCCACGCTGGGTGCGACCACCATGCGTTACACTCAGGACAAGCGGCTCCTGATCCGGCGCAGTCTGCGCCACCGGCCTGACTTCACGATCCGGCCCGATGATCACGACTCGATTCGCCGTGAGCATGAGGAGACGTTGAAGAAGCGCTTCCCCATGGTGCCCGACGTGGGGTTTGAGGATACCTGGGGCGGCGTGCTCTGCATGTCGCGCAATCATGTGCCCAAGTGCGGCGCGCTGGCCGACGGCATCTGGGCGGCAGTCTGCCAGAACGGTGTCGGCGCGGCCAAGGGCACGATCTCTGGCCGAGCCGTGGCTGAGTTGGCGGCGGGGGAGGACACCGATCTTGTCGCCGACATGACAGCTTATGAAGATCTGCAGCGCTTCCCGCCATCGTGGATCACGGCACCGGTGTTCCGCGCGAAGATCGCCTATGCAAGGTTGACCGCTGGAGCCGAGGCATGAATGCGGAATAGCTTCGGGTCGAGCGGCGGGGCGTGGTGTCCTGGGCCACGATGAATCGCCCCGAGGTGCTCAACGCCGTCGACGGCGACCGGCTCGACCGGCTGCTGGCCTGGATCTCTGCAGCCGTGGACGACGATGAGGTCGCTGTGTTGTGCCTCACCGGCGCAGGCCGCGCCTTCACGGCGGGCGGTGACATCAAGGAGATGGATGGCTTGGACGAAGCCGGTTTTGCAGCCAACACCCCGCGTTACCAGGCGATGGCCCGGGCCTGCCGCAACGCCCCGAAGCCGGTGATCGCTGCGATCAACGGCGTCTGCCTGGGCGCGGGGATGGAGTTTGCCGCAATGTCTGATCTCAGGATCGCGGCACAATCGGCGCGGCTGGGCCTGCCCGATGCATCGCTCGGGTTCAGTGTGTCTGGCGGCCTGTCATGGTTCCTGCCGCACCAGATCGGTCTGGCGCGGACCATGGAACTTTATCTTTCGGAGCGGATTTTCCCGACCGAGGAGGCGTCGGCCATGGGTTTCGTCGCCGAGATCGTTCCCGATGATGACCTGCAGGAGCATGTCCAGGCGTTCGCTGAACGCATTGCGGAATTCCCGCCTCTGGGCGCGGCCAACATGAAGACCCTGCTCTACGGTGACCTGGGGTTCGATGCGCAACTCGATGCTGAAAAGACGCTCGAATCCCGGTGTTTTGCCGATGACGAGGTTAAACGTCGGCTGTCGGCATTTCTGGAGTCCCGGCGGAAGCGCTGAGCCGGCCCCGTAGCCCAATGACCGCAAGGGTCGAAAAACAGGCGATGGCGGCAGCCACCACAAAGGCCCATGTGTAGCCGCCGGTCCGCTCGAAGAGCCAGCCGGCCAACCAGGGGCCGCTGAAGCCCACGACACCCCAGCAGGTGAACACTCGGCCATAGATGATGGGACCCCACGATGGCCCCGCCATATGTGTGACGGCCACGGGATAGAGCACGATGATGCCGCCGTAGGAGATCTGCACGAGTGCCAGAAGGGTGATGGTCCATAGCGCATTGGGGTCGAGCGCGAGCAGAACCAGCGCGGCGAAAGCCAGCACCGGCAGGCCCAGCAGCATGCGGCGCATCTGGCCGCGGTCGGCCAGCCAACCTGCCGCAAAACCACCCGCCGCATTGGTGCCGGTCACAATCATGACCCCGATGGTGATGAGAGTTTCCGCGCCGCCGTGGGCACGCACAACCTCGGCAGCGTGGCCCAGGGCCATCAGCCCGGCCATGCCTCCGGCACCGAATCCGAGCCACAAAAGAGCGAGTTCGCGATTGGTGACGCTGCTGCCTGCCGATGCCCCGGCGGTCCGGTCGGGCCAGACAATGGTGAGTTTGGAGATGTGCAGCAGAAGCGCGGTGACGACCGACAGTACGGCAAAGAGCACGGCTGCGATCAGCAGCGTGGTGTCGTGGCCCCAGGCCGCGTTACTCTCGCGAAACAGCCAGGCCGCGACCATTGCCCCCACGGCATAGACGGCGGTGACCACGCCCATGCCGACTCCACGTTTGTGTGGGAGGGCGTGGCTGGCGATGACCAGGGCAAAACCGTAGCCGGAGCCGTTGGCCAGCCCGAACAACACACCGTAACCAAGGTAAAGAGTAGGCACCGAAGGGATCGTCGCCAGCGCCGTGCCGGA
>CEUN01168293.1_pt1 | contig 20748 bp, 16 predicted proteins | sample 361501 | NCBI WGS metagenome assembly CEUN01 (sample SAMEA2622801, study PRJEB7988) | marine metagenome | biome: marine biome (ENVO:00000447); feature: marine epipelagic mixed layer (ENVO:xxxxxxxxx); material: "saline water (ENVO:00002010), including plankton (ENVO:xxxxxxxx)" | depth 120 m | reverse complement strand
AGCAGCCATCGTCAAGCTATGTTCAAAAACATGGCCGGTTCTTTGGTTAAACACGAAGTGATCAAAACGACGTTACCTAAAGCGAAAGAATTACGTCGCGTAATCGAGCCTCTAATCACACTGGCTAAGCAAGACAGCGTTGCAAACCGTCGTCTGGCAATGGCCCGCACTGGTGATAAAGAGGTTGTAGGTAAATTGTTCAACGAGCTTGGCCCGCGTTACGAAGCTCGCCCTGGTGGTTACACTCGCATTCTTAAATGTGGTTTCCGCGCCGGCGACAACGCGCCTATGGCTTTCGTAGAGCTAGTAGACCGCCCAGTTGTAGAAGCTGAAGAAGAAGCAGTAGAAGCAGCTGAAGAGTAAGCAATTACTCAAATCGGATACGCCGATTTAATGATTAAAAAAACCCGCCTTTTGGCGGGTTTTTTGTTTCATACGCAGTGTGTTAGGTACGAGAAAATAAACAGTATTCATTCCCTCAAAATATTCCCAGCTATACTTTATTCTTAAGGTTTAATTACGACTTCAAACTAGGTAAACTGTTTTAAACAAGGACTAGTTTGTCTATATCAGATGTATGCGGAGACACCATGCCAAAAGCCATTATAATGGCGGTGGGAGACACACCACTCAATTCTCTACGTGACTTGTTAAAACTCAACAATATCAGTGATGCTGTAATCAATGTTGACTCAAATACACAGGATGAAGTAGTCAGGCTTGCGAGCTCAAATGAGCAAAGTCAGTGTATTTTAATAAAAGGCGTTCGTGACTTAGCTCAGATATTACCGAAGCTATCAGATTGCGCAGACTACATAGTGTTACTCTACTGCTCACCAATTACTGCTTTAGGTAATTCCCTTGAATTATCAGATGGGTCCATTAAGCCCGAACATGCGGTTAGTTTGTGGCAGAAGTCAGTTAGTCAGGCTATGGAGTTAGTTCAAGAAAATGATTCGTACTTAATGTGCGATCTCAATGACATATTAGGTCATCAATCCTCTTTCCTGGCATCGCTATTTAGCATTGAGCAAGCTGTCGAACTCAAACCATCTGTTTATACAAAGAAGCTGTTAGCAAATCACTTAGCAAGTATTCACTTGTTCGAAGACGATGACGCCTTTGCGTTGTACGATGAAGCGTTATCTATTGGTCGGTTATTCGGTGATTTTACTGTTCATCTGGGCCCAGATACTGATGAGATAAAGCTGTCGGCTATCGATTTCGGACAGTCTGTGTTTCAGCAGTTCATCAGTCATAATCAGGAAATGCGAGCTAAAGCTGCAAGAATTCAGGAACTTCAGCTGCAACTCAATGATACCGAGGCTAAACAGGTTGAAATACAGGCTAGTCTTGAAAATATTACATCAGAGAAGAATGAAGTCGAGCAAGCTCTTAGTCAAATGACTAAATCCCATGAAGAGCGAGTTAAGGAACTTGAATCACAGTTAGAGTCTTTAAAGAATACCAAGCTAGCAGTTGAAGAAAATATCTCCGAACTAAATGAACAGCTAGGACAAAGCAAAACGTTAAATAAGCAGCAGTCTGAAAAACTGGAAAGCTTACAGCAGCAACTTGAGTCAACAAATATAAAGCTAAAAGAAGCCAAAGAAAATAAAGACAAAGTAGTGGCTGAATACGATGAAAGGATAAAGCAGTCCCAGCAACACACAGCAAACCTTGAAAAAGAAAAACAAGAAATTGTTAAAAAACTGGAAGAGCATGAAAAGCTACTTCAAAGTGAAAAGCAGGCTAAGCATGAACTTGAGCAGATACTCTTAGAAACTAAACAAGCTAATCAGATAAAAGACGAACAGATCAGTCAGCAATCTAATGCTCTGGCCGAACAAAACAATCAGGTTACAACACTTAAAGTTAAAATTGCGGAGTTGCAACAAACCCAGGAAAGTTTACTTGTTGAAAAAGAGTCGCTGATAGATGCAAAAGAACAACAGCAATCAAAAATTAATGAGTGTGTAGAAGAGAATCGTCGTATAGTGGCCGAGCATAAGGCTGTTACACAGCAACTGGAACAAGCCAACTCTGACAACAAACAAGCTGTTCAGGATATAAAAGCAATTGAAGAGCAATATCACAGTGCCTCAGAAACTCTCGAAAATGCAAATAAACGTCTTGCGGAATTAGAGAAACTCCCGGTTAAATTAGAATCAGTGTCCCAACAATATGAATTGGCGGAACTGCAAATAGCTCAGTTGCAGGAAGAGCTTGAATCGACAGTCATTAAATTGAATGAGTTGACAGAGCTACCAGAAAAACTAGAACAAGCTCAGGCCACTATTCAGCAATACGAAGTGAAAATTGAAGAGTTATCTTCTGATAAAACTCTTGCAGAGATGCAATTGGTCCAGTTGCAAGAAGAGTTAGAAGCAACGCTGATAGAACTTACCAAAGAACGGACATTGGCGAAACAACTTACCGAACAAACTAAAAATTTGGAAAAGGTTACAAAAGATTATAATCAACTTCAATCGGATAAGGTCGCTGTCGAATCCGAAATGGTCAGGTTACAAACTGAAAGTGAGAGATTAGTTAAGCTAAACTTAGAACTTGAAAACAAGTGTAAAAGTTTAACCCAACAAGTTGATGCTGCGACTAAGTCACAGAGCAAGAAGAGCCAGGCCCTTATTGGGGAACTGCAATCCCAGCTTGCAGAGCAAATAAAAATAAACGACGAGATCGTGGAACTTAAAGATAAATTAGAAACTCAGTTGAAAGAAAAAGAAGCCGGTATGACGAATAGCAAAGAGTTCCATCAGGCAGAATTAGAACTAGCCTCATTACAAATTAGCCAGCTTCAGGAAGAGTTGGAATATTACTATCAGGCCTATCAGGAAGCACAAACAAAAGGAGCTAACGTTACTAGTATGGCAAATCAGCGGCAAAGAGTATTTTCCAAAGCAACTGCAGCGAGCATAAAAGTAATCGGTAAATATGCTGACGATGGATATCAGGATATTCAATTTGTACTCAGAGAAGTGCGTTTAGGTTGCGGCAAAGAGTATTCAGAATTACCAGTGAAGCTGGCTAATGTTGGTGATCACATTGCGATTGAGTTCAGGGATGCAACTGAAGGTCAGTTATTTCAGCATTTTGAAGACGCGACTGATGAGTATGGCCCGTTTTTACGTTTTTTTGCTAAAACTCCTGCTGATCAAGTTGAGCCACAGAAGCTTGTATACAGTCGTATGAATGCAAGTGAGCGTGTGCTGGTAATGAGTACAATCACGCTGTTAGCGGAATTACTGCAAAACCAATCCATAGAATGCGATATTCAGATTGACGCATCGGAGTGGCGCTCATGGCGTTTGGCAGCTATCCAACTGCTAGAGGCAGCGGAGAGCCAGCCTGCCTGGTTAAGCTTCGATGGTGTAGCTTTAAAAGAAGAATTCCGAACCAGTGGCTATGAGCACTTATGGTTATCGTTTGACAATGTATTGGTTGGCGATAATTGGCAGGAGAGGTTAGAACTAAAAGTTGCTGCTTCAAATGTTAAAGGTAACGAGCAACCCTTTAGTAATGAGATTGCGCTGGAGTTCAGAACGCTGGAAGATGGAACACCACCATTACTTTCCTGGCCACCAGAAACAGCCGATGAGTATGGTCATAAACTAATAGTACAACTGGGCGATTTAAGTTCTTTATCAGACTTAGCTACGCCAGATCTCAATCTTATTAAGCATTTAGTAAACAATCTCCCAAGTATTATCGAAAAAGTCGAAGAGCAGCATGCAGTAATGCAACGGCCTAAGAATGACTGGATTAGTGCAATTGAATTACTGTCAACAGAACAGCAACTGGATGATGATACCGACGAGTCATTAATTCCCGACGTAGTATTTTCAGTTAACGAAGTAGTCAGTATGGGTAGCTATCAGCATGTGCAATTTAGTAAACCCGATGATAATACTAAGGTGAAGTTAAAAGCCCAGAATATCAATCCGGATACCTTTGATGCTGAACTCTTTGTGGAACTGCGAAATGGTGAGCCAGATGTCATTTATCATGACACAGAGTTCTATGGTGAAGACGAATACGGCCCAAGAGTCCAGGTTCCTGCTGAGGCACTCTTTGCTGAAATTGCGACTGAGCGCGAAGCAGAGTTTAGCTGGTTATTAGAAGTGTACGATCAAATTCGCACTGAGTTGGAAAGTAGTAGCGAAGTTGATGAATTGGTAAAGCGCCTTTGGGTAAACATGCTTAATCGTAAACAAAGTATACTTTAAGATTTGCTATGAAATCTGTATTCGTTATCGATCCTGGCATGATGGAAGCTGGGGGCCATCACGCAGCTTTATTGGAAACACTAATTGAGACCAGAAAAAATGAGATCAAGCTCTCGGTGTTTGCTCATAAGGAGTTAGATAACGATCTTTATGCAAAAGCATTAGGTTCTCGCATTAGCGTTAATCGACATTTTACGACTAATTTTTATCAACATTATGAAAATAGCTCAGATCTTAAGATTTCTGGTATTCAGCCATACATTAGGTTACTGGCTTGGGAATATTCACAAGCACTTAGTGATGTATGCAAACAGAATGAGACTAATGATCAAATTGTCTGTTTTTATCCATGCATGAATTGGGAGCATGCAAGTGCTCTTAGTTTGGCTTTAGCTTCGATGAGTAAGGGACAAATACTACATCATAAAGTTTGTTGTATGTTCCAGCCTCTTAAATCGAGTATAGACATGGACTTGTACTACAAGATTACTTTCCGCCAATTGCGAAAGAATAGTACAGTTAAGCTTTATGCCTCTGATTGGGAAACAAAAAATTATTACAATAGCCTAAGTTTGCATATTGATGACTTCCACCCTTGTTATCTACTACCGTGGCATATGCTTGATACATCTAAAAGCCAGACGGCTGGGATACCGCATGTTCTTGCATATTTTGGCGACGCTAAAATAAATAAAGGCTTCTGTAAGTTACCAGGTTTAGTAAAGCGTTTATTGCTTGCTTATGAAAGAAATATAAGAATTACTGTACAGTTTACCTTGGCTTGGGAAAATCCAGATCTCGCGACGTCTTTAAGTGAGCTAAGATCTCTGGCTAATGAGTACAAAGAAGTAACCCTTGAAAATAAGTTCTGGAGTGCTTCCGAACTGGTTCAAAAATTAAATAATGTCACCTATATAATTTGTACCTATGAAGTTGACGACTACCAAAATAAAAGTTCAGGATTAGCATGGCTGGCAAGCTTCTTTTCAATACCGGTTGTTATTGAAGGAGAGTGCTGGTTAACTCGAGAGTTCGACAGAATCGGTGTTCAATACTCAGTATCTTCCGAGCTAAGCGAGCGAACACCTTCCTTTATAAAGAAAGAAACAGAGGTTGGATATAAGGGGGCTCTTTTCGACAATATCAATAATTGGTTAGAGTTATAAGGATTATTTAATGCAAGAGCTTATAAAAGTGTTATCAAACTTAAATGAGCCTTTAGGTACTATAGTAATTATCGGTGCAGGTACGGGGGGATTAGTAAAAGAGTTATTGCAGCTAAAGCCCCAAAAACTGATTGCAGTTGAGGGTGACCCAATATTAAGTACCAGGCTAAACAAGAAGTTTTATGGTAAGCAAAATATAGAACTTTTAACTTCTTGGATAACACCTAAAGGCCAGCTCTCTAGCAACTTAAATGTATACTCCAACCCTAGATATAACTACATAGGGAAAAGTTCTGAAGCGACGTCGACTAGTAATATCGAGTTGAAAAAAGTCGTTGATGTTGAGGGAATAAATATTGAAGAACTCGTTACTATGATAGAAACCGCTGATAAAAAAAATAACTTGCTTGTTTTCGATGTTACTGGCGGTGTCAATGATATTTTGTCCGGATTGGACATTGCAATAATCAAAAAATTTGAAATGATTATTTCTCTGAGAAATCCAAGAATCGGTTTTAACAAAAACCATATTGAAAAAGAAACACTTCCTTTTTACTCAAGGTGTTATTTTGACTCGAAGAATATAGAGGCATTTAGGCTTAATGAAGATTATCTAAACGCATGTCATAGAATAAATCAATTGAATGATGAGTTGGTTAGTTATAAGCAAGCGAGCGAGTTGCCTGAAAGTGACTTTAAATCAAAAAGCATAAAATTAGAAGCGGATAAAAGGGACCTTATGTCTACCGTTAGAGAGCAAAAATCCAAACTAAGCTATCAAGCTCAATTGATTAAGTCACTGGCACAAGAGTTGAAGGGCTTCTTACAAAGTAAGTAGATACTAAATAATAATATGAAAAAAAACTCAGCCTTCAATTTAAAAGAAGTTTCACAAGTACTAGGTGACTATGCAACTCACGAAAGCCTAAATTTCGATGTATTAAATGATTTAATTAATAAGGCTGAGTTAGAAGTAAAGGCACATGGTAAACCAGTGATTAGAGAGCTGCATCATCTAGCTTGCACGGGTGGTACACTGATTTCTAAATGTGTTAACGCTTTACCTAATACTTATATTTTAAGTGAGATTAATCCTTTAGCTGAAAGACACTTAAACCTTACTAAGCCAGACTTTAGACCTACCGACATTATTTCTTTGATAAGATATGCTCAAGTTCCATTTCAAGAAGATTTGATTAAACAGGTCTTCGAGACTCAAATTAAAGTAGTCAATGAAGAAGTAGAAAATAACGGTGGACATTTAGTTCTCAGGATACATAGCCATACAGACTTTAATAGTAAGGAAAGTCGGTACTCATTGGCTACTACGGAAATACTAAACGATAGCTTCGACATTTTGAAACTTGCAACTGTCAGACACCCTGTAGATAGTTACTTATCCCTAGAAGCAAACGGATGGTTGCATTTCTCACCAGCAAATTTTGAGGAATATTGCAGGCGTTATCTGTTATTCATTGCCGAATTTCAAGACAGTGAGTTAATCAAATACGAGGATTTCGTAGATGATCCAGTGTCGACAACCAAGTCTATTGCTAAAAGATTGTCTTTACCATTCGATGAGTCTTTTTTGTCTACCTTTCATCTGAGCAAACTTACAGGTGACAGTGGCAGATCTGGATATACTATAGAGCCTAGACCCAGAAAGGTTTTACAAGATAGCTTTTTAGAAGAAATTGAAGCATCAGTCAGTTATCATGAGTTAGTAGCTAAATTAGCTTACAACTAAAACAGGAAATGATTTTGTTAGTTGATTTGAAAAGAATTTATACGCCATCAACTGCTGCTACACGCATTAGTAGTTTGGAAGATGTTATTGGATCACTGCTAGATAAAAATGATGTCGACCTATCAATCGAAGTTGGCGATTTAGCGAGTGAAGATTATTTAAGAGTGATTACGGAGAAGTATGCGGATAATGAGAGGTGCCCTCTTGTTTTTATATCAGAATTACTCATGCATGTTAAATTTTCGGATGAAATATTGGAGAAGTTTCTCTCAAAGCTTAAAAGCGAATATTCTGAAGACCAAGTTTTTTCAGTAATTATTTCTAACCTTTTTATTGCAAGTCGATTAAATCTATTTTCAAAGCAGCTTAAACTTTTACTTACAAAACTTGATTTTATTGATTACCCGTTGATAACCGTTTTCGTAGAGTTTGATGACTACTATAGAAAAGGAGAAATTCACTCTATAGAGGAGTGTATAAATTCGCAAGAACCTGGTGGGGTTTTGCAATGTGGCTTAGTCTCATACGCCTTGCTAAGTAATAATTATTTTAACGCTTATATTGAATTTAATGATTGGTTTGAATTATTGGATCGCAAGCCGTTCAGATTTTGTAGTACTGTAAGTGCTTATATTTCGACTGCAAATAGCGGTTCCTCTTCTGATGCATTTCGCTTATTAAATCGTAACCCGCTTTGCCTATTTGCCATGAGCCTTTTTCAATTAAAAGTTAAGACGGGATCTTTAGCAGATATTGAACTCTTAAACGGACAACTTATCGATATCCGAACCTCTGCTATGCCAGTTATTGCACATAAGATTGATTACACTGTACGTGTGCTTCAACAATATCTTAAGGATAAACCTGCCGAACTGACCTTTATAACATCAATGTTTAAAGGGGATGATTGGATAGATGGCTTTCTTGACAATATGACGAGCCTAATAGAATTTGACAAGTCAGTTCTGCTACTTTTTGACGCGAACTCTCCTGGGAATGAACTGTCCCGCTCTCAGCACTATCTGAATAGATTTACTAATATAGTTTATGTGAAATTGGATTTCGATCCAGGACTTTATGACATATGGAATATCGGTTGTGCAAGTGCTAATTCAGAATTTATTTCTAATGCAAACCTAGATGATAGGAAGGCTTTAGATTTCATACCCGGCCATTTAAGTAACTTTGAGGAAAAGGTGAGTTTAGTTTCTTCTCCTGTTTACATTTCAAAGGTTCCAGACCGACGTCCTGAAGGGATCGATTTGGACAATTGTGAAAGCCTTGCCTTTTATGATTCGAGCCTTTACTACGGCTACCAAGACTTTTTCGTTAAATATCACGACGGGAGAGTAGTTGTCCGCAACATACCTCACTGCATGCCTGTCTGGAGAAAGTGTCTTCATCAAAAATTCGGATATTTCAACGAAAATTGCGGCGGGCCTACTGCAGATTTTGAATTTTGGATTCGATGTGCGAGTAAAGGGGAAGTTTACAAAAACACAAGTAGACCTCTTGGCGTCTATTATTATTCTGACGTTACAACCTATTCGGCTAGGCAGGCCAATACTCTAGATGAAATCATTGAAAAATATATAAGGAATAATTAAATGAAAGTGTTAGTTGATGGTTTTTTCTTCCAGCTAGCAAGAAGCGGCATCGCAAGAGTTTGGCTTGATTTGTTAGAGCATTGGACAACTGTATCTCCAGACATCGATTTTTACTTTCTCAATCGAGAGCAGGATGATGTCGAAATAGAGGGCGTAGAAATTATTCAATTTCCAAAGCTACCTATTGAACAATGCTTTGAAGTTTGGAACCTAGACCCATGGTATTCTGATAGAGATAAAATTGACAAGATTTGTGCCGATTACGGTATAGATTTGTTTATGTCTACCTATTACACATATTCTACGGTATGTAAGAACGTTCTATATATACATGATTGTATTCCAGAGGTTTTCCCGCATATCTATAATATGGATGAACCTATTTGGAAGTTGAAAATCGAAGGGATTTATCACTCACACGCTTATATTTGTGTGTCTCAGAATTCAGCAAATGACCTTTTCAAATTTTACGAAGTCGCCGGACGGCCTGCGATAGTCGCTGAGAATGCTGTATCTAAGAGTTTCTTTAAAACAGATTTAGATATTCCACCTGATAGTATTGTTCACGAAATAATAGCTAAACCTTTTGTTATCATTCCAGGTTTGTCTGCGGCTGATAGCTATAAGAACCAATTGTTGGCGCTTAAAGCTTCGTCCATTGTCAGAGAAAAGACTGAACTTAACATAGTATGTACCGGTGGCAGTGCCAAACATCATCTTCCGGAGTACAAAGATGTTGTTGATATCGATACTGTTTACTGTGCTAACTTTACACTTGATGAGCTTGTTTTCCTGTATAACCAGTCGGCGGCGGTATTATACCCGTCTTTATATGAGGGATTTGGTTTACCTCTCGTTGAAGCGTTTGCAACTGGTGCACCTGTAATTACTTGCGCGAACTCATCGTTAACTGAAGTTGGTGGTGACCTTGCGGTTTATACAGATCCAAATAATGAAATAGAAATGGCTAATAGAATTATCTCGTTGATTCATGCTGATTCAACTGCATATTCCAAAATTGCTGTAGAAAGGGCTAGAAACTTCAATTGGAGTAAAACCACAAAAAAAGTAGATAGCTTTGTACGGCAGTTACATCTTGAAACAAAACATTCGGCATGGATGAAAAGCAATGGTTTTATCTAAAGGTACAAGTGACATTTTAGATTCTTGGGAGATTACTTTTGTACCGGGTACAGAAGTTAAAATATCGACTTTATTAAGAGATAGTTTTCTAGATAAAGTTAAGTTACATAAAGTGGATTTAAACACCTTAAACCTAGTAACGGCTGAAGCCTTTGATGCTGGGGTGTTTATACAAGATTTTTTAAAATCCTGCTTTGAAAGTCAATGCTGTCCTTTTGTTGTTCGGTTTATGAAGTTGAATGGGGAAAACTTTTATTATTTCAGTAAATTTGAATTACCTAAGTTACCTATTTTTTCAGAAAGTATTCTAAAAGAGATACGCACTCTGTTTACAGAAGCAGAAATCAATAAAGCTCAGTTGATGGACCAATATTACAGTCATCATCTTTTTAGCTTTCTGTCTTCTTTATCGGGATGGACGAGTTGTTCGGATTTTGTTTTAAACCCCATTGCAATAGATGAGCTTAAGTTAACTGAAGTTGCATCATTAAGTAGAGGGTACGAAATAACAATAGAACCAACCTCCTCTGTACTTTATTCGGGGTACTTATAGAATGAAAGTTGTAATTGAAGCTTCCCCTATCGCTTTCGGATATGAAAACCCTCTGGCAGAAACTGGCATAACGAGGGTTATTAAGAATCTTTTAGTTAAAATAGATGATTATTGCTCAGAAAATGAGACGATTTTCCTTTTTAGCCAAGAGAATTTATGGTGTCAGTTTTTACTTAATAAGTACATCCACCAAAGTGACATTAAACGCATATTTCCTTTAATCAATAACATACTGCTGCAGTACCATAGTGAAGACTATTACTCAAAAGATGTCGAAGATTTAGGAGATGTTAAGCGTGTTCTGGAAGGTATTAAATTTTCGAACGAGTTCTTAGAAATCCTGGCTAAACAAACGAGCTTGTTTCACTCGCACTTCCTACCAGTTCCGGATGTATTTAGAAAGCGGTGTCGAGTTGTTTTTACTGTGCACGATATATTTCCTCTTACTCACAGTACATTGTTTGATGATAATATTGCTTCGTTCTACAGGAATTATATTAAATCCTTCGGCTTCACGGATGTTGCAGCATGTGTTTCTGACTATACAGCCAATCAAGTGAAAAACTACCTGCCGCAGTTTAACAAAGGAAATGTTAGAACAATCTACAATGCAGCCGACCACTCAGTGTTTACCGAAGACGTTAAAACAGATGTGTTGACTAAGCTAGGTTTAAAGCCTCAGCATTACTTTTTATGTGTTTCAACGCTAGAACCGAGAAAAAACTTTCCGTCTATTATCAGAGCATTCAATAGCTACCTACAGAAAAGTGAAGTAAAGAGAAAGCTTGTTTTAGTTGGAAGCGTTGGGTGGCTTAGTCAAGCGGAAACCGAGAAAATTGACGAGTTAGTTAAAAGTAATGATATAGTTTTAGCGGGTAGGGTTGATGATAGTGAGCTCCATGAACTGCTCAAGTACGCTTACGTATTTCTGAGTGGTTCATTTTGCGAGGGGTTTGGTTTGGGAGCGCTAGAGGCTGCTATGCAAGGTACGCTGCCACTAGTAGCAGCGAATACCGCACAGAAAGAAGTTATGACAGGTTTTGGTATCACTTTGGATCCTTGGGTACCAAGTGCCATCAGTGAAAAGTTGCTAGAAATAGAAAAAAGTTCAATACCTTCGACCAAAGCTAACAACAGAGACGTTATAACAAATAAATACAGTTGGAGCTCTGCAGCGTTAAAGTATGTTGAGTTGTATAGAGAAATGAGTGAATCATGAAAGTTATTTTAGTTGGAAACTGCCAGGTTGAGCATATTGCAAATTTTATGCAACAAGCTGTATCTGATGAAAGTGTCGAGATAACTGCTGCAAAGCCTGTTTATCTAATCGAGCCAGAAGAAGTGGCTGAATTGCACAATCAAATCAAACACTGTGATTTGCTAATTTGTCAACCAATTGGCGATGAATACCGTTCTAACATTGGTCTTGGTACTAAGTTTTTAATTAACTTATTGCCGGATACTGGTAAAGCACTAGTAATTCCGAACCTTTATTATGATGCAAGTTTTCCTACATTTGGTTATTTCAAAGACTCTGCCGGTGAGGCCATTAGGGCATCTGACCCAATGTGGTCGCAAAACCTTCCATGGGGTGATTATCATGACTTCCTTCTTTTTGCTGCGGTACACAAAGGTTTATCTTCGCACGAATTTGTAGAGTTAGTTAATAAAAGCCCTATCTGGGATATAGATGCGACAAGAAAAGCTTCGATTGCAAATATGAGAGATAGAGATATTAGTTGTGGGATCAAAGGGGTTGAGGTTTTCGAGCGGCTTCGAGACGATGTGAAACTAGCAGAGTCTTTTCATTCTTACAATCATCCTTCAAATGAACTTTTGATTATATTGTCAAGCACAATTATGACGAATGCCGAAATTGATGCTGAGGATATAGAAATACCTGAGCAAGAGATATTATTAAATCCAAAGCTCCCTATTTATAAAGTTTCTACTGGCTTATCTAGTTTTTCCGATGAATTCTTGGTGAAAAGTTATTCTATCTACAAAAAAGAGTATATGAATAATAAATCAAGTTTGGAATTAAATGTAACCAATGATAAATATAAAATTTGCCATGAGTTAATTGAATCATTGTAAGTAAATTGTTAATAATAAATCCGGGTTGAAATATGAGTTTTGTACATATCGTCACGTTTCCTAGAAGCGGGCATCATGCGATGATTGAGCAGTTAGAGAGTGTCTCTGACATTTATGTAAATTATTGCGAATATTATAATTGTATAGGGAGACATGGCGAAAGAATTAACTGCAATAAAAGTAATTTGATATGGAAAGAGAAAGGCTTCAATTGTGGTGCAGGCCGGAGAATAATAAAGGATCATGACTTTGAACTTTTATTGCCTTACAGTCTTAGTGATAAATATATTATTCAATTGAGGAACCCTATTCTTAGTATTTCAAGTTGGTATGAATTAGATTCTAAAAATGAAAACTTGAAGTTGCCTGACTTTAAAGTTTATTTTCGACAAAAAATGAAGTTTTGGGTCGACTTTGTCGAAAAATGGTATCCGATAATTGGCAATAGTAACGTGATGTACGTGCCTTATGAAAATTTGGCAGTTAAGGAAAAGTTAATTGAACTTGCATTATTCATGGACTTACCTTTAAAAACAGATTCGCTTTATGATTCAACTTCTTTTTCAATCAAGAGAAAAGAAGTTAAAGATGATGGTTTCCTAGGCGAAGAAGAGAAAAAGATTTCAAGTTATCTTGAAAAGTTAGGTTTAGAGAAAGTAGTTATATGAAAAAAGCACTTATAACCGGTGTAACCGGCCAAGACGGCTCCTATTTAGCCGAATTTTTATTAGAAAAGGGATACGAAGTACACGGTATTAAGCGTCGTGCTTCTTTATTTAATACAGAACGTGTTGATCACATTTATGAAGATCCACATAACGAAAACCCAAAATTTCATCTTCATTACGGTGACTTAACAGATACCTCTAACCTCACTCGTATTCTTCAGGAAGTGCAGCCTGATGAAGTTTATAACTTAGGTGCGCAGTCTCACGTTGCGGTATCCTTTGAAGCGCCAGAGTATACGGCGGATGTTGATGCTATTGGTACGTTGCGTTTGCTTGAAGCAATTCGCTTCCTGGGGTTGGAAAAGAAAACCCGTTTCTATCAGGCATCTACCTCTGAACTCTATGGTTTAGTGCAGGAAATCCCGCAGAAAGAAACCACGCCGTTCTATCCACGCTCACCTTACGCAGTTGCAAAGATGTACGCTTATTGGATCACGGTTAACTACCGTGAGTCTTATGGCATGTATGCCTGTAACGGTATTTTGTTTAACCATGAGTCCCCACGCCGAGGTGAAACTTTTGTTACTCGTAAAATCACTCGTGGTATTGCAAATATCGCCCAAGGACTTGAGTCGTGCCTGTACCTTGGCAATATGGATGCATTACGTGATTGGGGCCATGCCAAAGATTATGTACGCATGCAATGGATGATGCTGCAACAGGATCACGCAGAAGACTTTGTTATCGCTACCGGTAAACAAATTTCTGTTCGTGAGTTTGTTCGCATGAGCTGTAAAGAAGCGGGTATTATCGTTGAATTCAGTGGTGAAGGCGTAGATGAAATAGCTACTGTTGCTGCGGTTGAAGGTGAAAATGCACCAGGTGTGAGCGTTGGCGATGTAATTGTTAAAGTAGATCCACGTTACTTCCGTCCTGCTGAGGTAGAAACTCTGCTTGGTGATCCTGCCAAAGCGAAAGAAAAGCTTGGCTGGGTACCAGAAATTACCGTTGAAGAAATGTGTGCCGAAATGGTAGAAGGCGATCTGCAAAAAGCCAAGCAACACGCATTACTTAAGAAGCATGGTTATTCTGTAGCAGTTGCGAAAGAATAAATCTATATTAAGTTATTTTAAAAAAGGGGCTAAGCCCCTTTTTTTATTGGTACTAATCACGGGGAAGCGCGGATGATCAGGGAAAAACTTGCAGAAGTGTTAGTTGTATCATTGGATTCTGATACAGAGCGGAAGCAGCACGTCCAACAACATTTTAATGAATGCGGACTTACTGACTACCGATTTGTTCAGGCAGTACCTGCAAATTCAGCTTTGGTTTACGCGATGTACGCTAAAGGCAGAGTGAAAAGCTTCCCAGAATGCTTCCGGTGTTTTCAGCCTGCCTGTGAATGTGCCAATAACATTCTTATTCCCCAACAAGTCGCGAACTGGTTATCGTTCAAAAAAGTGTGGGAAATCGTTGCGGATGCTAAAGGGCCGGTACTTGTTTGTGAAGATGATGTCTATTTTTACAAAAACGGACTCAATCTTCTGGAAAGTACGCTCGAAGAGTTACTCGATAACAATGCCCCGCAACTTATAAGACTGGGCCATTCCGGGTTGACTACTGAAACGGACCTTTCCGGTCATACAAAACTCGAAATATCTAACGATGTAGTAATGAGTAATGTCGCGCACATTATTAATCCTGCGATGGCAAGGCTATTACTGACTAAGTTTGACTATATCGATACCACTTCTGATATCTGGTTACACAACTGGCTTGCGAAGTATCCGGGTGTTAAAGCACATACTGTAAAGCCGCTTATTGCCACGGACCTTTCTTTTAATAAGGCGTTTGCTCAGTTTCGTTCACAAATACACCCAAAAGGTATTGATGCTGATGATGAAGAGAGAGCCCGGCAGCATATCAAGCGAGTAGATTCTTCAGTTGAATACAGCACCTGGCTTGCCAAACTGCTTGGCAGTTCACAAGCTTCGGAAAACGCACAGCAATTGTCCACATTTAATCAACTAATACAATCAGCTAATCCGGGTTTGGCGGGTACGCAGCGAGAGCAGGAAAAAGCTAAAGACATGCCCACTTTTTATAACCTGGTTAAGTCGGCATTGCTGCCTGCACAAGCCGATATTTTTACAGCCCAAGAAGGTGAAGATGCGCTTTTAAAGCGGTTATTGAAATGGCATTACAACAAGCCTGGTTTTTATGTGGATGTTGGGGCACACCATCCAACAAGGTTTTCAAACACCTATCATTATTATCTTAAAGGATGGCGCGGTATCAATATCGACCCTATTCCCGGTGTGATGAAATTGTTTGATGAGCAACGCCCTGGCGACATTAATTTAGAATTAGGAATAGCAAACCAACAAGGTGCTTTAACTTACACGGTATTTAAAGAGCCCGCTTTTAATACGTTTGACCCTGGAAGTGTCGCCTATGCTGAAACGCGAACCGAGAAAGTTGGAGAACACCAAATTGTAGTTAAGCCTTTATCGGCAGTGTTACAAGAGCATGTGACAGAGGAGCAGCCCATCAGCTTTTTGAGTGTTGATGTAGAGGGCTTTGAGCTCTCCGTATTGCAATCAAACGACTGGCAAAGATACCGTCCAATGTTTGTTATTGCTGAAGCTTTAACTGATACCGCGTTGCTAGAAATTAACGATTACCTTAATTCTGTTAATTACGTTAGAGTTGCCTCAACTAAAAATAGTTACTTTTTTTGTGATAGATCTGTTTGGGCTGATTTAGCTTAATTAAATTATGAGTTTATTTAACACTGCAAAAAGTGGAGTAAATAACCAGCCCGTATTATAGTTAATTTGTGGGTTTAATGCGCGAGCAGTTGGCTCGCATTACAAAGTCTACTTTAAGGATCTAAGGATAATATTTAATGGCAACCACAGAATCATTCAGTAATCTGGTACTACTCTACAAAGGCACTAACAATGTCTACAACTCGTTCAGCGGCTCTTATACTGTCAATGACTCTGCGGATGGTAATGATGGTCAAACTGCCGTGGGCGACAGCGTTTATTTTGTGCAGTACTCTAATAGCTACTCACTTGTAGGCACAACAGCAAATGGGGTGGTTATAAGTGGGCCAGTTTACGATTACCTGATAACAGATGGTTCTTATAGCAATGGTGACATGGTATCCGTAAATACTACCGATCCTTACAACTACTGCTTCCTTGAAGGTACTTCAATTAATACGCCAGAAGGCACTCGCCCGGTTGAATCCATTAAAATAGGCGATACGGTATTATCTGCCGATGGACGCGAGTTAACCGTTCGCTGGATGGGCCACGAAACCGTACGTAATGGTATTGGCGCATCTATCCATAAAGCCCCGATTAAAATCAGTGCCGGCGCCTTTGGCGATGGTCTGCCAGTTAGTGACTTATATGTTTCTAATGCTCACGCGTTTTTACTGGATGGACACCTGGTGGTGGCAAGTGCACTCATTAACGGTGAAACAATAACGGCTGTGCCGTTTTCCGACATGCCGTCTGAATTTACCTACTGGCATATCGAAACCGAAGAGCATGAGCTTGTAGTTGCTAACGGTGTCGCAGCTGAAACTTTATCTGGTGCGCCGGAGCGTAAAGACTTTGATAACTACGACAGTTACGTAGCGCAATATGGTGCCGACCGTATTATTCAGCCAATGGCGTATCCGCGCATCAAAGACGTGGCTCAACTGCCAGAATCTCTGCTTGAACGGTTTAACTTAGCGCGTCCGGCCTTAGATTGGGATGCGTTACTCAATGAAGATGACGCAGACGTTGTACTAAAACAGGCTAATAGCTAAATGTCGCAGCAGTTTCATTTTATTGCAGGGTTGCCCCGTTCCGGGTCGACCCTTTTTTCTGCATTGCTACGTCAGAATCCGGATTTCCATGCAGATATCTCCAGCCCGGTAATGGGCTTGGTGGATGGGGTTATTGCCCAAACATCCGCGGGTACTGAAATGGCGCCTCTGGTGACAAACCAAAAACGAATGACCATTACCAAGGGGTTATTTTCCAGTTACTACGATGATATTGAGAAGCCCTATATTTTTGATACGAATCGAGGCTGGACATCGAAGCTTTCTCTGATAAATGCGCTGTATCCTGAAGCAAAGGTTATTTGCCTGGCTCGCAATATGGCCTGGGTACTGGATTCCATGGAAAGGCAAATTCGCAAGTCTCCATTGGAGAACACGAAGTTATTCGGAAACACTCAACAGCGGGCAACGGTGTATTCGCGCGTTGAGGCAATGGCAGCACAAAGTGGGCTGGTTGGTTTCGCCTGGCATGCATTGCGCGACGGTTGTTTTTCTGACTTTGCAGACAAGCTGTTGATTGTTGATTACGACCTCTTAGTGCGAAAACCAGCACAAGTGATGAAGGGCGTATATCAATTTCTTGAACTGCCCGAGTTTCAACATGATTTCGACAATGTGGAGTTCGATTCGCCAGCCTTTGATCAAAACCTCGGGATAGACGGCTTGCATCGTGTGCATAAACAGGTTCAGCCGCGAGAGCGAAAAACCGTGCTTCCGCCAGAGCTGTTTGAGAAGTACAGTAACATGATGTTTTGGCGTGATTTGAAAAACTCAAGCGCCTATACATTAACGCCATCAAGGTAACCATGAGTGCAGTAACCAGTATTCAAAAAAATATTCAACAAGGGCAGATACAAGAAGCAATAAATGAATGCATGCATTCATTAAAGAGTGAATACCATGCTCAGATTTACGAGCTGGCCGCTCAAATTGCGATTAAGTTACGGGAGGAAAAGCGGTTTCAGGAAGGCCTGAGTTTTCTTCTTGGTTTGAAGGATATCTGGCCACAAAAAGATAAGTCTCTTGGCTTTTACATGGAGTTAGGTCATGCACTCCGGCATCACCAAAACTTCATGGATGCTATCACCGCCTATCAAAAAGTTATAAGTAAAGATCCATATCATCCCTGGGGCATTTTTTGGTTGGCGAAATGCTATTACTTAACAGGTAATCTCTCAGACGCAAAGCAAGTCATCACTAACAAAGCTTTTAATCATGATATTCAGGTTAACCTTTTTGGCGAAGTGCAACTGCTCGAAATTGATATCGCTATTGCTGAGCAACGCTATGATTCTGTGGTTGAGTGTTATCGTTTATTGGCAAAAAGAATTGGCGAATTACCCAGGTACATAGTGGTTTTTATGTTGGAAAAGTTACAACTGCTCAATCAAAGTGACAGTGTTTTCCAATGTTTGGTTACTTTTGCTTTTTGTCCTCTAGAGCATGACTTGCTGTTTAAGATAGCGAAGTTATTTTATGCAAATAGCAATCCTGTGTTCGCTATAGCGTCTATTTTACAAATATATGAAAGTGCCGGGTTGCAGGAAAACCAGTGGAATCTGTTGATTGCTTGTGTATTGGAGTCTTCTGAGTTTGAACAAGGTGATGAGTGGCATAAAGCAAAGTGCTTGATTGATGAGGAATATCAGCAAAGAGAAAAAAAACACGGTCACTGGCAGTATTGGACAGATTATTGGGACGAAAGGACTGAACAGAGTATTAAAAATGGCGTGAATACAGGTGTAGAACTGGCAAGCACGCTGAAAAGGTTTAATACCCTATTCTGGGGAACTCAGCTCAGAGGCTCGAGCTCTACCAATAAATCAAAAATACCCAAAGTCATTATCACTTATTCTCTAAATACCAGTGTTGACTCTCAAGCACGGTTAAACGAACAGTTTCAATGGTTAGAAAAAGAGTACTCCGTAAAGCACTTTGATCATATTTTGGCTGCAAAATACATCGCCGAAAACTGTTCTGAGCGGATTCGGCGAGCTTGGCGTTTGTCGCGTAACCCACAAGACAAGAAAAGCGTGTTCACGCTTTGTTATTTAGTTAAAAAAGGCGGCTATTTGTTCCCTGACATGCGCGAAGAAACGTTACGGAGCTTCGTACACCTAGCTCAATCTGTGCCTTCATTATTATTGGTGCGAGGTGAGTTTGGTGTAAGTACCAATTTAATCGCCGTTAAACCCAATCATCCACTGCTGGTGGCTATTCTTGAGACAGTTGTGCAATCTCTTCTTAACAGAACCCGATTACCCGATCTTTATGTCACGGGGGCAGTCTGTTGGGCAAAAGTGCTCATTAAGTACAATGTGGAAATAGTAAAACGCGGCAAGGAACCTGATTTTTTGATTGTTAGCGGTATAAGCTAACATCAGTTTTCCATAACTAAGTTTAATTGAAGCCGCTCTTATCGTCGTTATTTCACTTTTTAGATTATGTGCCTTTTGTATTTCAATAGTTAATTTGGTAAAGCCCGGTATTGTTAGTGGTACAGTATTAGCTGCATTGATTAATTGTTGCTGATTATTGATAATCCTCGCATTGAATTCAAAAAGGACATTTTGTTAAATGAAAACCGTATTTGTAGCTGGTCACCGTGGCATGGTGGGCGCAGCCATAGTAAGAAACCTGGAGCAACGCAGTAATATTAACGTTGTTACCCGCACGCGTGCTGAATTGGATTTAACCAGTCAGGCGGCAGTATCACAGTTCTTTGCTGAAAATAGCATTGACGAAGTGTATCTTGCTGCAGCAAAAGTAGGTGGTATTCACGCAAATAATACGTATCCGGCTGAGTTCATTTATGAAAACCTAATGATTGAGGCCAATATTGTTCACGCGGCTCATGTGAATGATGTTCAGAAACTGTTGTTCTTAGGCTCGAGCTGTATTTATCCCAAGTTAGCTCAACAGCCCATGACTGAAAAAGCGCTGCTAACGGGAACGCTGGAAGAAACCAATGAGCCTTACGCTATTGCTAAAATCGCAGGAATTAAGCTGTGCGAGAGTTATAACCGCCAGTATGGCCGTGATTACCGCTCGGTAATGCCCACCAATTTGTATGGGCCAAACGATAATTTCCACCCGGAAAACTCCCACGTTATCCCTGCATTATTACGTCGTTTCCATGAGGCGGCACAGCGTGGTGACGCTGAAGTAGTGGCCTGGGGTAGCGGTAAGCCTATGCGTGAATTCTTGCACGTAGATGATATGGCAGCTGCCAGTGTGCATGTAATGGAGCTGGATAAAGCCATTTATGATGAGAACACCGAGCCTATGTTAAGCCATATCAATGTGGGTACAGGAGAAGACTGTACTATTAAAGAGTTAGTTGAAACTGTTGCTAAGGTTACCGGCTTTAAAGGCAACATTGTGTGGGACTCCTCTAAACCAGACGGTGCCCCACGAAAGCTAATGGATGTATCGCGTTTACATGCGCTGGGTTGGAAGCATACCTATAACCTGGAGAACGGGTTGCAGCATGCGTTTGATTGGTTTATTGCTAATCAGGATAATTTCCGCGGCTAACATTCTTTTACCATCTGCGCCAAGCGCTTATGCTTGGCACTTTGTCCCGCTGGGCTATAGCTGCTGATGCACTGTTCGCATATTTGCGATATTATACGCGGCTGTAATTATGCAGGCGCATCTTCGGATATACAATGAA
>CEUN01087109.1_pt1 | contig 20816 bp, 14 predicted proteins | sample 361501 | NCBI WGS metagenome assembly CEUN01 (sample SAMEA2622801, study PRJEB7988) | marine metagenome | biome: marine biome (ENVO:00000447); feature: marine epipelagic mixed layer (ENVO:xxxxxxxxx); material: "saline water (ENVO:00002010), including plankton (ENVO:xxxxxxxx)" | depth 120 m | reverse complement strand
ACTAGTAACAAAGTACTTCCATCAATCGATGGCTTACCTAGTTTTGAAACAACAACTATGGGGGCAGGTACTTTGGTAGGGGCTGAGGTACAAGGCATGGCTACATACACGTCCGATATGCGGGCAGACGGTACTCTTTACGGAGAATGCCCCAATTCGGGTGTGGTCATGGCCCAAGATGGAGTTGCAACTTTTACTGCGACTGGTATCGGACGTTTCACTGAAGATGGTGGTTCAAGTTTTAAAGGTATGGTTTACTTTCAGACATCAGCACCTTCACTTTCTAGCTTGAATGGTATGGCAGTTGTTTATGATTGGTTGGTTGACGCGGAAGGCAATGCTTCTTGGGATATGTGGGAATGGAAATAAACCTCTGAGCGGTAAAGTTGTTTTCGGTGCACCATGTCAGGCAGGCAGGCTTTGTTGTTTTGGGTAAATTCAGCAACTTATATTAGGGTTGTAAAGCCAAATTTTGTTCTGAATAAGGTTGTCTGCCGAGGACAGGAACGACCTTTGTGACTCTTACTGCTGACTCAAAAACTCTTATCAACGCGCTGATTGAAAACGTCAGCAAGGTTATTGTTGGTAAAACCGAAACCGTTGAACTTGCTCTTGTCGCTTTGATTAGCAATGGGCATGTCTTAATTGAAGATGTCCCCGGTGTAGGCAAAACAATGTTGGTTCGGTCTCTCGCGACATCGACTGGTTGTAACTATCGTCGAATGCAGTTCACTCCAGACCTGCTGCCAAGTGATGTAACTGGTGCTTCTGTTTTCAATCAGAAAATAGGTAACTTTGAATTCAGGCCGGGTCCCGTTATGGCGCAAATTGTTCTTGCTGATGAGATTAATCGGGCTACTCCAAAAACCCAATCTGCATTACTTGAAGCTATGGGTGAACAACAGGTAACGGTTGAAGGTACAACCCGTGAGCTACCGAATCCTTTTATGGTTCTCGCCACTCAGAATCCTGTCGAGTATGAAGGGACTTTTCCGCTTCCAGAAGCACAGTTAGACCGATTTTTTATGCGGATTTCGCTTGGTTATCCGGATGTAGATCAGGAAGTTTCGATTATGGATCGACGAGAACACACCGATCCTATCGACGAACTTGAACCGGTGTGTAAACCTGAGGACATAATTAGACTTCAAAACGAAGCAGATGATGTATTTATCGATGTGCTCGTAAAGAAGTACATAGTAGATATAGCTAACGCTACAAGGAATCATCCTGAGGCTGCTCTCGGAGTTTCGCCCAGAGCATCAATTAATTTGATGAAAGGTGGAAAGGCTTACGCCTTATTACACGAGCGGGATTACGTTGTCCCGGATGACATTAAAGCAATTACAAGCTCAGTTCTTGCTCATAGAGTTTTGTTGACGCCTTCAGCAAGGATGCGTGAAGTGACTCAGGAGACTGTGATCGCTGATGTTTTAAATCAAATACCCGTTCCAGGTGCTAGTGTTCGAGGTACTTAGTATTTATTCGAAATGAACCAATCACTAAATATAGTTATCTAGTGATTGTTTAAAAATTTTTGATCAAACGGAACATATGCTCCGATCTATTAGACCAGACAATAATCGCGAAGCACATCCAGTCTTTGTAGCCTCTGATTCTGGGCGTAAAAGTTTCGGTCGTCGTCGTTTTAGGCAAAATCCTATTCTGTACGGAATCATTGTTGTGATGGTGATTGAATTTCTGACGGGTATGGCGACAGGATTTGATCTTTCTGTGCGACTTTACTATGCACTGGGCATCCTACTAATATCCGGATTGTTTTGGGCTCGAAGTAGTTCCCGTAATATGAGTGCTGAGGTCGAAAGGCTTAATGGGCCATATAAGGTCGGCGATACGATCTCTGAGACGGTGATTTTACGTAACACTGGCGGTACTCCTAAAGCTTGGGTAGAGGTTGAAGATCAGACTGACCTTCCCGGTGTTCGGTTCAAGAAGGTCGCGAGCCTTGGGTTGATGGTGGCGTTTGACCGTATTGATATGAGTGGTGTGGTTACTCGCAGAGGAGAGTACACCGTTGGCCCCTTAGTCGCTCGAACCTCCGATCCTTTTGCGATGTTTCCTTATGAAGTCCAGTTTGGTGGAACGGAAAAAGTTTTAATTTATCCAAAAATTGTAGACATACCTGATTTCGCCTCACCTTCGATACACCTCATTGGGGACAACTCCCGTCGTCAACGTGCACGAATATTGAGTACAGAGGTAGCTTCAGTTCGAGAATATGAAGCAGGTGACTCGCTGAGTAGGATTCACTGGCTAACGACTGCTCGTACTGGTGACTTGATGGTTAAACAATTTGATCAGGGTTCGTCTAGCAATATGTGGGTCCTGTTTGATCAGCATAGAGATTCAGTGGTTTTTGATGGTGAAGACTCGACTGATGAAATGGGTGCGACGGTTGCTGCGTCAGTCATAGATAAATACAACCAGGGATTTTTGCCGGTTGGATATGTTGCGCATGGTAATAAATCAATTGTCGCACTACCTGACCGTTCTGCGCATCAACGTGAATTGATCATGCGACACATCGCTTCTAGTAAACCGGTTGGCAATATAGGAATTCTCCAAGCACTTAGCGAGCTTGAAAGGGATTTAGGGCAGAACACATCACTTGTAGTAATTACCGCATCTATGGATGGACCTTGGATCGAAGCGTTAGGCGGGCTGACTAGACGAGGAGTAAGGGTGAGCACCGTGTTGATAGATAGAGCATCGTTTAACGGTGAATCTAACGCCGCTGCTTTAGACCACTTGAAAACTCTTGGAGTATCAACCTATCCATTGTCCAGAGGTGAATCGATCGCTAGTGCTCTTAGTATGCCTCTTGTTGAGCAACAAGAAGGTTTACGCCAAGCCACAGTCAGGATTCAATCGGGACAAACTGACCATCTTAATATCACCTCAGAGAACACGTATGGCGGTAATCAATGAGTACCGCTACTGATTTTTTCGAACACACTCCAGATGCTTCATCTGTAAGCTCGTCTGTTTATTCGAAAAATCGTTTTGAAATTATCTTTGCAGCGATTGCACGGTTCGCTCCGATCTACGATTGGGTGAGTTTCACTATTCTCCAGTGGATGATGGTCAATGTGGGCTGGTCAGTAATGCTTGCTGGGTGGGGGGATCTGCCATCTGTAATACCAGCATTAGTGCTAGGAACCGTTGCGGCTTTTATAGCCTCAAAATTGAACATAAATCTTTATCTTAAGTCTGTTTATGCGCTGGTATTCGGCTTTCTAGTAGTCATATGGCGTGGGACTCCACAAAGTTCAGGAACTAACGTTTTTGAGCGGGCGTACGACGGTATTTCGCGTTTTTCAATGTGGATTGAAACAGCCCAGAGTGGTGGTATCAGCACGGATACCGTTCCATTTGCTCTAATGTTTATGACGGCAGCTTGGTTGGTCGGTTATGGAGTTACTGCTCTAACTTTCCGGTTTAATTCTCCATGGCTCCCTACCGTCTTGTTGTCTTTGGTGATTCTTACCAACCTCAGCTATCGACATGGTCAACATGAGCACACATATTTCCTATTTCTTGTCGGTGGAATTGCTTTGTTTGCCCATTTGACTACTGTTAGGCGAATTCAGAGATGGACTGCGCAGGGAATCGGGTACTCCCGTAATCTTGCGTGGGCAGCAGTGCAAGATGGACTTCTGTTTGCTCTTCCTATTGTCTTAATAAGTGCCTTTTTGCCCGTCTGGGAACCGCGATCAGTCGAGATTCAGAAGACGTGGCATTTACTTCGAGCGCCGTTCTATGCGCTAAAGGATCCTGCGAATAGACTGCTTGCAGGAGTTGATGGTCCAGGAAGTAATAAATTATTTTCCACTCCTTCGCAGACTATGGCTTTCGGAGGTTCAATAAATCTGACGGAAGAACCGTTGATGTGGGTTAAGTCCAAATATGTCATTCCGCATGCAGGTCGTGTGTATCAGACGTATACACCTCAAGGCTGGCTAACTGACCCAAACACAGTTAAAGATGCAGCCCCTCGTACGTCATTGACACCAGTAATGACGGACTTAGAGCGGGAACGTGTGTCAGTAGATTATGTCCCACTTGTTGATACCCGCACGGTAGTTCCATCAGGGGCAGTATTTTCAGTTGATCGTGAAACTGAAGTTCAGGTTTTGAATCCTATTGAATGGCCGATTAAGTTATCTGGATCAGTAGATGATTTAGAGGAATTACCGCCCGACATAAATTTGATTGCTTCTTCTATTCGATTAGCAATAAATGAACTTGTGCCAGTGGATTATTTTCTTCCACCTGAATTAGTGCGTCAGGTACTGCGAGTGATTGTCACCGCTGATACAACCGGTAAAGATCAAGTGCTTACTCGAGTAGTGATAAATGAAGACGGTTCTGAAGAAACATTCGAAACTGTATTGTCACCTGTAAGTTCTAGCGACGAAAAGATTGATTGGGCGACAATCGTATTCGAACTGGAAACAGATTCAAATTCGGGCCGTGCTAATAAAGTTTTTATCGGACGTCTCTCACCGATTGAGCAGGTGGGAGTCGTCCTTTCAGAGGAGATTCCTAAGGAAAACTCGTTTTCGATTCAAACCTTTGTGACTCTTGCAACAGATGAGCAACTAGATCAAGCGGGTACTGAGCACCCGAAATGGATCAGTGATAGATATCTGCAACTGCCAACTAATCTTCCACCTGAAATACGACATCTAGCGTTTCAGATTGTTCGTGAAGGACAGGCAGATACTCCATTTAAAAAAGCTGAAGCAATCAAAAATTTTCTTCAAGATCAGGAATATTCACTTGAAATTGATGGACCTGATTTTGGGGTGGACGGACTCTTCTATTTTCTTTTTCAAACTCCTAATGAGTCGTGTCCAAGCGTGAACCCAGATTGTGATGCGACCAAAATCAAAGGATATAGTCAGTATTTTGGTTCAGCTGCTGCAGTATTACTTCGGGCAGTTGACGTGCCCGCACGGTTTGTTGCTGGATGGTCACCTGGTGAATACATTTCTGATGCCGAAATGTTTTTGGTTAGAGATCGCCATCGACACGGTTGGACGCAAGTTTACTTCCCAGACTACGGCTGGATTGATTACGAGGTTACTCCTGGCATGCTTGATGTCGATAGGGGGCAGTTACTACCACTGCCGGATATTACCGACCCATTCTCAGCTGGCAGTATAGGTTCTGCTGAAGAAGATCCTCAATTTTTAGATGACATTGCTGACCTTGAGCGTTTAGCTCGCGAAGCACGTGGCGCAGGTGGAGGGGCTGGTATTTACAGTAGTGATGAACCGCTTGATCAAACAACGTTAACGTTGTGGCCAATCATTTGGGTCGTAATATTAGCCTCGGGTCCACTTTTGGCTATGTTCTTTTGGTGGCTTAGTTTACGCAGGTTGCCTGCACCATCTCGAGCTTACGTGCGTATGACAAGGATTGGGTGGATACTTGGATTGAGGCGTCTTCATAATGAGACTTCATTGGAATTTGCGTCAAGGCTTGGCAGGCATAAATCCTCAGTTATGGAACCTGCAATTTACATTGCTACAGAATTTCAAAGGAGCGTATATGCTGGACCAAATCGAAGTGGTCTTCAACCAGATGGATATGAAAACGATCTAGATAGCGCATGGAGAAAATTGGCTAAAGGCTTAATAGTTCAAAGGCTGAGGCGGATTAGTGGTATTCGTACGTGATTAGTCAGTTAAAGTATTCGTTAAATGGTTGATGAAGAAAAAAACATAACTTATGACGTTTTCGAAACTGATATGGGATGGGTTGCAATTGTTGGTGGTGATTATGGAATCTTGCGAGTGAGTCTCCCGGAACTATCGCCAGAGTCTTCCCTAGATGCTGTGCAACCAGAGGTTAACGTCGCAGAACATGTTCCAGAAGATTATGTAGCTGCAAGAAAGTTGATAATTGCATATTGCTCAGGTGAAAAAGTCGATCTTACTTGCATACCTATCGATACACGCAAAGTTTCTCTTTTTTTTAAAAACGCTTGGAATGCGTGTCGATCTATACCACCCGGTGAAACTCGTAGTTACGCTTGGTTAGCGGGTAAGGCAGGCAATGTTAAAGCCGCACGAGGTGCTGGACAGGCCATGGCAAGGAACAAACTTGCATTATTGGTACCTTGTCATCGTGTGGTGGCGTCCAATGGCGCACTGCATGGTTTTGGAGGAGACGGTTTACCCTTGAAAGCCCAGTTGCTCCAGATGGAAGCTAACCGATAACTAGGCTAGATCTTGATTCTCAATATTATTAGTTGCTTGCGACGCCCGTTCTTCATTTATGAAAGTGTTAAGCACTGAACTGGCTAAATCTAAGTCGTATGCCCTGACCATTAGTCGTACAGGAAATACTGAAATTCCAAGAAATCCGATTACATCACCGGGTTGAATTTTGCAGTCAATTCCGGACTTTTGCAGGAGTCCACACCAAGACTCAGCAATTAGTTGATCGGGAGCTGTTTTGATTACTTCCCACTGCATCTTATTGAGATTGTTTGTTAGCTCACTGCAGAACGCACTGCACCATTACCGAGTAATTCGTTGAGGCGGTTGGTTAGTTCGGTGCATGATTGAACTTTAAACGGCATTTCTAATCGTATAATTTCTTGCCCTGTTTCAACCTCAAGTATTGCTTCATCAGATCCAGAGAATTCGACCAAGAGGCGCATTATGTCTTCGAGGCGATACCGGTCAACTGCGGCATCGCCTGTTTCTTTAACGCGTACTAGAATGGGACCATGACTATCGAAATCTTCCTGAGTTACAGTTTCTTCAACAAATGTAGCTTTTTCTGATGGTGAATGCTCATCAGGCATAGACTCGACATGCTTTTTGACAGGATTGTTTCTTTCTGAATCATCGATTTTATTGGGTTTACTATGGCTTAAAAATTCTTCTTGACCAGCAGCATCTTTATTAGCAGTGTTTTGACCTGTCATGGGGTCATTAAGGACCGGACGTGGTTCACTTGCTTCGTTGAAACCAGCTCTGATTACTTGTGCTTCTTGATTACGTGATGTTTCAGCTTTTCTGTCGCCCTTAAGTTGATATCGGTTGGCGGTTTCGACCGATATAGAAACCCTTCCAAACCGTTCGCGAACTTCACCGCTGATGGACACAAAATTTCCGTTCTCCCAAAGATCGGTAGTATGTTCGAGTATGTTTGGCCAGACTACCAATTCTATGTCTCCATCCAGAAGAGTTAGATTTAACGAAAGGAATTTTTCACCTCGTTTTGTGGTTAATGGGCGTATGCCATTTACCTGTCCAAGGGCAGCTTTCTTTTCACCCGACATATCGCCAGTGATGTCTGTTGAGAAAACAACGATGTTGTCGGGTTGTTGTCGCATCTCACGAGTGAATGGGCTTTGCGTGAGTTCTACACCTAATAGATCGCGTTCCCATATGACTCGTTCTTGATCTGTGGTGTCATCATCATCCGAAATATCAATCTCTACCATAGGCGCTGGAACTGAATCTCCAAGCATATCGAACATTGAAGTTTGCCCGGACTCACGAAGTTTTGTCTGCCGTGATATTGCTGCGATAATTCGATCTACAGATTCAAGTAACTTACCGCGCCCTCCAAACTCGTCAAAGGCTCCTACTCTTATCAGGCTTTCGATAGTGCGTCGGTTAAGGGATTTTGAGTCTACTCGCCGGCATATGTCTTCGATGTCTTTGAAATGACCACCGGACTGTCTGATTTCAACTATGGGTTCCACGGCGCTGGCACCGACATTTTTCACTGCAGCCATACCGAATCTGATTGCGTCCTGACCATCTTTATTTATCTCGATAGTGAATCCTGAGCTCGAGTAGTTGATGCTAGGCGGTTTGACTTCAATATTTAGACGATTTGCCTCTCGAATAGCTGTTGAAACTTTTTCAGGATTGCCGGAAGCAGAATCTAGAACAGCGGCTATGTATTCGGTTGGATAGTTAGCTTTAAAGTATGCTGTCCAGTAAGCGATATATGCGTATGAAACAGCGTGGGCTTTGTTAAACCCATAACCGGCAAAAGGTTCCATTAAGTTGAAAACTGTGTCCGCTTGTTCTTTGGTGTAACCGTTTTTGAGTGCCCCTTTAGAAAATTTCTCGTATTCGGCTTGCATGACTGCTGCGTTCTTTTTTCCCATGGCTTTGCGGAGGATGTCGGCTTCACCAAGCGTGTAACCTCCGAAAGTCTGCGCAATGAGCATTACTTGGTCCTGATATACAAGGACGCCGTACGTAGGCTCAAGTAGGTCTTTTAGATCTTCATGCGGGTAAGAGATTTCTGCTAAACCATGTTTTGACTCTATAAAGGTCCCGATATGTTCCATTGGACCAGGACGATAAAGCGCGATCATCGCTGCTACGTCGTTGATAGTTGTAGGTTTAAGCTGTTTTATATTTTTTCGCATTCCCTCCGATTCGAGCTGGAAAACACCAAATGTATCTCCGTCTCCCAGAATTTCGAAAGCTTTCGGGTCGTCGATAGGAACATCGTATACACCCATATGTTCTCCGGTCGTTTCTGCGATAAGCTTCACGCATCTGTCTAGAATTGACAAGTTTGCAAGACCTAGGAAGTCCATTTTCAGCAGACCCACGTCGGCTACTGGGTGCATTGCGTATTGAGTAGTTGGGCTTGAATTTTCTTTACCGCTGGTCGAACGTTGTAGTGGTACGTAATCTGTAAGAGGTTTTTCTGATATGACAACGGCCGCTGCATGGGTGCTCGCGTGCCTGACCGACCCCTCGACTTTTAACGCCATATCGACTAGTTCTCTAGCTTCAGGGTTGCGGCTGATTTCGGATTGAATTTCAGTCGATTCTTCGATAGCGTCTTTCAGTTTTATGTTGAGTGTTGTTGGTACCATTTTGGCGAGCTTGTCACTTAGTTCTAGCGGTAACGCTAAAGCTCTAGCGGTATCTCGGATAGCGGCTTTTGCGCCTAGAGTGCCGAATGTGATGATCTGAGCAACGTGTTCTCTTCCGTAATGGTCTATGCAGTATTTGATCACCTCTTCCCTGCGATCGTCAGCGAAATCCATGTCGATGTCAGGCATTTCGCGTCGTTCAATGTTCAAAAATCGTTCGAAGAACAAATCCGCTTCAACGGGATCGATTTGTGTGACTTCAAGGCAGTAAAGAACAAGACTTGCAGCAGCTGATCCTCTAACGGCGGATAAAATTCCTTTCTCGTTGACGAAGTTGAAAATGTCCCAGCAAACTAGAAAATAATCAGCGAATTTGGTTTCTTCGATGATTGAAAGTTCATATTCGAGACGACTTCTGTATTCTTCAGTCGGATTTTTGAATCGCTTGCTTAGTCCTTTGTGGCATAGCTCCCTAAGGTAATCCATTGAAGGTTTGTTTTTCGGCGTTATGTAACGGGGTACGTGAGTTTCTCCGAAATTTAAATCTAGTTCGCACGATTCAGCGATCTTAACAGTGTTTTGCAACGCTTCGGGTAGATGTGACCATTCTGCATACATTTCTCCTGTTGAGCGTAGGTAATAAGTGTCGTCTTCCATGTGGAGGCGTTTTGGGTCTTTTACGTTAGAGTTGGTCTGTATACAGGTGAGTATGTCTTGTGCTTCGCTATCTTCCCTTCGTACATAGTGAGAGTCATTTGTGACAACCATTGGCAGGCCTGTGCTGCTGCTTAGTTCGATGAGTGCATCATTGATCTCACTTTGCCCAGGCACGTGGTCATGCATCATCATTTCGAGATAATATCTATCCTGAAAGACGTTGCCATACCACTCGATCGTTTGGTGGGCTGCGTCCTGATCACCGTTTTTCAAGTGGCGTGCGAGCTCTCCAGAAGCACATCCTGAAAGTACAATGATGCCTTCGCTGTACCTTTCTAGTATTTCTCGGTCCATCCTGGGGCGGTAGTAGAATCCCTCTATATGTGAAGCTGTTACTAGTTTTAAAAGGTTTTGGTAGCCAGCTCGGTTTTGCGCCAAGAGGGTAATGTGTGACGGGAATCGCTTTTGAGGATTTCGTTCACTTCGCTGCCCATCTGCCACATAACCCTCGACACCGATGATTGGCTTGATGCCTGCCCGCTTGGCCGATTGATAAATATCGATTGCACCGTGGAGAGTGCCGTGGTCGGTTAAGGCGATCGCTGGCTGTCCGAGTTCGGCTGTCCTCGCCACCATGTCGTCTAATCTACTGAATCCATCGAGCAACGAATATTCAGAATGATTGTGTAGGTGGACGAACTTGTCGGTCACAGGTGGTTATTTCTCGAATTTAGAGGGTTTAAAGTACGATCAAGTGAGCATATCGTTCCCTAAAGAGTGAGTCGACCCTCTAAACGTGTTTATGGCTTCAAATAACTCGTTTAGAGATGACCATGATTTGTTTATCACTTAGGATTTTTGGTAAGCGGATTTTCTTGGTTGATAGATAATAGAAAAAATAACTTATTGGCTGCTTGTAACTAAAAACAGGCAAAACTGTGTGTGCGTGATACAGTCGACAGAGTTGATTATTTCTTCAGACTGTTTTGTGCATCTACACAACCTTGGGAAGTAATCACAGAGGACTGTTTTGACTTCGAAAAATAAAATTGGCGGCGGCCAGAAAATACTTGTTGTTGATGATGAGCACATGTCCGATCTTATGCGCTCAGTTTTAAGGAAACTTGAGGCAGATGGATTTACTCCCATCGTAGTTGCTCCAGAGGGCGAAAATATAACAGGAGATGATTACGAAGTTCAGACACTTTTTGCTTTGGAAACTGAACGCCCCTCGGCTGTTCTATTAGATGTGCGGTTTGGTGAGTATGATTCAGATCGTTTCAAAGGTCTTTCTATTTTGAAAAGCATCGTAGATTTTGATGGCAGTATGCCTGTGTTGATGTTCACTCAGTACACGCAGGGACCTTACCGTGATACAGCTGTTAGTGCTAGTTTAAGCGTTAGTTCTTCAGTAGATTTCATAGATAAACTGGCTAGCCCTGAAGAAGTCGTGTTGCGGTTGCGACGACTGATAGGAAGCGCTCCTGAGACAATAAAAATAGGATCATTATTTGAACTTGATAACGAGAATGCTGCGGTTTATGTGATCAATGATGGTCGTAGAGAGTTGATAAAAGAAATTCAAGGAATGAAGCTTGAAATTCTTATTGAGCTTGCTTCTGCTATGTATCGTTCAGAAGGTGAATTAGTACCATTTTCAAGATTGGAACGGTTTTCTGAAGGTGAGGATTCACGGGCTTCCCTGCGGGTAAGAATACGTGAGCTTAAGGTTTCACTGGGAAAGGCTGTAGGCAGAGAGTTTGGAGCTAACGAATTGATTTTCAATGTTAGGAATAGGGGTTATCGACTAGTAAACCCCGAGGACTAGTCAAAATCCGTAATGCGTGTTGATAAGTAGCGATGAAATAGGGTGAACTGGTAAATGCTCAGAATACTTAGGCGGGCTAGCGTTGGAGTCGCAGGATTGGGACTCCTGCTTATTTTGCTGTCACCAATTATTGGAGAGCCGTTATTTGAGGGTACTCTCTGGTATATCGAACCGATAGCTTACATTGGCGGAGGGGTATTCATATTTGGTGCCATATTGGCAATTGCTTTCTACCAGTATATAGCCCGTAAGAACCAACTAGGCGTATCCGATGATAGAACTTGGAGTCAGGTTACCCAAGATTATTTCGATACCTTTGCTCATGATATTGGTCGTCCACTGCGACGCATTCTTGGCAAACAAAGAGAAGCCAGAGCGCTTCTAAATGAGACCGGCGAATTAAGTTCCAAGATGATTTCTGAACTGTTGGAAGAGATTGAAAATCAAGCTCCTAATTTCAGACTCATGATTGAAAACGTTAGGGTTCTAGTAGATCTTGAAGACCGGACTGCTGTGCCAGCTGTGGAACCAGTTGATGTCGCAGCGATAGTTCGGAATGTTTCTGATCGGTATAGGCCGATTGCTCGTGAGCGTGGACTTGATCTGAGCTGGTGGTGTGAACCAAGTGATTTTGGTCTTGTATATTGTGATGGATCGGCTTTGGATCATGTAATTACAAACCTTGTTGACAATGCTACGAAGTTTGCAGATAAGCATATTGAGATACGCCTCACGCGAACAGAATCAACTTTTTTGGTCACGGTTTGGGATGATGGTAAAGGGATATCTGAATCTCACATACCACACGTTTTTGATCGTGGATGGACACCGGAGTTTTCCGCCAGAGCTGAAAAGCAAAGTTCCGGCATTGGATTGTTCATTGCAAGCACTTTATCCGAACGTTGTGGGGGAAAGTTGTTAGTCGAATCTAAGCAAGCGAGCGATAGCACTGGAGTTATAGATCACCACACGACGTTTAATTTGTCACTACCCTTAGATAATCGTTCTAAAGTCTCTGGAAGATGATTGAAATATTTCGCTTAGTAACCGCTAGATGGTATCGGGCGTCTACGTCTTTACTTTTGATGCCCGTGGTATTTGCTTTATTTTTTTCTGGGTGTGTTGAGATTCGGGCTAGATACACTCCAGTTCCACATACTCCAACAGCTACTCTAGTTCCAACCGCTGCCCCGACTTCTACTCCATTACCACCTTCTCCAACCTCTGTTGTTATAGCTACCCCGGTTCCTACTCCTGTTCCGCCCACTCCGGTACCTACGCCGGTTCCTCCCACCGCTACTCCAGAACCTACACCCATAGCGACAGCTGTTAACACGCCCACTGTTTCACCTATAACGTTTAATCTCACATTAGATTTTGAAGGCTTAAGCGACGAAAGCATTGTTCGAAGTGACACGGTGCTTTTGACGGGGGTAACTTCTGCGGACGCGATAGTAAGCGTCAACGATATTATCGTAGAAGTTCAGGTGGATGGCAGCTTTGAGATAACACTTTCTTTGGACCCTGGACCTAACTTTATAGACGTCGTGGCTAGCAACCTAGAGGGAAGTCAGATTAATTCATCATTGGCCATTATCTCTATTCCTTCTGAGAACACACAATGATGGTCTATTTCCGTTTAATTTTAGTTGTTGTACTAGTCTCTTGGGTCAACGTTATTTTTGTTGATACCGCTAATGCAAAGGTTAAGCCTGAAGATATTGAGGCAGTGTTTGGTACAGCGGTGGAGGTAAGACCTCCTAGCGCGATTGTTGTCGCTTCTAAATCAGGACTTGTAACACTAAATTTCACTAGACAATCTCAACTCAAGATCGGTTCAAATAGTTCAGAGGTTGAAGATGTAGGTGAGGGTGACAGAATTGTTTCGACTGCTATAAGAAATGCTGATGATGAATTAGAGTCTCTAAGGACTCTTGTGCGTGTAGCGAACGAACAACCGATTACTAAACATGTTGTTGGGGTGGTGACAGGCGTTTCAGAAGGCGAAATTTTAATTCAGAGTAGGACTGGGGGAGTGGTGGATGTGTTAATACCGGGAGGTATTGATGCTCCGCTTTTAGGTGATGGGATCACCATGGTCGCTAGGCTTGATCGATCAAGTGGAATCCTTACGGCGGTAGGCTTTGAACTGACAAGCAGGACAGTCGAACGAATACAGGACGCAAAAAATGATGCTTTGGATGAAGCTGAGTCCAAGCGCCTTTCTGAAATAGCTATAGATGCACGTAGCAAGCATCTTTCTGCATTAGATGATGCTGCCAGGGCGATACAAAGACTTCTTGAATCAGATCTAGTTGACAAGAGCACACTACAACAGTCGCAATCACAACTGGAGGAAATTCAAAGGAGATTTACGGAGCTCTATGAGATTTATGAGCTGGCTGCAAGAAACCGTGGCGAGGAACAACCTTTCCTGCGTATATCGGGTGGATTGGTTGACGAGATCACTGCTTCCGCATTTACGATTGTTCCTAAGAGTGGAGAGGGTACTTATCCATTCTCTGTGGAGTTTAAATACGACTTGTTAGAAACGACGGTGAATCTGCCCCAAATTATGCTTGACGATATTTCTTCTGATAGTAGCAATCCATTAGTTTTGAGTGATGTGAGTACTCTGATTGATCCAGGTAGTGAATTGGACGTTAAGTACGTCATCGAAGGGGATAAGCGTAGAGCCGTATCAATAGAAGTTAAACCTATTAGGCTAGTCGAAGAGCTTGAGGCCGTTCTTGAGCATGAGTCTCGCCGAGCATTTCACGGACTCATCACGCTGGTGGAGATTGATGAATCTCTTGCTGATGCTCAGGGAATTGTCATAGCATCGAATGATAAGAAGGCACTCAAAGCTGCAGCGAAGGTTACTAATCAGACCGAGATTACGTTGGATGGCAGGGATGCTTTGATCACAGACCTTAATGCTGGGCAGTCTGTAGATATTCAGTTTGAATCGGTAGAAGCTGACTCAATTCCAGACATTACTGGTTCAGATATAACCTTAAGAGCGTTAGCTATACGATCGCGTTCCTCTGCTCCCGTTCAGGAAGATTACATCTCAGGAATTGTAGATTCGATAGATTACGCAGAGTCTTCGGTGTTTATACTCCCAACTGACGGTGATGTAATCGAACTTAGTGCGGGCAATCAAGCCCCGATTGTACGTGATGGTCGATCTTCGACCATCGAAGATGTCCAGGTTGGCGATCTTGTTGTCACCGCCACGCGAACCGATTCACAGGCTAGCGAGTTTACTAGCCTGATTGTTGTCGCGCGAAAGAATGTTAAATTCTCAGGGATCATTACCGGCATTGGGCTCGCGCCTAAACGATTGCATGTCACTAGTGATACTGGCCAAGTATTTAATGTTCTGGTCAGAGACGAAACGTGGCTAGTGGTAGATGATAAAAGGGTCCAGTTCGAAACTCTCACAACTGGAATGAACATTAATAATGGTACCTATTCAGTCACTGGTCGAGATGGGACTTTTTATAATGTTGCAACGACCGTGTCTATCGCGTCACCTAAGGTGATTAAAGCATCTGGGATCATTACATCTATCAATGTTGTGGAAGGGACTTTGACTGTACTTTCCGGTCAGTCAACTGAAACCAAGGTAATAAATCTTCATCTTCCAGATGCACCTCTCGGCGAACACTTAGTCAAGGACGGCCGTGAGATCAGGTCTTTGCTGAAAGTCGAACTTGGAGATTGGGTCGACATAGTTTTTTACGTCTTAGAAACAGGAGAAATCCAGAGACTTTCGGTAGTATCAGATAATTTTATTCAGTCGCGCGGAGCCGTAGTAGAGATACCCGAAAACAATCGCTTTATTGTTGTTGAGATCGCTAATGGAGAACGCTTTGATCTCTGGGTGGGTCCGGATTCCATTCTCAAACTCAATGGTCGAAAAATCGACTCTTTATCTCCACTGAATGACTTGATTGACAATGATTTTGATAATCGAGAAACCTCAGATGTAGTAGTCACAGAGGTATTGTTCATTCGTGATTCTCTGGAATCTCATCTTGGTGTAATAATCTCAATACAATTTCAAGTGGCACTTGACTCTGAGATATATTCCGAGGCAAGTAATAAAAGAGCTGTATTGATTGAGACTATGGTATCCGGTGTTGTAGAGGTGATTGATGGAAATCGTTGGGTGGTAGATGGGCAGTTATTCGGGGTGAATCAAGACACCAGATACGATGGTGGTGTGCCAAAGGTGGGTGAAGTCGTACTTGCTGTTTTAGTTAGTCGCACCCTGGGAGACTACGTTGCAAAGACTATCATTATTTCGCAGAGCGATTAGTAGCACGCTAAGCTAGTGTTGTTATTTTCGAATAATCATTAGACTATCGAGGCGGTGATTCAAATCTATTACGGTCTCTGAACGTCTTACGTGTCAATTGGCGTGCTTTTGCCGCTACTCGGCTTGTAGGTTCTAAAGCTATCGCCATGGGGATAGATAAGACCAAAAGTAGCGCCAGAGTCGTGAATCCAAGCCGATAACTGCCTTCTATGTCATGAATAAGCCCTACAAGCAATGGACCCGCTGCTCCAAAAAGAGCGTTCACTGAACTAGTGAGTCCAACGATAGAACCGTAGCTTCCTCTACCAAAGTAGTCGCCTAGAATAGACAACCTCAATGGAATTGATGCTCCAAATCCTAAACCGAAGAAAATTACAAAGAATGGTAAAGGCCATAGACCTAGGTTAACACCGAGGATATTTGCGTTGATTCCTGCAAGCCCTGATACTCCTAGAGTTTGCATAATCATAGCTATTGTTAGCAGCATTCTTTTGTCGAATTTATCACCGAGTATGGCGACTCCTGCCCTACCAGAAAGGTCGCCAATCGCAACTGCTCCAGCTGCGGATGCCGCAAGTGCAGTGGTAATTCCATACTCTAGAAGAGCGCTGAAGTGGAACAGGTTAGTCGAACTGACGAGTTGACCTAGACTCGTTACTATTGCTAATTGCCAAAAAAAACGCAGCTTGATTGCTTGCCGCATGCTAATCGTGTGTTCGCGGATGGTGTTGAATTTGGTGCTAGATGCGTTGTTGTGCGGATTTTCCTTATGTGAAGCTCCATCGGGGAGCATCCCGTATTCTTCAGGACGTTTTCTCATGATTAAGGTTGCGGGAAATCCAATTAGCCAGAATCCTATTCCAGTTGCCATAAGCATGTCGCGCCACCCGAATGTTTCTATCGAAGCAACCAGGATTGGTAACGTGAGACCGCCGATAGCTGAGAAAGACATTAGGATCGCAAGAGCGCGAGCTCGTTTGTTTACAAACCAATTAGCTACGGTAACGACAAATACAATGAATGTTCCGAATGACATTCCAAGAGTCAACAGAGAGATCGCAACATAGAACTGCCATAGAGTCTGCATTTGGCTCATAAAGATGAATCCGCCACCCGTGACAAATACTCCAAATGCCATAGCTTTACGAGGGCCGTATCGATCAAGTAATGCACCGACGAATGGCGAAATCATTCCGCTTTCACTACGTTGTAGTGAGATAGCAGCGCCAGTAGCTCCGCTGCTCCATCCAAACGTGTTTAGAATCGGAGGTATGAAAGCTTGAAATCCACGCCAGAACACAGCGGATGTGTACCACTGTACGAGTCCTCCAGCTCCAACTATCCACCACCCATAAAATGGCTGCTTTAATAAACCCATGCAGTACTTTTCCGATTATGGAGAGGATCTAACATTAAATAATTGATTCTGATGTTTTTGAAGCTTACGTAATCGGTGAATGATAGCCCTGACTTGGGGAACTAATGCGTTATTTTCCTCGTATTCATACAAGTTTTTAGAATTTTAGAGAAAATTTATTGCGCTTGAACGCGTAAAGTCTATGAGGATAGATTTGTCATAGCTTATTATTTTGTCATTGAATTAAGAGTTATTTTCATAAGATTGATAACCAAATGAGTGGTTCAATAAAATTATTTTCAGTCTTCGGCATACCTGTTGATATTAACGCGACATGGTTGATTGCGTTTGCGCTTATTACATGGTCATTATCTACGGCAGCATTCCCATCTTTTTTCGGATTATGGTCTCCCACTGAGTGTTGGATTGCTGGTGTTATAACAACCATATTTCTGTTCGTTTCAGTACTGGCTCATGAACTTGGTCATTCACTCGTGGCAATTTCACAGGGGTTGAGTGTGAGAGGTATTACGCTACTTCTTTTTGGTGGAGTATCGAAAATTCAGGGTAAGGCTACTCGACCACGTAATGAATTTCTTATTGCTGCCGCAGGTCCAGCTATTTCATTTGTAATTGGAGCCTCTTTGATTTTTTGGTGGATCAAATTTGGACCTGTATATGAAGACGAAGTTCATCTGATACATGGAGTGCTATTTCTAACAGGGTGGATGAACATACTGGTTGCAGGGTTCAACATGTTGCCTGGTTATCCCATGGATGGTGGACGCGTGTTGCGTTCGGCAGTATGGAGTTTTACTGGTGATAGTGAACGAGCTTCACGCGTGGCATTACGGGTCGGTCGAATCGTGTTTTACTTGCTGATTGGCTGGGGTGTCTGGCAAGTATTAAGTGGCGATGTGATGGGAGGAATATGGGTTATTTTTATCGGGTGGTTCTTGATGTCTTCATCTCGAGGTGAAATGCAAGCAGAACATGCGGGGGCATACGATTCAAGATCCTCAAAGACTACTAGGATTAATCAACTAGATTTAGAAGTTCGGCGTGTCGCTCGAGCAATACCACGGATGTTTGAAAGTAGTTTGTCGGTTGAGGAGACTGTTAATCAGCTAATACCTTCACTTCCAATGGCGTCTATACCTGTCGCCAGACAAGGCGAATTGATCGGATTTCTCGTACGTCGTGATTTAGATTTTGTTCCACTTGAGCGCACAGCAGAAACAACGCTTGGCGAACTTATGAATCCAGATAGTCTTAGGGTAATTTCAGCAGATGAGACGGTTTATAACGCACTTAAGTCTATGGATAAACATCAGGTAGTTCAGCTCGTAGTTATGGAAGGAGATTATGTCGTTGGTATGGTTACACGAGAAGACATCATCAAGGTTATGACGGATACTTCCAACCATAAATAACGAGTATTTGATAATGAATATCGCGCTAACTACTTCAAACTTAATTCGCTAAAAGTAATAGTGATTACAGTTTCACTATTGCCCGTCGATGAAACCCGACACCCACCACTTCTTTTCCGAATTTGGTCTCGACTTGGAATTTGAGTTTATCGCAGTTGATTTCTACCAAAGTTGCTGTTGTTTTGACTATTTCACCGGCCGGTGTCGGGGCGATGTGTTTTATGTCGACATGAAATCCAACAGTTGGGCCAACTTGCTTAAATACCGCGTCGACCGAAGCTAGTTCCATCTCCATTACCATTGCTGGGCTGGAAAGAACGGAGTCTTCCTTTTTGCCAGTAGGGCTATATAGCTGTGAGCCCTCAACAACTAGCATTCGGGTTGCTGACATTCCGATCGCTAACTGTGAATAGTTCGGCATGGTCGTTGTGTTGTCGGTAACGTTGCATCTCTGCTTGCAGCTACAGAGCGATGATCCCGTATCCCGCATCAACAGGAATGATTGAGCCTGTAATGCCAGAGGACATATCGCTTAGTAGAAACAGTGCTGTGTCTGCGACTTCTTTGTGGTTAATGTTTCGTCCCAGTGGAGATTTATCTCGGTGGGCACGAGTCATGTCACGAAAGCCCGGGATGCTACGTGCTGCTAGTGTTGGGAGTGGTCCTGCAGAAATTGCATTCACCCGTATATTTTTCGACCCAAACTCGACGGCTAATTGGCGAGCTTCGTTTTCTAGGGCGGCTTTTGCTGTTCCCATAATGTTATATCCGGGATATACGCGCTGAGAAGCATCAAAAGTAAGGGTAACTGCTGAACCACCAGAATCTCCGAACAGTGGAGCTGCTTTTCCGATTACTGGCATAAGTGTGTAAGCGCTGGTTTCAAGAGCCGTCCTGAATCCCTTTAGATTTGTTGAAGAGAAGTCTCCGCCCAGATCTTCTCTTTCGGCGTAAGCAATGCAATGAACGACAAAATCTATCTCGCCCCATTCTTTTTTTATGCGTTCGTAAACAGTTTGCACCTGATTATCGTCAGTAGCATCACATTCGATAAGCAATGGGTTGCCGAGATTCGAAGTCGTCTTTGCTACCGGGTCTTTAAGTCGTTCGTTTAGATACGTGAATGCAAGTTCAGCGCCTGCTTCTGCAAGTCGTTCAGAAATTGCCCAGGCAATGCTACGTTGGTTTGCTACGCCCCAGACTACTCCACGTTTTCCAGTTAGATCGATAGATACAGTCATTGCCGTCGTTAGCCTTCCGCTTGCTTATGCGAGTATGTGTTTGGTATTTGACTTCAACAACAAATGTAGCAGTCAGTTGATTTATATGGCATGAGACGAATTGTTATTCGTTGAAGTTTTTCGGATCATTGTATTAATTGGTTTTTGCCTGCCTCCACTAATGGCGGCAGACAAAAGAATCTCTATTTACCAGTTTGTGTGAGATCCGTCAGCCTTATGTGGGTGGGGGGCTTCCCAGAACGCAAAAGGTTCCGTGAGCTTGCTTTCATCTACATCTACTCCAAGCCCTGGTCGGTCATTTACAACGTATCCGCTACCGCTAAATTCAACCTGTTCTGGAAAGAGGTCAAAGTCTGGGTTATCGGCACGTTCCATGTTAACTTCTAACCATGCGAAGTTTGGTGTAGCCGCTCCAAGATGGACCGAAGCTGCGGTACATATGGGTCCGAGAGGGTTGTGAGGCATTAGGTCTATGTAGTGTGCCTCTGCCCATCCAGCGACTTTCATAGATTCGGTAAAGCCCCCAACGTTACAAATATCGACTCGGGCATATTGTGTGATTCCTCGTTCGATGTAAGGTAAAAACTGCCACTTGGACGCGAATTCTTCACCAATTGCGAAGGGTACATCAGTCAACTTTCTTAAAGCTTCATAAGCTTCAGGAGTTTCGTCCCGTATAGGCTCCTCTAGGAAATCTAGGGTATGGCTTGGCATCATCTGACAGAAAGAAGCCGTTTCTGCAGGGGATAGACGGTGGTGATAGTCGACTCCGAGTATGGCTTGGTTTCCAAGAACCTCTCGAGTTTTTATCAGCCATTCCGCTGAGTTTGCGATCGACTCCCTTGGTTCGAAAAGACCACTGTTCTGGATATCCATATTGTCGTATGACAAACGAAACGCATTAATACCACGCTTCATAAAGTCTTTTGCCTGTTCGATCATGTCTGGACCGTATGGTCCTGCAGTTGTTGCGAAGACGGGAACTGTGTGGCGGTGCTTTCCTCCGAGCAGTTCGTAAACAGGCACTCCAAGTTTCTTACCTACAATGTCATGTAGTGCTAGATCTATAGCTGAAATCGCAGC
>CEUN01058972.1_pt1 | contig 20935 bp, 20 predicted proteins | sample 361501 | NCBI WGS metagenome assembly CEUN01 (sample SAMEA2622801, study PRJEB7988) | marine metagenome | biome: marine biome (ENVO:00000447); feature: marine epipelagic mixed layer (ENVO:xxxxxxxxx); material: "saline water (ENVO:00002010), including plankton (ENVO:xxxxxxxx)" | depth 120 m | reverse complement strand
TGGGCGATCTGCACTTGGTTATCAATCATGCAGCCCGGGCCGATCACCGTATCACCGGCCGTACCACGATCGATGGTTGTGTTCGCACCGACCTCAACGTCATCACCGATGATGACCCGTCCAGTGTGCGGAATCCGCACCGCCCCGGTCGGGCCGGGCGCAAAGCCGAAACCCTGGGTTCCGACACGAACGCCAGTGTCGATCCAGACCCGCGAACCAACATGACAAAACATGAGCGTCGCGTTCACACCGAGATGGCAATCATCGCCCAACGTCACATGTCTGCAAATCACGGCACCTGCGGCGATGTGACATCGGTCACCGATCGACACTCCTGCCTCAATCACAGCCCCGGCATCGATACGACAACCGTTGCCCAGAGATGCCGCGGGGTCGACATGCGCCGCCGCGGAGATTCCAGGCTCGACCGGTTCCGGCGGATAGTACATTCTCGTTGTCAGGGCCAACGCCAGATAAGGCTGTTCGCAGACAATCGCGATCATGCCTTCAGGAGCACGCTCAGCCAGATCCTGCTCGACAAAACATGCACCAGCCCGGCTGGCTTCAAACGCCTGGATATACTTCTTGTTGTCGAGAAAACTGATCTCGTCCGGACCGGCAAGATCAAGCGGTGCCACATCACGGAATTGGCGGCCTTTGTCTGCGTCGTCAGCTACCGTCCCGCCGACCGCCGCACAGATCGATTCCAGGTCAAACGGCCCAGAGCGTGAAAAGAACTGGCTGTCTGCCATCTGCTGTGCCGTCCTACTGCACGTTCAATGCAACAGACGGGAGAACCTGATTCAGTTCAATCAGGACATCTTCCGTAAGATCGAGGTCACGACTGGCCACCAGATACCCCGAGCGCGCAAGAACAACATCGATGCCGCGCTGCTCAACGATGTTCTGCAGGATGGTCAGGACGTTCTGTCGCACCGTCGCAATCGCCTCGGCATACCCCTGTTCAATGCCTTGCTGGCGCCGCCGAACTTCCTGTTGAAGTGCAATCACCTCTTCCTCGAACTCGCGACGTTGTTCGGCCAGGACCTCCGGCGCAAGAATTGCGGCCTGTTGCATAAGTTGTTGCTCTTTGCTCCGCAAAGCCGCCTCACGATTCGAGATATCCTGACCGAAGGCCATGCGCTGCTGTTCCATCTGCGATTCGATAGACTGGCCCGCCGTTGACTCGTGCAGCAACCGCTGAACGTCAATCACTGCGATGGAGGTTCCATCATGGGCAACAGCGGCAGGGGCCACCACGAGCAGGCCAAGCACGAGCACCCGGAGCCACGTGATGTGCAAACGCGTCATCAGAATGCCGTGCCGAAGCTGAAACGGAAGAGTTCCGTTCGGTCCAAGGATTCTTCAACCACGGCATGGGCAAAATCAAATTGGATGGGACCCAAGGGAGAATTGTAGGAAAGGCCCACACCCACAGAGCCACGAGGTGACGCTTCATCGGCAATCGTGGGGCCGCTGCTATCGAGTTCAAACAGGCTGCCCCAATCTGTGAAAACGCGCCCCAGAAGACCCAGTTCACGCGGCAACCCCAAGGGGAACTTAAGTTCCGCCGTGCTAGTCCAGAAGATGTTACCGCCCAGCGCGTCGCCTGTCGCAAGATCACGAGGTCCGATACCAGCCGGCTCGAAACCACGCAGACTCGCGCCGCCGACGAAGAACCGGTCTGCGATGCTGACATCTTCACCGAAGATACCGCCGATCACACCCGCCTCGGCCCGAATGTTGCCGGTCCAGTCGACCTCGAAGGGATAGAAATAAGATCCGCCGACACGATTGCGAATGTACCTCTCCGTGCCGCCGAAGCCGGCCAGATCGGTACCCTGTTGCAGCAGATAACCGCTTGTCGGGTTCAGCGCGTCATTCCTGCGGTCGTAATCGAGCTGCGAACCGAACGCTGACGTAACCGACGTCCCTTCCTCCTCCAGAACGAAAATCGACGCGCCGCCGCTGATATCCTCGATCGTCACGGACTGAAGTGTGTAGAACACCATATGGCCGAGGTGCTCGGTCACTGGATACGACATGCGCAGGATGCCGCCGATGTTCTCCTGCTCGAACGACGATTCATCCTGAAGATCGAGCCGCTTGCGGAAGAGATCGAAACCGGCCTCGAGTTCCCGGTCCAGGAAATACGGTTCGGTGAAGCTGAGATCAATCGTCTGGCGTCGGCCCGACAGAGCAAGATCGAGCGACAATCTCTGGCCATTGCCGAGTAGGTTGCGCTCACGAATATTGATGTTGAACAGAAGACTGTCGAACGTCGAGAAACCTGCGCCCAGGGAGAGTTCACCTGTCGATTTCTCTTCGACTTCCACGGCGATCACAGTGGTGTCAGGCTGTGAGCCCCGCTGGCGAGTGACCGTGACGTTGTTAAATAAGTCGAGAGCGCGAATGCGCTGCTCCGACCGCTGCAACCGCGCGAGATTGAAAGCATCGCCTTCGGCCAGTTTGAACTCGCGCCGGATAACTTCGTCAGCCGTGCGCAGATTGCCGAAGATTTCGATCCGCTCGATGTAGAGTGGATCGCCCTGCTGGACGACATACTCAACATTGATCGTAAGATTTTCGCGGTCGCGCGCGGCCCTCGGGCGGACATTGACAAATGCGAAGCCCTGGTTGCCCAACTCGAGCGTCATTTCCTGAGCAATCTCTTCGACTTCCTCGGCGTCATACCAATCGCCCGAATCTGCCGAGATCAAGTCCTCGATCAAGACCGGCTCGACACCGCGCATCTCGCTCAGGACAGCAAGATCACCAAACTCGTAGCGCGGCCCTTCTTCGATCGTGAAGGTGATGAAAAACTCGCGGCGATCCGATGTCAGATCGGCAACCGCTGAAACAACGCGGAAATCGGCGAAACCTTCAGAGAGATAGAACCGACGCAACATCTCCTGATCGAACGCCAGGCGGTCGGGATCATAGGTGTCATCCTGGCTCAGAAACCGGAACCAGGCTGTCTCCTTGGTCAGGATCCTTTCGCGCAACGTCCCGTCGGAGAACTCTTCATTGCCGATAAAGTTGATCTCACGAACGATGGTTGCTTCGCCCTCATCAATCTCAAACACCAGATCAATACGGTTCTGCTCCTGCAGAATTACCTTGGGCTCAACTGTTGCGTTGAATCGTCCGTCACGCCGGTAGAGCTCGAGAATTCTCGCGACATCGTTCTGCACCTTGGTGCGCGTGTAGACAGTTCGTGGGCGAAGCTGAACCTCGACCTCTAGTTCCTCTGAATCGAGAGACTGGTTACCCTCAAAAGCGATGCGGTTGATGATCGGGTTCTCAACCACCTGCACCACGAGCGCAGCGCCTTCACGCCGGATCGTGACGTCGGCGAAGAGCCCAGTGGCAAAGAGACTCTTGAGCGAATTGTCGATCTCCTGAACATCGAACGGATCGCCGGTTCGAATGGTCATGTAACTTGCGATGGTCTCCGGCTCGATACGCTGGTTCCCGACAACCACCACCTGATCAATCATCGACTGAGCGTCCGGCTGCTCCGACATCAGGCCAAGCGCCAGCAGCAGGCCCACGGCCAGCGTGAGGCGCTGCATACGAAGGATGGAAGAACGCAAGCCCAGAAGCATTCAGGACACCAGACCCGTCAGAAAATCGACCACGCCGAAGCGCGACAGATCGTTGAAGGTAACAAACAGGAACAACGCACCAACCAACCCCAATCCAGCAAAGAAACCATACTCCTGCGCACGATCGCTGAGGGGACGACCGCGCACTGCCTCGATGACATAGAACACGAGGTGCCCGCCGTCGAGCATTGGAACGGGGAAGAGATTGATCAGACCCAGGTTGACCGAGAGGATGGCCATCAAAAGCACCAGGCCGGCAAGGCCGTGCTGGGCCACCTCGGCCGACATTCCGGCGATCCCCAGCGGTCCCGCAAGGTCGCGACTGCTCTGGGTTCCCGAGAAGATCTTGCCGAGAAAATCAAAGATCCTCGCGCACCAGGTGTAGGTCTCGGTCACACCGGCCCAAAGCGCCTCACCAAATGGCACCTTTTCGAACACGACCTTGTCTGTCTGGATACCGAGCCGGCCCGTGGCCCGTTCATTTCCGTAGCCGTCATCGACCATCACCGTTTCGGGCACAATCGTGAGATCGAAGACCTCTCCGGCGCGGTCGATGGTGAACAGCATGGGAACACCGGGACTGGTGCTGACGGCGAACTGGAGCTCGTCGAAGCGCGAGATAGAAGTGCCATCGACGGCAACAATCATGTCACCAGGCAGGAGCCCTCCCTGCTCGGCCGCGCTGCCTTCCTGAATGAAGGTCGCCTCCGGCAGGGTTTGGCTCTGCCCCGCAAAGGCAAACACTCCGGCAAAGAGAATGATCGACAAGATAAAATTCGCCATCGGCCCTGCCAGAACGATGGCAAATCGTTGCCCGACGGTCTTTTCCGGAAAAGCGCCGGCGCTTTGTTCTTCTGTCCATTCGACCGTGTTGCCGTCCGCATCGGGGCCCAAATCGCTCTGGCCGAACATTTTGACGTAGCCGCCCAGCGGCAGCCACGCCACCTTCCAGCGCGTGCCAGAGCGGTCGGTCCAGCCGAAAATCTCCCGTCCGAAACCGATTGAGAAGACCTCGACGTGAACACCGTTCCGTTTGGCCGCCCAATAGTGCCCGAGCTCATGGAAGAACACGATGACCGTGATGACGATCAGAAACGGCCAGATATGGTTCAGGGTCTCTATCACGTCGGTACTGCTCTCTTTTTCTTCAGATTATCGAGCGCGTGCCGCGACAAAGGTCTCGGCGAACTGTCGGGTTTCGCGGTCAATGTCGGCGACATCGGCCAGACAATCAACCGTCCCTGAGCCCATGGCGTCGAGGCTTTCCTCAACCACTGCGACAATATCGAGAAAACCGATAGCACCATCTAGAAATCCCTGCACAGCCACCTCATTGGCACCGTTCATGACCAAGGGTGCCTGACCGCCTGACTTAATGCAGTCACGAGCAACGCGAAGTGCTGGAAACCTTTCTAGATCCGTCTGATAGAAGGATAAATTACCAATCTGAATGAGATCGAGGCGCGGCGACGGTCCCGCCATGCGCGAAGGCCATGCCAGAGTATAGGCGATGGGTGTACGCATGTCGGGTGCACCGAGCTGCGCCAGAACAGAACCATCACAGTAGGCCACCATGCTGTGAATAATTGACTCAGGGTGCACAACAACGTCGATTTTGTCTTCACCCACAGGGAAGAGATGCCCTGCCTCAATCAGTTCCAGGCCTTTGTTCATCATGGTGGCAGAATCGACAGAGATCTTGGCCCCCATGTTCCAGTTGGGATGAGCAACGGCCTGCTCGGGCGTGGCTGCTCGCATCACTTCCATCGAAGCTTCAAGAAACGGCCCCCCCGATGCTGTCAAAATCAACTTCTCGACGGCTTCGATACGATCGAACTCGAAGACCTGGTGGATGGCATTGTGTTCGGAATCAACTGGAAGAACCGTGCTGTTGAAGCGCCTGACCTCTTCCATGAAGATATCGCCCGCACAGACAAGCGTCTCCTTGTTGGCCAGAGCCACAATGGCGCCGCGCCGCACAGCCCGGAGAGTCGGAGAAAGGCCTGCGGCACCAACAATGGCTGCCATGACCCATTCCGCCGGCCGCTCAGCAGCTTCATCGAGGGCCGATTCGCCCGCACCACACTCAATACCAGTACCCGAAAGTGCGGACTTCAGGTCGTCGTAAAGGTCCGGATCACCGATTGCAGCGAACCTTGCGCCCACTTCCCGGGCCAACTTCGCCAGAGCGCCGACCCTGGTGTTTGCCGTGACGGCCTCGACTGCGAAGGCGCCGTTCCCTCGCCGTACAAGGTCGAGGGTGCTCTCACCAACGGAACCCGTCGCACCCAGGATCGAAACTGTGCGTGACGTACAGGTGTCAGCCATGAGGGGCGCCCATGAGCGTGCTGACGATCACCACCGCCACCGCCAGAGCCGGCGCCGCGAGCACCAGAGAGTCCAGGCGATCCATAACTCCGCCATGACCTGGAATGATCGATCCGCTGTCCTTGACCCCATAGCGGCGCTTGATGGCAGATTGCAGCAGATCGCCAGCCTGCGCGGCGATGGCGACCACCGCACCCAGGATCAATCCCCTGATTTCATCGGAGGGAATCATTGACGCCAGGGTCATCGCGACAATCGAAGCCAGAGTAAGACCGCCCACAGCACCAGAAACTGTCTTGCCCGGGCTGATTTTCGGAGCGAGTTTCATACCACCGACAAGACGGCCCACGATGTAAGCCCCGGTATCGCTCGACCAGACGACAAGGAACATCCAGAGCAGGAGCCATTGGCTGCCCTCCTCCGCACGCATCCACAGAAGCGCCGCCATCGGCAAGGCTGCGTAAATGGTGCCTGCAGCCGCCCAGGGACCGCCTTCACCGCCCCGGCTCACCAGGGAGAACATGGCCGTGCCAATCGCACCGAACACGGCCATGTAGAGCGCCAGATAGAGGCTGCCGTGCACGGCCATGGCGAACCAGACTCCCACAATGGCAGCCATCGCCGCCCATCGCCCGGCACAACCGCTCATGGCGAACCATTCGTGGACCACGATCAGCGCCAGGATCAGCACAAGCCCGGCGAACCACCAGCCACCCAGCAATACCAGTGCCACCGTAATGGTGGCGAGGACGATGCTGGAGAGCACCCTCAGCCCCAGTTCGCAGCGTGCTTTTTCAAGAAACCGCAACTGCACCATAACGCCTGTCACGTTTCTGGAATTCCTCGATCGCCATGTCCAGGTCGGCGCGGCCGAAGTCCGGCCACAGGACTGGGATGAACACGAGTTCGGAATAGGCGGCTTGCCAGGCAAGGAAGTTACTCAATCTCTGCTCGCCGCTGGTTCTGATAATGAGATCGGGATTAGGTAGTGACCGTGTATCCAGTTCACGCGAGATGGCCTCTTCGTCAATCTGTTCAGCAGACAAGTCGCCGTCGGCACATCGTTGGGCCAAAGTTCGGGTCGCCCTAACAATCTCGTCACGCGCGCCATAGTTCAGAGCCACCGTGACCGTGAGGGTGGCGCCTTCCGCTGTCTCCGTTTCGGCATGTTCCATGATGTCGAGAATATCGGGCGCGAGATGGGCCCGGTCGCCAATAAACCCCAACCGTATGCCGCGCCCCTTGAGGTGAGAGATTTCCTTTTTGAGGTAGAACCGCAGCAGACCCATGAGATCGTCGACTTCTGCTTCCGGTCGACGCCAATTCTCTGAGGAGAAGGCAAAAATCGTCAGATGCGTGATACCGAGCTCAATGCAGCCGCGCAGAGTTCGGCGCACGGCTTCGGCTCCGGCCTGATGTCCGGCAGCACGCGGCAGCCCGCGCGCCTTGGCCCAGCGCCCGTTACCATCCATGATGATGGCAACGTGGCGAGGCACGCGCGGTGTCGTCGCGCCATGTTCGGCGACAGTCTCCACCCGGTCAGACCTGCATGATGTCGGCCTGTTTGGCCTCGAACAACTCATCGACCTTGGCGACTTCCGCGTCGGTGAGCTGCTGAATCTCATCAGACCGGCGGTGCTGTTCGTCCTGCGAAATGTCGCCGTCCTTTTCCATCTTCTTGAGCGAATCCATGCCATCGCGGCGGACGTTGCGGATCGAGACTTTGGCCTGTTCGGCGTATTTTCCCGCCACCTTGGTGAGATCGGTGCGGCGTTCCTCATCAAGCGCGGGAATCGGAATGCGCACCGTCTGGCCATCGGTTTGAGGGTTGAGCCCCAGACCGGAATCACGAATGGCCTTTTCGACCGCTTTCACCAGCCCCTTGTCCCAGACCTGTATGGTCAGGAGTCGCGATTCGGGTGTTGCCACACTGCCCACCTGATTGACCGGCATCTCACTGCCATAAGCCTCGACAGTGATGGGATCCAACAGGCTGACCGAAGCACGTCCGGTCCGCAGGCCGGCAAACTCCGTCTTGAGCACCTCCACGGCTCCCTCCATGCGACGCTTGAGATCCTTCATGTCAGCATTAGCCATTGTCGTATCCTTCGGTGATCAGCGTGTAGCGCCCGTCCCCCTTCAGGGCCGCCGCCAGAGCGCCGGGGTCGTGAAGAGAAAAGACGAGCACCGGCAGCTTGTTGTCACGGGCCAGCGAGATCGCCGCAGCATCCATGACCTTGAGATTGCGGGCTAGTATATCGGTATAGGTCAACGTGTCGTAGCGTTCGGCATCCGGATCGGTCTTGGGATCAGAAGAATAGACCCCATCAACCTGTGTTGCCTTGAGAAATGCATCACAGCCCATCTCGACTGCACGAAGGGCCGCAGCGGTGTCGGTCGTGAAGAACGGATTGCCCGTGCCGGCCGCGAATATGACGGCCCGTCCCTTCTCCATATGTGCCACCGCCCGAGGCCGGACATAGGGTTCGCAGACAGTCGGCATCGGGATGGCCGATTGCACCCGCGCGTCAATCCCTGCGCGCTTGAGAGCGTTCTCCAGCGCCAGCGCATTGATGACGGTGGCAAGCATGCCCATGTAGTCGGCCGTGGCACGCTCCATGCCCTGTGCGGCGCCTGCAACACCCCGGAATATGTTGCCGCCACCGACCACGAGACAGATTTCGCAACCCAGTTCCGCGGCTTTGGCGATATCCGCAGCAATTCTGTCGACCTGGGCGGGATCGACGCCATAGGACCGGTCGCCCAGCAGGGCTTCACCCGATACCTTGATCAGAACACGATTGTAACGCAGCGCCGATGCCATGCGTTGATCCCAGTCTTGTTGTACCCCGCAGAGTCTTGGGCCCCGCGAGCAATCTACTCAAAGAGAAACGGCCCGCCTAGAAAAAGGCAGGCCGTTTCATGAACTTATGCACCGTCCCGAGGCGCTCAGGAACCGCTGACCGCTGCAGCGACTTCAGCAACGAAGTCATCTTCCTTCTTTTCGATGCCTTCGCCCAGGCCGTAACGGATGAAACCGGCGACCTTGACCGGCCCACCGACGTCCTTGGCAGCATCGTCGAGCACCTTCGTAATCGGAGATTCACCGTCAACGACAAAGACCTGTTCGGTCAGCACGACCTCCTGATAGTACTTGCGGAGGCGGCCCTCCACCATCTTGGCAATAATCTCTTCGGGCTTGCCCGAATCGCGCGCCTGCTCCGACAGAACCTGACGCTCGCGCTCGACCAGTGCGGGATCGAGATCGTCCACCGAAACGGCTTCCGGCTTCGTCGCCGCAACATGCATCGCGAGCTGCTTGCCGAGCACGGCCAATTTGCTCGCATCGCCTTCGGACTCCAAGGCGACGATCACACCGATCTTACCAAGGCCCGGCGCAACGGCCGAATGGACGTAACCGGCAACGACACCAGCACCGACCGACAGCGAGGCACAGCGGCGAAGCTGCATGTTCTCACCAATGGTCGCGATCAGATTGGTCAGCTTATCCTGCACTGTGCCGTCCGAGCCGGGATAGGCCAGGCCAGCCAGGGTTTCGATGCTGTTGTTTGCCTGGAGCGCCAGACCAGCACAACCGCCGACAAACTCCTGGAAAGTGTCGTTGCGCGCCACAAAATCGGTCTCGGCATTGATCTCGATGACCGCGCCCGAAAGGCCGTCTTCCGAGGTCGACATGCCCACGAGGCCGTCAGCGGCCACACGGCCGGCTTTCTTGGCCGCGGCGGCAAGACCCTTGGTCCGCAGCCAGTCGACAGCGGCTTCCATGTCGCCATCGTTCTCGGCCAGCGCTTTCTTGCAATCCATCATGCCGGCGCCGGATTTCTCACGAAGTTCCTTCACCAGCGCTGCTGTAATCTCAGCCATAGCTTGTGTTCTCCACGTCGGGGCACGAAGCCCCACCTTGAGCTGGAAGACCTGCGATCAGGCGCCGGCAGCTTCCTTGTTGGTGTCGTCTTCCGCCGGAGCTTCGGCAGCCGGAGCGGCCTCCTCGGCAGGAGCTTCAGCCGCCGGAGCAGCCTCTTCCGCCGGGGCGGCCTCAGCAGCCGGCTCTTCTGCGGCGGCTTCTTCGGCGACGACCGGTTCGGCAGCAACTTCTTCCTGTGCGCCCAGGTCCTGGCCCGACGCAGCAAGCTCGGCCTGAATGCCTTCGAGCGCGGCACCAGAGACGAGATCGCAGTAGAGCGACACCGCACGGATGGCGTCATCATTGCCCGGGATCACGATATCGATGCCATCGGGGTCGGAGTTGCTGTCAACAATGGCAACGATCGGAATACCGAGCTTGTTCGCTTCGGCGATCGCGATGTCTTCCTTGTTGGTATCGATAATGAAGAGCATGTCGGGCAGACCCGCCATGTCCTTGATCCCGCCCAGGGCGCGCTCAAGCTTGTCGCGCTCGCGGGTCATACGCAGGGTTTCCTTCTTCGTCAGACCTGTCGTGTCGCCGTCGAGGCGCTCTTCGAGGTCGCGCAGGCGACGGATCGAGTTTGAAACCGTCTTCCAGTTCGTCAGCATGCCACCGAGCCAGCGGTGGTTAACGAAATACTGACCGCAGCGGCGGGCGCCTTCGGCGACAGGCTCCTGAGCCTGGCGCTTGGTGCCAACAAACAGCACACGGCCGCCACCAGAGACCACGTCGCGCACATGCTGCAGGGCATGACGCAGCAGGGGCACGGTCTGCTGAAGATCGATGATGTGGACGTCGTTGCGTTCACCAAAGATGTACGGCTGCATCTTCGGGTTCCAGCGGCGGGTCTGGTGTCCGAAATGAACGCCCGCTTCTAGAAGCTGGCGCATCGTGAATTGCGGCATCGCCATGGATGTCGTCTCCTTGACCGGTTGAACCTCCGCGGACAGAACCGGACGAGCCGGCACCGGATGGTGAGGGCCATGTGGGCCCCGGAACCTGAATCCGCGTGTGGATTGAGTTGACGTTAGGTAACGGCCGGGCTTTTAACGCGCGCCTGCCGCCGTTTCAAGCGTTACTGGCGCGCTGGGGCGCGAAATTCGCCGATGCCCCGGCTGGTGGTCGGCCACCATGAACACCCCCGGAATAGCCTCAAGCTCTGCCCGTAGCCCGGGCGAAAGCGAAAAGCGCCCCTTGAGGCCGATATCGACAATCGCGCCACCCTGGAGCGGCATCGAGAGCAAAACCTGGCCATTGCCGCGTTCGGCCCGGTCAAAGACCTTCTGGAGACGCTCGGGCGGTATCTCCGTTTCCGATTCCACCACGATGCACTGGCAAGCATCCACCGCTGCCTCGTCGAGGGCGCTGATACGTCGTGCGGAGAACTTCGCCGTCTCGCCATCCACCTTGACTTCGACATCGATCAGAAGCGGCCGCTGGGCGTCCATGAGCTCTCGCGATGCTGCAAGGACCTCGGAAAACAGCACAATCTCATGGCTGCCGGAAAGATCGGACATCACTGCAAAGGCGAATCTGTTGCCGCTGGCACTGGTGCGTTCGCGGCGTGAAACCGGCATGCCGGCGACACGGAAGGTCGCAACGCGTTCGTTGACCGCAATCGCTTCAGCCTGCGCGAATGTGACTACCCCCAACTGCTCCATCGATGCCAGATAGGATTCGAGCGGATGCGCCGTAAGATGGAAACCGATGGCCTCGAACTCCTCCTTGAGCGCATCGGCGATGATCCAGGGCTCAACCTCGTGCAACAGGGGCTGCGACACGGTTGCGGCTTCGCCACCTCCACCGAACAGGTTCTCCTGCTGGCTCTCCTTCTCTTCGGTCAGAACGGCGTTGTGGCGGACAAGCAAATCGACATTACCGACGACCCTGGCCCGGTTGGCCTCGAGACCATCAAAGGCCCCTGCTCGCGCCAGGCTCTCCACCTGCCGTTTGTTTAAAACACGGTTGTTCAGACGGCCGGCGAAATCGAAGAGATCCTTGAAACGGCCGTTGTCATCGCGCTCGGCCACAAGGTCGGCCATGGCTTGTGCGCCGACATTCTTCACCGCCGCCAGAGCATAGCGCACCGCAGACGGGCCGTCCTCGGGCCGTTCGACCGTGAACGCAACACCCGACCGGTTCACATCGGGCGGCAATAACGGAATCTCCTTGCGGCAGAGCTCCTGCTTGAAAATGCTGAGCTTGTCGGTGTTGCCCATGTCGAGCGTCATCGACGCGGCCAGGAACTCGACAGGATGGTTCGCCTTCAGCCAGGCCGTCTGATAAGCCACGATGGCATAGGCGGCCGCATGGCTCTTGTTGAAGCCGTAACCTGCGAACTTGTCGACGAGATCGAAGATCAGGCTGGCCTGCTGCTTGTCGACACCACACTCAACGGCGCCGGACACGAACCGCTCCCGCTGGGCCGTCATCTCCTCCTTGATCTTCTTGCCCATGGCGCGGCGCAGCAGATCGGCCTCGCCCAGGCTGTAACCCGCCAGGATCTGGGCGATCTGCATCACCTGCTCCTGGTAGATGATAACGCCGTAAGTCTCCTTCAGCACCGGTTCGAGCGTGGGGTGCATGTAATCGACCTCTTCGCGACCGTGCTTGCGGTTGCAAAAGAGTGGAATGTTCTCCATCGGTCCCGGCCGGTAGAGCGAGACGAGCGCGATGATGTCTTCGACCGTATCGGGCTGGAGCTGACGCAGCGCGTCGCGCATGCCCTGACCTTCAAGCTGGAACACCCCGACCGTTTCCGCACGGCTGAGCATCGCATAGGTCTCGGGATCATCCAGCGGCAGCTTGTCGAGCTCGATCTCAACACCTTTTTCGGCAAGCAGCTCAACAGCTCTCTGCAGCACCGTCAGGGTCTTCAGGCCTAGGAAATCGAATTTCACCAGACCGGCCTTCTCCACGTCCTTCATGTGGAACTGGGAGACCGGCATCTCCGAACGAGGATCGCGGTAGAGCGGGATCAGTTCCTGAAGCGGCCGGTCGCCGATCACGACACCCGCCGCATGGGTGCTGGCGTGGCGGTAGAGGCCTTCCAGCTTCAGGGCCGTGTCGATCAGCCGCGCGACCTCAGGCTCCTTACGTGCATCCTGAAGCTGCTCCTCACTGTCGAGTGCCTCCTGCAAGGAGATCGGATTGGCCGGGTTGACCGGGACCATCTTGGCCAGGCGATCGACCTGGCCATAGGGCATCTCCAGAACACGGCCGACATCGCGCACAACAGCCCGGGCCTGCAACGTTCCGAAGGTGATTATCTGCGCCACGCGGTCGTCACCGTAGCGGCGCTGCACATAGGCAATCACCTCATCGCGGCGGTCCTGACAGAAATCGATGTCGAAATCCGGCATTGAAACACGTTCGGGGTTAAGAAAACGCTCGAACAGCAGGCCGAAGCGGATGGGATCGAGGTCGGTGATCGTCAGAGACCACGCCACCACAGAGCCGGCACCCGAACCACGGCCCGGCCCCACGGGAATGCCCTGATCCTTGGACCACTGGATGAAATCAGCGACGATCAGGAAGTAACCTGGAAACTCCATGCCCACGATGACATTGAGTTCGAACTCGAGACGATCGCGGTACTCCTTGGCAATCGCATCGCGCTGCGCCTGATCCATCTCCGGCGTGTAGACATGGACCTCCAGCCGCCGGTTGAGCCCTTCAGCCGCCTGACGGCGCAGTTCCTCTTCTTCGGTTGCCCCGCTTTCGGAAGGGTACGGCGGCAGGATCGGCGTCCGCTTGGGCGACATCACCGCACACCGGCGCGCGATCACCAGTGTGTTGCAAAGTGCCTCAGGCAAATCCTCAAAAAGTTTTTCCATCTCGTCGATAGATTTAAAGAAATGCTTGTCTGTAACGCGACGGCGATCAGGCCGGTTGACGGTCGTGCTGCCTGCAATGCACATCAGGGCATCGTGGGCTTCATGCATCGCTGCATCAGCGAACATCACGTCGTTGGTTGCCACCAGCGGCAGATCGAGGTCATAGGCCAGAGCGATCAGCCCATCCTCACTCTGGCGCTCTTCCGGCTGATCATGACGCTGCAGTTCAACATAGAGCCGGCCCGGGAACAGCGCGACGAGGCGTTCGAGAACCGCGCGTGCTTCAGGCTCACGACCTTCGACAAGCCGCCGGGCCACAGGACCTTCCGGGCCGCCGGTGAGACAGATCAGGCCGTTGGTTCGCCCTTCCAGATCGTCCAGTGCGACCGACGAAAGATCACCTGGTTCTGACTCGAGATACGACTTGCTGACGAGATCGAGAAGATTGCCGTAGCCGGTTTCGTCCTGCGCCAGCAGGACAACGCGTTCAGCTTCTTCCCAGCCGCGGGGCGCATGATCGGTCGATCTCACAGCCAGGAGTGTACCCATGATCGGCTGAACGCCCTTGGCAGCACAGGCGGCCGAAAACTCAAGAGCACCGAACATGTTGCCGGTGTCCGTGATTGCCATAGCGGGCATGTCATCCCGGGCGCACAATTCGACCAGTGCGGCGATCGTCACCGCCCCCTCCAACAGGGAGTAAGGCGTGTGGGTACGGAGGTGGACGAAACCGGTTTCAACCATATGCCACTATCCCACAAAATGGCTTCCCGTGGCGCTCAGCCTTCAGAAAACAATGTGGAAATGTCCGGTCGGAGCCGTGGTCGAGGTCAGCCTTCGACCAGCTTGCCGTCTTCCAGGCGCAGAATGCGGTCCATACGACCTGCCAGTTCAAGATTATGGGTCGCGACCAGAGCCGCCAGTCCCCTGCCCTGCACCTCGGCGGTCAATTGGGCCATAACCTCGTCGGCCGTGTCGTGATCGAGGTTGCCTGTGGGTTCGTCGGCCAGAAGCACGGCGGGCTCGTTGGCGAGCGCGCGGGCGATGGCGACACGCTGCTGCTCACCACCGGAAAGTCTGGCAGGCCTGTGCTTCAAGCGGTGATCGAGCCCCAGACGGCCCAGAACGTCCGTGGCGCGTTTGCGCGCCTCGCCTTTGGAGGTCCCGGCGATCAACTGCGGCAATACCACATTCTCCAGTGCGGAGAACTCCGGCAGCAGGTGATGGAACTGGTAAACGAAACCTAGGTGCCGACGCCGCAGGACGGTGCGGGAACTGTCATTGCGGACATTGCAGAGTTCGCCTGAGATGTAGATCTCACCCTCGTCGGGGCGCTCGAGAAGCCCTGCAATGTATAGCAAAGTCGACTTTCCTGCCCCTGACGGACCGACAAGGGCGACAATCTCGCCCGGCTGCAACGCCAGCTCGGTCCCCTTGAGGACCTCCAGCCTGCGTTCGCCTTGCACAAAGGTGCGTCCGATGCCGCGCAGTTCCAGGGCCGCACTACTCATAACGAAGCGCCTCGGCCGGTTCGATACGCGCGGCACGCCACGCCGGATAGAGCGCGGCAAGGAAGGTCAGGACCAGGGCCATGCCGACAATCGTGGTCACCTCGCCCCAGTCCAGCTTCGCGGGCAGCTGGGAGAGAAAGTAGATTTCCGCGGGGAACAGCTCCGCCCCGAGCATCAATTGAACAAGCTGGCGGATTTCCTCGATGTAGAGGCAGAACAGAACGCCGAGCACGAAACCGACCAGGGTTCCCGCTATGCCAATGCAGGCACCCGTGAGCAGAAAGATCTTCATCACGCTTGTTCTGGAGGCACCCATGGTTCGCACGATGGCGATGTCGCCGTTCTTGTCTTTCACCAGCATGATGAGGCTGGAGATGATGTTGAAGGCCGCTACGAGGATGATAAGCGTGAGGATAAGGAACATCACGTTCCGTTCCACCTGCAACGCGCCATAGAGGTGTCTGTTGGTCTGCTGCCAGTCGGCAATGCGCAGACCCGACACACCGCTTTCCAGGGCAATCTGGAAAGCGCCGTTCCGCGCCTCCTCGGGGTTCTCCGGCTCGGCCACCATGATCTCGATCTGGGTGACCGTTTCCGGTCTTCGGAAATAGGTCTGGGCCTGATCGAGCGGCATGTAGATGATGCCGGAGTCGAATTCGAACATGCCGACCTCGAACACACCCACTACCGGATAGGAGACGGACCGCGGCATGGTGCCGAAGGCCGTGGGCACGCCCTGGGGTGAAATCAGGTTTATCTGGTCGCCGTAGTTGAGCCCCAACCGGTGCATCAGTCGTGTGCCCACAATGACCCCGGGTTCGGCACCAAAATCAGCCAAGTCGCCAATCTTCACGTTCTCTGCAACCAGAGTCTGGCGCTCGAGGTCCTGCGGCCTGACACCGCGCACGACCACGCCGGACTGGCCCCAGGGTGATGTCGCCAGAGCCTGCCCCTCCACAAGCGGCAGAACCAGTTCAGCGCCCGGCACGCCTTCCAGACTGGTGGAAAGGCCGTCGTAACCCTCAATACCGTCGGTGGGTCCGATAATCGTGATGTGGCCGTTGAAGCCGAGAATGCGGTTGATGAGTTCATGGCGGAAGCCGTTCATCACCGACATCACGATGATCAGTGCGGCCACACCCAGGCAGATACCCAGCAGCGAGAACCCGGCCGTCACCGAGATGAAACCCTCTTGCCTGCGCGAGCGCAGGTAGCGGAAGGCGACGGTGCGTTCGAAAGCGGAGATCACGAATCGAAATCGAGAATGCGGGAAAGCGCGGAATCGATCGACAGCTCTTCTTTGTCACCCCCGGCGCGCCGCTTCAACTCGACGGTTCCAGCCTTGACCCCGCGAGGCCCGACCGTGAGCTGCCAGGGCAGTCCGATCAGGTCCATATCGGCGAACTTCACACCGGCGCGTTCGTCGCGGTCGTCATGCAGAACTTGAACGCCGGCATCACTGAGCTTGGCATAGAGATCGTTGGCGACGGCATCACAGACTTCATCGCCCGACTTGAGGTTGATCAGCGCCACATTGAAAGGCGCCACCGCGTCGGGCCATACGATCCCTGCATCGTCGTGACTGGCTTCGATGATCGCCCCCACCAGCCGCGACACGCCGATGCCGTAAGACCCGCCGTGGATCAGGCGTTTCTCGCCATCGGGCATGGTCACCGCACAACCCAGCGGCTCCGAGTACTTCGTGCCGAAGTAGAAGATATGACCGACCTCGATGCCGCGTGCCTCGACAAGATTTTCTCCCTCCACCGAACAGACTGTGGGATCGTGCTTTTCGTCTGTCGCGGCGTACAGCGACGTCCATTTCTTGAAGATCGGCTCGAGATCACCTTCGAAATCCACGTCATCAGCATGGGGGTCCATGTCGAACAGCCGCTTGTCGGCATAGACAGCGGATTCGCCAGTGTCGGCCAGGATGACGAACTCATGGCTGAGATCACCGCCGATGGGACCGGAATCAGCCTGCATCGGGATCGCCTTCAACCCCATGCGCGCATAGGTCCTGAGATAGGCCACAAACATGATGTTGTACGAGCGCTTGGCGGCCTCGAAGTCGAGATCGAAGGAGTAGCCGTCCTTCATCAGAAACTCACGACCTCGCATCACACCGAAGCGCGGTCTGATCTCGTCCCGGAACTTCCACTGGATGTGGTAGAGATTGCGCGGCAGATCACGGTAGCTGCGGATGTCGTCCCGCATGATCTGGGTGATCTGCTCCTCGTTTGTGGGACCGTAGAGCATGTCACGATCATGGCGGTCGCTGATGCGCAGCATCTCCGGGCCATAAGCGTCATAGCGGCCACTCTCGCGCCACAAATCAGCAAGCTGCAGGGTCGGCATCAGAACGGCCTGAGCGCCTGCGGCAGCCATCTCCTCATGCACAATGTTCTCGATGTTGCGCAGCACCCGGAACCCCAGCGGCAGCCAGGAATAGATCCCGGCACTGGCCTGCCGGACCATACCGGCACGCAGCATGAGACGATGCGAGACGATTTTAGCCTCGGCAGGCGTTTCCTTGAGAGTGGTCAGGAAGTAGCGGGACAGACGCATGATCACCGTAGGGGGCTTGTGGAGGGCCAGCGGCGCGCAATCTAAGCCATGCGATGCGGCCTTTCCATCGCCGTCATGCAGCACACAGACGGCAGAAGGCAGAAATGGGGTGTTTCAGCGCCTAATCGCGTTCCTCATGGTTTAACCCTGTCTCAAGCCATGGCGGGTTTGAACCCATGATGCGCGCGAAGACCGGACAACGGGCCGTGTGGGCCCCCGGCAGATATCCCGTCGACAGCAGAAACTCTTCAACCACCAATGGCCCCGTGAAAACGAAGGTCTGACGGAACAGCTTGGTCCAATCTTCGTGCGGGCGCGGGTGATGTGCCTCAAGCCAGGCGTGAAATCCGCCGGCGCTTTCACGCAGGCCAATAACGCGCCGCGCGTTCTCGATCGCTGCTTCGATCTTCTTGCGGTTGCGGATGATGCCCTTGTCGGACAGCAGCCGAGCCTGGTCGACTGCTCCGAATGCGGCAACTGTGTCGACATCGAAGTTGGCATAGGCGGCACGGAAATTGTCGCGTTTACGGAGGATCGTCGCCCATGAGAGCCCTGCCTGATTGATCTCCAGAACCAATCTTTCGAACAGAACGGACTCCTCGACGGCGGGAAAGCCGTACTCTGTGTCATGGTAGCTGGCGTGGACCGGATCGCCGGGCGCCGCCTCGCAATAGCTTTGGCTCAACTACCCTCTCCCGTGGAGCTCTGGAACGCGTCGTCGCCAAAGACCAGAGCACTGATATCAACCCAGCCCGCATGATCAGCATACGTCGTTCCGCCCACCAGAACGATTGCAATCACCGATGTTATGGCAGCCTTGCGCCACAGCATGGGGTTGGCCGGCGCACCTGGGTCATGGCCGGTTTCGACGAGCTCCTGCCGGCGCACTCCGAACGGCAGTGCCGCAAAGAAGATCACCCACCAGACAACGGTGAAAATGACAATGAAGCCGAAAATGGACACCGGACGTCAGGCCTGCTCGATCTCGACCAGAGTGCCGCAGAAATCCTTGGGGTGCAGGAACAACACTGGTTTGCCATGGGCACCGATCCTGGGCTCGCCACTGCCGATCACGCGCGCGCCATCGGCGACAATGCGGTCCCGTGCTTCGATGATGTCATCGACCTCATAGCAGACGTGGTGCATGCCACCGGACGGGTTCTTGTCGAGGAACGCCTGGATCGGTGACCCTTCACCGAGGGGATGCAGCAGCTCGATTTTCGTGTTCGGCAGCTCGATGAAGACCGTTGTGACACCGTGGTCTGGCTGGTCAAGCATCTCAGACACATTGGCGCCCAGGGTGTCTCGGTAGAGAGCGGCGGCAGCGGCCATATCAGGCACAACAATGGCCACGTGGTTCAGTCGTCCGATCATGGGATCCTTCAGGAAGTTGGAAATGTTGGAGCATGCCTACACCAGGTTGGCGCGGGGCACTATCGCAGATCTGTCCACCACGGCGTCGGCGACGTGATCCGGGTCCGCTCCAGAACATGAACCGTGATGGATTCCGGCGCAGCAAAGACATTGGCCGACAAGATACTCTTGCCATCAGGCTGAACGAATGGATCGTTCTTGCAGCCATAGAAATTGTCGTCGCGGAAGTAAGCCGGCAGGTGCCAGTGGCAGGCGTAGTTACGTTCCAGGAGCCAGCTCAGTTTTGCTTCCAAGTTATCCTGGCGATCATTCTCCAGATAGATCAGCGGTTGCTGCTCGGCCACAAGAGCACTGGCCCCTTCCAGCACGTCCAGCTCCATCCCTTCAACGTCGATCTTCAGCAGTCTGACGCCACCGTGCGAAACCCGCATCATCGGACGGTGTTCATCAAGCAAAACAGCCTGAACGGGTTCGACCGAACTCCGCGACCGTTGCCCCCAAAGTTGTTGTTCATGGAGTAATCGAGCTGTGGAACATGCAGAACACCGGGCTGGCGATCGACGGCAAGGTTCCAGGTTCTGGTGTTGAGCAGACCGTTGAGTGCAATATTGGCGGCCAGCGCTTGAAACATCTCTGGCTGTGGCTCGAATGCATGGACATAGCCCCGGTCGCCCGCGGCCCTTGCCAGACCGACTGTATGCGCGCCCATCTGTCCACCCACTTCGATCACACTATGACCGTTGGCAACCAGGCTCTGCAGAATATCGCCCTCGGCAGCACTTTACTCACCCAGGGCCTCGAGCGATCGACCGATGTAGATGTCGTGGCGGTTATGAAGCATCAACTCGTCCCGCGTATGCCGCAGCACGTTGGGGCCGACTTCATAAACCGCGGTCTACCGGTATGATGAGCCATCATTTTTCCACCAGTTATTCACGTCTGTGATTTCAGTCATGTCCCAGCGTTCGACGGTCAGAGACGATGGCGCTGCCAGAAAGTTGACCGATAGGATTAGACGACCCGCCGGGTCCGTGAACGGATTCTGTTCCAGACCATAGAAGTTGTCGCGCGTGAACATGAACGGCAGATGCCAGTAGGCTCGGTAGCCGATGTCCATGAGCCACTGCAAAAGCACCGGAGATTTCTCGCGGATTTTGTTTTCGGCATAGATCACCCGAGGGAAGGTCTCAATCAGCCTGCTCGCCCCTTTGAAGACATTCAGCTCTATCCCTTCGACGTCGATCTTGTCATCAAGCGTCACCGCATCGACGGAATAGCCGGCGCCCGCCTCGCCATTCATCGCGATACCAACAAAGTTGTAGCTCCGCTGGTAGTTGGACGGCGGAATGTAGAGCGTGCCGGGCTCATCGGAGACGGCACAGTTCCAGGCGCGGGTGTTTAGATGCCCGTTCAGTGCGAGATTTGCGCACATAAGCTGGAACATCGGCTGTTGCGGCTCGAACGCGTACACGCGCCCTGCCGGCGCAAAAACGAAGCCAGCGGAACTGTGTGGGCTCCCATGTTCGCACCGACCTCAATCACTGTATGGCCGGGAGGTAGAATACGTCCGTAAAGCTCCGTCTCGACGGGGCTTTACTCGCCCAGGAGCTAAAGAGACCGTCCGGCATACCTGTCGTGCCGGTTTTAGAGCATCGCACCCTCTCGGGTCATCCGCAGGACGTTGGGCCCGGACTGATGCAGGGGGTCGGATTTCTTGGCCATGACGCAGGCGTTTCCGTTGCCAATCGGCGCCTAGAGATTACGCACCACCCGAGAACGAAC
>CEUN01049767.1_pt1 | contig 21073 bp, 23 predicted proteins | sample 361501 | NCBI WGS metagenome assembly CEUN01 (sample SAMEA2622801, study PRJEB7988) | marine metagenome | biome: marine biome (ENVO:00000447); feature: marine epipelagic mixed layer (ENVO:xxxxxxxxx); material: "saline water (ENVO:00002010), including plankton (ENVO:xxxxxxxx)" | depth 120 m | reverse complement strand
TCTTCGCGACGACCGCCGGTACGGCTTCGCTGCGTACGCGCTTTGCCGCTGGCGGCGGCGCAACTTTTGCGACGTTCCCGAACCAGGCGGGCGACGATGCGTCGCTGATGTACTTCAGTCCGGTCTTCAACGGCTTCCAGTTCGGCGTTACGTATGCCCCGAACAACGTCGAAGCCCGTATGAGTGGTGGGTACCTGCTGCCGGTTCTCACCGGTACCGCCGCGACCTCGCCGGCCACCACCCACGGTGAAGTCTACTCGGTCGGCGCCCGTTATGACGGCGCCGTCGGTGACGTCGGCGTGACCGTGGCCGCTGGCTGGATGCGCATGAACAATAAGGCCCAAAATAATACTCCGGGCACCCTCCTGGGTGCGGATTCGGATACCGTGAACGCTGGCCTGGTGCTTTATATGGGCGACTGGGGCGTTGGTGGTTCGTACAAGTCGGTGTCTGATGCGCAAAACGTTGCGGGCTCGGATAACGAAGCCTTCGACATCGGTGTGGCCTACTGGTCGCCCGGTGGTGCGTGGTCGGCTGGTGTCTACTACCTGCATCATGAGCTCGACTACGCTGCGGGCAACCTCGTTGCTGGCAGGGCGATCACGGATGAGTTCGATGCCTACCGTCTGATGGGCCAGTACGAGATGGGTCCGGGCGTGTCGGTCACGGGCACCATCGGTCTGGACCAGTTCTCGGACGGTGTCGTCAATCGAGATTACGATACCGAGTTTGTCGGTACCGGCATCATGATCGGCTTCTGATCTACCGATCAGTTTGCTATGGGAAAGGGCGGTCTTCGGACCGCCCTTTTTCGTTCATCGTTGAGATCGACCTGCTCTGAAGGGCCCGTGTGTGTTAAGGGATGCCCAAACGATGCGATGGATTGCATGGGCAAGTTGATCTGGCTGGCGTCTTACCCGAAATCGGGCAACACATGGATGCGGGCCTTTCTCACCAATCTGATGACCAATGCAGAACGGCCGGTCGGGATCGACGATCTCGGCACCTTGGCGATAGGTGATTCCGAACCGGGCCGTTATGAGACCCTCTCGGGCAAACAGGCTGCGGACCTCACGCCCGATGATGTCGCTGCTTTGCGGCCGCGGGTCCATGCGCAAATCGCCGCAGAACATCCCGACACGCGCTTTGCTAAAATTCACAGCGCTATGATGCAGCTTGCCGGTCAGCCCACCGTCAACATGGCAGTCACCGCAGGCGCTATCTACATCGCCCGCAATCCACTTGATGTCGCGGTCTCGTTCAGCCATCACCTCGGTGCTGGGATCGACGACATCATCGAACTCATGGGCCGTGACAACGCCTTGACCGACAGCACCGGTGTCGCCATCTCCGAGCTGATCGGAAGCTGGAGCCAGCACGTTCTGAGCTGGACCGCGCACCCCAGTCCGGGTCTGCATGTGGTGCGATACGAGGATATGTTGGCGAAACCGCAAAAAACGTTTGGCGGCGTCGTGAAATTTCTCGGCCTCGACGCGCCCCGATGCAGAATCGAACGCGCGATTCATCATGCCTCGTTCAAGGTCTTGCGCAACCAGGAAGACAAATCCGGATTCCGGGAGCGCAGCGAAAAGGCTGAGCGGTTTTTCCGTTCCGGCCGTGCGGGCGGCTGGCGCGATGCCCTGAGCAGCGCACAGGTTGAGGCCATCACCGAACGCCATCGCGAGCAGATGGCCCGGTTCGGTTATCTCGATGCGCTGCAAGAAGGAGCGCGCTGAGAATGGGACGCATCATCTGGCTGGCAAGCTATCCCAAATCCGGCAACACCTGGACACGGATTTTTCTGCTCAACCTCTTCATGAACCCCTCTAAGCCGCTGTCGATCAACGAGATCGGCGAAATGTCGCCGTCCGATTCCCAGCTCGGCTGGTACACCATGCTCGAAAGCCGTCCGGCAGATCAGTGGAGCCTTCCGGAGGTTGCCAAGCTACGCCTTCGCGTGCAGGAGGAGATTGCGGGAATAACACCCGACTCAATCTTCGTGAAAACCCATTCGCCTTTGCTGCCCTGGCAGGGTGTGCCTGCGTTCAACATGAATGTGACCGCCGGCGCCATCTGCATCGTACGCAACCCTCTGGATGTCGTGGCGTCCTATGCCAATCATTCCGGGCTCGATCTCGACCCCATGATCAGGATCATGGCCGAAAAGGATTACCTCGTGCCGGGTGGAGGCGAGCGGGCGCCTCATCCCATCGGCGACTGGTCCCAGAATGTCGCGAGCTGGACGGCACGGCCTCATCCCGCCATGCATGTCATGCGCTACGAGGACATGCTCGATGACCCGGTGATGGCTTTCGGCAAGCTGGTCAGGTTCCTGCGCCTACCCAAGGATCGTGGCAGGCTCGACAAGGCGCTCAAGTTCTCCTCCTTCGACAAAGCCAAAAAGCAGGAAAAGACCAAGGGCTTCAATGAAGCCAGCAAGCGCGCCAAGGGCTTCTTCCGCAGCGGCAAGGCCGGCGGCTGGCGCACCGAGCTGACCCCCGCTCAGGTGCGTACCGTGGTCAATGCCCACCGAGAACAGATGGAACGCTTCGGTTACGTTCCGGAGGGGTATTAGGCGCGATGGGAAAGATTGTCTGGCTCGCCAGCTACCCAAAATCCGGCAACACCTGGATGCGGGCCTTCCTGCACAACCTGTTCCGCAATCCGGACCGGCCGTTGCCGCTCAACGAACTGGGCGGTGGCAACCTGACGACGGCCGAAACGGCGCTGCACTGGTACAAGGCGCTCGATCCCCGTCCCCTCAAGGACATCCCGCAGGATGAGCTCGATCAGCTCAGGCTGAAGGTTCACGCTGCCATCGCCGCGTCCGTGCCGGGCAACATCTTCTGCAAGATTCATGGTGCGGTGTTCGAGCTGCGCGGCACCATGACCGTCAACCTGCAGGCCAGCGCCGGTGCCATCTACCTTGTGCGCAATCCGCTCGATGTCGTGCTGTCGTTCGCGAACTTCCAGGGCATCACAACCGATGTAGCGATCACCGCGCTTTCGACAGCCAACTTCGAACTGCCGCGCGATGTCGACAATGTCTCGGAGCCCCTGGGAAGCTGGTCCCAGAATGTCGAGAGCTGGACTGGCAAACCCAATTCCGGCCTGCGGGTCGTGCGCTATGAGGATATGCTCGCTTCGCCCGGCAAGACCTTTGCCGGCGTTGCCGATTTTCTCGGTCTGAAGGTGCTGCGACCCAGGCTGGAAAAGGCCCTGCGCCATTCGTCCTTCAAGGTGTTGCGCAGTCAGGAAGATCGCGACGGTTTTGTCGAACGCTCGCCGGCTCAGGATCGCTTCTTTCGGACAGGGACGTCCGGGCAATGGCGTGACGAACTCACAGATGAGCAGGTCGCGCGCATGGTCGAGAACCACCGGGAACAGATGGAACGGTTCGGCTATGTACCCGATGGCTTCTGATCACATCAGCCGTGGAGCGCTTTAGCATGGGCAACATTGTCTGGCTCGCGAGTTACCCGAAATCCGGCAACACCTGGATGCGGGCTTTCCTCCACAATCTTGTCCGTGACGCTGGTCAACCGGTCGACATCAACCAGATGATCGGTGCCCTGACCCAGGGCGAATCAGCGATTGGCTGGTACCGTGTCCTCAATCCACGGCCTGCTGAGACATGGACCGACCTTGAAATGGCACGGATGCGGCCGGCTGTGCACAAGACCATCGCAGCCGGCCAGAACGGCACCGTGTTCTGCAAGATTCACAATCGTCTTGGCCGTCATCACGGGCAACCCACGGTGAACATGGCCGTCAGTGCCGGCGCGATCTACATCGTGCGCAATCCGCTTGATGTCGTGCTGTCCTTTGCCGACTTTCAGGGTGTCCCGATCGATGAGGCCATTACCATCATGGCGACACCTGATTTCAGCACCGAACGCAATGAGCGCAATCTGCCGGAGCTTCTTGGAAGCTGGTCTCAGAATGTCGAAAGCTGGACGGCTGGCGAAGGCAAGGGCCTTTATGTCGTACGCTACGAAGACATGCTCGAGGATCCGATCAAGGCCTTCGGTGCGGTGACGGCGTTCCTGAATCTCGACTATCCCAAGGTCCGGCTCGACCGCGCTGTGCGCAACGCGTCCTTCAAGGAGCTGCGCAAGCAGGAGGACGAACGCGGCTTCAACGAACGGCCGGAGCATCAGGAGCGGTTCTTCCGCAAGGGTACGGCAGGCCAGTGGCGCGATGAACTCAGCGACGATCAGGTCGCGAGGATTTGCGGGGATCACCGCGACCAGATGGCCCGCTTCGGCTATCTTCCCGACGGCCACTGACGAACACAAGGAGACGGACGTGGGGCAGATCATCTGGATCGCGAGCTATCCGAAATCGGGCAACACCTGGACCCGTGCGTTCCTGCACAACCTGTTCCGTGATCCGAAACTATCGTTTAATATCAATGAGATGACGCTTCTCACTGCGAATGAAGCGGCGGCGTCGAACTTCGCCGAGTTTGACAGCCGTCCTTGGGAGGAGTGGTCGCTCGAGGATGTCGCACGCATCCGCCCCCAGGTTCAGGCGGCGCTTGCGGGCTCGCGGCTCCACACGATCTTCTGCAAGACACACCTTGCGGTGTTGAAGGTGCGCGACCATCCCACGATCAATCTCAACGTGACGGCTGGCGCGGTCTATCTCGTGCGCAATCCGCTCGATGTCGCGATCTCCTATGCCAACCATCAGGGTTTGCCGCTTGACCGGCTGATCGAGCTGATGAACCTGCCCAACTATGAAACGCCGAACATGGAGGGCCTGGTGAACGAACCGATGGGCAGTTGGTCCCAGCATGTCCAGACCTGGACCGCCAACCCCAACCCGGGACTTCTTGTCATGCGCTACGAGGACATGCTGGCTAGTCCGGTCAAGGCGTTCTCGGACCTTGCGAAGTTTCTCCAGCTCGACGCACCGCGGTCGCGAATCGAACGGGCGGTTAAGAACTCGTCGTTCAAGGTGCTGCGCAAGCAGGAGGAGCTTCACGGCTTCCACGAAAAGACCGCGGCCCAGGAGAACTTCTTCCGTTCCGGCAAGGCCGGTGAATGGAAGGATGTGCTCAGCGAGGAGCAGGTCGCGGCGATCTGCAACGCACACCGTGACCAGATGGCCCGCTTCGGCTATCTGCCCGAAGGCTTCTGAGAACCGCACGGAGAGTCCCCATGGGTAAGATCGTCTGGATCGCCAGCTATCCGAAATCCGGCAACACCTGGGTCCGGATCTTCCTGTTCAATCTGTTCTTGGAGAGTCCTGAACCGCTGCCGCTGTCTGATGTCAGCCGGATGTCGACCTCCGACACGATCTTGCGCTGGTACAAGGAGGTCGATGACCGTGACCCGGCGACCTGGACCACCGAGGACATCGCCGACATGCGGCCCAAAGTGCAGCGCCATCTGGCGTCTCTGACCGACGAGCCGATGTTTACCAAGACCCATGCCGCGTTGGTGCTTATGGCGGGCCGCCAGCCCTTCGATATGGAGGTGACCGCTGCTGCGATCTATCTCGTACGCAACCCGCTTGATGTTGCGGTGTCCTACGCCAGACATGGCGGTGTTCCGTTCGACGACATCATCCAGGTCATGTCAACACCAAATCACATGCTGCCACGCACCGATGCGCTGGTGGAGTTCGTGCAGGGCGGCTGGACCCAGCATGTCATGAGCTGGACCCGTGAGCCGAGCCCGGCCATTCATGTCGTGCGCTACGAAGACATGGTCGCCGATCCGATGTCGGCCTTCGGCGGGATCTGCGCCTTCCTCAGGCTCGAGGTTCCACCGGAGTCTCTTGAACAGGCCATCAGTCATGCCTCGATCGACACGCTACGGCGCCTTGAGTCTGAACAGGGATTCAACGAACGCAGCGCCAACCAGGAACGGTTCTTCGGTGAAGGCGGCGTCGATTCTTGGCGCGGCGTGTTGAACGATAACCAGGTGCGCCAGATCGTGAGCCGTCACGGCCGGCAGATGGCCCGCTTCGGTTATGTGCCGGAAAGATTTCAGGCGTGAGCCATGGGCAAGATCTTGTGGCTCACCAGTTATCCGAAATCGGGCAACACCTGGGTCCGTCTGTTTCTTGCCAATCTGTTCAAGGGAGACAGGGCATCCCCTGTCGCTCTGAACAGGATCGGCGAAGCGACCCTCGCCGAACCCGGAACGGCCGGCTTCGCGCTGTTCGACAAACGTCCGTGGCAGGACTGGTCGGTTGAGGATATTGCCCGGTTGCGACCACAGGTGCAGGAACGCATCGCATCGACCGGCGACGGGGTCGTGCCGGTCAAGACCCACAACGCCTTCGTTCTGGTCAGGGGCACATCCGTCATCAACATGGCCGTCACGGCAGGCGCGGTCTATGTCGTGCGCAACCCGCTCGATGTCGCCGTCTCCTATGCCCATCATCAGGGCAGTGACATCGATGCCATCATTGACATCATGGCCCAGTCGATGTTTCGGACACCGACCAACGGGACCAATGTCTATGAGGTCATGGGCAACTGGTCCGAACATGTCGCGAGCTGGACCGCCAGCCAGAGCCCGATGATTCACATCATGCGTTACGAGGACATGTTGGCTAACCCGCACGGCGTGTTTGCCGGCCTGGCCGGGTTCATGCGCACTGGCGCCGACGAGGCCGCGGTCAAACGGGCCGTCGACATGAGCGCCTTCGATACGGTCAGCCGGCAGGAGGCGTCCGAGGGGTTCGCCGAGCGCACGCCCGCTCAGGATCGGTTCTTCCGCGCTGGCCGTGCCGAACAATGGCGCGACGTGTTGAGCGAGGATCAGATCGGCCGCATCGTCGAGACCCACCGTGAGCAGATGGCACGTTACGACTATGTGCCCGAAGGTTACTGATCATGGGCCGGATCCTGTGGCTGGCTAGCTTTCCGAAGTCCGGAAACACCTGGATGCGGGCCTTCCTGCACAACCTGATTCACGACCGCGGTGGCTCGCTCGACGTCAACGCGATCTCGGCGACGGCTCTGCTTGACGCCGGCAAACGCTACTACACCCCTTTCACGGACAAGGACCCCGGCGAGCTCAGCCGGGAGGAGGTCGCCGCCTTGCGCCCGAAGGTTCAGGCGGCAATGGCGCGGAGTTCGTCGGGAACGGTCTTCGTGAAAACCCACACCACACTCACCATGCTGGCCGGTTACCCCAGCCATGACCCCGACCTGATGGCGGGCGCGGTCTACATGGTGCGCGACCCGCGCGATGTCGCCGTCAGCTATGCCGATCATCTGGGCATCACACTCGACGCCGCAATCGCCGCGATGGGCCAGGAGAATGGACAGACCGATGCGACCGACAAGGGTGTGACCGAGTTCATCGGAAGCTGGAGCCAGAACGTCACAAGCTGGGTCAGCCAGGAGGGCCCCACGGTTCTGGTCGTGCGCTACGAGGACATGCTGGCCACGCCCAAGACGACATTCGGACGTGTGGTCAAGTTCCTGCATCTCCAGCGGACACCGCATATGGTCAGGAAAGCGATCGAAAACACACGCTTCGACAAGCTCGCTCGCCAGGAAACCAAGACCGGGTTCGGGGAGCGTTCGCCGAAACAGGAAAAGTTCTTTCGCCGTGGCCGCTCGGGCGGCTGGCGCGCCATCCTGAGTGAGGCACAGGTGCAGCAGATCGAACAGGATCACGGCGCGCTGATGCGCCACTTCGGTTATCTCGGGGAACAGTCGACATGAGCGATGTGGATGTGGCCGCAAACCTCAAGGCCGTGACAGACGAGATTGCGGCAGCGGCCGAACAAGTAGACCGCGCCTCCGACGCGGTCACGCTGGTTGCCGTCTCCAAGACCCACGATGCCGATCACATCAGGCCCGCGCTCGATGCCGGGCACCGTGTCTTCGGTGAGAACCGCGTGCAGGAGGCCCAGGGCAAATGGCCTAGCCTCAAGGACGACTTCAACGCTGTCGAACTTCATTTGATTGGTCCGCTGCAAACCAACAAGGCCGACGATGCCGTTGCCCTGTTCGATATCATCGAAACCGTCGACCGCCCGAAGCTGATCAGGGCCCTGGTCAAGGCCATCGACAAGATCGGTCGCAGGCCTGGTTGTTTCATTCAGGTCAACACCGGTGAAGAGGAACAGAAGGCGGGCTGTCTGCCCGACGACACCGACGCCCTGGTGGCCCAGGCGCGGGAGGCGGGGCTGGAGGTTTTGGGCCTGATGTGCATCCCACCGTTAGACGAGGAACCTTCGTTGCACTTCGCCCTGCTGGCGGACCTCGCCAAACGCAACGGCCTCAATCAGCTTTCCATGGGCATGTCCGGCGACTACGAAACCGCCGTGACTTTCGGCGCGACCCATGTGCGCGTTGGCACCGCGATCTTCGGCACCAGGCCCAAACCGGTCGCTTGACCCCTTTGGCGGCGCGCGCGATAACCCGCCGTCCCTGACATGGAGTGGTCCCGATGAATCGGGTGTTTTCCGGCATTCAGCCGACCGGCAGCCTTCACCTCGGCAACTACCTCGGTGCGCTCAAGCGCTTCGTGGAGATGCAGGAGGACTATGAGTGCATCTATTGCATCGTCGATCTGCACGCCATCACGATGCCCTACGACCCGGCGGAATTGCGCGCCAACACACGTGAGGTCACCGCCGGCTTTCTGGCCTCGGGCCTCGACCCCGCACGCTGCATCATCTTCAACCAGAGCCAGTGTGCGATGCACACGCGCCTGTCGTGGATGTTGTCGTGCATGACACCGCTGGGCTGGCTCAACCGCATGACCCAGTTCAAGGAGAAGGCGGGCAAGAAGCGCGACAACGCCAGCCTCGGGCTCTACGGCTATCCTGTGCTGCAGGCCGCGGATATCATCGGCTACCACGCCACGCACGTTCCGGTGGGCGAGGACCAGAAACAGCATCTCGAACTCTCCCGTGATATCGCCGGTGCCTTCAACCATCAGTTCGGGGTCGATTTCTTTCCGCTGCCTGAGCCCGTCATCACCGGCGAGGCGACGCGCGTGATGAGCCTGCGTGACGGCACCAACAAGATGTCGAAGTCCGAGCAGAGCGACTACTCGCGGATCAATCTCAACGACGACCGTGACACCATCGCCCTGAAGTTCCGCAAGGCCCGCACCGACAGCGAACCCGGTGTGACCTATGACGCGGAGAACAGGCCCGAGGCTTCGAACCTGATCACGATCTATTCGGCGTTGTCCGACAGCAACCGGCAGGCCGTGGTTGATGAGTTCGCCAGCGCCCAGTTCAGTGACTTCAAGAAGGCGCTCACCGAACTCGCGGTCGAAAAGCTCGGCCCGGTCGGCGAGGAGATGAAGCGGCTGATGGCCGATCCCGGCTATGTCGATAGTGTCCTGAAAGACGGTGCGGAGCGAGCTAGTGCGATTGCCATGCCGATCCAGGCCGAGGTCGAGGAGATCATGGGCTTTCTGAAGCCCTGACGGGATCGACCAACTCAAAAGCGTGTCATCCCGGCCATGAGCCGGGATGACACGGGTCTACTGAGATGTACCCCGCGCCTTCCGCCGAAAAGTCAGGAACACCGGCGTGCGCCCGGCTTCGATGGCCTTGGCCTCGTAGCGGGTGCCGGGCCAGTCACGGGTCCTGCTGCGCCAGTCACCCGGGCGCCGCGCCGTCCAGGTGAGATCAGGATGCGGCCAGACGGCCGCCATCATCCAGCGAGCGTAGTCCATGATGTCGGTCGCCAGGCGCAGTTCGCCGCCATCGACCAGAAGGTCGGCGAAGCGGTTAGCCGACCAGTGGTTCACGATGCGTCGTTTGTGATGGCGCGCCTTGGGCCAAGGGTCCGGAAACAGAACGAAGATGCGTTCTAGACTGGTCGGCGGCAGGGCGTCGAGAAGAGGCCGGACGTCGCCGTCGATGATGCGGACATTGCCAAGGCCGCTGTCGTCGACATGGGCCAGAAGCGAGGCGACACCGTTGAGAAAGGGCTCGGCCCCGATCACCGTGACATCGGGATGGTGTTCGGCCTGCCAGGCAAGATGTTCGCCACCCCCGAAGCCGACCTCGAGCCACAGCCGGTCGCGGGCAGGTTCAACACCTTTCAGATCGACGGTTCCATCGGCGGCGACGACCGGACGCAGCAACGGCAGGCGCTCGTCAACGAGAGCCTGCCGTCGTGCGGACAGATCGTGGCCCTTGCGCCGGCCATAGAGCCGGCGATCAGCCTCAGGCGCAGGCAATCTTCAGCGCATCGGCGACGTCGGTCTTCTCCCAGGAGAAGCCGCCATCGGCCTCAGCGGCACGTCCGAAGTGACCATAGGCCGCCGTGCGTTCATAGATCGCACGGTCGAGACCGAGATGGTCGCGGATGCCGCGCGGCGTGAGATCCATGACCTCGCGCAGCGCCTTTTCCAGGGCTGCTTCGTCGCACTGGCCCGTGCCATGGGTGTCGACATAGACCGACAGCGGATCGGCAACGCCGATGGCGTAGGAGAGCTGAATGGTGCAGCGGTCGGCGAGATCGGAGGCCACGACGTTCTTGGCGAGGTAGCGGCTGGCATAGGCGGCCGAACGGTCGACCTTGCTGGGGTCTTTGCCCGAGAATGCTCCACCGCCGTGAGGCGCTGCGCCGCCATAGGTGTCGACGATGATCTTGCGCCCGGTCAGGCCGCAGTCACCGTCCGGGCCACCGATCACGAAGTTGCCCGTCGGGTTCACATAGAACTGGTCGTCGGGGCACATCCAGCCATCGGGCAGGACCTCCTCGACATAGGGGCGCACGATCTCCTTGACCTGATCCTGGCTCAGGTCTGCCGCATGCTGGGTCGAGACCACGACAGAAGTCGCCCGGACCGGCTGGCCGTTCTCGTACTGCAGCGTCACCTGGCTCTTGGAGTCAGGCTCCAGGCCCGGTTCGGTGCCGTCGTGGCGGACATCGGCCAGGCGCTTGAGAATCTGATGCGACAGATGAATCGGTGCGGGCATCAGCACCGAGGTCTCGCGGCAGGCGTAACCGAACATGATGCCCTGGTCGCCCGCACCTTCAGCCTTGTTGCCGGCGGAATCGACACCCTGGGCGATGTCGGCGGACTGTTCGTGCAGGTGAACCTGAATCTCGGCGTTCTTCCAGTGGAATCCGTCCTGTTCATAGCCGATCGATTTCACTGCATTGCGTGCCAGGTCTTCGACTTGGTCGATGATCCCAGCGGGGCCGCGGACCTCGCCGGCGATGACAATGAGGTTGGTGCTGGTCAGCGTCTCACAGGCCACACGAGCGGCCGGATCGGCGCCCAGATAGGCATCGACGACGGCGTCGGAGATGCGGTCGCAGACCTTGTCGGGATGGCCTTCCGACACGGATTCACTGGTGAACAGATAGTTGCTCCGGGCCACGATCACCCTCCCATGGCACTTGAAGTCTCAATGATATGAACCCGCAGCAGCCGGTGGGCTGCATAGGCCATGATGCGCCTGCCACGCGTGCGCCAACAGGCGGCGCGACACTCGCCGAACCGTGCGGCAGGGTCAAGATGTTTGACGCCCGCAGCGGACCGAACGGCCGCGACGGATGGTTCAGGACCGGCCGAGGTCGATCACTCGCTTGGTGCGTTGTCCTTCGGACCGGCCGCCTTGACGAGCTCGAACACCTTGCGGCGCAGGCGATCATCAGGAATGCGGTAATAGGCGCGTACCAGTTCCAGCGTCTCGCGCTTGGTTAGGGCGTCGGGACCGGAAGGGTCCTCCGGTGCCGTGGCAGGCGCCTGAGCGCCGCCGCCGGTCGCCGTTTCTTTGGTCATATCGTCGAAGAAGAAGCTCACCGGCACATCCAGGATTTGCGACAGCTTAAACAGCCGGCTGGAACCAATGCGGTTTGCCCCCCGCTCATACTTCTGGATCTGCTGGAAGGTCAGACCCAGCGCCTGCGCCAACTTCTCCTGACTCATACCCAGAAGTGTGCGGCGCAAACGGACCCGGCCACCGACATGAATGTCGATCGGATTGGGATTGCTAGCCATGGATATCGTTTCTTTCTTTTCGTCCCAACGTGTGCGCTCGACCGGCGCTGACAACGGCCAAATGTCCGAAGGCAGTCCCCTAGACCCTATCAGACGCAACGTGGCCCGAAATGATCGGTGGTGCTAGCACCGACCGGTTGCGGAACTTGTTGCTACATCGCCCGCACGTTGTTGTCTGGGCAAGGCCCAGGCCAGACCGGCGGCGAAGGGACAGAGCGCCAGAAACAGGCTCCAGTCACCGATCCGGCCATAGATGGTCGGTGTGTCGAGCCGGGCTGGAAGTGCTACATCGAGGATGCCGCGATGGCCCAGGGGCAGGCTGGCGACGACCCGGCCCAGGGGATCGATGACCCCACTGATGCCGGTGTTGGCCACACGCACCATCGGCAATCCCTGCTCCACCGCACGCATGCGCGCGGCCTGAAAATGCTGATAGGGGCCTGTGGAATGTCCGTACCAGGCATCGTTCGTGACATTCACAAGCCACGCAGGACGGCCCTCGGGTCCTAGAATTTCAGCCGGAAAGATGACTTCATAACAGATCAAGGGCCCGAAAGACGGCAGGTTTCTGAGGCTCAACACCCGTGGGCCCGGGCCCGGTGCAAAATCAACCCCACCCGGCGTGAGCTTGTCGATGGGCAGGACACCGCGCAACGGGACGTATTCGCCGAATGGCACCAGATGGCTCTTGTCATAGCTGTCGACTAGTCCGTCACGGTCGATCACAAGCAAGCTGTTGTAGGGCCGGACGTTGCCGTCGGCATCGTGATCGGCGCTAACGGCGCCGGTGAGCAGGTGTCCGCTTTCGGGCGCTGCTGCCGCAAGTTGTGCCCGGGTCCCCTCACGGCGCAGAAATGTGTGTGGCACGGCGGCTTCCGGCCAGATGATCACATCAGGCTCTTCTCTCGCAGGTTGCAACAGACTGAGTGCAATTTGCGTCGCAAAATGCGATTCATAGAGCCCGCTCTGCCACTTGTCGGCCTGTTCGATGGCGGGTTGCACGAGCCTCACAACGGTCTCGAGCGTGTTGTTCTCGGCATGGCTCGAAAGACGCAACGTCCCGGCCGTCCACACGGCCGCCACCAGCAGGACCGACAACAACGTCCATCCGGCCAGGCGTCGTGGAAGAACGATGCCATGAGTCTGACCGAGTGCCGGGGCAAGCCCCATGATCAGCACCAGACAGCTCAACAGCCAGGGTCCGCCCAGCGCGGCGGGCTGAATTAAGGCGTCCGACAGGGCAAAGGCCGTGCCCACCGTGTTCCAGGGGAAGCCGGTCAGGACCCAGCTCTTGAGCCATTCGACTGCGAGCCAACACAAACCCAGCGCAAGAATCCGGGCCGCCCCCGGTCGTGCCCAGACGGCGCCAAAGGCAACCAGAGCCTGGAACACGCCGAACCCGACACCGATGGCCAGCAGGGCGAAAGGGAACATCCAACCTGTGCGTCCGGCATCGACCAGCAGAGCGTTGGCGATCCAGCCCAGGCCGGCGAGACCGTGACCGAATCCGAACAGCCAACCATCAGCCAGCGCACGGCGCCGGCTGGCGCCGTCAAGTACCCAGGCCAGGCCTGTGAATGCCAACACGGCGGCCGGCAGGACGTAGAAGGGCGGCAGGGCCCCGGCCAGGACAGCACCCAGCAGGACCAAAAGCAGGGGACGGCGCCAGCCCCGGAGTGCGGCCAGCCGTGCCGGCAGGTCGGTCAGGATCGGGGCGGGCGCCGTCACTTCGCACGTTGGCTGGTGGGCCGCACGCGAAGCCGCTTGATCGCCCGCGGATCGGCCTCGATGACCTCGAACTCGACGCCACCTTCGTGACGGATCACCTCACCACGCGCGGGTATCCGCCCCAGCATGTCGTAGACAAGACCGCCGACGGTATCGATGTCCTCGTCACGTTCGTCAGGCAACAGATCGATTCCGATCAGGTTCTCGAGCTCCTCAAGCGGCGCCCGTGCATGGGCTTCGATGAGCCCGCCCGGCCGTTCGCTCAGGAGGTGGGCGTCATCGGTGTCATGTTCGTCCCAGATCTCGCCCACGATCGGCTCGACCAGATCCTCGATTGTGGCCAGCCCATCGATGCCGCCGAACTCGTCCACGACCAGAGCCATGTGTGTTCGTGTGGTGCGCATCCGAATCAGCAGATCGACCACCGGCATCGACGGCGGAATGTAGAGAACCTCCCGGATCATTAAGGTCAGCGGCGGCCCCGGAGGCTCGCATCCCCACTTGTCCAAGAGATCGCGGACATGAATCATGCCCAGGGGATCATCCAGATTCTCACGGTAGACCGGTAGGCGTGAGTGGCCTTGCTGGCGCACCAGGTTCACGATCTCGGCCAGGGGTGTCTGTTCTTCGACCGCCACAACATCGGCGCGCGGCACCATGACGTCGTCGACCCGCAGCTCGCCAAACTCCAGCAGATTGACCAGCATGGAGCGCTCGGCATCCGAAAGTGTTCCGCCATCTTCCTCATAGGCGTCAATCAGTTCCTCGACGGTCTCACGCAGGCTTTCGCCATTGCGCCCGCCCATCAGCCGGCGCAACCAGCCGGGCATACCGGAGAACGATGAAGAGGTTTGAGAGGGTTTGTCGGCCATGGCTGGGATCAGGCGTAAGGGTCGGGGATGCCGAGCCCATCGAGGACACGACGTTCAAGAGCTTCCATGGTCTCGGCACCGACTTCGTCCTCATGGTCATAGCCCAAAAGATGAAGGCAGCCGTGCACCACAAGGTGGCTGAGATGGTGTTCGTCCGGGATCGCACCGTCGCGCGCCTCGCGCAGGACCGTCTCACGGGCCAGCACGACATCGCCCAGTTCAATGGCGGTGTCGGCGGGAAGGCCAGGCTGCGGCACCGGCAGTTCGCCCGCCCGACATTCGATTGCTGGAAAGGACAGGACGTTGGTGGCATTGTCGATGGTGCGCCACTCGCGGTTGAGCCTGCGCACCCGGTCATCATCGCTCAGGACCAGAGACACCGCGAGACCGGGGCCCCGGCAGGCCTTGTCGAGGGCGGCAAGACACGCGCGCTCGACTGTCGATGCGGCGTCCGGAATGTCCTCCAGCCAGGCGGGGTCGGCCAGCGCGAGGTCGATGACCACGCGTGCGTCCCCGCCGGTGATACTGCAGACTTGGTCGTTGTCCATCACGTGGCTCCTCGACGTGGGCCGCGGGCGTCATAGGCACGCACAATGCGGGCGACCAGTTCATGGCGCACCACATCAACATCGCTGAAGCGGATCGTGCTGATGCCCTCGACGCCTTCGAGCATGTCGAGCGCATCAGCCAGGCCCGAGGTCTGACCGGGCGGAAGGTCGATCTGGCTCAAATCGCCGGTCACAACCATGCGGGCGTTCTCGCCCAGACGGGTCAGGAACATCTTCATCTGCACCGGCGTGGTGTTCTGCGCCTCGTCGAGAATGACAAAGGCGTTCGACAGCGTGCGTCCGCGCATGAACGCTAGGGGCGCGACCTCGATGTCGTCATTCGCCAGACGCCGGGTGACCTTTTCGCCGGGCATGGTGTCGAACAGCGCGTCGTAGAGCGGCCGCAGATAGGGATCGACCTTCTCGCGCAGATCGCCGGGGAGGAAGCCGAGCCGTTCCCCGGCCTCCACGGCCGGGCGTGACAGCACGATGCGGTCGACCTTGCCTGTTTCCATCATCGCCACTGCGGCGGCCACGGCCAGATAGGTCTTGCCGGTACCGGCTGGACCCAGCGCGAAGACCAGCTCGGACTGTTCCAGCATCTGCAGGTAGCGCGCCTGATTGCGCGACCGTAGCGTGATGCGGCGTTTCGGCGTGCGGATCTCGATCATCACGGGATCGCCGTCCTGCTCTTCAGCCGGTTCGCTGGCGATCCGCAGCGCCGCGTCAACATCCGCCGGCTCCACCGTCAGCCCGCTCTTCAGGCGGCCATAGAGCTGGTTCAGCACGCCCGCCGCCGTCTCTGCCGACCACTCCGGCCCCGAAACCGCGACCTGGTTGCCGCGCGAGGTCACGGTGACATCGAGCTGCTGTTCGATGCGCGCCAGATGACGGTCGTGATCGCCATAAAGGGCCGTGAGCAGGCCGTTGTCCTCGAAGGTCAGATAACGCTGGGTCTTGGGTGCGTTGCCGGCGCTTTCAATCGCCATCAGGCCACCTTCCCTGCAGGCTCGGCCGCCTGGAGCACACCGGCCAGGGAGTTGGCTTTGGCTTCGACCAGCGTGACATCGGCGAGTTTGCCCATCATCGCCACATCAGCCTCGACATGGACGGCCTGCAGCCAGGGGCTGCGTCCCACAAGCTGGCCGGCCTTGCGGCCGGTGCGTTCGAACAGTACGGGAACGGTTTTGCCGACACTGGCGTGATTGAAGGCGACCTGCTGGGCATCCAGAAGCTGCTGCAGTGCTGTGAGCCGTTCGGATTTCACGGCTTCTGGCACCTGGGCTCCGGCGGTCGAGGCTGGCGTGCCTGGCCGTGCGCTGTACTTGAAGGAATAGGCCGAGGCGTAGCCGGTCTGCTGCACCAGATCGATGGTCTGGGCGAAATCGCTGTCGGTCTCGCCGGGGAATCCCACGATGAAGTCGCCCGACATGGCGATGTCAGGCCGCGCAACACGGATGCGTTCGATCAGCCGAAGGTAGACATCACGGGTGTGGCGCCGGTTCATCGCCTTGAGCACGTCATCGCTGCCCGACTGCACCGGCAGATGGAGATAGGGCATGAGCTGTTCAATCTCGCCATGGGCGGCGATCAGGTCGTCGCTCATGTCGCGCGGGTGTGACGTCGTGTAGCGGATACGCTGCAGTCCCGGCACATCGGCCAGAGCACGCACCAGGCGTGCCAACGACCAGGTCCCGTCGTCGGCCTCACCATGATAGGCGTTGACGTTCTGGCCCAGCAGCGTGATCTCGTGCACGCCGCCCGCGACCAGACGCCGCGCCTCGGCCAGCACGTCGCTCACCGAACGCGAATACTCTGCCCCGCGGGTGTAGGGCACGACGCAGAAGGTGCAGAACTTGTCGCAGCCTTCCTGAACCGAAAGAAAAGCGGTCGGTCCTTCGGTCTTCTGGCTCTCGGGCAGGTGGTCGAACTTCGATTCCGCAGGAAAGTCCGTATCGAGCACCGCGCCCGAAACGCGATGGGCCTGGGCCACCAGTTCGGGCAGGCGGTGATAGGTCTGCGGTCCGACGATCAGATCGACGACGGGTGCGCGGCGGCCCATCTCCTCGCCTTCGGCCTGGGCGACGCAGCCGGCGACCGCGATCAGCATGTCGCCGCCCGCTGCCTTGCGCTGGTCCTTCAGGGCGCGCAGGCGGCCCAGCTCCGAATAGACCTTTTCGGCCGCCTTCTCGCGGATATGGCAGGTGTTGAGGATCACGAGATCGGCGCCCTCGGGCGTCATCGTTTCCTCATAACCCAGGGGCGCAAGCAGGTCCGCCATACGACCGGAGTCGTAGACGTTCATCTGGCAGCCATAGGTCTTGATGAAGAGTTTTCTGGGCAAGCGCGTGTCGCGTTTATGGACGCATCATGGCGTCTAAAATGGGTACGGCATAGGTCGCTTTTGGTCTCGCGGACACCGGTTTCCCTGTCGCAGAGCCTCGCATCCCCTTGATGCTGCTCCAAGATTCTCACCATGCCGCAGGCCGATGGTCTGAGTCAATTGACCATCTGGTGGCCATCAGGCTCCCGACCGGCCCAGGCGTCCCAGCCCGCGGTGGCGCCGAGGCGGAAGCCGCCCGGTCAGGGCGGCGGTGACACCCTCGCCGATGATCTCTTCGCAGCGCCGTGCGAGCTGCCGGCGGTCGCCGCCGACGTCCTCGATGGTCAGGATCGGATGGAATTGCACCACGACGGTGACCACACCGGCTTTCAGCATCTGCCAGGCATGCGGCACCAGCTCCATGTCGCCATACCAGGCGAAGAGCGGACGCAGTTCGCGGTCCATCGGCATGTTCGAGAACCCGGCAAAGGCGATCGAGATCGGCTGGACCGAAACATACTCTCCTGCGATCTGCTGTTGTGCCGTGGCGAAGAGCGCCCGTTTGAACGGCAGAATCTTGTTGCCGTCGCTGGTGGTACCCTCGGGGAACAGGATCAGCCGCTCTCCGGCGTCGAGCCGCTGCTCGATGGCCGTCTTGTGCTTGCCGGCCTGGCTCCTGCGTCGGTCGACAAAGACGGTGCGCTGCAGTTTGGCCAGCAGTCCGAAGAAGGGCCACTCGCCGATTTCCGCCTTGGCGACAAAGCTGCCCCGGATCAACGCGCCCAGGATCTCGATGTCGAGATAGGACGTGTGGTTGGAGACATAAAGACAGGGCCGCTTGCGGCTCGGCCGTCCCCGGACGTCGATCCGGATGCCCAGAAGTCGCAGGACGACCCGATGATAGAACTGCGGGAAAGCGTGGCTCGCCTTGGCGCCGAACAGGATCAGCACGGTCTGGACCGGCAGGCAGATGGCAGTCCAGCCGAGGTAGAGGATGGCACGGCAGAAGGCGACCAGTGTCATGCGCCACCCGGTCCGTCGCCCAGGTCGTCCTCCTGATCGCGGTAGCGTTTGCCGTATTTGTTGTCGACGCTGTGCAGGTCGAGCACGACGCAGACATCGGTCGTGTTGAACTGGTGGTCGATCACCGCACCGTCGCCGAAGCGACAGCCGGCCCGGGCATAGCCCTTGATCAGCGGTGGCAGGCTGGACCGCCCCTTGATCGTGTCGACCTCCTCGTGCGGCAGCCGCGCCATGTCGACGTAGAGATGATCAAGCGCACGGGGCCGTAGATAATCCGGTGCCGCAAGGTTGTACTCCAGGTGCGAGAGCGGCAGCGCCAGAGTGTCGGGCTCGGTTCCGTGCAGGCTGGCGCAGCCGAACATGATGCGGATGTCGTACTGGTCGACATAGGCGCCCAGACCGCGAAGAAGGGCCTGGACGGCCGCGCCGGCCCGGTAGTTCATGTCAACGCAGCTTCGGCCCAGCTCGACCAACTCACCGTCGACCTCCAGCAGCTTGGAAATGTCGTACTCACCGGCGGTGTAAAACTTGCCGAAGGTTTCGGCGACCGATCGGCGCAGGAGGCGGTAGGTACCGACAATCGATTCTTCACCCTGACGCGCGGTGTCGCGTACGATCAGGTGGTCGCAGATCTCGTCAAACTCGTCGAAATCGCGCTTCTCGTCGGCCATCGAGCCGATCGGCTCGGCCTTCATTTCTTCATAGAAGACCCGATAACGCAGGCGCTGCAGGGCGCGGACCTCTTCGTCGTCGCGCGCCATGCGCAACTCCAGCGGCCCCAGCATGATGCCGGCGTCCAGAGGCGCGATCTCGGCTTTGCGGGCGTTCATGACCGCAGTGTGCTCACGAGTCCTTGTCGCTAGGCTTGATCGGCAGACCGTAGAGCTCGAAGCGATGATCGACAAGGCGGAAACCCAGCCGCTTGGCGATCTTCTCTTGCAGGGCCTCGAGTTCGTCGTCGTAGAACTCAATCACCTCGCCGGTGTCGACATTGATCAGATGATCGTGATGCTCGTCGTCTTCGGTCGCTTCATAGCGGGCCCGTCCACCGCCGAAATCATGGCTCTGGATGATCTCGGAATCCTCAAAGATGCGCAGCGTGCGGTACACCGTCGCAAGGCTGATGCGCGCGTCGATCTTCGATGAACGTCGGTAGACCTCTTCCACATCGGGGTGATCCTCGGCATCCGACAACACCCTGGCGATGATCCGGCGTTGTCCGGTCATCTTGAGGCCCTTGTCGATGCATGACTGTTCAATACGCGATGCCATTGTTTTGTCGATTCGGTGTCCGTATGTCGGAGACCAGCGCAATCCTCCCTAAAATCACGAGCTTGTGGATTTTAGACCGCATTTCCCGCCGGCGCCACGTTGTCGCAACCCTGGCTTTGCCGCCGCGTGTTTTGACACCATATAGGGTTCTTACGCCAGCCGCTCCAGTGAAGACATGCCGTGAACGCCACACCGCAGACCGAAAGCGACCGCTTTCTCGATATCACAGCCGATGTTTGCCCGCTGACCTTTGTCAAGACCAAGCTCCTGATCGAGACCATGGCGGCGGGCGAGACGGTCGAGGTGCGCTTGAACGACGGTGAGCCGCTCAAGAATGTGCCGCGTTCGGTGGAAGAACACGGCCACGCCATCCTTTCGCTTGCGCCCGAAACCGACGGTTCCGACGTCTGGCGTCTGGTGCTCAGGAAGTCCTGAGCGTCTGCGCCAGGGTCAGCGCGTCAACCGTGCCGTTCTCGTAGTAGCCGGGGCGCCGGCCGACCGGTACGAAGTCCAGACTCTCGTAAAGCCTGCGGGCGGCATGGTTTGTCTCGGAGACCTCCAGATGCAGGCGCCTCACCTCGCGATGGGCCATGGTAACGATCACGGCCTCCACAAGCTGCCGCCCCGCCCCGCTGCGCCGCTGTGCTTCCGTGACTCCGATGGTCAGCAGTTCTGCTTCATCCGCCGCCGCCCGCGCGATGGCAAAGCCGATTGGTTGTGCTTCGTGATCCCTTGCGATCAGGGCCGCGACGCCTTTGCCGCCCAGGAGCCGTGTTATGAAGTCTGTGCTCCAGCCCTCGTCGAAACACCGGCCGTGCAGGTCCGCCAGCAAGGCGGCATCGTTCCCATCCGCCCGGATGATGTGGTGGCGTGAGGCTGTCATGGGCGCACATACTGCCGTGTGATAGCGTCGCACAGCGAAGGGAGAGCCGGATTTTGGCGTTGCTTGTGAACATCGCGCCGCCCGAATGGGATGTTGTTGTCGATCTGGTTTACGGCCATGACGACAACTTTATGGGTGCGGCGATCTATGAGAACCCGCGGTGTTTTCTGCATCCGGACGCCGCGGCCTGCCTGGCGCGCGCGATCGCGCTTGCTGCCGAGCAGGGGCTGCGTCTGAAGATCACCGATGGCTTCCGCCCGTCCGAGGCGCAATGGGCCTTGTGGAGCCATACGCCCGACACCGATTATGTCGCCGATCCCCGGCGCGGTTCGCCGCACAGCCGGGGCGTGGCGGTTGACGTCACGCTGATCGATAGCGTGGATCGGGAGCTCGACATGGGCGGTCCGGTCGATGAACTCACGACCAACGGCCATCACGACGCACCCGACATCGCACCGGCCCAGCGCGCC
>CEUN01050312.1_pt1 | contig 21103 bp, 19 predicted proteins | sample 361501 | NCBI WGS metagenome assembly CEUN01 (sample SAMEA2622801, study PRJEB7988) | marine metagenome | biome: marine biome (ENVO:00000447); feature: marine epipelagic mixed layer (ENVO:xxxxxxxxx); material: "saline water (ENVO:00002010), including plankton (ENVO:xxxxxxxx)" | depth 120 m | reverse complement strand
TTTTTTCCGCAGTCAGTTTAAGTGGAGTGAAAAATAATGGCGATTGTCATCACAGGTGCTTCTACGGGTATTGGCTTTTCTCTGGCTGAGCAATTGGCGGGTCAGGGATATACCGTCTTCGCAGGTGCCCGAAAGCAGGAAGACCTGAATCGTCTGGGGAATGCGCATGCCAACATACGACCTGTTGCACTGGATGTCTGTAATCCCGAACAGGTTAGTGCGTTAGTAGAGCTGCTGCGGAATGAAAATATTAACGTTGATGCCCTGATTAATAACGCCGGTGTCGCAGTGATTGGCCCTCTGGAAATACAGAGTGATGACGATCTCCAGTGGCAAATGGAAACCAACCTGATCGGCACAGCACGTATGATCCGCAGCCTGTTGCCATTCCTACGTGAGACCAAAGGGCGGATTATTAATGTCAGTTCGACATCCGGTTTAGTTGCTTGGCCTTTTGCCGGTGCGTACGTAGCGTCTAAGTATGCAATTGAGGGTTTGAGCGATGTGCTCAGAGTTGAGCTGCGCCGTTTTGGTGTTGAAACGGTTCTGATTAATCCGGGAGCAGTGGCTACCCCGTTGTGGGAAAAGACATTTTCGGCGGTGCATGAAAAATTAGCGCGCCAACCTGATGAAATCCGTAAGTTTTATGAAGCCGACTCAAAACGCTCGGAAGAAGCCGTGCGCAAGAGCGTCGATAAGGCCGTGAAACCTGAAATGGTTGTTGATACGGTGCTTGAAGCCTTGGCAGCAAAAAAACCTAAGCCACGCTATTTGGTCGGCCCCAGCGCTAAAATTCAATGGTGGATGCGGGTACTTCTCAGTACGCAGTGGTTCGACAAGCTAAAATATAAAATTGTTTACGGTAACAACTGACAATCAATAGCGAAGAGAAAAGGTACTTCGGTGAGAAGTGCCTCTCCCTCAAAGCGCTGGCTGAGACCAGGTCAGATTCGTTGGCGGACGCTGGTGCCCAGGTAGCTCCCTTCCAGAATAATTTCAAAGCGCCGGTCGGTCGGGTGACCTCGCCTTCCTCTTCTTTCTCGGCATATTCCTGGCAGTCCTGAAATATCTTCAGGAATGTCCTGCTCCAAGCTATCAAAGTAGCTGTTCAGTACCTGATAAGCCTCTGATATCTGACTGAAAACTTCACCGGCACCGGGATTACGGTCGGGATGATAGGCGAGCGCCAGGCGTTGGTAGGCTTCACGAGCAGCAGTACGTGAGCTGCCGTCTGGCAGGCCCAGCAATTGATAGCATCGCTTGGTACTCATGTTCATTGGCTGACTTCACTGAAGCAACGAGCGTTCAATTATCAGAGGCTAATGTTTCACTGTATATGGCGTAATCCAACCAACTTAGGCCGCGCTAGGCATGAATGACTGTTAAGTCATGCTTGTGATGTAACAAAGTGTTACAAAGAGGGGCTTATTCGGACGCATGAGCCAGGCGCCATGAGCGATCAAGCAGTTGAACCTGAGCGCGGGCGTCTGGCATCACTTCACGGAAATTTTCAGGTATGAAAGATTCAAACGAAGCCTGCATATTCTCGGGTAATTGGAGCTGCAGGGCCGCGTAGTCGAGAGCGGGGTGGGCAATGGCAGCGTATTCCCAATCCAGTAGCCAGAGTTTGCCTGCTATGTCGCGCAGCCAGTTTGCGGGCAATGGGTCAAGATGGCATAAACAGGCCTCTTCGGCAGGCAAGGGAGCCAGCTTCGCAAGCTCACTTTTAAGTCGGATGACAGCCTCTGAATTGCCATCGCATTGGGCGAGATACTGGGAGCATGCGGCCTGAACATCGAGAGTGTGGAGGTTGATGGTGGGGTGCTGCGAGTGCACGGAAGCCAGAATCTGCGCAATTGCCCTGAGTTCATCTATCGATGGTGCAGCATTGAGGGACTCACCGGGAATAAAATCACGTACCCAGTAGTTAAGTTCAGCCGATTGGTATCTGAGTTTGGGGGCGAGTCCAGCCTTGGCCATCTGCTGGTGGATCGTTAGCTCTTCCTCGCGGTAGATACCCAGGGATGTCGCTTTGTTGTTCAGGCGCAGGAGTAGTTCGACACCGTCACTGCAAAGAAGGAAGTTCTGGTTCGTTAATCCGCCTGGGATGCGCTGAATTTTTTCAGGGCGTGAGGTCACACCCCACTTATGCCACTCAGCCAGAATCTCCTCAGAAATCACATTTACACTCTTCAAGCAGCCTGCGGAGACGCTTGTTGCGTCTGATAGTCTTTGCGCCAGAGCAGGTAACCGCCCACGGCCAGCACCACATAAAAGGCCATCAGCACCGCCGTCAGGTAAAGCCCGCGGTCGATATAGAGGTAGATCGCAGCCGCATCGATCACGACCCAGTAGAGCCAGTTCTCCAACACTTTGCGGGTGATCATCCAGGTGGTCAGTACTGCGCCCCAGGTGGTGAACGAATCGAGATAAGGCAGGGCGGCAGTGGTATTGTTGGTCAGCAGCCAGCCACTCATGAGACTGATAAGTACGACGCCACCTATAGCCATGCCGTGTTGCTGAAGGCTCCAACGTTGAATGGGTAGGTCAGGTGACTCTGGAGAACCATTTCGCCACGCCAGCCAGCCATACACCGCCATGGCGAGGTAATACACGTTGAGCGCGGATTCCATCACCAGCGATACGTCGAAAAACAGCCAGCTGAAAATCGCTGTGCTACCGAAAGCCGCGTACCAACACCACTGGCTCTGACGCATGGCCAGTACGAGATACGCAATGCCGAGAAGCACTGCGGTGGTCTCCCAGTGACTCATGGTCTGCGCGTATTCAATCGCGCCTGAAAGTATGGTGTCGAGCATAGAGGCTCCTTAATTCCATGTTATGTCGTTACCGCAATAAGTGATCATCGGGACGCAGCAAGTACATCCATGTATGCTCAGCTGTGCGTCTGACCGCCAGGGATGGCGGAAATGCAGAGAGCTGTATGGAACAGCTCCTGCCATGGCACAGATGCCCGCTGATCATCTGATTTCGGTAACTTCCCACCGTCCGAATCATATTCTGCAGCGCAGTATGGGTATTACGTACCGGATTAACCGTGCGGCTTCAGTGCTGGATCAAGATTCACACCGATAAATTTACAGACAAAAATCGCTTTGCCGTAGGTTTCCCAGCTCAGCTTCATTTCATCACGCAGCGTATTCATCACCAGATCATGATCACCGAATACCTGAGTGCTCATGGTATTGGTAACTACGGTCAGACCGTCGATGGTGTTCAGGCGATCAATAAAGCTTTTTATCGCCGGGAGATAGTCGTCAGCCAGAGGGTATTTGCTTATTTCTACAGATATTTCCATGGTGGTCTCCGGATGAAATGTAGACGTCGTTAAAGGTGCGCGGTGCGCACCTTACATGCAAGTAGGGTGGGCATTGCCCACCGCTTTGTCACTGTCAGAAGTAGAACTTGCCTTCGACGCCGTACGTCAGCGGCTCGCCGTATTGGTAATAAGGCTCTTCTGCATAACCTTTACGTGGGTCATTACCAAAACCACCAAATCCTCTCACCTGTGTATCACGATCGGTCAGGTTACGGCCATAGAGCGCCACTTCATAGGCAGGCTGACTGTAAGCGATACGGGCATTCCAGAGCACGTAAGCTTCAGAACGTTCGTCATGGCTGTCGGAAAAATAGAAGGCGTCTTTAGCTTCTCCGCCTACACGGAATGACAGCGCATCCGTCAACGCGTAGGTCAGCGCACTGGAAACGCTGTACTGAGGTGCATGTGCCTGCTGGCGACCGTCTTTTGATATTTCCTGTGTTACATCGTCGACGATGGTCTGGTAGGTGTAATCAACGAATTCGGTGATCAGGTAACCGTAACTCAGCAACCAGCTCAGGCGTGCAGTCAGGTTCCAGTCCGACTCCAGCTCAATGCCGTAGTTGCGCCCTTCGGCTGCGTTTGCCAAATAATCCTGAAACGACTCAGGCTGACCATTGGTATCCAGCACGGCGTATGAGCTTTTCACCTGCTGGTCTTTGCGCTGAATATAAAACGCGGCAATACGGGTTTTCAGATCGTTGTCGAGCAGCGACGATTTCAGGCCCAGTTCCAACGCGTTGTTGAATTCGGTATCAAATTCGCGATTGGCTTCAGAGATATCCGGATCGGTGTTGATGCCGCCTGCTTTATATCCTCGCGCCAGCGAGACGTACGCCAGATGATCAAACGACACGAGGGCTTCGAGAGTTACCTTGCCACCCAGCAGTGTTTCATCTGTGCTGCCTTCAATACCGTCGCTGTCGCGGTAGTCATTGGTCCAGTTTTCAACACGTAAACCAGTGATCAGACGGAGCGATTCCGACAACTGAGTACTCAGTTCGCCATACGCCGCAGTGGAGGTGGTCTCCAGTTCGCTTTCAAACGGTGACTCAAGGTAGGTGTAGTTACGGGTCAGATCTTCATTGCGCTGCATAGCGTAGATGCCAGCAACCCAGTCGGTGGTGTTCCCGAAGATGCGGCCATCGGTGCCAGACATCAGGCGGACATCCGCAGACTGACGATCGTAATCACGCAGGTACTGATCAAACGAGCTGTAACCGTCGAAGTCAGCAAGACATGGCCCTTGCGTGGTATCGCACGGATCAGGCTGGTAAACAGGGTCATCGTCGAGCCAGATGTACTCGCCATAAGCCCAGTCTTCGTCGTAGCTGTATTCAATGTCTGACCAGCTGCCGGTGAATTCTGTCTGGAGAATCAGCGCATCACTCAGTTGGGTGTCTGAGCTCAGAGCGAACGCATGGGTATCCTGTGCGTCAGTGCCCGGTTCATCAGAGTAGGTCTCACGGGTGTTGTCGAGGCTGAAGGCATCGTAGCCGTTGTCGATATCGGCGTAGAGGTAAGTTAACCCAAGATCCGTATCTTCGCTGACTTGAAACGCCAGCTTTCCGCGAGCCACTATTTCATCGATCTGTTCAACGTCATCACGGTTGAGCCAGATGTTGTCTGTGTAACCATCTGACTGGTAACCGTTGATGGCAATACGCCCCTGAACAGAGTCACTGATGCTGCCAGATACCGCACCGCCTAAGCCGTAGCTGTCGTAGTTGCCAGCGCGGGCCGACAGATACCCCTCGGTTTCTTTGGTCGGATCGTTGGAGCGGATGTTGATCATGCCAGCCAGCGCATTCGCACCGAAGCGTGTGCCCTGTGGGCCGCGGAGAACTTCCACCTGCTTCACGTCGAACAGTGTGGCAGCGCCGCCAAGGCCGGTCATATCGATACCGTCGATCACCAGACCCACGGACGGATTCACCGGGTCGATAAACTGGCTTCGCTCGCCGATACCGCGAATCTGAAAGAAGCGTCCACGAGACGCACCCGATGAATAATTCACGTTCGGCGCGAAGCTCAGCACCTGCTCCAGATGTTCGGCGCTGCGGGCGTTGATGTCGTCGCTGCCGACAACGGTCACGGCTTCCGGAATCTGCTGAACATCGGTCTGACGAAAATCGGCTTCGACGGTCACGGGGGTAAGTTCGACGTCGGCGTTGGCCAGCGTCGCCGCTGCGAGAATGGCGAGTGCCAGTGGCGAGCGTAGAGTTTTTGGTGTCATGGGTCTTCCTGTAAACCTTACAAATGCTGGTAAACAAAGACCCGGCTGTCGCGTAGCGGACTGAATAAACAGTGTCTGAAATGTCACGCAGCTGGTGAAGGCTGCCTTCCCATTCCTACGCCGGTACTAACCGGATCAGGTTCCGGGGTTTAAGCTCGAAGCTAATCTCAGGCTGCTTGTGGCAACCTCCCCCTGGGTATGGCGCATGGTAACTAAGCGTCAATACCACTGTCATCACCTTTTTTTACACTCACTATCTATTGATATGCGGGCGTAAAACCCTCATAACCTCTGTCAGACCCTTACTTGATTAGCGGAGAGCATAAAGATGCTTCGTATATTCCTCTTTCTGGCGACCAACCTTGCGGTTATCGCGGTTGCCAGTATCACGTTGAGCCTGCTGGGCGTAGACAGTTACTTTCAGCAGAACGGCACCGACCTGAATCTGCAGTCGCTGCTGATTTTCTGTCTGGTGTTCGGTATGGCGGGCTCTTTCGTATCGCTTTTCATCTCAAAGTGGATGGCGAAACGCGGTATGCGGGTTCAGGTCATTGATCAGCCGCACAATTCTGGCGAGCAGTGGCTGGTCAGTACAGTGAAAGAACTGGCGGATAAAGCCGGAATCGGTATGCCGGAAGTTGGTATTTTCCAGTCGGATGCGCCGAACGCGTTTGCCACGGGTTGGAATAAAAATGATGCGCTGGTGGCGGTCTCTACGGGCCTGCTGCAACGAATGAGCAAAGATGAAGTGAAAGCCGTTCTGGGCCACGAGATTGGCCACGTAGCGAACGGCGATATGGTCACGCTGGCGCTGATTCAGGGCGTGGTGAACGCCTTTGTTATGTTCTTCGCGCGCATCATCGGTAACTTCGTCGATAAGGCGATCTTTAAGAATGAAAATGGACCGGGCATTGGCTTTTTCGTGGCGACCATTGTGTCTGAGATTATCCTCGGCATTCTGGCCTCTACCATCGTTGCCTGGTTCAGCCGTCGTCGTGAGTTCCGTGCCGATCAGGCGGGTGCCGAACTGGTGAGCCCTGCGGCCATGGCGTCCGCGCTGATGCGCTTAAAAGAAACGTATGAGCAACCCAGTGAACTGCAGGGTGAGTTGGTCGCTTTCGGCATCCGAGGAGAGGGTAAGTTTTCAGCCCTGTTTGCGACGCACCCACCACTGGATGTGCGGATCCAGGCGCTGCAACAACGCTACGGCAATAGCCAATAAGGCGTTAGTCGCCGCCCTTTGACAGCAAAAAGCCCGCAGTCGCGGGCTTTTCTTATTGTATTTTCGTCAGTAGCGCATCGCGCCATGCATCAGAAATATCGCGGACCGTTTGTTGGTCAGGACAGATGTGAGGGTGCATCTTTAAGGTCAGTGTCAGCTGGCCGTACCACTCCGTCATTGTTGCGGAAATCGGGTAGTTGGCTGTGCCAGGGGCCACTGCAATCAGACGGAGGTTGTTTTGTTTGGGTGGGTTGTCCTGTCCGGGGAATGGCCAAGAGCCCATGTTGGAGCAATTGCCCATGTAGAACTGTTTGCCACTGGTGAGTCGATAAATGAGTTTTACACCCGCGTAACCCACGTACTTACCGATATTAGCAAGCTTCCAGTTGGCCCAGTGCTGCTTGGCTTTAAAGCGCTGACGCATCTGTGACTGCCAGCTTTCGGGAGTGGATACCGGATCTGTCAGCATGTAGACACCGGACACCTGGTTAAAGCTTTCTGTCTTAATGCCTGTGGCACCGCGCACGTTCATAGGATAAAACCAGTAAAAGGGCTTGTCGCCTTTTACCATACGTTCAGCGATGATATTGCTCAGACTTGAGTAGACCAGGCTGCCCGGAACCTTGGTTTCATTACAGACAGGAAGCGGGGAGCAGGGGTAGCCCATCGGGCGGAGAATATTTGCGAAGCCTGCCATACCATCAGCATCTGCGTGCTGCCAGGTTTGCCAGTCAATGCTGTTGGTGTCTGGGTCGTACCAACCCCAGTAGATAGTGTCGTTGATGCCATACGGCTTACGCGCGTGGTACCACATGGCAATGTAGTCTTTTTCTGCCATCGGGGGCTTCCTATTATTGTTATTGTCGCCGAGCCACCAACTATAACGGATATCTTCAGTCAGTGGTATGAGACGACAGACGTCACTTCGAGACAAGTTGCGTACCAAGTCGCGACTTGCAGGTTTGACCTGAAATGCCTTATCCAGCTGCGCCATTCGCGCGAGTGATGACGTCAGGGGTAGGTCGACTGGGCTCTTCAGAGACTAGTTTATATATGGCATTCATCCACCCATCTGTTAACGGGCTAGCTCCATTGGCTTCTGATCGAGAGAAGGCCAACCTCAAATCTCTGTCTATACTTGAAAAGTTATGTTCCTGGACGGTGGTATGTACTTCGTCAGATTTCTCATTGCTGCGTTGGCCTATTTTGTTTTCGCCCGACTGGGTTCAGCGCTCGCAATCCCTCCAGATTATGCCGCCGCTGTTTGGCCAGCCGCAGGTGTAGCCCTGGCCTCTTTTCTTCTTTTCAGCAGAACTGTTGCTTTCACCGGTGTTATGGCAGGCGCCGTTTGGGCCAACCTGTACACCACCACGTCGGCACTGAATGAGTTGTCTGCAACTGCCCTTATCTCTGGTATCGCCATGGGGGCTGGTGCAACGCTGCAGGGGCTGTTCGGGGCTTGGCTTTACCGCACTTATCTGCCAGGCCGCAGCCGTTGGGATGAACTGTCTCACCTGGTTCGGTTCTGTTTCGTCGTCGTCGCACTTGGCTGTGTGGTCAGCACAACGATCGGCAATATTACGCTGTACGTTAATGAGTTTATCGTCACTGAACGGCTGGCGTTTAACTGGATCACCTGGTGGGCCGGCGACGCGATAGGGGCGCTCTTGGTGACGCCTGTAATTATGGTGTTGGCTGCGCCTGAACATATCTACAGTCGTGATCGTAAAATTAAGGTGATGGTGCCAATACTGTTGATTCTTGCTGCCGTGTTCGGACTTTTCTATAAGTCCGTTGGTTTTAACCGGGAGCGGATCGTCAGTGATCTCAAGGCCTCAGCTGATGAGCTGTCACAACTCGTTGATGCTCGGTTAACTATTTCAGAGAACAAACTGATCGCTTACGCGGCATTATTCAGTGCAAGTGATTTCGTGACGCCCGAGGAGTTTGCGCGGTTCTCGGAACGTGTGATGTCTCGTGATGACGCCTTCTTCGGCGTTGGCTGGACGGAGATCGTTGATAATGCGGGGCGTGCGCGTTGGGAAGCTTTTTATCGAGATCGTGGCTTCGAGGGCTTCACATTCACCGAGTTTGCAGAGGGCGGTCGCCTGGTCGAGGCCAGTAATCAGGATCGATATTACCCGGTCTTATATATCTACCCATTTGAGCCAAATCGCAGGGCATTTGGCCTGAACCTTGGAGCTAATGCTGAGCGTAAAGCCGCGCTCGATAAAGCTGCAATAGAGCATGTGCCTGTCGCGACGGCCCCGATTGTTCTGGCACAAGAGACAGGAGAAAAGCAGGCCATTCTTCTCTATATGCCCGTATTTGATCTTGATGACGATGAAGAACTTGTAGGGTACGCAAGCGGCGTTCTGAAAGTGAGCGGGATTCTCGGAGAAAGCATCTTTCAGTCTCGTCAGGCCGGTTTGTACTTTAACCTATATGATGTGACGGACGGCGGGCGTCAGCCCATTTATGAATCCGCTGAGCAGGCGCATTCCAACCTACCAATGCACAGCTACGACGCCTATTTCGGCACACGTAAGTATCACTTACAGATATTTCCTGCAGAGAACTACATATATGGACGTAATGACTGGACCAGTTATGTCATCCTGACCGGCGGGTTTGTGATTGCGACTTTATTTCTGGTGTTTGTTCTGACAACGACGGGGCAGATTGAAACGGTTCGGCGGCAGGTTGAATTGCGAACGGCCGAACTAAGTGACGCTGTATCGCGAGCGAATGCGGCGAGCGACGCCAAATCCGCGTTTCTTGCCAACATGAGTCATGAGTTACGTACACCGCTGAATGCGATCAACGGATTCCTTAAGCTGGTTCTTGATACAGAACTGACGCCCGTACAGGAGAGTTACCTGCAGAAAGCGGATCTCGCTTCGGTCACCCTGCTCGGCCTGATTAATCAGACGCTGAACTACGCAAAGATAGAATCCGGCAATATGGAACTCGAGCAATCCAGTGTGCGTATGCGCCGCATTGTTCGGAAGATGGAGGCCCTGTTTGATCATATCGCTGACGAAAGTGCGTTGGACTTCAGGATTAAACTGGCGAACGATGTACCTGAAATACTTATCGGTGACGAATTGAGAATCGAGCAGATTATCCTCAACCTCCTGAGTAATGCGTTTAAGTTTACGCGTGAAGGTTACATAGATCTGAACATCAGCTATTGCGCAGATGATGAGAAATTGGAGGTTCGCGTGACCGACAGTGGTGTCGGTATTCCCGCTGATAAAATGGATCACATCTTCGCTGCTTTCGGACAAGCGGATGCTTCGATCAGCCGCCGCTACGGAGGCTCCGGCCTCGGTCTGAGTATATCCCGCAGGATCGCCATCATGATGAAAGGCGATATTCTGGTGAACAGTACTGAGAACGAAGGCAGTGAATTTCTGGCGTATATGCATTTACCGATTGGGGATGCAGCTAGTGATGATAGGGCAGGTCATGAAGGCTGGGGACAACTTCAGGGTAAATGCGCTCTGATCGTCGAGGACATCAAAGTAAACCAGATGATTGTTCAGGAGTTCCTCAGTAAACATGGTGTGAGCACACTGATCGCAGAAAACGGGAAAGAAGCGGTAGATAGAATGGCGGCTAAGCCGGCGGTCGACTTTATTTTGATGGATGTGCAGATGCCTGTTATGGATGGGTATACCGCGACCCGGGAGATTCGCAAGTTAATGCCTGAGATCCCCATCATTGGCATGACTGCTAACGCCATGGATGACGATAAGATGGCGTGCCTGGCGGCGGGAATGAACGACCATATCGCCAAGCCCATCGACCCGGAAAAGCTGATCCGCTGCGTACAGGCGGCGGTCAGCAAATGTACCTAAACGAGCCACTCTGAAGCTAAGTTGATCTTGCTTACATTGTTCCGCTGCAGAAACGTATTGTTCTGCTAGACTGTCTCCGTTTTGTAATAATTTTCAGGGGGCGGTATGACGCAGACCGATACCGGAGCACAGGTGCTCAGAAAAATAAAAAACGACCTGATTAAGCGCTACGCAGTCCGCAATAACCGTATTGCACTGATACAGACGTTGTCCACGCTTCTTCCTGTTATCGCTCTGACTTACGCCGGTATTGCTGCCCTTGATGTCTCAATGCTGCTTGCCTCAGGTATCGTGTTACTTCTGACTCTGTTCTTGCTGCGTGCATTTGTCATGTTGCACGACTGCGGTCACAACTGTCTGTATGAATCGCCGCGAGCCAATAAAATCGCAGGTTTTATTTTTGGCGTCGTGTGCGGTGTTCCTCAGTACGTATGGTCAAGACATCATGACTATCATCACTCGACCAATGGTAACTGGGAGAAGTACCGTGGTCCGCTTACGGTTCTGTCGACAGAGGAATATTCTGAGCTGACGCCGAAGCAGAAGCGCAGTTATGCTCGTCAACGCAAGTTGTTCATGGGGCCGCTCGCGGGTTTTCTGTATTTTGTATTCAACCCACGTTTTACCTGGTTCAAGGGTACGCTTGGGTTGTTTGCGCATATCCTGAAGGGCAAAAAAGCTTCTGAGTACAGCACGCGTTACTGGGCGGACTGGAAGGAGTTTCGCCACATGACGGCTAACAATCTGGCTCTGTTATCGATCTGGACACTGGCTTCAATGACCTTTGGCTTTGCCGAGTTTGCCGCGGTGTTTATCGTGGCTTTGCCATTAGCAGGTGCGTCAGGAATTATTCTGTTCACGGTTCAGCATAATTTTGAGAATTCTTATGCGTCACCGACCGAGGGCTGGGACTATTACCGGGCTGCGCTGGCAGGCACCAGCTACCTTAAGCTGCCTCGTATTCTGCATTGGTTTACCGCAGACATCGGTTACCACCACATCCACCACCTGTCAGCACGCATTCCAAATTACCGTTTGCGTGAGTGTCATGAGCAGAATCGTGCATTATTCGAGAGTGTTACCCGTCTGACCCTTAAGGATGTACCACATTCAATGCGCTACATTATCTGGGACGAGAACAACGCGACGCTGAAGACGCCCGAGCAATTCGAAGCTCGTAACGCGGCAGCGGCTGTCACTGAGGCAGCGCAAGCCGCCTGATCAATCAGCGCAGGCGCTGAGTAAGAGTGGCTGCCAGTTCTTCTGACAGCTGCTCAGCCAACTTTTCTGACGCCTTATTCAGGGCGTTCTGCTGAATGCCAGAGACCCCCCGTGCCTTATCCGAAAAAGAACTTAAAACCTTACCACTGCTGTCTCTGAGGTTGACCCGCGCGTTGGCGAAAACGTAGTAATTTCCATCCTGCTGCTGACTGTCGAGGTTGGCGCTGACTTCAAAACTCAGGTCAGGGGTGTCGCTCTCGCCAAGGCGAAGCCCCTGGTTTGTCAGAGTCTCAAACAAACCACCGCGCATGATGCGCGCGCCGTCATCGAGCAGCACCAGACGAACATCCAGTTCTTTTACGGCAGCGAGAATATCATCACGATAATCACGCAAAGCCTGCGGGGCCTGTGGTCGGGTTCTACTGGTGGCGACAAACGCGTATTGCTCTGCCAGTTGGTCATGTTGAGCAAAGAGAGCCAGCGCAGGTAACTGCTGCTGCAAGCGCTCGAGCTTACCGGTGCCAGTCACCTGAGCAGACTTCATCATCTCTAATTCGGTCTCTACTTCCCGAAGTTGTCCCTTGATACGACTTGCCGCAGCGGTGCGGTCCAGCTCGGCCAGTGCATAGGCGTAGCTATCATCAACATATGTATCGCGGATGACCACTTCGTCCAAAGTCACCGTCGGTATGGTGCTGCTGACGGCCTGGGAGATATTTTTCTGAAGGCGGGTTTCGCCATCGGTTGTGTACTCATTGATGCGGCTGGAATTGGTTGCAGAAATAGTCACTTTCAGGCGACTGACCAGGTCAGCACGGGCAAAATCAGCGGCACGTTTCAATGCCTGATCAGGGCTGCCGTACACTTCCATAGAGCCGACGCCATACGCCTTTGTTTTATCTGTGGGTTGCTTGGTTACCCAGCTGGGCAGGCTCTCCACTTGTTTAACGTTATCCGGAATAACGTCGGAATCGCCTTTTTCGTAAAGCGAGCTACAGCCGCTCAAAAGGCTGATCGCGAGGGTGAGAGGGAGTAATGAAGTGGTGAGGTGTCTGGTCATCATTAACAGTCCGAGTGGAGTCCTTGAAGCAGCAGTTCGATCGGGTTCTGCAGAGTGTACCCCGATACAAAGAGAGTGTGTGACTTATCTGACCGTGAAACCCAGCGCAATATCCCAGAAGAGAGTGACCAAAACCGAATTTTCGTATTGAAAGCAGTGCCCGCTCCCAATACTGTTCTAATGCGCTTGAGCGTATATTAAAAAGCCTCTCTGGTCACACCAGCGAGGCTTTTTTGTGGACGCTCAGAAACCTGGGTTAACTCAGCGTTCCTGAAGCTTCTGGATCTTCTTCTGACCATTCCAGACTTCGCGATTGCTTTCCATATTGATCAGCTTCATGTCCACCTGATAGAAAGTTACGCGTTTTTTACCCGCCTCATCAACGATGCTGTTGATTGAACCTGAGAGAGCAAAGTCTGCGGCATCTTCCTGGCCCATTTCTTTCGCGTTGCTTGAATTCAGCTCCTGATCACGGCGCTCGTCACGGACGGCGTCACGCTCTTCGCCAGCAACAACGAAGTCGGCTTTGCCAGAACGGAGGAGGGCACGCTTAATGTCGTTAACGAAGGTATCAACGGCAATATGTTCGTGCGACTTGTTCGCGATGCGCTGGATGATAATGGTCGGGCGCTCGTTGTTTTCCAGCTCGAAGTCAGACACCCAAGGGAACGACAGCATATCGTTGATCATCTCGGTCGCGACCAGCTCCGAGTCTTTGTTGTTCCACTGATCTGACAAGGCGATTTCTTCTGCGGGATCAACGCGACTCACCTTAGTGGCGCAGCCTGCGGTAAGTACAGCGGCTCCGACCATGGTCAGGGCAGCGAATCGGGCAATAGGGTTTAACATAATTTCATTCCTTCGTTGGCAGTCTTCGGGTCGGTTTATCGGTTTTTGGAGCTGAGTCTGTCGCCGGAGTTCCGTCTTGAGGGGTTGTCTCCGGCGTCGTTTCATTCTGTTTTGGCAATGCCTTACGAGCTTGGTTGGCACCTGTGGTCCGCACCGTCCAGAGCTGAATGTCACCAGGCTTCAGAGACACCTGTTTCTGGGTCTGCTGCCGGTTATTATCAGTCAGGTGAGAATCAAGAGTCAGTGTGTGGTCGCCTGGCTCAAGAAACAAGCGTCTGATCTGTATTTCGCCGGGCAGGAGTAGCCAGCTTCGGGTTTCGGCGGCGTCTGAGAGCTGAGCTGCGAGCTTTCCTGCAAAGGCCAGAATGCCCGTAGAGTCTTGTGAGCCAATCGCTGCTGCGGTGATGGCTTTTACTGCGGCGCGTGACAGAGCGGCTCTTATTTCCGGGCCTGCGTTTTTCATTTGTTCCTGAATAGCCATCAGCTGTGGACTAGCAGCCGGATCCAGAGCCCAGGTCTGTTGATCAATGGTCAGCAGGCTTTGTCCGTAATCGAGAGGGCGGCCGTAATAAGGAACAGCCACCCTGAGAGAACTGCCGATAGCATTCGTCAGCCCCATGCTTTCGGCAGTGTCATACAGGGGGCCAAGAAAGATGGTCTTGGTGAAGAAATCGACCCGGAAGTTACGGGTGGCGTTGAGATAGTCGGCGACCAGGCCGTAGAACATTTTGTCGGCATAAAGCAGGTAGAACCAATTGATCTCTTCTTGCGAGTATTCAAAAAAGTACGGCTGCAGCTCCAGAGCCCGAAGGTTCGGGTTGATCGAGAGCTGAAGGTTCAGCTCTTTTTTCTCAGGGACACGACCCTTGTGTTCAATAACCAGCAGTTGGCTTTTATCCGCTACGCTGTCCAGCAACGTACGTTGCGTTTCTGAGAGTTTGCCTTTCGTCACCTGCGCCGTTTCGTTATCTGAGAACCCACTTCTACGCATCATTCTGGCGACATCAAACCAGGCTTGCTGAGCCATGCCATTGCCCAGTTGAAACTGTTCTGAATAGCCGGATTCATAGCTTTCAGCGGCTTTCAGGTAACTGATACGGGCGTTGTCGTATTCTTCGTTCATTTCGAAGCTAACGCCGGTCAGGTAGTGCGCCAGTGCATCATCTCGGTAGGTCAGGTCGTCGGTATCGACCAGATTTCCGACGAGCACAGAAAACACGTCCATTACCTTGGAAAAGGTACGCTCTTCTTTGTCTTTGTACTGGTTGTATGAGCCCTCATTGTTGCGCAGGGCTTGTAAGCGGAGCAGTAGGCGGCGGGACTCAATGCGCGCGCCTTCAACGGCATCAAGGCGAGCATTACCGGGAGGCAACTCCCCGGCAATCGCAAGATAGTTCAGGGCCTTGTAGTAATAGATCATCATTTCTTCATGAGTGTTACCCGCATAATCAGCGTTGCGCGGGTTACTCATCATGACCATAAGGCTGTCGCGAAGCTGCTTCTTCTTAAGGGCTTCACTAATGCGGGCGGCGTCTTCAAGCAGGCGGTTGCTCTCGGCGTAGTTACCCTCAAGGTGGCGGACAACGCCCAGCTCAAGATTATAAAGAAGGCGATCTTTGCCATCGGCAGACAAGGACGATTGAATCTGTGTCGCCGCCTTAGCGTAATCACCTTCTTCAACAGCCGTCAGTGCCTGCTGGACACCGCTTCCATACGTTGCGCAGCCAGCCAGCTGGACCAATACCAGAGCTGAAAGCAGGATTAACAGTCGCCAGGCTATCAAAACAGTTCTCCTTCATCGACACTCAGGAGTGTAACCTACCCGCGCCAAGCTGCCACCCGTATTGGACGCATTTGTTCGGGACAGCACATAATGGCTCTGTTAATTTATAGCCAGCACACAACAGAGAGATAAGGTCGATGCCGAATTCTGAGTCTAGCCCCAAGATAACAACCAAAGCACCTGTTGTTCTGGTCGCCGGCACTTATTGTTATCCCGAAGTCTGGGATGATATGAAACAAGCGTTTGAGGAACGTGGCTATGAAGTGCATGCGCCGCCTCTGCGTCATCATGACCTGCCACTGTTGGAAGGTGCGCTGGCCATGAAAGACAACAGCCTGCTGGACTATCGTGATGATTTCATCGAGCTGATTAAGGGGCTGGATCAGCCACCTATTATTGTTGGCTGGTCAATGGGCGGCCTGATCGCGCAGTTAATCGCTCAGGAAGTCGATCATGCAGGGCTTATGCTGCTTTCACCCGCCCCCGCGGCTGGAATTTTTGCTGCTTACCCTTCAATGCTGCGTACGTTTCAACATCACTTTTCGCGCTGGGGCTTCTGGCGTAAACCCCTGATGCCAGAATGGGAGAGTTTTGTCTGGAGTACGGGTCACCTGCAGGATGAACAGTTGATGCGCGATGCTTTTGTGCAGCTGAGAGCTGAATCTGGTAAAGCGTACTTTGAAATGGCAATGTGGTTTCTTGATAAAAAACGCGCCAGTAAAGTGTATCCAGAACGTATAAAAACACCTGTGCTCGTCATCTCTGGCACCGATGACAGAATCGTTCGTACTCCGATCGGTAAGACCACTGCACTGCGTTTTGAGCACGGAAAATTTGTTGAATTGTACAAACAGGATCATATGTTGGTGACCGGCACAGGCTTACCGAGAGTGATGCCCGAATTTGATCGCTGGGCACAGGATAATAACCTCTGACCACCAACCGTGACTGAATCAAAATAGATCGAGAGATGACAAGAATTAACAAAACACGCGCGATTGCTGTAGGCATTGCGGTGGCTACGGCTCCCTCGGCGCAGGCGCTGGATTTTTATGGCGAGATAAATATGTCGCGCCAGTAAATTACCGAAGATGGCGAATCTTTTGCGAACATCCGTTCCAATGGTTCAGCGATAGGAGCAACAGAGCAACGTGAATTAAACCACGGCGTATCGGCCGAATTCCTGCTTGAATACGAGATCATGCCTGATCAGCCTGTCGCTTCGTCTGGCGGGAACAGCGAACAGGACCCACTGACCCTGAGCGCAGGGTACGTAGGCCTGATGGGCAGAGCCGGGAAACTCAAAATCGGTTACTTCGCGACGCCCCTTAACATTCTGGGCGAAGGTGTGGATTACTTCACCGACCTGCGCGGTGACAAAGCCCGTTATATCAGCACCGGCGATGTCGATATCAGTAATGCGTTTATGTACACCTCACCGCAGTGGCATGGCCTGACGGCGCGTATCAGTCATGTCAGCTACGAGACCGGCAGTGATGATACTGAAGAAGCCGAAGAAGGCCGTAGCGACGGGGCTTCGATGTCGCTTTCCTACGAGCAGGGCGATCTGTTTGCTGGTGTCGCCTATGACACCGAAGTCGAGGGTGACGACATTGATCTTGTTCGCCTTGTGCTTCGTTACCCTCTTGGCCCGGTAGCGCTGGGTGCATTGTAGGAGCATCGTGATGTGCTGGCAGAAACTGACGCAACAACCGGCTGGCTGGCGTCTGCTGAAGTTACCGTCAATACAGAGCTGGCTGTGCAACTGCAATATGGTGCTTCTGATAACGTTGCTGAAAACAGCACCAGTGCGAGCCTGGGGGCAACCTATGACCTGGGTAATGACGTGAGCCTGTACGTCTTCGCTACAGATAATGAGTCCGACGAAATCGACGATGAGTCAGAAGTCGGGATGGGCATAAGCTACGTATTCTGAACGATCCGCTGACTCTTTCAAAACTGCATAAAAAAAGGGCATTGCGGCGTCCTGCCTCAATGCCCGTTTTACGTTAGGGTGTTGTTGTGATCTGTGCTTTATGACATCAGTCTAGCCCGAAAAATCCTGAACGCTAATCACGACTTTAGTAAAGTGTGATGCGGTCTTTAACTTCACTGATCGTTGGTATTATCTAAGCCCATAATCTTCAGCGGTTTTACGTCGTCATCCAGCAGTGCTTTGCCATCCACCGGTGTCACCCTGGTTGTCAGTTCGGTAGCGAGGGTATTTGCCTGCGAATCCTCCTGTGCCTGCTCTTTGCTGGTCTGGCTGTAACCACAGCTGATGCATTCGCGGACTTCGTCGCCGTCGTCGTTGGTGTACATCACGGTGCGGTCCATTTCTGAACACTTGGGGCAGACCGCGCCGGCGATAAAGCGGCGCGGGCGGGTCGGTTTGAATCCCGCGTTATCTGAATCCGTCATGCGGCATCCTCAATCTCGATGCCGCAATGACGCAGCAGCGGCTCGACCGATGGCTTGCGGCCACGGAAGGCTTCAAACAATTCTGCGGCTTCACGTGAGCCACCCTGAGAGAGGATTTCTTTCAGGAAGCTCTCGCCCGTCGTCTTGTTGAATATGCCTTCTTCTTCAAAGCGTGAATAGGCGTCAGCACTCAGGACTTCGGCCCATTTATAGCTGTAGTAGCCTGCCGCATAGCCGCCCGCGAAAATGTGAGTAAAGCCATGCTGGAAACGGTTAAATTCGACGGTCGGAACGACGGTCACTTTTTCGCGGACTTCACCAAGAATCTGCTCGGCGGTCACTGGGTTGCTGTCGCTGTATTCGCGGTGCAGGCGGAAGTCGAACAGAGCAAATTCGATCTGGCGCATGGTTCCCATGGCACTCTGGAAGTTCTTTGCGGCGAGCAGTTTATCCAGCAGTTCCTGTGGTAGCGGCTCGCCGGTCTGGTAGTGGCCAGAGAGGAAGGCCAGGGCCTCCGGCTCGTAGCACCAGTTTTCCATAAACTGACTTGGGAGCTCGACTGCATCCCAGGCGACACCATTGATACCACTCACGGCGCTGACATCGATCTCGGTCATCATGTGGTGCAGGCCATGACCAAACTCGTGGAACAGGGTGGTCATTTCATCGTGGGTCAGCAGCGCTGGGGTGTCGCCCACGGCGGGGCTGAAGTTACAGACCAGATAGGCGACGGGCAGCTGCACACCGTCTTTCGTGGAGCGACGCACGCGACAGTCGTCCATCCAGGCGCCGCCGCGTTTTTTCGAGCGGGCGTAAAGATCCAGATAGAAAGCGGCGATTTGTTTGCCGTCTTTCGTTACATGGAAGAAGCGCGCATCCGGGTGGTAAGTATCGAATTCGTTCTGCTCTTCAAACTCAACGCCATATAAACGCGAGACCACTTCGAACATGCCTTTGATGACGGTATCGACCGGCAGGTAAGGACGAATGTCCTCTTGCGATATGCTGTAGCGTGCCTGACGCAGCTTCTCTGAAGCGAAGGTCACGTCCCACGGCTTCAGATCGGTGAGGCCCAGTTCATCGGCGGCGTAGGCGCTCAGCTCGGCGAATTCACGCTCGGCCTGTGGCTTGGCTTTGGCGGCCAGATCGTTGAGGAAGTCGATCACTTCCTGGCCGGATTCTGCCATCTTGGTGGCGACAGAATATTCGGCGTAATTGTCAAAGCCGAGCAGGGTGGCCAGCTCATAGCGCAGCGCCAGAATGTCTTTCATGTTCTGGCTGTTGTCGAACTCGCCCGCATTCGGGCCAACGTCGGAGGCTCGGGTGACGAACGCGGTGTACAGCTCTTCGCGCAGTTCACGATTCGTGCAGTAGCTCATGATCGGCATGTACGACGGGAAGTCGAGGGTGATCACGTAGCCGTCGAGGTCACGCTGTTGAGCTTGCTGTGCGAGCAGGCCGAGACCTGATTCCGGCACGCCGTCCAGTTCACTCACGTCGGTGATGTGTTTGGTCCAGGCGGCGGTGGCGTCGAGCACGTTTTCACTGAACTTGCTGGTCAGCGCTGACAGCTTTTGTTGAATTTCGGCGTAGCGCACTTTCTTGTCGGCGGGCAGATCAATGCCGGATAAGCGGAAATCGCGCAGAGCGTTGTTGATGGCTGTCTTCTGCGGGCTGCTCAGCTTGTCGAATTCCGGGCTGTTCTTCAGCGCGTCATAGGCTTTAAACAGGTCTTCATTCTGGCCGAATTCCGTCCAGTACTGGCTCAGCAGCGGCAGACAGGCGTTGTAGGCTTCGCGGAGATCATCGCTATTGAGCACGCCATTGAGGTGGCCGACCGGCGACCAGGCCTTGCTCAGTTCGTCGTGCCATTCGTCCATCGGTTCGATCAGCGTTTCCCAGGTCGGCGTTGCCTCACCACTGGCGAACTGACCCAGTAACTCGCTGATGCGTGTCCGATTGGTGTTCAGGTGCTCTTCGACGGCGGGCAGCACATGCTCTGCGTCAATCGATGAAAACGGTGGCAGAGGATGAGGCTGAAGCAGCGGGTTCGACATAAACAGAAGGCTCCGTGAGCGAGAAAAGTTTCGTTAAAGATGCTTTAAGTATTGGGGTTCAGGGCGCAAATTCAAGTATCTTGAGTTTCCGTATCTGGGGTTATTGCTCCATCTCTATAGGATCGAAGATTGATGTGTCGTGGAGTGCTAAGCTTAGCTAGCAATAGCCAACGTAATCCCGAATCAATTACCCGCTGAGAATGAGGCCCTGAATGATCCGTCGTACGAATATCCGTGCTTTCGAAAAAACCGCCCCTAAGCTGGGGGAGTTTGTGTTCGTTGACCGGACCGCTGTCATCATTGGTGATGTGCGCATGGGCGAAGATTGCTCAGTCTGGCCTTTTGCCATCATTCGCGGCGATATGCATCATATTCGTATTGGCTCGCGAGTGTCAGTTCAGGATGGTGCTGTGTTGCACATTACTCACGCGTCTGATTACAACCCAGGTGGGTTCCCGCTGATCATCGGTGATGATGTCACTATCGGGCATCAGGCCATGCTACATGGCTGCACGATAGGAGATCGGGTTCTGGTCGGTATGAAGTCCATGATCATGGATGGTGCTGTTGTTGAGAGTGAAGTCATTATTGGCGCGGGCGCTATGGTGCCGCCCGGCAAGAAGCTCGAAAGTGGTTTTGTCTATATGGGCTCCCCGGCGAAAAAGGCGAGACCAATTACCGAGAAAGAGCGGAAGTACTTCACCTACACCGCCGAGAACTACGTCAAGTTGAAGGATAAGCACATGGCGGAAGGCTTCGATTATTGACCGACCATCGTCACCTTTGTGAAATCAATAAAGTTCCCTTGGTTTGCTCGTAAATCAGTAAAAATCCAGCTCTGATGAATAATATTGAGTCCGAGCAAGTCTCGTGGCTATTTTGTGTCGCTAAATGTCTTCGGTGGGGCTGTCATTTGGCGCTCCTCCTTGGTTCACTTGGAGACATTTATTTTTTCAAGGCTCAAGTTGTCTTAAACCTGTCTTTTATGTCATGGCAATACCCGACAAACGCAATGAATCAGAAATGAAAATGGCGCATATTCTTATCTGCC
>CEUN01163855.1_pt1 | contig 21129 bp, 24 predicted proteins | sample 361501 | NCBI WGS metagenome assembly CEUN01 (sample SAMEA2622801, study PRJEB7988) | marine metagenome | biome: marine biome (ENVO:00000447); feature: marine epipelagic mixed layer (ENVO:xxxxxxxxx); material: "saline water (ENVO:00002010), including plankton (ENVO:xxxxxxxx)" | depth 120 m | reverse complement strand
GCTTCCGCGCGGATGTTTGGTCTGTCGAGTCCATCGAGTTGCCGCCAGATATCGTTGACGACGCGACTCGCGTGCATCGCAATGGGAAAGCCGGCGTACGTCGCGACCTGCAGTACGATTTCCTCAACTTCCTCCCTGGACAGGCCGTGATTGAGCGCGCTGCGGACGTGGAACTCTAACTCCTCTCCGCCAGCTGTATTGAGCGTGGTCAGGAAGGTCACGACGATTAAGCTGCGGTCGCGCCGGGACAGTTGTGGTCGCGTCCACAGCGTGCCGAGCACATGGTCAAGACCATAACTACCCAAGGCACCGTTGTTGCGAACCATTGCGCGCGCCGCGCGCTCCGGGTCAAATGCCTCGGCGCCAAGCGTGCGTAGCACGTCGATGCCCCCAGTTCGTCTGTCAGCATGTTTCTTCACAGTGATTACCCGCGCATCGGCGCGACCAGTTCGCGCGCGATGAGTTCGATGTTGGTATCCAGATAGTCGTCCGGGCATGCGGAAGACAGCACTACAAATTTTGCGCCTGCATCAATGTATTCCTGCAAGCGCGCGCGACACTGGTCTGGTGTGCCTCCCAAAGCGTATTTCCTGACGATCTTGTCGAAGTCCTGCGCGTACTGCGTGCCGAGCTTCTCCGCCGCCATTTTGACGCCGGTAGGCCCATCTTCGTGTACCGCCGTGAAGATGTAGATGCCCGGTGTGATCTCATCAGGGTCACGTCCGAGTTTGTCACATTCGTCCCGAATGACCTGCAGACTTTCGGCGAGCTGCTCGGGTGTATACATATAGGGAATCCATCCATCACCGAAGCGAGCGGCGCGGCGCATCGCAACCTTCTTGCGCCCGGAAATCCAGATGGGGGGGCGGGGTTGTTGCACCGGCATGGGCTTCAGCGTGAACTCGTTCATCGTGGTGTACTTGCCGTGGTAAGTGACGTCTTTTTCACTCCACAGCTTGTGCAGGATCTCGAGCGCCTCGTTGGTGCGTGAGCCGCGCTCAGCAAGCGGCACGCCGCAGGCCTCAAACTCTTTTGGGAATTCGCCGCCGACACCAACGCCCATCATGTAGCGGCCGTCCGAGGCCACGTCGATTGCCGCGCCCAACTTCGACAATAATGCCGCCGGGTAAAGCGGTACTAGCGTGATCATGCTCATCAAACGAATGGTTGAGGTTGCCCCGGCGGCAGTCGCCAGCGAGATAAAACCGTTGGCCGTCTCGCCGTGAAACATGACGTGCTCGCCGCAGCCGAGGACGTCGAATCCCAACTCTTCGATGCGTTTCGCGTTTTCCGCGATGTTGCGGGGGCTACGTAACGTGGTCGCGAACTGCAGTTCACTCATGGTGCTGGATTCTCCGATACTGACTCTCTGGGTAGCATGCCCACCATCCTGTACTTTTTCCGGAGGCGCGTCGAAAATCGACAAATTCTGGCAGTCATCAAGGTTTGTTCTCGCATGTCATACGCTGGCACATTGAGTGCTCACGATGCAGACGCGCACATTATGGAAACGCCCGAGTTGTTGCGTTCGTTTGCTGACCCCGCCATCCGCGAGTTGATGACAGATCAGACGTTTGCCGGCCTGGTGAGCGGAGAGGGTAGTACCGGCCAGATCGCCGAGCTGCGTGCAGCGCATGTTGATCCGACGTACCGCGAACGTGACCAGGCGGAACTGAGGTCGCGCAAGAACTGGGCGGCCACCGGGTCGTTCATCAAGGAAGACCGCCCGAAGGCGCTTGATCTGCTCGGCTTCAAATCGCAGTTGATGTTCAACACCTTCTGGAGTGGTTATCTGCTTGAGCTGGAACGCACGGGTGATATCGGGTTGTTGTACGGCGCGGCCCGTGCGCACAACCGCGCGATGTTGGACTTTTGTAGCGTGGATAAGCGGCTGCTGCCGACGTGTTATGTGCCGCTGGTGGATTTTGCTGCCGCTGAAGAAGTTGCCGCACAGGCAATTCGAGATGGCGCCAAGGCACTGCTTATTCCTTCTGCGTGCCCGCCACAACACTCACCGAGTCATGTCTCCTTGTTTGGGGTCTGGCGACGAGCCGAAGAATCCGGGGTCCCAATTGTCATGCACGTGGGTGGTGGTGGCGAGTTATTGCATCCCAGCTACTTCACGAACGGTATGCCGCCTGTCAAGGATTTTCATGGTGGTGCGGAGAACTTCCGATCCGTCGACTACATGGCCATCCCGGTTCCACCAGCGCAGACTTTGGCTACGCTGTTGATCGATGGCGTATTGGAACAATTCCCAACGCTCAAAATTGGCATCATCGAACAAGGCGCTGTCTGGATACCCAGTTTCATGCGTCAACTTGAATCCGCGTTTGAAGCGTTCAGGCGGCATGAAGATCGGCTACAGGCGCTATCGCTGCGACCCAGCGAATACATCCAAAGACAAGTGCGGGCGACGCCATATCCCACGGAAGATGTTGGCTGGATCATGGCGCAGGGGTGTGAAGACATCTGCATGTTCTCGTCCGACTACCCGCATGTTGAAGGTGGGCGCAACCCGATCAAGCGGTTTGAGGCTCACCTTGCGGACACCAGCGCACTGACGCGACAGAAGTTCTATCACGACAACTTTGTGGATCTGATGGGCTCAGCGCTGGACGCGTAGCCGCCCGAGCTTTGCTCAATCCTCTTCCATTTCCACGATACGCTCGAAGCGGGAGATCAAAGTGTTCATGTGGTCGCGTACTGCGCCAAACGCCTCACTTTGGTTGCGGGCTCTCTGGTCAGCCGCGTGCGCTGCTTCATCCGCGAAAGTGGCCTGCCACGATACGGTTGGGCCGGTACCTTCTCTATGCGTCCGAATAGTGCCCGGAATCAGACCAATGGATTCACGAACAGCACTTGCGTGCTTGCGATGAGTGAGTACGTCAGCCTCTTTCCCAGGTAGTGCCCAATACTCGGTTCGTTCAACAATTACGGCCATAACGCTCGCAGCTCTTCCAGTGTTGCACGGTCGCGGCGCGGCAGCATCAGGATGGCGTCGTCGTAACCGAGGTCGGCGATCATCTGCAAACGTCGGCGCGCCTCTTTCGGCGAGCACTTGAGGTTAAAGGGTTTGTCGTCCTCCCACGGCGAGTCAGAGTCACCAAGGGTGCAGTGAATATTGGTGACGATGGCACGTTTTCCGCCGAGACCACGAAATCGTTCGATACCACTGGTGAGCGCGGCCCAGTTACTCTTGGCTCCGGACCCAATCCAACCGTCATATTCCTGCGCTGCACGTGGAATCCATATCGAACCGCCCCAACTGCCAATCAGCACCGGTGGGCCGCCGCGTACGGCCGCCCACGGGTTCAGGCCGACACCATTCACGGATTCACCATTCCACAACGCGCGCATGGTGTGCAGACTCTGACGCAGCGTTTTCATGCGGGCGTCAAAGTCGAGGCCAAGTAAATCGAAATCGGTTTTGGTGGAACCGGCCCCAACACCAAAAGTAAATCTTCCATCACACGCCATGTGTGTGGTCAGTACGCGCTGCGCGAGTTCGGCTGCACGGCGTAATGGTACCTGCATGACACAAGTGCCCACCTCGATCTGGTCTGTCACTGCGGCTGACACGGAAGCCGCGATCAACGGATCCGGATGCATGCCACCTTGTCTGCCCATCGCATCAAAAAACCAGACACCGGCAAAACCAAGTTCTTCGCTCAAGCGTGCGTTTTCGATCAACTCAGCGCGGGACAGGTGTTGCGTGCTTGTTTGTGTGAAGCTGACGCCAAGGCGCATGGGATGGTTCCTTATGTGGTGGAAATGACTGGTGCCAGACCGCGATGATGCTTCCAGTCTGGCCGGTTATCGCGAGTGTATGCGTTACTCACGGGGTTGAGTATCAATGAGAAGATGCGCCGATCATTGGGAGACATGTTCGGCGGCGAACTGTGCACCATGAGATCGCCAAAGATCAGCACCGTCCCGGCGCTACCGGTGCCGGACAGCAACTGGCCATCCGCTACCAGATTTGCGACAACATCACGTTCGACGCACCACAGGTCATAACTTGTCGTTTCCTGGTCGAGAAACGTTGCCTGTGCCGGGTGACGATGGGAACCGCCAATGAAATGCAGCGGCCCGTTGAACTCCGTGACGTCATCCATCAATACGTGCAGGTTGAGTGCCAGCGGTTCGGGCACACCGTCTTCATGATGATGGGTAGCGAAGTCGTAGTGCCATTGCCACGCCTCTCCCTCAAACGCGGCTTTGACGTTGACTTTGACCTGCTGCACGTACAACTCGTCGTCTTGCAGCAACTGTTGTGCCGGCTGGACCAGACGCGCGTCGTGCACCAGGCCGGCAAATACCGGGTGACGCAGATGCAAGCCCATCGCCGTACGCACCACGTCGCCGCGCTTTTCGCGGATGTTCTCGGGTGTGTCTTCCGCACATAGCAGATCGTACGCGTCGCGCATCTCGGAGATTTCGTCCGCATCAAACACGTCCGGGATGACCAATAAACCATCGTTGGCGAACGTGCGCATCTGAGTTTCGCTCAGTCGCATGTTTGCAGCGTCAACCCTTGAGGTATTGATGGCCACTCATGATGGCCTTCACTTCATCGAGCCCTTTCGCCTTCAGAAGCTGGCCGACTCGCTCGTCTTCTTCAGCCAGCAGCGCTTTCGCGTTGGTGACCACCTCCTCCAGCCTGTTCGCGGGAAACTTGACGGCGCCGTTTTCGTCCATGTGGATGATCTCGCCGGGTGCAACATCCATACCGCAGATGTGTACAGGAACCTGCACAGCCTGTACGGCCTGCGGGCCGTGTCCCGCGCAGATGCCACGCGTCAGGTATTGGAAATTCATTGGTCTGATTTCGTGGATGTCACGCGATGGCCCGTTCGACACCGCACCAACTGCTCCGCAGGCTTTCATGGACGAGGTCATGTTGCCACCGGACAACCCCACTTTGTCAGCAAGGTGACCGGGAAACTTCTGTTCGAAACAGAAAATCGACGGTTTGCCCAGTTTGTCCATCTCCTCGAGGACATCCATCAGGCTAAGCGCCTTGAAGGTGGGATCCGGCACGCTGTAAGTGCAGGTCACAGCGTACCCGGCGATCGGGCCGAGCTCCGGATACCAGCACGAAAGCCTGTTATCCGTGTACCAGTTCTCGCTCCAGGGGTTGTACAACTCGAGACAGGAATCTTTCCCGGGATAGGTTGCGACGACGTTGGTGATGGTCGGTGTATCTATCTTCTTGAGTTCTTCTAATAGCTCCAGGTCGGTCATGCCTGCCTCTGTGTCTGTTGAAGTTCTGACATCTTGCTCAACAGTATACGGAGAGTTGCATTACGATGACGGCAGCGCAGGCGTACCGCACATGAGGCCGACTGGTGACATCTGAGTCAAAAACCCTGTTCGACAAGATCTGGGAGCAACACGCGATCAAGACCGCGTCGTCGGGCGACACGTTGTTGTACGTCGACCGTTGTTTCATACACGAAGGCGCGAGACACGCGTTCGACCGTATCGCCGCCGATGGCGATGAGGTGTTGAGGCCCGCCCAGATATTCCAGTTCTCCGACCACTACGCACCTACTGCCAATCGCCATCTCGGGCACGCTGCATCCAACGACCCGGGCATCCGCGGGATGTTGGACCTGGCCGTGACCAATGCTGCCCGGCACAATATTCGTCACTTTGGTATCGATGACGCGCAGCACGGCATTTTGCACGTTGTCCCTCCCGAACTGGGCCTGACGCTCCCGGGGACCGTGATCGTTGGTGCGGATTCACACACCTCCACGCATGGGGCATTTGGGGCGCTCGCGTTTGGCATCGGTGCGTCCGAAACCCGTCACGTGCTGCTGACGCAGACTCTGTGGCAGCGCCAACCGAAGAATATGTCCATCGAGGTCAACGGGCAGTTGCCGTTCGGATGTTCAGCCAAAGACATCATCCTCGCCGTCATCCGTGCAATCGGATCGGCGGGCGCGGTTGGTCATGTCATCGAGTATCACGGCGACACCATCGGTCGTTTGTCGATGGAAGGGCGGATGACGGTCTGCAACATGTCGATAGAAGCGGGTGGACGCGCCGGACTGGTCGCGCCGGATGATGTGACGCTTGAATATCTACACGGTCGTGAGCACACGCCCTCCGGTGCGGACTGGGAAGCTGCGTCGGCGAGGTGGCGAACGCTACCGTCCTCGCGTGCTGCAAGTTTTGATCGCCGTGTCACTATTGACGCGCGGACCATTGCACCCATGGTCACCTGGGGGACCAGCCCGGAACATGCTGTCTGGATAGACGATGTGGTACCCGATCCGCAGAGCGCCAGCACGCCGCAGCGTCGCAGCGATTTTGAGGCCGCGCTCGACTATATGGATCTGGTGCCAGGTCAACCGTTGACTTCGGTAGCTGTTGACCGCGTATTTATCGGCTCGTGCACCAACGGTCGCCTGGAAGATTTGCGTGCGGCGGCCGAAGTGGCCAAACGGGGTAAAGCCAAGGTGACAACCTGGGTGGTACCTGGTTCGCGTGACGTCCAGCGCGCAGCCGAGGCCGAAGGTCTGCATCGGATCTTCACCGACGCGGGTTTTGAGTGGCGCGATCCGGGCTGCTCGATGTGCACCGCCATCAACGGCGACGAACTCAGTCCGCGCGAACGCTGCGCATCAACCTCCAACCGCAATTTTCAGGGTCGCCAGGGGCGCGGAAGCCGTACCCACCTGGTCAGTCCGGCCATGGCTGCCGCAGCAGCCATCACTGGACACCTGGCGGACGTGCGTCAGCTGGAGGGGACGAATTGATGGAGCCGTTTACGCGCATGGAGGCAGTGGCCGCGCCGCTTGATATCCGCAATCTGGATACCAATCAGTTGTGTCCGACGCGGTTCAACAAGCTGCCAATTCATGACCCTGACTACCACAAGGTTTTGTTCAACAATCAGCGATTTCATCAGAGCGGTGAGCCTGTGGGTGAGTTCATATTGAACCGGGCCCCTTACGACAAAGCCAGAATCCTGGTCGCGGACGAGAACTTCGGCTGCGGCTCTTCACGCGAGTCGGCCGTTTACGCGCTATTGGCGTTTGGAGTCCGTTCGGTCATCGCGCCTAGTTTTGGTGACATCTTCTATAGCAACTGCACAAAAAATGGTCTTTTGCCTGTACGTTTGGTGACGGATGTCTGCGATGCACTGCGTCGTTCTCTGCATCTGACCCCCGGGGCTCTGGTCACCGTGGATTTGGAACATCAGCGTGTCCTTGGGCCTGACTCGATGGAGGCGACCTTCGATATCCACGCTGGCGTTCGAGATGCGCTCCTGGCGGGGTTGGATGATGTTGGCCTGACGCGGCAATCCGCCGCAGAAATTGACGCTTTTGAGGCGCGTTACCGCCAGCAGGTGCCGTGGCTATTCGGCGAACGGGACCTGTAGTTGGCAGATAGGCTAAAACTGTTTGGCCAGAACACTGGAAAGAGCACAGTTTCATCTCCATGTGCCGTTACTTCTTAGCCCCTACTTCACTTGCTACGGAGCCCTCAGTTGTCACCAGAAGACTCTTTTTCTGTCGAAATGATCGCCTCGGATGGACACGCAGAGGTCAAAATGCGCTGCATCCAGTCCGAGAGGATGGCGCTTACCAACGCAACCCTGTATAAACGCGGCGCGCCTTATACGACGTTCGTCGTCAAAAACGGCTCGGGCCGCGAGATCCACCGCTTCTGAAAAAAGCATCCTCTCGCGATTGCTGAGAGCCGATGTATCACCAGGCAGACTGTTTTCCACAGACGGCCAGGCTCCCTTAAAATCGACTCGAGAGGCAATTCACATGGAACACGCTCGCGCTTTTGAAGCGGCACGCACGCTGACGTCTGCACGGCGTAGCGGCGAACGTCTTGAATCATTACCGGCCGAGCTGACGCCGGCTGATCACGCAGACGGCTATCAGATTCAGGATTTGGTGGTGACCTGCCATGGTCGCGAGGTGGGTGCCTGGAAGATTGGCGCTACCCATCCCAACTCTCAGAAAGTCCTGGGCTCGGATATCCCGGTTGCCGCGCGCCTGTTCAGTGAGTGCCTGGTTAGCGGTGACACGACGGTTGAAGACCGACTTGTCGTGCGTGGCCTTGAGGCTGAATACGCGTTTCTGCTGGGCAAAGATTTGCCGCCTCAAGGTGCACCTTACAGTCGTGAAGACATCGAGGCAGCGATTGCGTCCGTGCATCCTTCCATCGAAGTGGTTGATACCCGCTTCACTGGCCCACAAGCCGGCCCCATGGCTATCGCGGATAACGTCAATGATTGCTGCTGGGTTTACGGCGCCGGCGTGGACGATTGGAAGTCAGTCGATATCCTGACTGCGCGCGTAACCATGGAGGTCAACCGCGAGGTGGTCGTGGAAGGTGATGGACGCGAAGTCCTCGGCGACCCGATCAATGCGTTGATGTGGCTGGTGAACGAGCACGCCAACAGTCGCGAGGGACTGCGGTCGGGCCAATACGTGACCTGCGGCAGCTGCACGGGCTTGTACAAGGCACCGGCCGGCTGTGATGCGCGCGCTACCTTCGAAGGGCTCGGCGAAGTCAACGTCAAGTTTCGGTCTTAGGGTTCCCCAAGGTAGCCAGGCGCCAGCCCAGCCTGTTCTGGCGAGCCATACGCGCTCGCCAGGGCCAGGCGATTATCTGCCCTGCCAGTTTGGCGAGCGTTTCTCTGCAAATGCCTTCGCCCCTTCCTGCCGATCATCCGACGTTTGCCATCTCGCAAAAGTGGGATAACCCGTCTGCGCCTGCATCGCTGATTCCAGCCCTGGCTCATCCAGTCCGCGCATGATGGTCTGTTTTGATGCACGTGTTGCCAGTGGCGCGCAGCGCAGGATTCGCTCACACCAGTCATCCACGGTTTGTTCGAGCGCTTCGGGAGTGACCAGTTCAGTGATGAAACCCATCTGAAAGCCGCGTTCGGCGTCGATGATGTCGGCGCTCAGCACTAGACCCATGGCGTGTTTGAGCCCCACCTGACGTGCCAGTCGATGCATGCCGCCACCCAGGGCAACGGCGCCTACCATCGGCTCTGGTAACCCAAACCTGGAGCGCGTGGTCGCAATCAGGATGTCGCATGCCAGCGCAACCTCGAAGCCTCCGCCTACTGCAACGCCATCGACGGCCGCGATGACAGGTTTGTCGAGGTCATACCGCTCGATAAGCCCAGCGTACCCGCTGGCCGGATACACGTTGGGTTTACCTGCCTGGGCGATCGCCTTCAGGTCACTGCCAGCGGAGAAGGCGCGCTCTCCCGCACCACTGACAACAGCAAGATACTGCTCATCGTCCGCGGCAAATGCGTCAAAAGCCGCCTGCAGTTCGTCGTGCATCTCCTGATTGATCGCATTCAGGACCTCCGGCCGATTGAGGGTGATGCGCATGATGTGGTCCGCAGACTCAACATTGATGTATTCGTAGCCCAACTCGGACCTCCTAGAATTCTGCCAGGCGTGATTTCAGCACGCTCAGTGCGCGCTTGTTCGCATTTCTGATGGTGTCCATCGAGGGCGCCTCAGCGCTGATGTCGCCAATGTCGGCCAGGACAACATGCACATCATCGTGACCTTCGATGCTCGCCATGCGCTCCAACCAGGTACGAACATTGGGGAACGGCTCGAAGTCATACACGTTCGTGAATTCCGGCCGCAATTGACCTATCTCTACGTACGCAGCCATGTCCGCGAGTGTCGGTCGTTCGCCGACCAGATAGGGCGAGGAGGCGAGCCAGCCGGACTCGATGGCCTCAAGTGCCCTGGTGAGCGTCGCCGCCGCCAGTTGTTGTCTCTCGGCCGAGATGTCCAGGTCCTTGCGGATCTTCGGCGCGACCAGTCCTACCGACGCGTCGCGGACATTGCGATGGTGATAATGCAGGTACCAGTCGACTCGCGCGCGTGCGTGTGCGTCATCTGGATAGACGTCCGTCCAACCATGTTTCGTGGCCAGATAAGTCAGGATCGCGTGTGCCTCACCCACGCAGAACCCTGTCGCAACTTCCTCCAGACACGGGATAGTGCCGCCCGGATTCTTGGCCAGATAAGCCGGGTTGCGACTGCCGTTGTCGCCTTTGGAACCGGGGTTGATCAAGACCATTTCGAAGGTGCAGCGCTTGTATAACATGAGCCACATCACGGCTCTGACAGGCTGGGAAAACGGCACTCCGTACAACTTGTAAGCGGCTTCGCTCATCGATAGCGCTCCTTAACTGTATTAGCCGATGACGCCGGCTTGTCGTAGCCCGTCAATCTCTTCGCGAGTCATTCCAAGAGATTGCAGGACGCTGTCTGTGTGTTCACCCAGCAGCGGTGCCGCCCTGGGTGTGTGCGCTGGGGTGTCCGACATGCGAGCGGCCGGTCGTGCCTGGCGTACTTCGCCGAGACCTGGCTGGTCAACCATCCGTACAAGTTCGTTGGCGACTATTTGCGGATGTTCGATCAGCCGGCGTCGACCGAGCACTGGCGCGCACGGTACATCTGCGGCCATCAATGTTGATAACAATTGCTCGGAGTTGCGTACGCCCATCGCCGCCTCTACGGCCTCCAGGCGCTCCTGTCGATTGAGTGAGCGCGCTTGCCCGGTTGCGAAACGCGGATCATCGATCCACTCTGGTTTGTCCAGCGCGCCACATAGCGCTCGCCACTCCCGATCCGATACGGTACCTACCGTGATATAGCCATCGGCGGTCTGGAAGATCATGTCGTGTGGCGCCGCGCGCGCCTCTTCAATCTCGCTCGCGGCAGGCGCAAACGGTGCCATGCCTTCCGGCCACAGGAACGACAGCATCGTGTCCAGCATCGAGACCTGTACGTGTTGACCTTTGCCCGTGCGTTCGCGCGCGAACAACGCTGCCGTGACCGCCTGCGCGGCGTAGATGGCCGTGGTCTTGTCCGCGATCAGTGTGCGCACCATGCGTGGCCGGCCCGTATGCGGATCGGCCTGAATGTCGGCGAGGCCGCTCAGCGCTTGCACGACGGGATCGTACACGCGCTTGCTGGCAAATGGCCCCGACTCCCCGACACCGTTGATCGACAAATAGACCAGCCTGGGGCTGCGGGCCAGTACCTTCTCCGGGGCAAACCCCAGCCGTTCGATCGCGCCCGGCCGGAAGTTCTGCGCGAACACGTCGGCCTCGTCGATAAGCTGCCATAAAATCTCTTTAGCCTGTTCCTGCTTGAGGTCGATTACGACAGATCGTTTGCCACGATTACACGAGACGAACCCTGGCGTTACGCCTTCGCCACCCTTGCCCGGCACGGTACCGCGGCCGCGCATGATATCGCCGGCGGGTGACTCAACTTTGATGACGTCCGCCCCCTGGTCTGCCAACGTTGCCATGGCGGCCGGGCCAGACAAAACCGATGTGAGATCGATGACGCGAACGCCTGTCAAAGGCCCGCTGTTCTCGGAATCCATGTCTTCTCTCTTCCTGAAACTAGGGCAAGCCCGCACCAGGGACGTCAACGTCTACAGCCAGTATCTGACCGTCGCGTCGCGCTTTGGCGTGCTCGCCTGAGCCGGTCGCCGCGCAGATGTACAGCGTCTTGCGGTCGGCGCCGCCCAGCGCGCAGGCATATGCACCGCGGTCCAAGTCGACCCTGTCCTTGATTTCACCGCCTTCCGCGACCCGTATCAGGCAATTATTGCGGGGGTCCGCGACCCAGATGGCGCCTTCTGCGTCCAACGCAATGCCGTCGGGAAAGTGCGGATGTAGCGGCGCCCATTCGCGCTTGTTACTCAAGTTGCCGGTGTTCGGGTCACGCGTCAGCGCGGTGAGACATCGTCCGCGTGTTTCGCCAACGATCAGGGTGCCGCCATCAGGCGTGATTACCGTCCCGTTCGGAAAGCGGAAACCTGATGCCGCGACGCTGACGCTACCGTCCGGATCGACCTGGATCAGGTTGGCCGGCTGTTCAGGATCATTCGCATGCGAGTTGAAGCCAAAATTGCCGACGTAGGCGCGCCCGTCCTCATCCACCACCATGTCGTTACAGTGCCAGCCCGCGTGTGCGCTCAAGTCGGCGTGCTCATGCAGTGCGCCATCGGCATCGAGTCGCATGAGCTTCCGGTCGATCATCGATACGATCAACATCTCGCCGTTTGGCATCCAGCCTAACCCGGACGGCTGCTGCGGCACCGTGGCAATGGTACTGAGGGTGCCGTCCGTCGCCATGCGATGTACCGAATGGGTATAGAAGTCCGAGAAATACAGCGCATCGCCGCGCCAGCGCGGGCCCTCGGAAAAAGACAAACCGGTCACTAATGTGTGAATCACTGACGCTCCTGCGTGCCGTTCCCGGCAAGACGTGTCGTACGTGGAGGACTATCATTGTCCACCATTCGCCGTCTGACGACGTGCTTTCGGATCGGAGAGGAATACAGATGAGTGATGGCTGGAAGGAACTGATGCGAGGTGTTGTCCACCCATGGCACCACGACCAGTTTGGACATATGAATGTGCGCTGGTACGCGCATTTTTTTGATGATGCCGTGTTTCACCTGTATCCGGTGTTTGGCGTCAGCCTGACGCGCATGCAGGAGCAGTTTGGTGTGCACACCGTCACGGCTCAGGCGACCACTAACTTCATCAAGGAACTGAAGGCGGGCGACTTGATTCGAATCGTCGGCGGCGTGACGCGCCTCGGTGGTAAGAGCATCACCTTCACGCTGCGGATGTTTAATGTCGATGACGGCGAACTGCATGCGACCTACGAGTTGGTTGAAGTTTGTTTCGATCCCGAAACCCGCAAGTCCGCCGAAATTCCGGCTGGGCTCCGAGAACTGCTGGCGGCCTCGGTCGTCGACGACGCTTAGAGAAGATCATCATGAGCACACATTTTCGCTACGCGATGCCGACCGAGCAAACGGACTGGCGTTTTGAGGGGGAGACCGAAACAGGGTTTACCTGGGAGTACGACGCTGGTCGCGAACGCCTGTTGAAGCTGTATGACAAAGGTAAACAACTGCAGTGGGACGCGGCCGAGCGCATCGACTGGTCGTTGGATGTAGATCCCGAGAATCCGATGGAGTTTGACGATCGCGTCATCCCAATCTTCGGATCTCACTTGTGGGAGAAGATGACCGACAAGGAGAAAGTTGAAGCGCGACGTCACCAGCAGGCGCACCAGTTGTCGCAGTTCATGCATGGTGAACAGGGGGCGTTGATCGCCTGCGCCAAGATCGTTCAGAGCGCGCCTGACCTCGATGCCAAGTTCTACGCCTCGACACAGGTGATGGACGAGGCGCGTCACGTTGAAGCATATGCGCGTCTGTTACATGAAAAGTTTGAACTCGCATATCCCATCAACAAGGGTTTGCGCGCCCTGCTGGAGAACGCGTTGACCGACAACCGCTGGGACATGACCTACCTGGCCATGCAAATCCTGATCGAAGGCCTGGCATTGGCAGCCTTCCAGCGTATCCGGGATTTCAGCAAGAACCGCCTGTGTTCCGCGGTGAACGCGTACGTCATGCAAGACGAAGCCCGCCACGTGTCGTTTGGCCGGGTTGCGTTGAAAGACTATTACCCGCAGCTGACCGACGCGGAACGCGACGAACGTGAAGAGTTTGTCGTTGAATCGTGTTATCACATGCGCGATCGCTTCTCGCAGTTCGAAGTATGGGAAAACCTGGGCTTGCCATCCGATGAGGTCGAGGAGGTCCTGCAAAACTCCGAGGCAACCAGACTCTTCCGCACACGCCTGTTCACTCGCATTGTCCCAACCGTCAAGGACATAGGCCTTTGGGGCCCTCGCGTGCAGAAGGCCTACACCGACATGGGCGTCATGGAATTTGCCGACATCGACGCCGAGGCGCTGTTGGAGCAGGACCAGGGCGTCGCCGAACGCTATGATCAGGAGGACGGCTACATCAAAGCCGTTGCCGACGCGGCCCGGTAACCGACCGCCGATTCCGACTCAAGCACTGGTGCCCGAGCGCGGGCGCCCGCGCGTTGCATGCCTACGGCGTGCTGCCCGGTGCCACCGGGTGTTCATCTTACAACGCCGCCCGGGCTGAGTTTCTTGAGGTCCGTGATCATCATCGCCCCGGCTCATCTCAACAGGGTTTCGCTCGACAGTTCGGTAACGAGTTTACAGCTGTTTACAACATCGGCAGGTGCCCGCGCGACGGCGCAGGCAATGCGGCCTCCAGAGCATCAACCTCGTCCTGACTCAACGTCCAGCCCGCCGCCGCCGCATTGTCCAGCACGTGCTCAACGCGGCTGGCTTTGGGAATGGCGAATACATTGTTGTGGCGGATGACAAACTGCAAGGCCACTTGATAGACGCTGACGCCGCGCGCCTGCGCGATCCGGGCGAGGGTGTCTGCACCGCGTTTGCCTGCGCTACGCATGAGGCTACCATGGCCAACCGGACTGTATGCGACAACCGGGATGTCATGGTGCGTACAGAACTGCAACACGCGCGTCTCGATAGTGCGCTCGCCGGGGTGATACAACACCTGATTACACGCGACTTCCGTGGCGGGTACCACGGTCAGTAGTTTCTCCAGGTCGTCGACATCGAAGTTGCTGACACCCCACGCACGAATCTTGCCGTCCGTTTGCAGCTGCTCAAATGCGGCCACCGTTTCCTCCAGCGGTTCACTGCCCGGCCAGTGCAGCAGATAGAGGTCCAGATAATCTGTACGCAGGTGTCGCAACGACCGTTCGCATGCCGCGATGGTGCCATGCCTGGAGGCGTTGAACGGCAATACCTTGGAGACCAGGTAAGTCTGGTCGCGGCATCCACGAAGAGCCTTCCCAAGCATCGCCTCCACGCGGCCTGACCCGTACATCTCAGCGGTATCGATATGCGTGAGACCATGTTCGATGCCAACACGAATAGCCTTCGCCGGATCATCGTCGTGCTCCATCTCCCAGGTGCCCTGTCCGATAACCGGCAAAGCCACGTCATGTTTGAAGGCTTTCTGCGGGATTGTGGATTGCATTAATCTTTGCCTCGTTGATTCCATTATTGAGCCTGAACCATGCAAGTGAGTGACGCCCTGGCGGCGCGGAAATCGATCCGCAACTTCCTGGACACGCCGGTCCCGGATGAACTGATAGCGGCGCTGTTGGAGAAGGCGGCGCGCGCCGCGTCTGGTGGCAATTTGCAGCCTTGGCGTGTGTATGTCATCAACGGCGAATCGATGTCGCGCTTCCTCGCGCACGTGCAGTCGCGCACCGAGCCTGAGGAGCCCGCATACCCGATCTATCCCGCGAACTTGAAAGAACCCTATCGCAGCTTTCGCTACAAGGTTGGCGAAGAGATGTACGGGTTGCTGGGAATCCCGCGCGAAGACAAAGCTGCCCGGCTTGCGCACCTGGCCCGCAATTTTCGATTTTTTGATGCACCGGCCGCGTTCTTTTGTTTCGTGGATCGCATCATGGGGCCACCGCAGTGGTCGGATCTTGGTATGTTCCTGCAGAGTTTCATGTTACTCGCGAAAGAAGCCGGGCTTGATACCTGTGCACAGGAAGCGTGGTCGAATAAGGCGGAGACCGTCCGCACGTTCCTGAACCCACCAGATGAATGGATGTTGTTCTGCGGCATGGCCATCGGTCATGCGAATCCGGATGCGCCGGTTAACGAACTGGTGACGGAACGCGACGCGCTCTCCAACTGGGCGACGTTTGTGAAGTGACTGAACACAGCAACGATGAGGAACACCTGGTCGTCAAGAGTGGCCTGCTGGTTCCGTTAGCCGAGATCGAGTTTGCCGCGATTCGTGCGCAAGGCGCGGGTGGTCAGAATGTCAACAAAGTCAGTAGCGCGGTACATCTGCGATTTGACGTGCCAGCGTCCTCACTACCTGATGTCATCAAGACGAGGCTTTTGGCCACTCGTGACTCCCGTATCAGCAAAGATGGCGTCATCGTCATCAAAGCGCAGATACACCGGCGCCAGGAACGCAATCGAGAAGACGCACTGGAGCGGTTGTGCGAATTGATAGATGCGGCCACGGTTGTGCGCAAGGCACGTCGCAAAACCAGGCCTTCGCGTGCGCAGAAGGAGCGTCGGCTCAAGGCGAAGAACGTACGGGCCAAAGTGAAACAGTCCCGTCGGAGGGTGGGGCCGGACGATTAGCTATTCGCGCGCGGCTGCCACGTACAGCCACATGTCGCCGTCGAAGCGGAACTCGCTTACCTCATGCGCCCGGTCCGCCTTTCCGCCTACTTTTGAGCGCGCGACAAACTCGACCACACCGGTCTCGTCTCCCGGGGTTCCTTGTTCCCTGCGCTTAACCTTAAGGCCCAGCCAGCGTCTGGCAGGGTCGATGTAAACCTCGCGCGGGCGGGTTTCGGGCGCCCATGTTCGCAAGATGTGTTCGGACGCACCCAGCGTGTAGGCCGTATAGCGCGAGCGCATCAGCGCTTCCGCGGATGCCGCGGCACGCGGGTCTTTCAGGACGGGCCCGCAACATTGCCCAAATCCGCGACCGCTGCCGCAGGGGCACAAGTTGTTGCCCGGTTTGTTCTTGCCTTTCACTTTGCGGCCCGCGTCGCTATAAAGGCGGCATCATACCCAACCGAGTAGTTTCCATGATCGAGTTGCAACGTGACGGTGACGTCTTCATTCTGACCATGACCGCTGGCGAGAATCGCTGGAATACCACTTTTGTGCGTGAGTTTGCTGCGGCGTTGGATGAAGTGGAGGCCTCCACCGGACCGGCGGCACTGGCGACAACGTCCGCCGACGACAAGTTCTTCTCGAATGGCCTGGATCTGGACTGGCGGCACAGTGACGACCCCGAACACCCGGGTGGCGACAAGTCGGTGTTCGGGCATGAGTTCATGTCGCTGGCTGCGCGGCTGATCACCTTCCCGATGCCCACGGTCAGCGCGGTAAACGGGCACGCATTTGGTGCCGGTTTCATGATCGCGCTCTGCCACGATGTGCGTTTGATGCGCGAAGACCGGGGCTTTATGTGCGCCAACGAACTCGACCTGGGTATGGCCATCCCACATCCAGAACTCGCGTTGTTCAAACACAAGTTGTCCGTCAGTGCGTTTTTCGAAACCACGCAGTTGGCCAAGCGCTGGACCGGCCCCGTGGCACTTGCGGCCGGGGTGGCGCAGGAAACCGCGCCTCTGGAAGAAATACGTGGGCGCGCGATCGAAAGAGCGGCGGCACTCGCGCGTCTTGGCGCAAATCGAGCGCTGTTCCGCTGGAACAAAGAAGCCATTTACGGCGAAAACGCCGCCATCAACGGTCCACACGGGCCCGCGTTCATGTTACGCAACTCGCATCTGTACGAGCGTTTCGGCTCCTGAAGAAAACCGGCTTCAGGCTTTGGTTGTTACGTATTTGAGGATTTCGACTACCTGATCGGTTGACGTCGCCCACGCCATGGCGGCGCCGTCGACCTCCTTCAGGGCGTGTACGACATTCTCGTCATGCAGCGTAATGTAGGGCTTTCCCAGCGCGGCACACATACCCGCGTCGAATGCGGCGTTCCACTGTTTGTATTTGTCTCCGAACCGGACCACGGCGACATCACATTGTTGAATCAACGTGCGGGTGCGAATTGAGTTGACCTTGGATGACTTGTGGTCGCGCCAGAAGTTGTGCTCTTCGGCGCCCAGCAGATCGCCTGCCGCATCACTCGCGGCGTGGTCGGTGACCGCCGAGGTGAAGACAACCGGCAGCCCGGCGTCGCCCGCGCCGCGCGCGATTTCGTCGCGCCAGTCAGTGTGAATCTCGCCAGACAGATAAATGCTCCATTGCATGGTTTGCTCCTCAGGTAGCAATCAGGATGATCTTTGCGTGGCTATCGTTGGCGCGCGGCGCCACTCGCCTGCAGCGCGTTAATCTCGTCAGTGCTGAAACCCCATTCGGCCAGCACGTCCTGCGTGTGCTCGCCAATGTGCGCACAGCCCATGGAGACGGTACCGGGCGTACGCTCGAAACGAGGTACGGGTCCCGGTTGCGGCACATCGTCGATGGTCACAAACGTTCCACGCGCAACGTTATGCGGATGATCCAATGCTTCACTCATACGCAACACCGGCGCGAAGCAGACGTCAATCTGTTCCATGATCGCGGTCCACTCCGCACGCGTTTTGGTCCTGAAGATCGCCGCCAGCTTGTCGCGCATCATGGGCCAATGATCACGATCGGCTTGCGCAGGCAGGTCGGCGTCGCCAAGACCCAAGGTTTCCAGCATCAACTGGTAGAACTGCGGTTCGTTGGAACCGATACAGATATGTTCGCCATCTGCGGTTTCGTAGGTATTGTAGTGATGACATCCACCATCCAGGCGGTTGGACTCGCGTTGTTCTATGAACGCACCCGAGGCCAAGCGACCGAAGTGCGAGGCCATCAGCGAAGCTGCGCCTTCGACCATGGCTGTATCCACGACCTGGCCCTGTCCCGAACGGCTCGCTTCGATGTAGCCGGCCAGGGCACCCATGGCCATATACAGGGCGCCGCCGCCAAAATCCCCGACAAGGTTCAACGGTGGGACAGGGCCGAACGCTGCCGAGCCGGTCGCATACAGGGCGCCGGTTAACGCGATGTAGTTGATGTCGTGCCCTGCCGTGTGCGCGATGGGACCCGTCTGGCCCCAGCCGGTCATGCGGCCGTAAACGATGCGTGGGTTACGTGCCATCACAACCTCCGGGCCGAGTCCCAGGCGCTCCATCACGTTTGGCCGGAAGCCTTCGATCAGGATGTCCGCCTGCTCGCACAGCCGCAACGCCGCTTCAACGCCTTGTGGATTTTTGAGATCCAGCGCTATGTTCTTACGGCCGCGCAAAAGCGTGTCGAACCGTGGCTCGGTCGGCTCGCGACCAATGTTCGCTGCGCGGTCGATTCGTATCACATGCGCGCCCATGTCGGCGAGCAACATGCAACACATCGGGCCGGGGCCAATCCCGGCAAATTCAACCACTTTGACTCCGGCTAACGGACCCATCACATTCTCCTGCCATTCTGACTACGCGTATTATCGCAGATGCTCGGCAGTCATCAGTCGCGGCGAGCCCATTCGTCTGAACTCTCGCGAGACAACTGCAACTGGGGATTAACGTGGTTCCTGAGCGAGGCATGCACGCTGGCGGCTCGGGAACGGCAGGCTATGTGCCTCCGGGTTTGTCACCGGGCGTAGGGGCGCCAAGAAGATATGTGAGCATGTCGTCAGCCTGACGGACAGGCATATCGGTGTCATGACGGGGCAGAGTGCACAATCCTGGATTGTCACGCGTTAAACGCGCGACTCGGTGCGTTTGTTACGCGCGCATCGCATCGATAAATGCGACTCGCTCCTCATGGCCCATGTTGGCGTAGGAGGCGGCCGTCCGATCGATGATGTCGCCGTAGCGGGCTTTGATTTGTACGGCCAGATCAGCAGCACCACCACGTACTGAGAACTTGTCCAGCACACCGTCGTCGATCAGGTCACCCATCTCTTCCCAACGGCCTTGTTTGGACATTGCATTCAGTTCGGGCTGCAGTTCGCCCACGCCGATGGAGTCCAGCACTCCTTTGTAAGCGGGCGTGGAACCGTAGAAAGCGACCTGCTGACGCATTTTCTTATCCGCCGCGGCGATCTCTTTCTCATCGCGACCCGTGACCGAGAATACTGGGTAGACCAGCTCGAAGCTCTCGCGTTTACGCCCGCTCTTGGCAAAGCCGCGTTCCAATGCCGGCAGCGTCACGTTGCGCAAATACGCTTCCGTTGTGAAGCCATGCACCAACATCCCATCCGCCACTTCACCCGCGACTTCGGTCATCAATGGCCCCACAGCTGCCAGATAGACTTTGGGTGCGCCATGCTCGACGTTGGTGGGCGTGAAGAATGGTGTCATCAACGTATGACGGTAGAATTTGCCGATGAACTCCATGGGTTCGCCTTCGTGCCAGGTTGCCCAAATCGCACGCATCGCCAACACAAACTCGCGCATGCGCGCGGCTGGCGAGGACCACGGCATTGAATAGCGCTTCTCGATATGCGGTTTGATTTGCGAGCCAAGCCCCACAACGAGGCGTCCGTTGGAAGCCGCATTCAAATCGTGACCCACGTTTGCGACGGTCATCGGCGAGCGCGCGAATGCCACGGCGATGCCAGTCATCAGATCGATGGTGCTGGTAGTCTGCGCCGCTGCCAGCAATGGCAAAAACGGATCGTGCGCGGTCTCCGCGGATTTCAGCCCGGCGTACCCCATCTCCTCGAGTTCGCGCGCCTCGTTGCCTGCTTTGTTCAAATCCCAGGTGATGATGGCATCAACTTTCACGTGTCACTCCTTGCTGATTCTGGGCGTGATGAGTAGGGCCGGTGGGCTGCTCAGTCGAACTGGCTTTGCCGCGTAAGCTTGAGATGCCGGCCAAGCTGCCGGTCGTGACGGGCCATCGCCGAGCCGCGCCCCAGTTTGACACGTGGTTCCCATTTCAGCTGACCGCCAGCCTCCGGGGTATCGCCCATGACGGTGACACGTTGGATGACGCGTTCCTCGTTGAAGTCGTTCAACACATAGTGCTGCGTGCAGCGGTTATCCCACATGCCAATCGTTCCCGCACTCCAGTGATACCGCACCGTGAACTGCGGCTTCTGCACCCAGTTCGTCAGGAACGGCAACAGCGTGTCACTCTCCTCGGAGCTCATCTCCACAATACGTCGCGTGAAGTGTTCGTTCACAAACAGGGATTTCCTGCCGGTCTCCGGATGAACACGGACCACCGGATGGATCGCGGTTTTTTCGCTGCGATCGTGTGGGTGTGCGTCATGCAACGCAGACAAGCCGTCACAGAGCTCCTGTATCGGAGGTGACAGGGCTTCGTATGCCGCGTACATGCTGGACCACATGGTGTCGCCTCCGGCAGAGGGGCACTTCACCATGTGAAGTATCGACATGACCGACGGGTTTGGCATGAACGTCAGGTCAGAGTGCCATTCGTCCGCGATGCCGCCCTCACTTGCGATCAACTCGAAGATCTCCGGGGCCGTGCTCGAGTTCCTGAGATTTGGGTGGCCCTCAAGTTCGCCGAAGTGGCGTCCAAACCCGACGTGTTCGTCCTGAGTGAGATTTTGCCCGGGGAAGAACAGCACCAAGTGCTCGCGTAACAGCTCGCGGACCACCGCGATGTCATCATCGCTGACCGACCTGAGATCGATGCCGTGTATTTCGGCGCC
>CEUN01169331.1_pt1 | contig 21141 bp, 20 predicted proteins | sample 361501 | NCBI WGS metagenome assembly CEUN01 (sample SAMEA2622801, study PRJEB7988) | marine metagenome | biome: marine biome (ENVO:00000447); feature: marine epipelagic mixed layer (ENVO:xxxxxxxxx); material: "saline water (ENVO:00002010), including plankton (ENVO:xxxxxxxx)" | depth 120 m | reverse complement strand
ATCATTAAACAAGCTAAGGGTTATTTTGGTACCCGAAAATCCAATTATAGGACCGCTAAAGATGCTGTTCAAAGGTCATTACAATATGCTTATAGAGATAGAAGACAAAAGAAACGTGATTTTAGAAGATTATGGATTATTCGTATTAATGCCGCTGTTAGAAATAGAGGTCTAAGTTATTCTAAATTTATTTCTTTGTTATCACAAAATGATATTGAAGTAAATAGAAAAAATCTTGCATATATGGCTGTTAATGATTCAGATGGTTTTACTAAACTAGTTGATTCTATAAATAAATCATAGTTTTTCCATGTCAATATTAAATAAAATTAATTCTATTCAGAAAAACTTTAAAGCTGAATTATCTTCTGCTACAAAAGATTCTTCTGAATTAAGTGTTTTATATAATAAATATCTTGGTAGAAAAGGTTTAGTATCTGAATTGTTTTCTGATTTATCTAAGGTTGATGCTTCTGATAAACCTATTATTGGCCAAAAGATAAATTCACTTCGAAATGATTTACAAAAAGATTTTGACAAAATCGGTTCAGTAAAAAATAACAACAAAGATAAATCTGATATTGATTTAACTTTACCAGGCAATCATTTTTTTGAAGGTAATATTCACCCAATTACCAAAGTTATAAATGATATATCTGACATATTTAAAAGTATAGGTTTTTCAGTTTTTTCAGGCAATGAAATAGAAGATGATTTTTATAACTTTGAAGCATTAAATATCCCAAAACATCATCCTGCAAGAGATATGCAAGACACTTATTATTTAAATAATGAAAAACTTTTAAGAACACATACTTCTGCAAGTCAAATTCATTTTATGGAGGAAAATGATCCTCCTATAAAAATTATTTCTCCTGGAAGAGTGTATAGGAATGAAGATATAAGTGTCCGTAGTTACTGTTTATTTCATCAGATTGAAGGATTGTATGTTGATAAAAAAGTAAGCTTTTCTGATTTAAAAGGAGTAATGGAATTTTTTTCAAAAAAATATTTTGGTCAAGATGTTAAAGTCAGATTTCGACCAAGTTATTTTCCTTTTACTGAGCCTAGTGCTGAAATGGATATTTACTGGGGGTTAAATTCTGAAAGTGATTACAGGATAACAAAGGGAACAGGATGGTTAGAAATATTAGGTTGTGGAATGGTTGATCCAGAAGTATTTAAATCAGTAAAATATGATAGTTCACTTAAAGGATATGCATTTGGTATTGGTATAGAAAGAATAGCTATGTTAAAGTATGGAATAACTGATATTCGTTTACTTTATGAAGGTGATATTAGATTTTTAAGGCAATTTTAATTATGAAAATATCTAGAAACTGGCTAAATAATTATATAATATCTAAAAAAAGTGATATAGAATTAGTTGATGCTTTTACTCAATTAGGTTTAGAATGTACTTCTACAAAAATTAATTCAATTGATTCAAATATAGTTGTTGGTGAAGTAGTTAGTTGTATTAAGCATCCCAATGCTGATAGGTTGAAAGTATGTGAAGTTGATGTTGCAGGTAATGAGCTTTTAACTATAGTTTGTGGAGCTCCAAATGTAAAAAATAATATATTTGTTCCAGTAGCTAAAATTGGCTCAAAATTTGGTGAATTTGAAATTAAAAAAACTAAAATTAGAGATGTAGTATCTCATGGTATGATTTGCTCTGAAAAAGAGTTGGGTTTAAGCGATAATCATGAAGGAATTATGATTTTAGATAATAATTTAATAAAAGGACAAAAATTAACTTCAGTTTTATGTTTAGATGCAGACACAATTTTTGATTTTGATATCACCCCAAACAGAGGTGATTGTTTTAGTCATTTAGGAATAGCAAGGGAATTAGCTATTATAGAGGATGTAAAATTTGAATTAGATAAAATTGATTTTAAAGCTACTAAATTTAATACATCAGATTTAATAAATTTAAATATAGTTGATTCTAATTTATGTCCTAGGTATTCTTGTAGAATCATAAAAAATATAAAAGTTCAGGATAGTCCTGAATGGTTAAAAAAAGAATTAGAAATTATTGGACATAAAAGTATAAACAATATAGTAGATTTAGCAAATTATATAATGTTTGATACGGGTCAGCCTTTGCATACATTTGATTATGATAAATTAAATGGTGATACAATTGAAGTTAGATCTGCTAAGCATAATGAACAGATATTATGTTTAAATAAGGAGCTTAATAAATTAACAAAGGAAGATATTGTTATAGCAGATTCAAAAGGGCCTATTGCAATTGCAGGTGTAATAGGAGGGTTTGATACTCAAGTTGATAAAAAAACTACTAACATTTTGCTTGAAAGTGCTGTTTTTAATGAAATAAATGTAAGAAAGACATCTAAAAAATATGATTATGAAAAAGAAGCTTCTAAGCGATTTGAAAGGGGAGTTGATTATGATAATGTCATATATGTAATGGATAAATTTACAAAATTACTTATAGATATAGCTGGAGGTGAAGCTTCAAAAGATTATGTTGATGTTAAAGCGGGTAAGAAAAATATTAAAATAATAAATTTTAATATTAAGGATTGTAATGCTTTTTTAGGTTTAAATTTAAATTCTAATCAATATGATAATCTTTTTTCAAAATTATCAATAAATACTGATTACAAAAAAGATAATTTTAAATGTAAAATACCCTCATATAGAAATGATTTAGATAGAGAAATTGACTTATATGAAGAAATAGCAAGAGTATTTGGCTATGATAATATTCCAATTTCTAAAACATTTAATAATTCTTATTCAGCTGTAATTGATGATTGTAATAATTTTAATAATCAAATAAAATCTATACTTTGTTCTAAAGGTTTTTATGAACATTATTCAAATAGTTTATATAATGATAAAGTTTTAAATGATTTTAATAATTTTGAAACATCTGAAATTATTAATGAATCAAGTCAAGATATGAAATTCATGAGAAATTCTCTAATGCCAGGATTGTTAAAGGCTGTTTCTTTTAATGAAAAGAGAGGACAGAATTATTTTAAATTATTTGAATTAGGTAGAGTTCATTCAATTGTTAAATCTTATAATAAAGAGGAAGATAATGTCGGGTTTGTTTGGTATGGTAAAAATGATGAACATTGGAATAATAAGTTTTTTGCAGACATTTTTTATGCTAAAGGAGATTTATTATCATTTTTGAAACAATTAAAAGTAATCGATATTCATTTTAAAGTTGAAAAAAGTAAATTAAGTGAAACAAATATAAATATATATTCCAAAAAAAACTGTATCGGATATTTACGTATATTAGATTCAAAATTAAAAGATAAGTATGATATAAAAGGACCTATTTTAATATCTGAAATGTATATTGATAAAATTAAGAAGAATATTTTAAAAGAATTTTCTTATAAAAAAATATCTCCTTTTCCTTCTATAAAGAGAGATATTTCGATTTTATTGAAAAAGGAAGTTCAATCAGCTGATATTATTGATTATATTTATCATGAGAGTGATAACTTGTTAATAGATGCTAATGTATTTGATGTCTATTCTGGAAAAGAATTAGATGGTGATTCAAAAAGTTTAGCGATATCTTTGTTATTCCAAAGCGAAGAGAAAACATTAGTTGATCAAGATGTAGATGGCAGAATGTCATTAATTTTAAAAAAATTAAAAACTAAATTTGGAGCAGTTCAACGTTAATTTAATAGGGAGGATGTCATGGCTAAAGAAGTTAAAGTTAAAATATATGGTCAAGAATATATGCTAAGGACTGAAGCGGAGCCTAAAGTAATTGAGGAATGTGCTAATTATTTAAGTGATACTATGAAGCAAATTGCAGGCCCAAATTCATCATCAACACCACAGTTACGTTTAGTGATTTTTGCTGCGATGAATATTACAGCACAATTATTTGAGTGTAAAAAGAAAAAAGAAGCAGTGATAGATCAAGTGGAAGCAAAAACTATTGCTATTACTGAGTTTATAGAAGATAAAATTTCTGATATTGAATCTTCTCAAAATTAAGGGCTATTTTGAATACGCTTATTCTTAAAGGTAAACCAGTTTCTCTTAGTATTAAAGAAAAGCTTAAATTAGAAATATTAAACCTTAAATCTGAAGGTATTGTTCCGCAATTAGCAGCTATAATTGTAGGTGATAATCCTGCTTCTAAATTGTATGTTTCTTCTAAAGCTAAGACATTTGAATCTTTAAATTGTTCTAGTCAAATTTTTGAATTCTCATCAAGTATAGACCAAAAAACTTTAATCGAACATATTGATTCTTTAAATAAAGATAAAAAATTTCATGGAATTTTAGTGCAATTACCTTTGCCTAAGCATTTAAATGAGAAAGATATTCTAGAGAGTATCAATCCAGAAAAAGATGTAGATGGATTTCATCCTGAAAATCAAGGTTACATTATGCAAGGGAATCCTAAATTTATTCCGTGCACCCCTTTAGGTTGTCTAGAAATTTTAAAATATTATGAGGTAGATATTAAAGGTAAACATGTAGTTGTAATAGGTAGGAGTAATATAGTTGGGAAGCCAATAGCATCTTTATTATCTCAAAATTTCAAATATGCTAATTCTACGGTTACTTTATGTCATTCAAAAACAGAAGATATAGCTTCTTTTACAAGCAATGCAGATGTGATTGTTGCAGCTACAGGAGTTCCAAAGCTTATTACTCCTGATATGGTTAAAAAAGGAGTCCATATAATTGATGTAGGTATTAACAGAGTAAAAGATTTAAATAGTAAAAAAGGTTATAAGGTAGTGGGAGATGTTGATTTTGAAGGTATGTTGAATAAAGCTGCTTCTATTACTCCAGTTCCAGGAGGTGTTGGTATTATGACCGTAACGATGTTGTTGAATAATACAGTTCAAGCAGCGATAAATCAAAAAAATAAATAGGAGTTAAAATTGAAAAATAAATTTAAAATTATTATATCATTTATGATTTTTTTGTTAGTAGGATGTGCCGCTGACACTCATTCTTCTTTAACAGAAGAAATGTTAGATAACTTAAATGATTTAGTTTCAGTATTACAAAGTGTTCAAGACTCTTCAAGTGCTCAGAGTGCTATAGCAAAAATTGAACAAATAAATATTTTAGGTAAAGATATCCAAAAAAGAATGGACACATTAGGTCAACCTTCGGAAGATATGTTAAAGGAACTAGAATCAAAGTATAGTTCTATGATTGAAGAATCAACTGTTAAATTAAGAGAGGTATTAGGTGGTTTGATTGAAACAGAATTTGGATTAGATATCATGAAAGCTTTAAATAAGTAAAGCTAAACATAAAATAAATTTATACTAACAGTAGTTAATTCTTTGTTAGGAAAATTAAATTCAAAATTCTTATTGTATTTTAGGCCAGATATTTTAGCTGATTCAATAAAGTCCTCATATTCAATAATATATTGATTTGAATAACCATGTGTTGCATCATAGGCCGTAGCCAATGTTTTTCCAATGTTTTGTTGGCATAATTGAGGATTTATAGTATGTAATTCAAGTATTATTAGTCCGTGACGGCTTATATAAGGTTTCCATTTTAAGAAATGTTCAATTAAGCTAAATTTAAATATTATAGGCTCAAAAATTTGATTATTATTACTACAACAAAAAGCTGCAGATGAATTAGTTTTTATTTCGTTTAATTTAAAATTATTTAAGTTAGGCATTTCAAATATCCTGTTATGATCTAAAAAAGATCTTACACTTAAAAGATTAGCCAATTTTGTTTGGTGTATTTTTATTAATTCATTATTGAAATAATCAGGGTTTCCTATATCAGCTTTTACTAGCACATGTTCTATATTTTCTTGTTTTAGATTATTTTTAGTTACTTCTAATGCTTCTTCATTAAAGTCAGCACCCACAATTTTTAAAGGATGTGATTTTAAATTTTTTCCTCTAATAGTTTTTTCTTTGATTAATTTATATAAATGTATCAATAGTGTACCATCTCCACATCCCATATCAGCTATTCCTTGTGGCTGTTTGTCAATGGGGCCATTAAAAATTTTAATAATTATTTCATCTATTTTTTTAAAATATAACTTATGTGCACCACCGCTTCCCCAAACATTCATTTTTCTATTAACATGTAATTCATTTCCATTTTTATCTCTATTAAGGATATTTGAAGTATTTTGAAATAATAATGTTTCCATTTTGTTAAATAGAGGCATATATGAAACTGTTACACCATAGGCTGCACTTCTATTGATGAAAAACAACCCTTTTTCAGTTAAAATATTATTTTTTAAAAAATCAAATTTTTCAAATAGTTTAATAATAAAATTTTTATTATTAGTTCCAGTATTATTTAATGTGAGCTGATTATTTAAATTAATTTTTATATGGTTTCCCATAGATAAAGAGACTAGAACTGTTCCTAGTAGAAGCCCTTCAAAATGTTTTAGAATTAATTTGTTACTTATGGTTTTTTCAGCTTGCTCATATTGATTTAGAAGTTCTATTAATTTTTTATATGATTCAGTATAATTAAAATTTAATTTGGTCAAAAATGAGTAAAATTTGAAAAATTTATTATATGAATCTGAATTTTTAAAAATTTCCAAACCATCTTTTGTGCTTTTGATTTTTATTGAATTATTATCAGTTAATTCTCTTTTAATCCATCCTTGTGACTCAAATAATCTAAGAGTAACATTTAAATAATCTCCATTTATAAGATTTATTTTTAAATCATTTCTATTTATTTTAAATAATTTCAAAGATTTAATATTGTTTAATAAATTATTATTTTTATTAAAGATGCATGCTAATGGAGCTATTAATGCTATTCCATCGATATGTTTGAATAAATCTGATCTAAAAATTTTTGTGTTCGACATATAATTCTTTTAATAGTTTGAACAGTAATTTATATATAATTATATTATACTTCTATTATATAATTTATTAAATTTGGTTAATGTCCCTCGTACCTAAACATATTAAAGAGTTGATGCCTTACAAGGCTGGTAAACCTATATCAGAGGTAAAAAGGCAATTAAATTTGCCTCACATTGTCAAATTAGCATCAAATGAAAATCCTTTAGGACCTTCAATAAAGGCTGTTGAAAAAGTTATGACAGTACTAAATAGGACTCATAGATATCCAGATTCTAATGGATATCAATTAAGATATAAGTTATCTCAAAAATTTAATCTCAGCATGGATAATGTTATCATTGGAGGCGGAAGTGAAGGTATTATGTCGGTAATAATGAGAACTTTTTTAAATAAGGGCGATGAAATTATTGCAACTAAAAATTCATTTATAGGGTTTAGGGTATTAGCAAATGCAAGTGGATTTAAGGTTAATTGGGTTCCTATGCAGGATTATCATTATAATCTTAATGCAATGGCAAATAAAATTAATAAAAATACAAAAGTTATCTATCTAGCAAATCCAGATAATCCAACAGGAACTTATTTTAATAAAAATAAGTTTGATGAATTTATGAAGTTGGTTCCAGATAGAGTAATAGTTTTATTGGATGAGGCATATTTTGAATATGCTTGTCATATAAATGAATATCCCGATTCTATGCACTATAGATATGATAATGTGATTACTTTAAGAACTTTTTCAAAGGCTCATGGTCTAGCTGGTTTTCGAGTTGGCTATGGGTTTGCTGATTCAGAATTAATTGCAAATCTTATGAAAGTAAAACTTCCTTTTGAACCTTCTTCATTAGGTCAGGTAGCAGCATGTGCAGCTATGGATGATAATGAGCATTTAGTTAATTCAATTAAAATTAATAATTCAGAAAAAAATAAATTAGAAATTTTTTTTGATAGCATTAATATAAGTTACATTCCAAGTGTTACAAATTTTTTAACTCTAATTTTTCAGAATGAGAAAACAGCATTTAATTTTTGTGATTTAATGCTTAAAAAGGGTGTTATATTAAGACATTTGCTTAGTTTTGGGCTGCCAAATTGTATAAGGGTTACAATTGGAACCCCTGAAGAAAATAAATTTTTAGTTCAAAATATAAAGGAGCTTAGGAAAACTAATGTATATGACAGATAAATGGGAGGGTACGGAGTATTTTCATTTAAAAAGGTTTAAGTATATTGAATTTTATGTAGGTAATGCAAAGCAAGTTACACATTTTTACAGGTCTGCTTTTGGTTTTTCTGTGTATGCTTATTGTGGTCCAGAAACGGGTGTATATTCACATGTATCTTATGTCTTAAAAAGTAAGAAGATATTTTTTGTATTTACTACACCTTTAAAATCTTCTCATTATGCATCTGAATGGTTAAAGAAACATGGAGATGGTGTTAGAAATATAGCTTTTGAGGTTGATGATGCACATTTAGCTTACAAATCTTGTATGGATAGAGGTGCTATTTCTAATGCTGAGCCATGTGAAAGTAATGATGAGGGGTTATTTGTGGAAGCATCAATTAGAACTTATGGCGATACGATCCATTCATTTATTGACGACACAAAATATAAAGGTTTATGGGCGCCAAATTTTAAGAAAATTGACCTTCCTAATATTGAGTCTAATGATACACATTTAGTGCTTATTGATCATATTGTGGGTAATGTTGAGTGGGATAAAATGGATTTTTGGCGTGAGTATTATGAAAAAGTATTCGGTTTTTCAACATTTGTAAGGTTTGATGAAGGGGATATATCAACAAAGTATTCAGCCTTAAAGAGTGTTGTGCTTAGATCTAAAAATTGGAAAATAAAATTACCTATTAATGAGCCTGCTGAAGGATTAAAAAAATCACAGATTGAGGAATATCTTGAATTTAATGAAGGGGCTGGAGTTCAGCATATAGCAATATTAACAGATGATATTATTAGCTCTATAGCATCTTTGAAAAAAAATGGAATTGAATTTTTAGATATTCCTGATACTTATTATGATGACCTTTTAAATAGAGTTGGAGGAATTGATGAGGATGTTAAGAGGTTGAAAGAATTGAATATTTTGGTTGATCGGGATGAATATGGCTATTTGCTTCAAATTTTTACAAAACCTCTGCAAGATCGTCCAACACTATTCATTGAAATTATTCAAAGGAAAGGTTCCAAAGGTTTTGGTCAAGGAAATTTTCAAGCTTTATTTGAGTCTATCGAAAAAGCACAAGGGGAAAGGGGTAATTTATAATGCCTTTTTATCAAACTAGAGGATTAATTCCCCCAAAAAGGCATACTGTATTTAAAAGAAGTGTTGACCAAATATATTATGAAGAACTTATTAGTCGAGAAGGTTTTTCTAGTATTTATTCAAATATTTATCATTTAAGAATGCCCACTAGAGTTGTGAAGATGGGAAAATTTAAGCCAATTTCAATTAAAAAGGCCGATACAAAACATCAGGCTAGACATATTCAAACTCAAAACATTTTAAATCATGGTGATATCATTTATGATAGAATTCCACTGCTGTTTAATAATGATGTGGTTATACATAAAGCTCATATAACTCAAGATATGGATTCTTTTTATAGAAATGCCCATTTTGATGAAGTTTTATATATTCAATCAGGTTCAGGTACATTATCTACTAATTTTGGTAAATTAGAGCTAAATTCAGGAGATTATGTCGTTATGCCTCGTGGAGTTATATGGAATCTTAAAATTAATGAAGATATTCATGCTTTGATTATAGAGTCTAATTCTCCAATTGAGACACCAACAAGATATAGAAATAAATTTGGTCAACTTTTAGAACATTCACCTTTTTGTGAGAGAGATATAAAAACCCCGGTATTAGTAGATCCAATTGATAAAGAAGGGGAATATAAGATTAATGTTCGTACATCGACAGGAATTCAAGAAATGTTCTACGGGCACCATCCATTTGATTTAGTTGGTTGGGATGGTTATTATTTTCCTTGGATTTTTAATATTAATGATTTCGAGCCGATAACTGGTAGTATTCATCAGCCTCCTCCTGTTCATCAAACATTTAAGTCTAATGGATTTGTTGTATGTTCTTTTGTAAGCAGGATGTTTGATTATCATAAAGATGCAATCCCTGCACCTTATCCTCATTCGAATGTTGATTCAGATGAAGTTATTTTTTATTCTAAGGGAGATTTTATGAGCAGAAAAGGAATAGGTTTAGAGTCTATAACCTATCATCCTATGGGGTTGCCTCACGGACCTCAACCTGGCAGATATGAGGAGTCTATTGGTAAGAAAAAAACAGAAGAATTAGCTGTTATGATAGATACATACAAGCCATTAAATGTAACTAAAAATTCGGTTAATATAGAAGATAAAAAATATTATTTAAGTTGGTTATAATTATGATATTTAAAAGAATTAATTAAAGTATATATTTAAATATGAAAAAAACATTTGATCCAAAGAAACTTGATATTAGATCTAATTATCATTTAATGATTTCAGGTATTGTTCCAAGGCCCATAGCTTTTGTGTCTTCAATTAGTAAAAATGAAGAAATAAATTTAGCTCCATATTCTTTTTTTAATGGCTTTGGAGCTAATCCACCTATTGTAGGTTTTTCTCCAGCTTTAAGTGGAAGGACTGGTAAGCCTAAGGATACTTTATTAAACATTCAAGAGACAAAAGAGTTTGCTATTTCAGTTGTTAATTCTAGTATGGTTGGTCAGGTAAGTTTGTCATCGTGTGAATATAAAAGGTCTGTTGATGAATTTAAAAAAACTGGCTTTACTAAAAAGAAATCCACTTTAATTGCCCCTCCTTTTGTTAAAGAGTCTCCATTTATTATGGAGTGTAAATTACATGATATAGTGTATCTAGGCAATAAACCAGCTAGTGGAAATTTAATTCTTGGCGAAATAATTATGTTTCATATATCAGACCAAATCCTTGATAATGATGATAGAGTTGACCCAATGTTATTAGATGCTGTTTCTAGAATGGGAGGTTCATGGTATTCTAAATCTAATAAAGGTTTGTTTGAATTGAAAAAACCTAATTGGAATGGTGTTGGTTTTGACTCCATACCAGATGAAGTTTTAAATAGTAATATTATTACAGCTAATGAACTTTCTCAGCTTGCTAGTGTTCAAGAAAGGCCCTTGATTGTTGAATCAGTTTATAAAAAACATAAAGATGATTCTTTGGATTCTTTAGAGATCTTATGTAAAAAATTTATTAATCAGAAAACATTAGATTTTGCCTGGACTATAGTGAGTATTATTGAAGAGAAATAGCTATGAAAAATATTTTATGGAAGCCTTCTGAATATCATTATAAAAATTCTAATATTGCCCAATTTATTACCTTTGTAAATAGAAAATATAATAAGCATATAAATGGTTATGATGACTTGTATTCTTGGAGTATTGATGAAACATCAAATTTTTGGGAATGTGTTTATAAATTTTGTGATATTAAATTTTCATCTGAACCAAAATCAATAGTTGTCAAAAAAAAATCTTTTATAGATTCCGAATGGTTTAATGGGGCGTCACTTAATTTTGCAGAAAATTTATTAAAGCATAGAGATGATAAAGTAGCAATTGAATATTTCTGTGAAGATAAAATTTCAGGTAAAATTACTTATAGTGAATTGTTTGATAAAGTTCGTACCTGTGCTTTATATTTAAAATCTTTAGGAGTTCAAAAGGGAGATAGGGTGGCTGGTTTTATGCCTAATATCCCTGAGGCCGTTATTGCGATGTTAGCGACATCCTCTATTGGGGGTATTTGGAGTTCTTGTTCTCCTGATTTTGGTATTAATGGAGTATTGGATAGGTTTAATCAAATAAACCCAACAGTATTATTTGTAGCTGATGGTTATTTTTATAAGGGAAAAGTAATTGATCTGTCAACTAAAATTGACAAGATAAAATCTGCCCTAAAATCTATTAATTATACGATATGTGTAAATCTTGTTGGTGGATTAAATATAAAAAAATGCATTAATTGGAAAGATATGTCAAATATAGATGGCGATTTTATGTTTGAACAGCTTCCATTTTCTCATCCTCTTTACATTATGTATTCTTCAGGAACTACAGGAAAACCTAAAAGTATTGTTCATTCTTCTGGGGGAACATTATTGCAACATGCAAAGGAGTTAATTCTTCATTCTGATTTAAAGGTGAATGATAAAATTTTTTATTTCACAACCTGTGGATGGATGATGTGGAATTGGCTTATTTCAAGTTTATTTGTAGGTTGCACTATAGTTTTATATGATGGAAACCCTTTTTATCCTAAAAATGATTCATTACTTAGGATAGCAGATTCAATAAATCTTTCTGTATTTGGAACTAGTGCTAAATATATTTCTTTTTTAGAGCAAAGCAAGGTAGTACCAGGAAAATTTGAATTTAAAAAATTAAGATTGATACTTTCTACGGGCTCGCCTCTTGTGGAAGAAAATTTTGAATTTGTTTATAAATCTTGGAAATCAGATATTCAATTATGTTCAATTTCAGGGGGCACTGACATAATTTCATGTTTTGCTTTAGGTAACCCTATTAAACCTATTAAAAAAGGAATGTTACAATCTTTAGGTTTAGGTATGAATGTTAAAAGTTTTAATGAGAAAGCACAACATCAAATAGATAAAAAGGGGGAACTTGTATGTATAGATCCGTTTCCTTCTATGCCTATTTATTTTTTAAATGATAAAGATAATACAAAGTATAAAAAAGCTTATTTTGATACTTATAAGAATGTATGGAAGCATGGTGATTATATTTCAATTTATAAAGATGGATCAGTTAAAATTTTTGGGAGATCAGATACAACTCTTAATCCTGGAGGTGTAAGAATTGGAACAGCGGAAATATATAGAGTTCTAGATAAAATGGAATATATAAAAGATAGTGTTGTAGTAGGTTATCAATATGATAATGATGAACTTATAATTTTGTTTGTTAAAATGATAGATAATCAAGAATTAACTAATAAAATAAGGCAAGATATTAAAAGTAATATAAAAGCCCATTGTTCTCCTAGGCATGTTCCCTATAATATTATACCAGTCGAAGATATTCCTTATACAATTAATGGTAAAAAAGTTGAGCTGGCTGTTAAAAATATGATTGAGGGTAAAAATATAAATAATGCTGATGCATTAGCTAACCCTAAGAGTTTAGATTACTATAAGAATATTAGTATTATAAAGGAATCTTAACAAATGACTAATATTTATCAATTTTATAAATCTTCAATAATTACCGTTATTCTTCTTTACATACTTATATTGGTTGGAGGGTTTGTTAGAATTACTGAATCAGGTGATGATTGTCCTGATTGGCCAAAGTGCTATGGTAGTTGGCTCCCGCCATTAACTATTGAGGATATTCCTGAAAAATTCAATCCTACCCAAGATAAAGTTTATGGTGCATGGATTGAATATTTTAATCGTATGGTAGGTGTAATATTAGGATTATCAATGTTATATACTTTTTATAAATCATTTAATGTATTTAAAAAAGACAAAACACTTTTTTATGGTTCTTTTACATCTCTTTTATTAATCATTATAGCAGGTTGGTTTGGAGGCCAGATTGCTACAAATATTGATGGCACTAACATTATTTATCAACATTCTGTAAGCATTCATTTATATATTGCTATTTTAGCCACTATTTCTTTGGTGTATACTACAAATAGGGGATTTATAGTAATCTTTCCTAATATAGAACAAAAATCTAATTATTCACCGTATGTAGTTAATTTATTGATATGCATTCTTATTTTAAACTTATTATTAGTCTTTTCTGGTTCATTTATTAGAACCTTTTTAGACGATGCTTTATTGAATAAATATTCTTATTTTATTCGTATGGAGAAATATGTTAACACAACAGGTTTAACTAAATTTATTCATCCAACTTTAGGATTTTTAATGCTTACTTTATCTGCCATATTATGGAATCATATTATGAATATTTCAAATTCATCTTCAACTGTCCAATTGATTGTAAAGTTTATTTTATATTTAATTTGTTTTCAGATATTGGTAGGTGAAGGCTTAAGATTTAATATGATTCATGAATCATTTAGATTATATCATTTATGGTTATCAAGTGCAATTTTAGGCCTTATTATAATTTCTATTCAGAGGGTAAGATTGACACAATGATTAAAAATTATATAGAGATGATGAAGCCTAGAATAAGCCTATTGGTTCTTTTGACAGGGTATTTAGGTTTTTATCTTGGTTTAAGATCTGAAGGTATTCTCAATATAGATTACTATGATAAATTAATATTTTTATTTATTGGAATGTTTTTTTCATCAAGTGGTTGTGCAGTTTTAAACCAATATTTAGAAAAAGATTTTGATGCTCAAATGAAGCGGACTATGAATAGGCCTATTCCTTCAAATCGTGTATCTCCAATTAATGCTTTATTATTTGGCTCTATATTATGTGTTTTTGGTGTGTTTTTTATTTTTCAAACAATTAATCAACTAACAGCAATAATATGTTTATTAACAATATTTTTATACTTATTTGTTTATACTCCAAGTAAAAGGTTTAGCACTTTTAATACATTAATAGGTTCAATTCCAGGGGCTTTACCTGTTATTGGAGGATGGACAGCTGCAACCAATGATATTAATTCAGTATCATGGATACTATTTTCAATACTTTTTTGTTGGCAAATACCTCATTTTTTAGCAATCGCTATCATATACTCTAATGATTATAAAAAAGGTGGATTTAAAATGTTGCCTTCAGAGTACCCTAATTCAAAACATACACAATATCATATTTTATTTTTTTCAATAGCTATGATAGGTACAAGTATAGGTTTATATTTTTCACAGGAGATTATTGATTTTGGTTATTTGTTTGGTATTAGCATTATTGGTTCTTTCTTTCTATTTGTAGTATTACAATTTCTAAGGGATTCCTCTAATAAAAATGCACGAAAATTAATGGTCGCTACACTATTTTATTTTCCATTAATGTTTATTTTAATTATTTTAGATGTACTAGATTTTATTTAATCAAAAGGAGTTTAATATGAGTAGGCTATCTATTATATTTTATTTATTAATTTCATTTTCATTCACTCAGATTATTCCAACAAATCTTTTAAATAGAGTAGATATAGAAAATATTCCAAATCAAATCCCAAGTATAGATACAGATGAAACTAATATTTTATTTCAAAATCATGCATATAAAGAGTATAGAGAAAATGGAAAAATTTCATATTTAAAAATACATTCTAATTATGAAGGAAATTATCAAATAAAAATTACTCAAGCATCTCTTCCAGAAGGAGCTTATTTTGCTTTTTTTGATCAAATAAAAAATACTATTTATGGCCCATATACAAATATAAATGGTTCAATAATATTTCCATCAATACTCAATAGTACAGAAATTATTATGATTTATTTTGAACCATATAATACTAGTTTTAATGGTTCTGTAATGATTGAAAAAATTGAATCAATTGAAAATATTATATATCCAATAGAGAATATTAATTATAAAATTAAAAATACAAGAGAGAGACCTGTATTAATGGTAACAGGTTATTGGCCACCTACCAATGAAATGATTAGACATTTTAGTCAAAATCCTGAATTGAATCCACAGGGTTGGCAAGGAGAAAATTGGCGAGATTTAGGATTTGATGTTGTTTCTTTTTTTCCTGAGTTTGATCCACCTGATTGTAATAATTGCGGTCAAGGTTATGGTGATTTTGAGGTAGATTATCAAGATACTTCTGAAGATTTTTGGAGAATTATTAATGAAGTAAAACCATCTGGAATTATAACTTTTAGTAGAGGTTTTAATAATAATAGTTGGGAGCTTGAAAGTAATGTTTATAACTGGGTTAATTGGTATGCTGATTATACTCCTCCTTTATATCCAACACCAAGTCCTCCAGATGACTCTTATGCTGATAATGGAAATAGAGGAACAGCATTACCTATTACATTAATCGAAGAAGCTTTAGATAATTCAGATATTGATGTTAATTGTTATGTAGATCAAAATGGCGATGCTGGCAGATTTTTATCCGAATTTATGGGATATCATGGAATGTGGTATCATCAATCAAGTGTAGATACTGATAATCCTTGTTTATTAGGTGGTCATATTCATGTAGGTGGTCAGTTAAGTGTAAGGGTTGCTACTGATGCAGCTGAATTAACTATTGAAACAGTTATAGAATATTTAGATAATATGTTAGTTATCCCAGGAGATATAAATGATGATGAAATAATCAATATCCAAGACATCCTCCAATTAATTAGTTATATTTTAGAAAATATAGAATTTCCAACCGAAGATTGGCTTAATGTTGCAGATTTAAATGATGATGGAAATATTAATGTTCAAGATGTGATTCTTATTGTTGATATTGTATTAAGTTAATTTATTATGGATGCATTTGAAATTGTTATTTTAATTTTAGCTGCATTTATAACTTCTTCTATTTCAGCTGTTTTAGGAATGGGTGGAGGTATCATTTTATTAGGTATCATGGCTTTGATTATTCCTGAAGGTTATAAAGTTATAGCTTTACATGGAATGGTTCAACTTTTTAGCAACACTACAAGATCTTTTGTATTTAAGAATTATTTAAAGAAAAACCTTTTGATTCAATTTTTCATTGGAGCAATAATTGGTGTAGGGATATCTGCTTTAATTATTTTAATGTTAATTTATTATTTTGATGTTTCATCTGCAAATCAGATTAAAGTAGAAGTATTAAAGCCAGTTATTGGTCTATTTATTGTATGGAATTTATTTTTAAAAGGACCTAAAAAAGAGAAAAAAAGTGACTCTTTTATACCTGTTGGTTTGGTAGCGGGGCTAAGTTCTATTTTTGTTGGTGCTGTTGGTCCATTAATTGCACCTTTTTTTCTAGGTAAAAATTTAAATAAAGAAAATATTATTGCTAATAAAGCTGCAAGTCAAATGATTACTCATATTAGTAAAATCCCTTTATTTATTTATTTTTTTAATATGGATTATATAGCAGAGATTAGAATTTTATTACCTCTTATTTTTGCAGTATATATTGGAACTAATTTTGGTAAAAAAATACTAAGTTTTATACCAGAAAAATTATTTAAAAAAATATTTAAAATAACTTTATTTGTAATTGCAATCAGATTAATTCTTAGTTATTAGAAAATAACTAAGGGTTTAAACTTTCATTTCATTATAGATTCTTTGTTTTGATGCAGCCCATGAGCAAATTGGACATTTTTCTAAATTATGATATCGAGCAGGACAATATTCTCGTCCAAAAAAAATAATTTGCAAATGACGTTTATTCCATTTTTCTTTAGGCCAAATTTTTTTTAAATCCCTTTCAGTCATAGATACATTTTTAGCTTTAGAGAGCCCCCATCTTGAAGCAAGTCTATGAATATGTGTGTCTACTGGAAATGCAGGAATTTTATACCACTGTGCCATGACAACACTTGCTGTTTTATGGCCTACACCTGCTAAGCTTTCAAGATATTCCCAATTTGAATGCATGCCATTTCCTGCAATTAATTGTTCAGCCATTTTATGAAGGTTTTTTGCTTTTGTCGGTGCTAAACCAATTTCTTTGATTAAATTTTCGATGGTTTTAATATCAAGATTAGCCATTGCTTCAGGTGTATCCGCATATTTAAAAAGTTTTGGTGTAACTTGATTAACTTTTTTATCAGTTGTTTGTGCAGAAAGCATCACAGCAACAAGTAATGTGTATGCACTAGAATGATTAAGTGGTACAGGAGTTTCAGGATAAAGTCTATCTAGAATTTTACCTATTTTTTCTGCTTTTTGAATGCGATTCATTTTAATTATTATGAATCTAAGATAGCATTCACTAACTCAACTATATCTAGAATATCAATCACATTATCTTGATTCATATCACCTTCATCTAAATAATCGTTATTTAAAATTAATTCAGCTAGTAAAATAACATCTAATATATTTAGTGCTGAATCATTATTTAGGTCACCAATAATTTGTTCATATAAAAAATCAGACAATTTATAATTGAGAAAGAAATTTATTAATTCTTCACTAGTATGAAACCCCCAAAAATCTGTAAACCATGTATGCCCTCCTCCATAAACTTTATAATGTAAAAATTTAGAAGAAGAGCTTTGGTTAGAGTATGTATATATTTCAACATTTTCATTTAATTCTTCTATAGATTCTGTATCAAAACCATTGTATTGACTCCAAAAATCAATTGATTCTGAAACTGCTAGAGCTCCATCAAAAGTGGGTGGGTAATAATCAACAACAGTATCAGAAGTCCCATGGAAATGTGCAATTGGAATTTCTCTATTAAATTCACATAATTGTCCTTCAGATATATTTAACATAAAATTGCCTGTTACTGATCCAAATGCAGCAATTTTATCTTCTAATTCACATGCTAATTCATAGGTCATATATCCTCCATTAGACATACCACATGCATATACTCTATCTAAATTTATTTCAAAATCATTACTTATTTGTTCTATCATTAAGCTTATAAATCCTACATCATCTAAATTAGATTGATCCCAAAAAGTACCAATATTCCAAGATGTGTATCCCCAACCATTTATTTCACCTTGTGGGTATACTACAGCAACATTTCTTTCATGTGCAAAATTATCCATTTGGCTACTACTTCTTTGGCTAAGTGCATTTCCACCATATCCATGCATATTTATTATTAATGCTGGAGGATTAGAATAATCTACATTATTAGGATATGACATATAATAAGATCTTGTTATTAGATCGTGATTTATTGAAAACCACTGACTAAAACAAAAAGATATCATTAAAAATAAAGTTGCTGTTTTGAATATTTTTTTCATTTATATAATATAATTTTAAAATTAAAAAAAAATACAAATTAATTTAATAAAACTTTATCAATTTTGCGATTATAATTAAAAATTGTAATTTCTAGTATGATTAAATATTTAATAATATTGTCTTTAAATATTACTTTTTTGTATTCACAATTAGAAGCAAAACTAATTGCAAAAGATTTTGATCAGCCTCTATACATTACAAATTATCCAGGAAATAATGATATACTGCTTATTGTTGAACAAGATGGTATAATAAAAATTGTGGATAATAAGAAAAAAGCTAAAGTTCTTTTTTTAGATATTACAGATCGTGTTCATCAAACTTGGTATCCTGCAGATGAAAGAGGATTATTAGGGTTAACATTTGATCCTAATTTTGATAGTAATCATTATTTTTATATTAATTATGTAAATCAAGATGATTATACCACTATCTCTCGTTTTAAGGTAGTTAATGGATTGGCAGATTCAGATTCAGAGCAGATTTTTTTACAGTTAAAACAACCTTATATGAATCATAATGGAGGATTTTTAGAGTTTGGTCCTGATGGATATTTATATATTTCTATTGGGGATGGGGGCTCTGTAGGTGATCCTGAAAATAGAGCACAAGATTTATCAAATTTATTTGGCACAATTATTAGAATTGATGTAAGCTCTAATTTGTATGATATTCCGGAGGAAAACCCTTTTTATAATCAAGAAAATCTTAGAGGTGAAATATGGCATTATGGACTTAGAAATGTATGGAGATTTTCATTTGATAAAAAAACAGGTGATTTGTATATGGGGGATGTTGGTCAAAATAATTGGGAAGAAATTGATTTTCAGCCTTATGATAATAAGGGTGGTTTAAATTTTGGGTGGAAATTAATGGAAGGTAATCATTGTTATGGAGAAGAGAATCAGGACTGTAGTTCTGAGAATACAGAATTACCAATATTTGAATATCCAAATGATGCAAATTATATTAAAACAATTTTAGGTTGGGAGCAATCCGATGTATATGGCTGTTCTATTACTGGTGGGTATGTATATAGAGGCAGTAATATACCTGAATTATATGGAAGATATTTTTTTGGAGATTATTGTACAGGAAAAGTATGGAGTTTAGATAATATTGATAATAAAGCTTCAATTATTGATCACACAGAAGAAGTGCTTCAATCAATGGGTAAGACAGAATTTTATCTTTCATCTTTTGGAGAAGATGAAAATGGAGAGCTTTATTTAATAGATTATTCTGGTAGTGTATATTCTATAACTAAATAATAATTATTAAAGAAAGAGATAAAAATTGAGTTTTATATATATTCCTGAATCTGATGAGGCCCTTTTATCTGAATGTAAAGTAGAGACATTTCGATCAAGTGGAAAAGGGGGGCAGCATGCTAATAAAACAGAATCAGCTGTTAGATTAACACATATTAAATCAGGTATACAAGTAACATGCCAAGATGAAAGAAGTCAATATTTAAATAAAATAAAATGTATTAAACAACTTCGTCTTCGAATAAAAAAAAATAATTATAAACCACCTAAAAGGATACGAACAAAGCCTACTAAAGGATCTATAGAGAAGCGTCTATTAACTAAAAAATATAATTCTGAAAAGAAAAGAAGTAGAAAGAAAACTGATTTAAATAATTATTAATTCTCAGTTATTAATTTGTAAAGACATAATACAATACATAGAACCAGTTTAAAACTCCATGTAAAATAGCCCATAAAACACTGTTATAAATTGACCATGAAATAACAACGGCAAGTGCCATACCTAGACTTAATCCTAAATTAAAACTTTTTTCAACTTTTACTTCCATAACAAACTCCTTTAATTTAAAATAATATTAATTATTTCAATAACATCTAAAATATTAGAAATTCCGTCATTATTCATATCTGAGCAATCTTCACAATTATTACCTAAAATACAATTAATTACTATAATAATATCTTGAATATTAATTTCATTATCTGAATTTAAATCTCCCTGAAAGTTACTACATTCTTCACAATCAGCTAATTCTTGTTCATAACAAATTAGATTACAGGCTGTACCTAATTCTCCATTATCACACCATCCATCACCAACCCAAGATTCAGGACAGCAATCTCCATCACCATTACAATCTGGTAGATACCCTGAATCACAATCAGAACATTCTTCATCAAACTGTCCCCAATATTGGTCATCAGTATCAATACAATCCGGATAAGGTGGACAAAGACGATTCCAAGTAATATCAAACTCAAGGCTATTATCATAATTAACATCTAAATCACAGATAGATTCTGGAATAAAACCACTAAAATAATTACCTTCTACCCTAAAAGTTTCTATTTCTGTTA
>CEUN01182319.1_pt1 | contig 21190 bp, 19 predicted proteins | sample 361501 | NCBI WGS metagenome assembly CEUN01 (sample SAMEA2622801, study PRJEB7988) | marine metagenome | biome: marine biome (ENVO:00000447); feature: marine epipelagic mixed layer (ENVO:xxxxxxxxx); material: "saline water (ENVO:00002010), including plankton (ENVO:xxxxxxxx)" | depth 120 m | reverse complement strand
AACACTTATAATAATATAATAATTATATATTTTTAAGAAATTAATTATGTTAATATTAAATAATATTTATAATTAATTAATATTTTTGTCTTATTTCTAGAGCGATTTTAAAAAATTTACCCTCCGCATGTATTTTGGAGGTATCGGGTTCTATGTTGTTAAGAAAGTTCTAAAATCTTAATTTATCCTTAAGGAAAATACCCTTTAATACTGCAGAGTATCAGGCAAGATATAGTTAGGAAATCGGCCCTAAAAATGCGTGATAAAAAAGGAAATCAAAAAACATGAATGACGAGCTCTTGCTTGAACAGAAGGGGCGGATCTTGGTGGCGACATTTAATCGCCCGACGGACAATGGTGTATCAGACGGTATGGCTCGCGAACTAACGGCAGGTCTGGAATCGTCGCACGAGACATCGGATATGGTCTTGCTTAAAAGCATTGGGCCAGACTTTTGCACTGGACGTTTGCGTGACCCTGATGCGGGTCCGCCGCATCCAGAAGCATATTCCCGACGGCCCGAGTACGATTCGATTTTTTATTGCTATCGTGCGATCCGTGACGCGCAGGTTCCCGTGGTTGGTGTCATCAAAGGCAGATGCATGGGCTTCGGTATAGCCGTGGCAGCGTGCTGCGATGTTTCCTTTGCTAGCAGCAATGCCCAGTTCAACATTCCTGAAATGACCCACAAAGTGATGCCGACGATGGTGATGTCTGCGCTTTATGATAAAATGAGCCGCAATGCCATCATGTGGATGACCTATTCAGCGGAGTTCATCAATGCTCAACAGGCTATGATGTATGGTATTATTAGCCGTGCGGTTGATGAAAACAAACTTGAGGAAGAAGTCTCAAAATTCTGCGACACGTTATTGAGCCGCCCACGTCCTGGTATACTCGGACTTAAGGAATACTTACGTTCTGCACCCCGAATGGATTCTCAGGGGGCGTTGGATTATGCGCGCAGCATCCATTCGATGGTGAACACTGCGGCGGCAATGAAGGAATGAGCTTAGGAGTGATTTCACTTCAAGGCTGCTAACTGAAAGGGCTCCAATTACTCTATTTACGCCATTTGTGTTGAAGCCGTGGCATCGATAAGGTTTTCGATACGGGAACTGGCTGCTGACGGCGGTTTAATTAGCTCTCTAAAACAATCCACTGTTTGAAGCACAAACCAAAGGTCAAAATAATTAAAAGGTAGAATAATGCCCAAGACACCTGAATATTTTAAGGGAAAAACCATCGTCATTACGGGGGCTGGAAGCGGAATAGGGCAGGCAACGGCAGTAATTTTCGGGCGCGAGGGAGCGAATGTTGTATGCGCTGATATAGATGAGCAAAATGCTAAGGCGTCGGCGCGGAAAACCGAGGTTGCAGGTGGTTTGGCTACTGGTATTTATGTGGACGTAACTCAGCGCAAGAGTGTACAGGCCATGGTTGCTAAATCAATCGATGTTTATGGCCAGGTTGATTTTCTATTCAATAGCGCAGGTTCCGCGATCAAACGCGCCAAGTTTCTTGAAATTGACGATGACCTTTGGGACCGAACTTACGATCTGAACGTCAAAGGCACATTATATGCGATGCAGGAGACTATTCCCCATATGCTGGAGCGGGGTCAGGGTGTGATTGTAAATGTAGCCAGCATGGCCGCTCGTATGGGTGGGCCGGGTAAGTCCCCTCATTATGCCTCTGCGAAAGGCGCTGTGGATACGCTTACCATGGGTGCGGCGCGAGAGTTTGCGGATAAGGGTATTCGGGTGCTCTCGATCTCCCCCGCCATCGTGGACACTCCCTTTCAGGATATAAACGAACCCGGGATGTTGGAAGAGGCAATTATGCGCAATCCTATGGGTCGGGCCGGACGGCCGGAAGAAATTGGCGAACTAGTGTTGTTTATGTGTTCAGACGCTTGCGAGTTTATGACTGCGGACACCGTTAAGGTTTCTGGAGGTAGTGGCTGGAAGTAACGGCGTAATGACGGTTGACACAAGCCGAAAGATAGGCCCTTCAGACGATCTTTGAAAATAAACTCCAACATCTAGAGAGTTTCCATCAATTGAATTAGGAATTTAAACTTCAACGATGTTGTGGGTGCGAGTTCCGATGAAAAATTTAAATTAAAAAAACGGAAGCATTGGGGCATTCTAAAATAATTCGGAAATCATTTATTTTTAACTTAATTATAAACTAAAAATATAATAGAATATAAGGTGCTTAAAAATAAAATACGCTAATTGACTAAAGATTTATCGAATAATGAAGATTATAAATTAGGTAATTAAAGCTAATGTCAAACACGTGTGAAATTTGGGGAACCACCATATATGTTGTCGATAAATGGAAGAACTTGAGAAAAAATCTACTGATAGAGATAACAGAATATCATAAGAGTGTTAGGTGTACTGTTGATTTAGATATCCTCAGAAATTACAAACACACAACAGAAGAATTAAGACTAAAAGAACTTTGGAAAGCGGATTTAGTTTTAGAATACAATAGGTTATTTAGTTTTCGCGGTGATAAAAGAGATGTAAAAATAAATGTCTATAATTACAGTACAGTCTCAAACGAAAATGATAAAAGTCTAATTCGTACAGAACAAGAATTAGAAGTCATTGGAGAAGAAATCTTAAAATTTTCTTTACCGAAAAATCTTTTAGATGAAACAGGTTTTGAACTCATAAGTATGTATCTGATATTTGGAAAATTTAATGGCGAGATTTCGTGATAATGAGGATTAATAATTGGATTATTAATTTATAAAAACTATAAAATAAAATATTAACATTATCGTATGATATTTTTATATTAATTGAGTATTAATGTAGTTGAATTAATAAATCTCGTTAAATGTTGAAGGGCAAGAAAGAGATGGTTGTTGGTCCAATTATTGATCGCATCGAATTTATTGTTTTTGAGATAGAAATTCCAGACATGTCCGCGGACCCAGCCGGTTTCGGCATTACCTATACACCAGGCCTTACTGGAAAGCAGCTTCGTTTCGGGCTTCGTATTTATACTGATGCCGGTGTTGTAGGTGAATATGTTCCCGGGAGAAGCCGAGTAGGGCCCATAATGGCTGCCTCAGAAGCTTTAGCCTCGCGCTTGATAGGCAAGCCGGCGTTAGCCCGGGTTCAGCATTACAATGTTATGCGAAGACTTACCAAGCATATTGGCGAAGTGGGTATAGGTGCCCTCGATATCGCATTATGGGATCTAGCGGGTAAGTATCATAGCACAACAGTGGGCGAACTCTTAGGTGGTTTTCGAAGCCGACTTCCGGCATACGCAAGTACATTGGGTGGTGATGAGGAGCCTGACGGGCTCTCTAGCCCTGAGGCTTATGCTGATTTTGCGGAGCAATGTTATGATTTGGGCTATAGAGCTTACAAGATGCATGGTTGGCATGAAGGTGATGTTAATAGAGAGATTAATTTATTGGAGACGGTAGCAAAACGAGTTGGTAATAAAATGAGGATCATGTATGACGCCTCAAATCACCTATCAACGTTGGCAGATGCTATAGAGGTGGGCCGGGCGTGCGATGCATGCGGATTGTACTGGTATGAGGATCCATATGGTGATGGCGGTATCTCAGTTCGGGGTCATCAAACTCTTAAGCAATTCGTAAAGACGCCGATTTTAATAACTGAGCATATTAGAAACCTTGAAACAGCGGTTGATATGCTAGTAGCAGGTGCTACTGATTTTGCGCGCGCTGATCCAGATTATGATGGCGGAATTACAGGCTGTCACAAGCTTGCCAATGCCGCCGAAGGTCTGGGTATGGATACGGAGGTACATAGCTGCGGGCCAGCCATGCGGCAGCTAATGTCAGCTTGCCGAAACTCAAATTATTACGAAATTAATTTGGTGCACCCTCGCATGTCTAATGCGTGGTCACTTCCGATTTATAAAAATGGATACCACGATCAACTAGATTGTATTTTATCTGATGGCACCGTGGATGTGCCAACTTTTCCCGGTATGGGGGTTGAATATGACTGGAATGCAATTGAGGCGGCAGCAGTGGAAACGCGAGTCGTCAAATAAAATGCTTACGGAAAGAAATAACTCATTAAAAATCTAATTTATAGGAGGAAAGGGGCTCAGTTTATTCATTTTTCTAACGTCTCAAATATTTTTAATAATTTTCAATAAATAAACACACTAACCCTTAAGGGCCCGGCTTTAGCGTTTAAACGTAACAGTGTCTTCTAGTGCAGCACGCTGTGTGTGAGCGGAGTTTACCTTCATGGTTGTATCTTCGTAACCAAAACTAAGACCAAATAAAACTTTCATTTCAGGTCCTAAATCAAAAGCTTTTCGCACTAGCTCTGGGTGGTGTGCCATTGTGCCTTGTGCGCATGAAGCCAGCCCATATGCGGTCATGGCAAGCATCAGCGTTTGCGCGTACATACCCACATCCCAGGCGCGGCCTAATCCAAAGCTTTCATCCATGCATATGAATGCTACATGGGGCGCATCAAAGAGTTCAAAATTTCTGAAGGCGGCAGCATTCCTGGATTTTTTATCTTCCCAGGAGATATTCATCGCACGGTAAAGCACTGCCGCGCATTCCCTTCGCCGATTTTTCCAGACCTGCCCTAATGGTTTCTGACTTTCTTTATAATCTTGATTAGGAGGGGAACCATTCTTCACTGCTGCCATCATTTGTTCGCGTAATGCGTCTCTAGTGGCCCCTGAGGCAACATAACTTTGCCAAGGTTGAATATTGGTTCCTGATGGCGCCCAACGAGCAATATCAAACACTTTGTTAAGCAAATCTTGTGGGACTTCTCTATTTTGGAATCCGCGCACCGAACGGCGTGACATAACAGCTGTTTCAAGCGACATTTCTGGCATTTTTTTCCATATAAGTAGCGGGTTGGAGAAATTTATAGTTTATCGAAAGTGCGTACCCAATTGATGTTTATACGCCTTTTGTCTGAGTTACTATTGTGAGGTAATGATTATCTCGATAAACAAGAATTATCACGGCAATTTAACTCTTAATTAAAGGCGTCTCCTTACCTGGCAAGGTAATAGGAGTTTATTGATGGCAACTCGAATTTTAAAATTATGAGTTTAGGGTCTTCATCTCAGTGAATTTTCCCGGTTATGAATTTCTTTAATATTGGAAACTGAAAGGGCAGACGACATGTTGGATCTAACTAACGCTGATTGGTCCTTAGGTGGCCGTCCGGCGGTACGGTCAATGAACGGTATAGTCGCTGCCGCCCATCCGCTAGCAGCGAACGCTGGTGCCGAGATGTTGCGGCGGGGGGGCAACGCCTTTGATGCAGTAGCAGCAACAACTGCTGCGCTGAATGTTGTTGAACCATTTATGTCCGGCTTGGCTGGCGCAGGAGCTGCTACATTTTTCAACGCGACTACCAGTGAGGTTTCTTGCCTTGATTTTATTCCACCCGCACCTGCCGGCTTGAATCCAGAAAAGATGGACGGCAATCTGGCTCAGACAGGCCCGCTTGCACCTTGCACGCCTGGCAGCCTAGCTGGCTGGTATGAGTTACAAAGCCGTTACGGCAAACTTTCATTTCCTGATGTGCTGCAGCCAGCCATAAAGCTGGCAACAGATGGATACCCAATATCTAAATTCTTTATAGCCGAGACGGTTGACCAAGCTGAACGTATAAAAGACCCGGAATGGCACCGAGTATTCAGACCGAACAGTGGTTGGAAACCTGGCGATATAATCAAATTACCTGATCTCGCTGGCACACTGAGTAAGATCGCTGAGGAGGGTATCGACTATTTCTACAACGGCGAACTCGGTGCGAAACTTGCGAAGCACATGCAATCGGTGGGAGGTGTGATTTCTATAAAAGATCTAGAAGCGGTTGATCCAATCTTGGAGGTGCCCATGAAGGCGACTTATCGCGATCGACTTGTCCATGTTCCTCCTCCTCCCGCTGAATCATTTCAGATGCTTCTGGCGCTCAAAATCCTTAATTCTTTCAATGTGGCTTCACTGGGGCTGCTAAGTGCACCGCATCTCGATCTGGTTTTTCGGGCGATCCGAATAGCGGCAGGGCTACGCATTCAACACAATCGCTGCAATCCGAGCGATATAGATGTGCTCCTTTCCGACATGACAGCCCATATAGCCCGGGCGGGAGACGGGACCCCGGTCGTAGGATCTACGGAGAAATGGTCTGGTGATGCCGATTTCGAGGCTGATGCGCCTAAGGAAAATACAACATCAATGTCCATCGCTGACGCTTATGGAAATATGATTTGTTTGACGCAGAGCCTGGGATCGGCCTTCGGGTCTGGGGTTATGATACCAGGCACTGGTGTGATACTGAACAATTTCCTGAACTGGACAGACTTGAACCCTGTATCACCGAACGCCTTGCAGCCAGGACAACGAATTGCCATGTGCCTGGCGCCATCGATTTCGACTGTTGGCGGCAAGGCCGTCCTAGCACTTGGCACGCCAGGCAGTTATGGCATCCTGCAAACTCAGGTTCAGGCCATGGTTGGGTATATGGATTTCGGCTTGGACCTCCAGGCGGCGATTGAGATGCCTCGAGCACGCCTATGGGATGGTAATCAGATCTATTTGGAGCGTCGCGTTCCACATTCTGTTTGTGTTGAGCTCTCAAAACGAGGCCACGACGTTGCCTTGCTGCCCGATTATTCGTGGCGTACCGGTGGCATGCAGGCGGTCTCGCGGGACCCTGAAAGTGGCGCGCTGGCTGGCGCGGCGGACAGCAGGCGAGACGGCGCGGTAATTCCAGCTTAGGACGAATAGTTATGGATAAGTATTTTGCCGAAGATTTCGCTGAAGCACGCATCAAATTTCTTGGGGCAGCAACGGATGCCGATGTTCGACTTTGGCAATATAACCATCCGGCGACTGGTCCCAACGGTGAGGCGCTTGGTACCGATATCGTCTGGCTTGGCCCTAAAGATGCTCGGAATATCGTTGTTGTCGGTTCGGCGACCCATGGCATTGAAGGGTTCTGTGGATCAGGCTGTCAAACCGGCTTTTTAACAGAAAACTGGAAGTCTCGCCTTCAGGCGGGTTCGGCCCTGGTGTTGGTTCACGCTAATAATCCTTACGGCTTTGCCCATCAACGTCGCGTCAACGAAGACAATATCGACCTCAACCGCAATTTCATCGACTTTGATGCGGAAACACCGGACAGTCCTGGATATGCCGACCTGCATTCAGCACTGGTGCCCGAGGCGTGGGACGGCCCATCGCGCATAGCTGCGGACGCGGCGATCGAGGCCTATAAGGCGCGTGAGGGGTTGCCAGCCTTCCAGCAAGTAACTTCTCGCGGCCAGTACAACTTTCCTAATGGTCTTTTCTACGGAGGTAAAAGCCCAAGCTGGTCTCGATTAACTATCGAAGGCTTTGCTCAGGAGCATCTGGGGCAGGCAGAGCGCATTGCTGTGGTCGACTTCCATACAGGTCTGGGACCACGTGGCTACGGCGAGGTAATCGGCAGGGGCGGCCCTGGCGACCCACAGTATGAACGGACGGTCTCGTGGTACGGCTCAGACGTTAAAAGCGCTGCGGTTGGCAACTCCGCCTCTGTGCGGCTAAGCGGCACAATTGATTTTGGCTACCGCCGTGCTTGCCCTCAAGCAGAGCAAACTGCAATTACCCTGGAATTCGGCACACTGCCGTTGGAGGAAGTGCACGAAGCAATTCGCGCTGACAACTGGCTTTATGCTATCGGTGGCGCAGAGACATCGCCGCACTTTAAATCAATTAAGGCACAGATGCGTGCCGCTTTTTACGGCGAGGATGGTCAGTGGAAAAAAGATATATGGGCCCGTGGTCAGGAGGTTGTTGAACAGGCGCTGAATGGAGTAGGGGCCTGACTTTTCTCCTGCAAACTAAATGCAAACAAAAAAATTGGCTGTTTGTATAGCCCACCGATTTAATGTCGTAATTGTATCTAACCTGATTGAGGGAGCCCGGTTTTTTGAAAAGTCAAAAAACGGAAGCGTAATTCTTACTCGAGTAGTTTGAAAGCTACGGCAGAAATAAATCCTACTAACGTCGCCAGACCGGTGGCATTTCTTCCTCCCAAGTGGATCGCTTCAGGTATCATAGCTGCGGCAATCATCGTGAGCATTGCACCGGCGGCAAAACCTTCAACTACTACAAGGACACCGTGATCCAGGATATCCCCAAACCAAAAGCCTGCTCCCGCGCCAATACAGGTCATTACTGTAAGACTAAACCACATCAAAAATATTTTTAAACTGCCCCAACCCTGCTTTTTCATTCCAATGGAACTACTCATCGCTTCTGGAAAATTGGCAAGAAATAGCCCGGCAATTAATGTATAGGGAATGACCGAGCCTAAGGTCACTGCTTCGGGCCCGCTTTGAGCAATCACGGCTGAGATGGCAACTAAAAGCGCAGACCCGATTACAAAACTTTCCGGAATACCGTCCAACATAATACCCAGCCAGATCGCTAATGGCGCACCGCCATGCTCCTTGCTAACTTCTTGGAGTTGTGAATTTGTCGGCACGACTGTGGTCGCCATTAACGAATTCATCGCATCATCCACCCATGTATCGACATCAATTTCGATACCATCCCGGTCCACAAGCTCTTGAAGGCGGCTAGCAGCTAACCTCGTCGCTGCTTCTTCAAATTCTACATATCGCGATCGCCAAGCATCAAAATCCTCTTTTGGAAACGCAAATGCCGTCGTGTTTTCCTTTGCGATTGCAGTAGCAGTTCTGAGTGCGCCAGTTACTAATGCGATCTCTCCTAGTACGTCTCCTCCCTCTAAAAGCGCTATCTCTTGCGAATCCCGGAGAACGGTGACAGTACCGGATTCGAGAAAAACCACTTCGTCGCCTTCATCTCCCTCTTTAAAAATGGTTTCGCCAGCGCTGAAAGATTTTTCGTTAACCTTCGAAACCATGTCTTCGATAGCCTCAAGCGGGAGATGGCGCACCAATTCGCTCACAGATAAATGTTCAAGGATTTCTCTTCGGCGCGCGGCCTTACGATTGGTAAAATATTCAATTGTCGAGGACGTTTTCCTCAGAAAACCGCCTTTAGAATTGATAATTTCGTCGAGCACAACGAATACGACGCCACCGCAGATAGCGCCAAATAAAAGTCGTAATAGATGATGCGCGGCCTCACTCTTCGCAATGTCGGTTTTAGCATCAACCAGGTGTATTGCAGTTGGTGCAACTAATTCGATCGCCAAGGCAGCAAGTAAAGCTCCGCCACCGAAGGCGGTCATCATTCCTATAGTGCGATTACCTGGATTCCAAATCAATCCAAGAACTGAGCCCAACGGTAGCGATGCCGCTGAGAGACCACCGAGCAGAACTGCCCAAATAAGAAATTGATAATCCATATTGACCCACCCACGTCAAAACCAGTGACACCCTATAAATACTAGAGGATTATTCCCTATAATACATAATGGAATTGAATATTGTGGGAGTAAAAAATAAGCTATGGAGCGTCGTTGTGTTTAGTTAAAACACTTAAACGACAATTAGCTTAATTTTTGAAATTTCTTATAGAAATTTGATAAATTGTTAATTAATAATAATTTTAGACCTATAATAGAAAAATTATTTATAGAATTTCATATAAAAAAATAATTTTAATTATAAGTGTAAAATTTTAATATCAGATTACAGTATTTAAAGTTTTTAACTTGAAATAATGTGTATAAAAATTCATTAAGCAATAAGAGAAATTTTTTTGATATTTTTAATGTGCTTACGACGTTGCGAATAAAACCTTAATATCTGCATGTTTTCTGATATAACGGTCTACTTTATCACGAGGCATCACGCCAAACGCTGTAGACAACGCATCTGCAGTTGTGGCAGTGGGGGCAACGACTGTAACGCCATTATTATACATTGCACTTTTGCCAGTAAAGCGATCGAACAAATGATGATTGCGCCCTGTTGAGTCAAATAACAAACCATATCTGCTAGATGACGCTACAGCTTCATTTTCCATCAATTTCATAGTGAGATCGAAATTTTTTGGATTTTTAGAATCTATTACGCCTATTTCCCAAGGCCTATCTGATGGATGGCGACCTAAAGATCGGGTTTCCCCTATATCTACGAGAGCATTTGTTATTCCATAATCTAATAATAAAGCAGTAATTTTATCGGTAACATATCCCGGCGCGACGCCATTTAGCGTGATAGCCATATCTGGAACGTCAAATGAAATTTGGTCGGATGTGACATTAATTTTTGAATAATCGACTAATTCTAAAGCTTTAGCACGATCACCCTCGCTTGGACTCGTTTGGTTAGGGTTATCTGAATAAAAATGTGATGCGTATAACTTCCATAAGCTTTGAATAGTTATATCGAAGGCGCCGTCTGTTAAACTTCCCAATCGAATGCATTGGGAGACTAAATCGAACAACTCCGGAGGCGCATTGTTGATTTTCCCATCACGATTCAGGCGCGTTACAGCAGACGTTGGAAGATAGAGGCTAAATACATTTTCCAATCGCCTAATCTCCCGCTCGCAATGATCAAATATATCATTTGCTACAGTTTCATCTGTTGCTTCGATCAAAATCGATGCATCCGTCCCGAGTGCGCTCCCGCGCCAGTTGTATAAAGACCCATTTAGTAGCGTTGACCCTTTTGCGTAAGATCCAATCGAGGGCACAAAAAGTGTCGTCAGTGAAGCAAAGGAGAGTTGAGTGAACTGTCTTTTACTTAAATAATTAAACGATGTTTTTTCTCTATGCTCCATCAATTTCACCTAACATTTATCTCAATTTTTAATGCGAGAATTCAAAACACTCTGATTTAAAGTCAAAAATATACGATTCAAAACATAATATGATCCCTGCTAGGTCGTGATTGAATATTTGAATTCAAATAAAAAACGTTGACTATGATAACGCGAATGAGTATTAATAACAAATGTTATTGAGAATGATTCTCAATCGTTCGTTCCATCCATCTTGTGTTAACCCCTCAAGGGTTTAAAAAAAGGAATTTAAGAAAATGAAGAAATGCCTACTTTCTGGTGAGAATCTCTCCAGAACCAAAGCATTGCTAATGGGCACTGGCGCAGCGGCACTTCTTAGTTGTTCGACGGCACTCGCTGCTGACCCTCCTAGTCCTGCGGATATGTGGAAGCAAATTCAACAAAATCAGAAGGCAATTGAAGCGACGGCTGATGCAATGGGCTCTGGCGGTTCGCAAGGCTGGTGGAACCGGACGTCGCTAGGCGGCTATGGTGAAGTTCACTATAACGGGGGCGATAAGCATGAAATTGACGTTCATCGCTTTGTCTTGTTCGTTGGTCACGAATACAGTGACTCTGTGCGTTTGTTCACCGAATTCGAGCTTGAGCATGCTTTAGCTGGAGACGGAAAGCCGGGTGAAGTTGAATTGGAACAGGCTTGGATCGAATTCGATCTTAATAAACAGACTAGCGCCCGCGCTGGCGTCGTTCTCATGCCAATAGGTATTCTTAACGAGACCCATGAGCCGCCGACATTTTATGGCGTTGAGCGAAACAGAGTAGAAAATAAAATTATTCCATCCACATGGTGGGAGGCGGCCGTAGGTTTTGCTCATACCATGGATAATGGTTTGCGAATCGACGCTTTGGCCCACAGTGGCCTTGATGTTCCTAATGGGACGTTTTTGCCTCGAAGCGGTAGGCAAAAGGTTGCCGAAGCAACAGCAAGAAAACCAGCATTTACGGGGCGTATTCGTTACACCGGCATTCCAGGTTTGGAAGTGGCTTCATCGCTGCAGTATCAAGCAGATATGACACAAGCTGATGCGGTTGATGTGGAATCAAGCGCGATATTATTTGAAGCGCACGTGGATTATAAGAAGCCAATTAGTAAAAACGCGGAACTTGGTTTCCGGGCACTATTCGCCCAATGGGATATTGATGGGCAAACAGCTTCTGATCTAGGACGAGATGAACAAATTGGCTACTATATTGAACCATCTGTAAAATTTAAGATGGCATCTGGTAACGCAGTTGGCTTTTTCGCTCGGTATGCTGTAGACGACAATACGGCTGGTAATAGTACCGATACCGAAACGAGTGAATTCGTGATCGGAGCGAATTACTGGCCTCACGATAATGTTGTACTCAAAGTTGATTACCAAAATCAAAGCGCCCCAGAGGGGACAACAGACGACGATCGTTTGAATGCTGGTATAGGCTTCAACTTCTAAATTTGTCATAAAGTGTGGGGAGTTTAAATTCCCCACACTATTTTTTTAATTTGCACCGAACTTTTTAACTTGTACCGCTCAAAAATAGATATTTTTGCAACTGTTTTTGCATTTATAGTTTTCTCTCTTTTGCCTAGTACGGCGAACTCCGCAGACGATGTATATCAGTCTCCAGCAAAGTTTTTAGAAGAAATATTTGATGGTGATGTGCCAGATCCGAAAGCGATCTGGTTTGATGCTTCTCTGCGTAAAGAGATAAAGAAAATTATGGGCCATAACTATCCAGGCATTCGCTTACGGTATTGGCCTAGAGAGCAACAAACGGCATGGATTTTAGAGGAAATCGGCAAATACAAGCCCATAACTGTCGGTTTCTTTATATCCGCCGGGTCAATCAAATTAGTAAAGGTATTAGTTTATCGTGAATCGCATGGCTGGGAAGTTAGATATCCGTTCTTCACGAAACAGTTTAAAGACTTACGACTAGACCCTGATCAAAATTTAACACGTTCGATCGATGGAATATCTGGTGCTACCCTCTCTGTAAATGCACTTACCCGCCTTGCTAGGCTAGCACTCTACCTGCATAAAATCTCTTTAAGTCAATAAAATTATTGGCGGGGAGAGATGAAACGCAAAGTTTTTAAGCGAAGAGCGCTGCTGCAAAAAAAAATTTTAGCATGGCATCGGAATTTAGGATTAAGTTGTTCAATATTGCTAGTCATAATCTTAATTACTGGAATTCCGCTTAATCACGTCGAGTATTTTGGTTTAGATAGAAAATTTATAAAAAATAATTTCATACAAACTTGGTATGGAATGGAACCCACGAGTGAAGGTGTAAGTTATAAAGTGGGGGATAAGTGGTTAACTTATTTAGACGGCTCACTCTACTTAAATGGTAGTGAGTTGGATACCCCATCGATAAGTTTTATAGGCGCCGTTTTTTTTAATGACTCAATTATAGTAGCGTCTAAATATTCTCTCATGATTTATACGTTAGATGGCACTTTAGTTGAAAATATATTTGATATAGGTACACCCAATCCGATAGTTCGTATAGGTCGTTCTGAGGATAATCGCGTTGTTATCCAAAAAGAGAACTCTGATAAGTTAGCAACTGCTGATTTTTTTAAATGGTCTAATTATGATTTAAGAGTAACTTCAAATAAACCAGGGCAGCTTCCAAATGAAATACGAGAAGAGTTTTTGAATTCTGTTCGTGGAAAGGGGTTGCCATGGAGCCGACTTTTACTTGATTTGCATTCCGGACGTTTTTTTGGAAATTGGGGACCATATATTTTTGATATTGTTGCCATATCGTTACTAGTATTAGTTTTCACTGGTTTCTACAACTGGTATAAAACGCGGAGATAAAATTATTATAAATGAATAATAGTTTCTGAATACATGCGAATTATCGGGTAGAGCCTAAATATAGAACATACCGCCCGGTATAGATCAGTGGATGATTGGTGCGCATTACGGTAAACTTAGGCCGCACGTTATGCCTTTTAAGAAGGCGGGTAGGGCCAAGCCGCTTCGTCTATAAGTAAAAATTGAATCCAAGTATCCTGGTTCTGGCAAACGCTGAAATTAATTGGGGGGAATATATTATTTGAGGCGTTTAAGACATTATAAGACCGCCGTCGACGTAAAGCGTTTGACCAGTCATGAACCGCGCCCAATCCGACGCCAAAAATAAGACTGGGCCAACGACATCCTCTGGTGCTGCAATGCGACGGAGTGGGGTTTGTGCAGCGATGGCGTCTTTAAGGCCTTCCTTTGCTGAAGCGCTGGCATCTGTTGGGTAAACGAGGCCGGGCGCTACTGTGTTAACGCGAATTCCCATTGGACCGAGCTCTGCCGCCAAATTTCGGCTAAAGCCGACAAGCGCCGCCTTCGCCGTCGTGTAGTCGTGGTAGGGCACAACAGGTCTAGCAATTAAATCTGTCGCTATATTTATTATTGAACCTTCAGCTTTTCGTAGCATTGAAGGTAGAACTGCTTTCGCTAAACTGTGTGCCGACTTAACAGCTCCTTCGAATTGAGATTGATAGTCCGACCAATCCAACTCCCAGTGCAGTTTTCTCATCTCGGGATCAAATCGATAAGGTCTAAAAGCATTGTTAACAAGGATATCCACCTTACCAAATGCATCTTCTGCTTTTTCAACGAGTGAAAACGCCTGATCTAAATCAGTTACGTCAGCCTTTACGGCGACAGCATCGCCTCCTGCAGCTTGGCATTCGGCAACGCTTTTATTTGCCGCACTTGAATTTTGTAAAAAGTTGACGGTGACGGAGGCACCCTCTGCCGCAAATGCACGGGCTATTGCTGCGCCGATGCCACGGCTGGCGCCTGTCACAAGAACAGATTTTCCAGCAAAGTCCATGATATCCGCTTTTTACTTTATTTGGGAATGAGGTCGGATTTAATGAGCGCGCGCATATCTAAATCTGCTTTTATGAGGCCAAGCTCTTTGAAGGTCTCTGCACCTTTTTGGAGCAAGTCGATATCAAAGTGACCGAGCCCCTTCGACCGTGTTGTCTCAGATTGTGAAGAAATATTACGAATTTTGATTATCGCTAAATTTATACCTTCATTACGGCCGTTAATAGAACGTGTAATGGCGATCTTTGCCGCTTCTTCTGGTTCTGCGATCATCCAAGCGGCGCTGTTGCGGTATGCTTCGAGAAAGCGTTTTAAAAGCGGTTTGTTTGCCATGTAATACGCTTCTGTCACGACAAACATATCACTTGGTATATTGAGACTGTCTGCCACATTAATAACATTTACGTCTCCGAGGCCTTTTAATTTGCCAACAAGTAGGCCTGTATCCGTTGCCGCTGTAGCATCAACTTGGCCTTGAATGACCGGTGCAAAATTCAAAAGGCCCGTTACCTTTATTGAAACGTCCTTCTCTGTGAGACCGACCTGGTGCAATAGGACCTGGAGGTTTTGTCGCGTCCCGCTTGATAGGCTATATACGCCAATTTTCTTGCCCTTTAGATCCTCTGGTTTCTTTATACCACGTTCCACCGGTGAAACGACGTTAAAGACATTTTGCGGGTAGATATTATAGATTGCGACTAGTTTTTCACCTTTATCCAGTGCCTGATAAAACGAAGCGGGGTCCGTAAAGGCGACATCTGCAGCGCCGGAGAGCATATTCCGAATAGCAGACCCACCACCTGCGCCTGGCACATACTTCATTTCGATATTATTAGACTTGAAAAAGCCTTTATCGGGCTCTGCTAATATATTTGTAATCTCGCTGATTGGCTTGCTCCAACCTGCGATGCGAACGGTATCCATCGCTTGTGCAGTCGTAAAGCTAGCGCTGAATAGAAGTACCGTTGCGACGAAGATAGATCTAATCATTGGTCTTGTCCTTTCGTCCAGCCGGACAACACGTAGTGCTCGACTAGAGTGGTTAGCTGATAAAATAGTAATCCGAGCGCGGTGATAACGATAAATAATGCGAACATCAGCGTTGAATCCATCATGCCTTGTGCGGTAATGATGCTCGCACCAAGACCGTTAGACCCTCCTATAAATTCGCCAACTACCGCACCTACGAGTGCAAGAACTATCGCGATGCGAACGCCTGCCATTATTATTGGTAATCCGGATGGAACCTTTAGTTTAATCAACGTTTGCCAACGGGAGGCGCCTAGCATTCGGAAAAGGTCGCGCTTATTGGGAGACACGGATTGCAGGCCTGTTATCGTATTTTCCAGCAGAGGGAAAAAACAGATTAAAGCAGTGATTACAATGGTTGACGTCATTCCAAATCCGAACCAGACAATGAAGATCGGACCGAGTGCAAGCTTAGGTACTACTTGACTGGCAAGAACATATGGCCAAAGCAATTGACGCAAAAACTCGATCTCTCCAAGAATGACACCTACGATGAAGCCAATAATGCAACCCAGTGAGAAACCTGCGAGCGTTTCGACTGCGGTTACCCAGATATGAGGCCACAGAAAACCTACAGTGAGACCTTCCCAAAGGACTAAGAGAACAGCCGACGGAGCCGGAACTACGAGTGCTGAAACGCCTGTTGTGTGAACGATACCCTCCCATAAAAAAAGGAGTACGGTAAAAATTACCAGAGAAAGGTGACTTGTTCGGTTCATCCATTCCCTCCCGTATTGGGGGCCATCGCATTGCGTAATTTAAGACATGTAGCATTGAATACAGATGAATAGCGTTGTGTTTGGTAGCGTGGCCGAGAGAGAGTTACATCGGCTGAACACACAATCTTGCCGGCACGCATAACCGCCACTTTGTCTGCCAGATAAACGGCCTCACCGATGTCATGGGTGACGAAGAGCACTGTGGTTTGTCGCAGTGAAACAAGTTGAAGCAAGTCATCCTGCAGTTCTTCTCTTGTTATGGCATCAAGGGCCGCAAATGGCTCGTCCATCAAAAGGCCGTCAGGCTTTGTAATTAATGCACGCGCAAGCGCAACGCGACTTTGCTGGCCACCGGAGAGTTGGGTCGGATAACGATCGATGTGTTCCTGTAGTCCAACGAGTTTAATTAATTCTCTCGCAGCAGCTTGATCTTCCGTTGTGACGTTTCCACGTAAAGAGATGGGCAACAACACATTGTTTATGACTGTTTGCCATTCTAAGAGCGACGGTGACTGGAAAACAAAACCCACATGCTGCGAAGGTTCCACAACATCGCTCCCAAGTACCCGAACGTTTCCAGAAATGGGCTGAAGAAGTCCTGCTGCGAGTTTTAAAAGTGTTGTCTTACCGCAGCCACTCTGACCTACAAGGCAATGAATACTGCCCTCTGGGATAGACCAGTCGATGCTCGACACCACGTCGCCAACTGTCCCTTCATAGGCGAAAGTTGCTGCATTTAATTGAAGGAAATTGCTCTTAGTCGGCATAGGGTGCCAACTTATCTGCAGCTAGAAAGGTGCGACCATCTATCTCAACAATTCGTATCAAATCACTTAAATTAAACCTGCCATCATGATGCCAACCAGCCTCCGGTGCCGTCATATCGCCGAGTGCTGAAATTCTCGTGATACCTGCGGCGCCCAAACTTTTCGAGAGGATTAATAGCCTCTTCGGGGAAACTGCGATCCCAACGGTCTGCAAGAGCCTTTTATATGGCGCTATACGTTCAGGAACTTCTTGTAGGTCATCGACCGCGACAACACGAATGCTTCGGTTTAGTTCACTTGGTTTAATTTCATCACTTTCTTCAACGTAAGACACCGACCAAGCGCCATTCACGTCACCAATGACGTTTGCATCAACGGCGAACTCCTCAGCACTTCGCCATGCGACGATGCTGGAAGATTCAGAGATACTTAGAGGGCGACGGGGAAACTTGTGTTCAAGCGCTGCTAATTCGTGAGCAAGGTATTGAGCGAATTGTCGCGGGGCGATTGATCCGCCCCTCTCTATGAAAAGCATCTGTGGACTATAGCAGCCTTGTTGGTCATAGCGCGCTACATCGTATGCAGCTAAACGTGCTGTTGAAGAGGCCTTTGCGGCATCCAGCGTCTCTCGACCAATTAAGCTAAAACTGACTTTATGCCCGTAGGCTAAAAACCGCGTTGTAATAGGGGCACTGGACTGTAAAGCGGCAAGTGCTTCGTTATTGCCATAAGCGAGCGCGATATCTGCATCTGCGAGTAATGCAGTTTCTACATCTCTATCGCCACCCTTCCACCAGGTTATAGCAATGCAATTTTCTAATTCAGGCTCAATTTCTGACAGCAATCGTGCAAACCAGGTAGCAAACATTGGTTCTGCACTTGGGACCTTCCCAATATTCCCTGATTTGACGAGAAGACCTGAAACAAGGCTCCAAAGCGGCAATCCTGGTACATTACCAGCCCAAATGTGCGCGCAAATTTCTGGCCCAACAGCCAATCCATAGCCGCCCTTGGTTAACGGCTGAAACTCATCCAAGATTGATGGATTTGGAAAATCTTCTGCAAGAAATCGTTGAAGCTCTGTTTTTCGAAAAGATTTGAGATATTGGGTCAGCCCAAGTCGCAGCATCTCTTGGTCATAGCCCGTAATTAAGGGCAAGAGCTGCTCCATCTGCTGTCGGTAAGGGTCTTTTCGGTCCAATAGGCGATTTATAGCCTTGTCTATAATCTCGACAATGCGTTTTACAGGATATGCTGCCAGAGACTGTTTGGTGTGATAACGAATATATTCTGTAAGCGCTTTAACGTCGCTACCTGTCAGAACAGGCACTCTAATTTTTAAATCCTGTCCAGACTGATTAAAATGCAGCGTTTCCCATTCCAATGATCTTGGATCAAGCCCCGGTAAATGACATGCACATTCATTCATAATCGTTAACTGCTGGCTGCCGCTTTTAAGAACTCATCGACTGCCATCGAGCAACCCTGTGCCTCTATCCCATCAGCCCTGCCGATTAGTTGAAAGCCATTTTTGACGGCGAGCCCAGCATCCTCCGTCAGAATGGTTGTGCAGATATTGAAATGTGCAAGGTCGGTATGTGCAAGTATGCCAATCTGGCCATCTGGAAGGTTTTCTCCCGTTATTGGGTTAACAACACGTGTTCGCAGCCAGTGAGGTCCGTATTTGACGGATGGACAGATTAAATTGCCGTCATCGTAAAATTGAGATGAAAGCTCCGTCATGCCATACATGTTAATGCAGAGGCTGCGTGGCACTCCAAATACATCTTCAAGTTTGTCGTAAAATTCATTCGGCTCTAATTCCCGAGATTGCCCTTTAAATCCGCCTGTATCTAAAATTCTACTGCCTGCCGGCAACTTTACTTTACGATGGGTCCGCTCCATTTCATCAAGCACGTGGACAAGGCTGAAGCTTGCACCTAGTAAAGCATAAGCCTCATTGGTTTGTTCTGCTTGATTGAGCGCGTAAAAGAGGCGGCTATAATTTATTCCATCAACGTCCACAAGATGGCAGCTCTCACGAAGCCCAAAGTCTCGGACCGCAAGGTCAAGGTAGTGCGCCAACGATGAATTTGGCATTATTGCTGGTGCAGGAAACAAAATACCCATTTTTATCCGTTCAAAGTTACCCATAAAACGGTCTCGGAAGTTCCGGTGCATCGATGCATCATATACATCGAGTGTGGGATGATAGCTTTTGCCGCGAACACCACCCTGGGTGGTCCCACTGGTCATAAAGACTGCCTTTGCTTCAGTTATGGGCGAGCAGGATAAATCTAATGTTTTAAAAGCATTGATTGGGACGGCAGGAATATCCGTCCAAGACTTGACCGTACGTGGCGTTGCTCCACGTCTGCGTGCAAATTTCATAAAGGGGTCGTTATTGCGAAATTGGTAGGCGAATAATTTCAAAGCTAAATCGTTAAACGCTTCATCATCCGCGCTATCAGCAGCGATAAAGTCTAAAACGTTTTTTACAATATCAAGCTTTGCCATCAATCCGTCTTTCACATCCGTACCGCTGCCGAATAGCTTGGCTCAGAAGAAGGATTAAATGGACATAAAAACCCAATTTCCTCCGCCGGTATGAGCCGGTTCAGGTTCAAAGGATCGTCGCGCTGGCGAAACAAAATTTGTCCGCCTAGCGACATCTCAGCCTCTGTAGCGAGGCTCTCCTATGGATAGACATTTAGAAGCTAGGCTCGGGAGGAGTGCACGTCAACCCAGTTTTATATTGTTAATGTGTTTCGGCGGTTTTTGCTTCTAAGCAAAATGGCTCATTTCTGCAAAATCGAGCCTGCTTTTGGGTTCAAAGGAGAAAAAATTTCGAGTCAATCTTTAAGTCCCTGTACTCCGTCTCATTCCATGTAGTTGGGCCTTAACCATCACCAGACTATCTTAAAGTGACCGGGTCACCGAGTAGGCACTTAAAGTCCAAGCAGGGGAAATGAAAGATGTTCGAGGGTTTTGAGACCAAGCGGATTGAAGTTGAAGGTATTGGTATAAACTTACGCCAGGCTGGCTCCGGGCCACCGCTCTTGTTATTGCATGGCTACCCGCAGACCCATGTGGAATGGCACAAAGTAGCACCGTCTTTGGCTGAACATTTCACCGTCGTCTGTCCCGACCTTAGAGGATATGGCGATAGCGACAAACCACTATCCTCAGACGGCGACTTATCAACGTATTGTAAGAGAGCTATGGCTAACGACCAGCTTGGCGTCATGAGGGCTTTAGGCTTTGAGCATTTTCACGTTGTTGGCCATGACCGAGGCGTTCGCGTTGGCTTGCGTTTGGCACTCGACCATCCTGATGCAATCCAAAGTCTTACAAACCTCGACGTCGTCCCCTCACAAGAGGCCTTCGAAGCTATGGATTCATCCTTAGCCTTCTCGTGGTTCCATTGGCATCTAATGAGACAGCCCAAACCTTTCCCAGAAACTTTGATCGGGGCGGATCCTCAATTTTACCTGGATTTTTTACTCGACAGTTGGACAAGCATAGAGGGGGCAATAACCGACGAAGCTTATGCAGAATATCTGAGGTGCTTTTCGAACCCGGACGCTATTCGTGCAACATGCGCAGACTATCGGAGCGTGACACTCGATTTAGAGCACGATGAAATTGACCGCGGCAGGAAGTTGGTTTGTCCTGTCCTTGTGCTATGGGGCGGCGTTATGCCGAAGCGCCCTGGATGGCAGACAGGCGATAAATTGGACATGATGACGGTCTGGACGCAGCGTGCAGACAATATTCACGGTAAAGGACTAGATTGTGGGCACTTTATCCCTGAAGAACGCCCTGACGCACTCGTATCGGAATTAATTTCATTTTTGCGCGGGGAATAAACATGTTTCATCAAGCATTAGATATGATGAACTTCATTAACGTGAATCATAAAACGTGATTAATCAATGTTTATAAGGAATATGCCAAACTAAAATTCCAAACACTGAATAGACTAAAATATAGATTAGTAATGAAAAAAGTTCGTGCCATAAAATATAAATATCAAAATAACGTAGAATATTTCATTAAAAAAAA
>CEUN01162275.1_pt1 | contig 21227 bp, 22 predicted proteins | sample 361501 | NCBI WGS metagenome assembly CEUN01 (sample SAMEA2622801, study PRJEB7988) | marine metagenome | biome: marine biome (ENVO:00000447); feature: marine epipelagic mixed layer (ENVO:xxxxxxxxx); material: "saline water (ENVO:00002010), including plankton (ENVO:xxxxxxxx)" | depth 120 m | reverse complement strand
GCTCAAAGGCACCATCGGTCGCGAAGTATTTGCTGAATGTTTTCCCAAGTAGCGGCTCATCCAGCCGAGGTGCAGGCGGGTCGGTCCGAGAGTTTAGAAAGTCTCTACACCTGTCGGTTTGTGCATAAATGACTGAACTGACAGGACTTTAGTTCTATTCCTTCGTGTGCGTGCTGTTCAGCGCGTGAACCACTTCACAGTTTCGGATGTCCGTATCTATGAGGCGTTGACATACGGACACCCGCCACAAGCTTGTTGATTACCGTTCCGCGCGGATGGGCTCTGCATCGTCAGGGGTTGGCCATATTTTCGCCTGCGTTGGCGCAGATGTCGCGCGGACACTGCGACATACCAGTTGTGTGGTAAATCAGGAAATACATTGATAAGACTTCTACGGTGGTGTGGCGTCACCGCCCTCACATTTCTTGCCTTAATGGGCGCAGGCGTCGTACAGGCGGTCCAGGGAGACGCGGCGACTCATGTGGTTGCTTCCACGACCGAGTTGATGCGCGCCGAGTTGGCACGCCTGCCAGTTGACGAACAAACCGAACTGCGTCAGTTGCAGGGTCTTATCGAACGTCATGTCGGACTGCATATCGATTTTGATCGCGTCGCCAAATGGGTCGTTGGTAAGCCATGGAAGAGCACCACAGCGGAGCAGCGAGAGGCGTTTGTGGTGGAACTTCGCAAGATGATGTTTCGTACATACTCACAGGCGCTTACAGGTCTCGAGGAAGCCGACATCGAATATGGTGAGCCGAAACTCAGCAAGAGTGGGAAGGGCGCGGTCGTGCGAAGCACGGTGAAGCGACCTGGCGGCGGCCCGCTGGCGATGAACTACTACCTTCTGAAGCGCGACGACACATGGCGGCTGTATGACATCTCCGTGGCCGGTGTGCGGATGCTGAGCACTTACAAGGCGTCGTTCAAGGAGCGTGTTCGCCAGGCTGGTATGGACGGCCTGATCCAACATCTGGTTGCGGTGAATACCCGGAACGCCAACTAATGCGTACGAATGGCGCACCATTCGTCTGCGAAGCCAAGCGGTCGGTGCGCCGACTCTGTTATCATTAGCGAAGCCTCGAGCTACCTCGTAACCGCGAGGCGTCACACTTTCGAAGAGCTCACCGACACAAGTTAAGGCTTCGTATTATCCACCCACGCACAATCGCGCGTGCCGACCACAACATCTCGCGCGCAAACATCTCTGAGTCAGCGCTCAAAGTACTCTACCGGTTGAACAAGGCCGGCTATGAGTCGTATCTGGTTGGCGGTGGTGTACGCGATCTATTGCTTGGGCAGACGCCTAAGGACTTTGATATCGCGACTGCCGCACATCCGGAGCAGGTAAAGGAACTGTTCGGTAACTGCCGCCTGATCGGTCGCCGCTTTCGTCTGGCGCACGTGCGCTTTGGTCGGGAGATTATCGAGGTTGCCACATTCCGCGGCGGTCATGACGCTGATGGTGATGACGCCCGCACCGAGAACGGCATGATCGTGCGCGACAATGTCTATGGCACGCGCGACGAAGATGCTGCGCGACGCGACTTCAGCATCAATTGTCTTTACTACGACGTGCGCGATTTTTCGGTCATCGATTTTGCCAACGGCTTGGAAGACTTGTCCACGCGCCAGATCCGGCTGCTGGGTGACCCGGAGTCGCGCTATCGAGAGGACCCGGTACGCATTTTGCGCGCGTTGCGTTTTGCCGCGAAGCTTGAATTCGAACTGGCGCCAGAGACCGAGGTGGCCATCGAACCCACGGCTAATCTGTTGGGCGACGTACCGCCGGCGCGCTTGTTCGAGGAAGTGTTGAAGCTGTTCATGTCTGGACATGCGCTCGCCAGCTTCAAACAGCTGTGCCGCCACGATGTATTGCGATTCCTGTTTCCGGCCACTGCTTCGTTGATTGAAGAGGATGACCGGGCGCTCGGTCTGGTACGCCGGGCATTGGAGAACACGGACGCGCGTATCGCTGAAGGCAAACCGGTCACGCCGGCGTTCTTGTACGCGGCGTTTCTGTGGCCGGTCCTGAAGGTGCACCTGGCCGGACACGAAGTGCAAGGCTTGTCGCCTGTGCAGGCAATCGAGCAAGCGGGCTCACAGGTTATCGCGGATCAGGTTCAGGTGGTTGCCGTCCCCAAGCGCTTCTCGTTGATGGCGCGAGAAATCTGGATGTTGCAACCGCGGCTCTCGGACCGCCGTGGGCGGAAGTCCCACAAGCTGCTCGATAATCCGCGCCTCAGGGCTGCTTACGATTTTCTATTGCTGCGGGCCGAGGCGGGTGAGCCCGTGGAAGAGGACGCGAGTTGGTGGACCAAGTTTCTGGAAGGCCGCAAACCGGCGGGTGCGGCGAACGGTAACGACAAGGACGCGGCCGCGCCACGTCGCCGGCGTCGGCGGCGCAGGCGACGTGGTCCACGCGAGGAGCGTCCGCAAGCACCGCAATGACCGAAACGCTGCTCGCGGCGATCGGCATCGGAGCAAACCTGGATGGTCCGGCGCGCCAGGTGCGTAATGCGCTCGCCGCACTGAACGCGATGCCCTATAGTCGCCTGATCGCTGCCTCTTCGCTTTATGGCAATCCACCGATGGGGCCCAGCGACCAACCGGACTACATCAATGCGGTTGCGCTGGTAGAAACCCGGCTCCGGGCAAACTCGCTATTGACGGAACTGCAGACCGTTGAATTTCGACAGGGTCGTCGCCGTGGCGGCTTGCGCTGGGGTGCCCGGACTGTGGATCTCGACTTATTGTGTTACGGCACGCACGTCATCAATACGGCACGCTTGACCGTTCCGCACCCGGGAATTGGCGAGCGCGCGTTTGTGGTCTTGCCACTGCGCGAAATCGCCCCTGCGCTTGAAATACCTGGGCTGGGACCGGTTGCTCAATTAGCAGCGCGCTTCGACGCTTCGACTCTGGTGCCGGTTGATGGTCGGTAACGCCGCAACGTGGGCACTGGCATCCCCGCCCCGCCATATTGCAATCGAAGGTCCGATTGGCGTTGGCAAGACTACGCTGGCCCGCGCACTCGCGGCCCGCTTGGGCGGACGCACAGCGCTGGAAGCGCCGGGTGACAACCCGTTTCTGGAACGCTTCTATGCGCAACCCGGTGCCTGGGCACTGCCAACACAGTTGTGTTTTCTGCTGCAACGTGTGCGTCAGGCGCGTGACCTGGTTCAGGCGGACATGTTTGCGTCCACGGTGGTGTCGGACTTCATGGTGGAGAAGGACAAGATATTTGCCCAGTTGACGCTGGCCGCCGATGAACTTGGGCTGTACACGCAGGTGTATGACGAGATTATGGGCGGCTTGCCCGTGCCTGACCTGGTGTTGTACCTGCACGCTGACACGCAACAGCTGCTGGGTCGTATCGCGACGCGTGCCATCGACTATGAGCAGTCCATCGAGAGTACTTATCTTGAGGCACTTGGTCGCGCATATGGCCGTTTCTTCGGTGACTATAGAGCGGCACCAGTGGTAATCATCGATACGTCCACGCTCAACTTCGCGGCTGGCGGAGGTGCCGTCGACGGGCTTTTGACCGCGTTGCTTAAAGTACGCCACGGGCGGTACTTCTACGACGCTGACGGTTTACATGGAGGCGCGCCTTCGCCAGGCGCTGGAATGTAGGGGGTGGGGGAGAGAATATGGTGCCGGAGGCGAGACTCGAACTCGCATGGCTTTCGCCGCAGCATTTTGAGTGCTGTGTGTATACCAGTTCCACCACTCCGGCTCCGCCAGCGTGCTGCAACGCTGGGTCGCGTATCCTCCCAAAGCCGGGGCTCCCTGACAAGTCCCTGCAGGCGTTTACAAGACCGTGACTACAATTCCCGAATTGCATTCTCTCGCTAACGCACAATGACCCGAAACGAGCAGCTGACCGACTACGCTTATGACCTGCCGGCGCACCTGATTGCGCAGGCACCAACTTCTACCCGGAGTGCCTCACGTCTGTTACACATGCGCAGAAGCAGCGACGCGCTTGCAGACCACGGCGTACGGGATCTGCCGGCTCTACTCGCGCGTGGCGACCTGCTGGTAGTGAACGACACGCGTGTCCTGCCCGCCCGCATGCTGGGCCGCAAGTTCAGCGGCGGGCGGGTTGAACTGCTGCTGGAGCGCGTCAATGACGCGCACATGGCATTGGTGCAGATGCGCACAAACCGAAAGCCAAAACCGGGCGATGGCTTGCTACTTGCCCCGGCCGGCGCGGATCCTCTGGCCACGCCGGAGGCGGCGATGTGGACCGCGCAGATGTGCAGTCGCGAGGAAGACCTGTATGTCGTGCACGTCGATGCGGGATGGGACACTGTGCTTGCCGCCTGCGGGCAGTTGCCGTTGCCACCCTATATCGAACGCTCGCCGGATGCCGATGATGACGAGCGTTACCAGACCGTGTTCGCACAGACCCCCGGTGCGGTCGCTGCACCAACCGCCGGGCTGCATTTTGATGACGAACTGCTGGCGGCCCTGGCTTATGCTGGCATTGCGAGAGCCAGCCTGACGCTGCACGTGGGGGCGGGCACTTTCCAGCCAATCCGTGAGTCGCTGGACGACCATGTGATGCATAGCGAACGTTATGAAGTTACCGAAGACTTGTGTGATGCGTTACGCGAGACCGCGGCGCGCGGCGGCCGCATTGTTGCTGTTGGCACGACCGTGGTCCGGACGTTGGAGGCTGTTGCGCTGCAGCAGCAGGCGGACGTCAAATCGCTCCGACCCGCGCGCGGTGATACGCAGCTGTTTATCCGTCCCGGCTTCAAGTTTCGCGTGGTTGATGCGTTGATGACCAACTTTCACCTACCGGAGACTACCCTGATGATGCTGGTCAGCGCGTTCTCCGACCGTGCGCGTCTGCTGCATGCCTATCGCCACGCAGTTCGTCAGGAGTATCGCTTCTTCAGTTACGGCGATGCCATGTTGATCGCTGACTGAAGCGGATGCGCCAGGAGTTAACCCGACGATGAATCACGCCTATGAACTGTTGAGCACCGACAAAGGCGCGCGGCGCGGGCGCATGCACTTCGCGCGCGGGGTCGTGGAGACGCCAGCCTTCATGCCTGTGGCCACCTACGGCACCGTCAAGGCCATGACCACCAAGGAGCTGCATGAACTGGGCGTACAGATTTTTGTGTCCAACACGTTCCACCTGATGCTCCGGCCCGGTGTCGAAATCATGGCGAAACATGGTGATTTGCACGACTTCATGTTCTGGGATGGACCGATCCTGACGGACTCGGGAGGATTCCAGGTCTTTAGTCTTGGCGACCTGCGCAAACTCAGCGAGACGGGTGTAGAGTTTCGCTCGCCGATCGATGGGGCCAAGGTATTCCTGGATCCGGAACGCTCCATGGCCGTACAACGTGCATTGGGCAGCGACGTGGTCATGGCGTTTGATGAGTGCACGCCGTACCCCGCGACCAGGGAGCAGGCGCGACAGTCGATGGAACTCAGCATGCGCTGGGCGGCGCGCTCCAAAGCGGCGCACGAGGGTAATCCCAATGCCTTGTTCGGCATTATCCAGGGTGGCGTGTACGATGATTTGCGGCGCGAGAGCCTGGAACAATTACTGGAAATCGGTTGCGACGGATACGCCATCGGTGGCCTCGCCGTGGGTGAACCGGCCGGGGAGCGCTTGCAGGTATTGGATGGGCTGGCGCCCCATATGCCCGCGGACAAGACTCGCTACCTGATGGGCGTGGGAACACCCGAAGACTTGCTGGAGGGAATCAGTCGAGGAGTAGACCTGTTCGATTGTGTCCTGCCGACACGTAATGCCCGCAACGGATATCTGTTCACAAGCGGCGGCACGATCAAGATTCGCAACGCCCGTTTCCGCGACGACACCGGCCCGCTGGATCCACTTTGCAGCTGTTACACCTGCCAGAATTACTCGCGTTCATACCTGCATCATCTGGATCGAACCAATGAGATTCTCGGCTCCAGGCTGAACACGATACACAACCTGTTCTTCTATCAGGAACTGCTGCGCGGCGCCCGGGCGGCCATTGAGGCCGGGACCTATGAGGCGTACACGAAGTCGTTTTATGAGCGGCGCGACGCTGGCGTCAGCTGATGCTGGAACCCGCTCCTGTCCCTTCGGACTGGCCGTCCTCGGCCGCAAAGACCATTCAGCCGGCGCGCTGGCGCAATCTGTTGACGTGACGGAACAGCATCATATTCGCTGGCGCCTATGTATAATTCCAGGTTTTGTCCGGCCAAACAGGCCGCGCTTTGCATTTTCCGCTCTACTTGTTGGAGGCGTAGATGGACTTTTTTATACGTGACGCTTATGCGCAGGCTGGGGGCGCTGGACCTGGCATGGGTGACTTCTTATTCATCATCATCCTGTTTGCGGTTTTCTACTTCCTGTTGATTCGCCCGCAGCAAAAGCGCGCGAAGGAACATCGCAATATGGTTGAGGCGCTGGCCAAGGGTGACGAAGTTGTGACCCAGGGTGGCGTTCTCGGCAAAATTCGCGAAGTGGGTGATGCGTTTATCACGCTGGAAATTGCCGAGGGAACCGAGATCAAGGTGCAGCGCAGCGCTGTTGGCGCCTTGATGCCCAAGGGCACGATCAAAGCCACCTGAGTACGCCGCAGAACAGACGCGACGCAATCAGGTCAAAACCCTCCAGATCGTACGGGCCAAGCGCAATTTTCGAACCATTGGCCGCGTGAGTCGCACCGGAGGATTGCGTGCGTGATGCCGGTAACTGAACAAGTCTGCAAACTATGATCAACCGATACCCTTTGTGGAAATACGTGCTGATTGTCGCGGTACTCGCCGTGGCCTGCGTATTTGCCGCGCCTAACCTCTACGAGGAGGACCCGGCGGTCCAGGTCTCCGCGGAGCGTAACGTGGAGCTTGACGACGCCGTTTTGGAACGGGTCGTTCAGGCCTTGTCTGAAGCCAGGATAGAGCCGAAATCCGCCGCGTTCGAGGCAGGTCGCATCCTGGTGCGTTTTGCGGATGGTGACGCGCAGCTACGCGGTATCGAAGCCATCCGCAACGAGTTGCAGCGCGGTTTCATCATCGCGTTGAACCTTGCGCCGACAACGCCGAACTGGCTGCGCGACCTGGGCGCTTTGCCGATGTACCTGGGCCTGGACCTCCGCGGCGGTGTGCACTTCCTGATGGAGGTGGATATGGATGCGGCGGTCACGAAAGCCGAGGAATCATACGTCAGCGACATCCGCGACCAGTTGAAAGAGGAGAAGATTCGCTACAAGTCCGTACTCCGGCGTACGGGTGACGGCATTGTTGTCGCCTTACGCAAGGAACTGGACGTCGAGACGACTCGCGACATCGTACGTCGTCAGAACACGGACCTGGACGTAACCCTTAATACGGACGACGGGCGCCTGGAGGTGCTTGCACGCCTCTCGGAGGAGGGTGAACGGGCGCTGAAGCGGCTCGCTATTCAACAGAACATCACTACCTTGCGCAATCGCGTAAACGAGCTCGGCGTGGCTGAACCGGTCATTCAGCAACAGGGTGACAACCGCATCGTCGTGCAGTTGCCGGGCGTGCAGGACACGGCAACAGCCAAGAAGATCCTTGGCGCGACGGCCACCCTGGATTTCCGCTTCGTGGATGAAGAGCACAACGTATCCGAAGCGCTGGCAGGTCGTACGCCCATTGGCGCGCGCCTGTACTACGAGCGTAACGGACAACCCATTCTGCTGAAGCGGCGGTTGATTATCTCCGGTGAACGCATTATCGATGCGTCTTCCGGCATCGAAAATCAGACCGGTTCGCCGGCTGTGTTTATCACGTTGGACGGGCGTGGCGCCGGCATCATGTCGGACCGGACCAAAGATGCGATCGGTCGACGCATGGCGGTTGTGTTCATCGAACACAAGCAGGTCATGACCGAGAAAGATGGCAAAAAAGAGTGGACCAAACGCATCGAGCAGGAGGTCATCAACGTTGCTGTCATTCGCGATCGGCTTGCGAAACGATTCCAGATCACCGGGCTCGATAGCACCGAAGAGGCGCGCGAATTGGCTTTATTGCTGCGTGCAGGCGCCCTGGCCGCTCCAGTCACGATCATTGAAGAACGCACCGTTGGCCCCAGCCTTGGCCAGGAGAACATCGATAAAGGCACGATGTCGGTCCAGATTGGCTTCGTGCTGGTGTTGATCTTCATGGCCATCTACTACCGCGTTTTTGGCCTCATCGCCGACCTCGCTCTGGCCTGTAACCTGGTCTTGATCATTGCGGTCCTGTCGCTGCCCGGCATTCAGGCCACGCTGACGCTGCCAGGTATCGCGGGCATCGTGCTTACCGTTGGCATGGCGGTGGACGCCAACGTTCTGATCTTCGAGCGCATACGCGAGGAGCTTCGGAACGGCAACTCGCCGCAGGCCAGTATTCACTCTGGCTACCAGAAGGCGTTCTCGACCATTGCGGATGCGAACATCACTACGTTGATCGCCGCGGTTGTGCTGTACGGGTTTGGGACCGGCCCCATCAAGGGCTTTGCGGTGACGCTCTCGATCGGCATTTTGACCTCAATGTTTACCGCCATCATGGGCACTCGCGCAGTCGTCAACTTGTTGTACGGCGGCAAGCGCGTCGAGAAGCTGGCCATCTAATCGGCGACCTGGTGACATGCAAATACTGAACAAAGAACCCAACCTCAATTTTGTTGGGCAGCGCAAGCTGGCGGCGCGGGCGTCAATTGTCGCGATGCTGATTGCGATCGCCGCGATAGCGATCAACGGCTTGAATTTTGGTATCGACTTCACCGGCGGCACGTTGGTGGAAGTAGGGTATGACGATGCCGCTGATATCGAGTCAGTACGTCAGACCATGGCGAGCAACGGATTTCCGGAAGCGGTGGTACAGCACTTCGGCTCAACGACTGACGTGCTGGTCCGTATCGCGCCCCGCGAAGGCATTAACAAGGCTGAGTTGAGCTCGCAACTCGAGGAAATCCTTGAACGCGCGCACGGTAAAGAACTGGAGATGCGCCGCGTGGAGTTTGTGGGTCCGCAGGTGGGCGAGGAGTTGCGTGAAGACGGCGGGCTTGCGATGTTGATTGCGCTGGCCGGGATCCTGATCTACGTTTCGTTGCGATTTGAATGGCGGTTTGCCGTTGGTTCCGTTGCGGCGCTGGTCCATGATGTTGTCTTGACGGTTGGCATCTTTGCGCTGTTGGGTCTCGAGTTTGACTTGACCGTACTCGCGGCGGTGTTGGCTGTGATTGGGTACTCGTTGAACGACACCATCGTGGTGTTTGACCGTATCCGCGAGAACTTCCGCAAGATCCGGAAAGGCACACCAGACCATGTGACCAACCGGTCACTGAATCAGACGCTGTCGCGGACGTTGATGACCTCTGTCACGACCCTGCTGGTGTTGATTGCACTTTTCTTCCTGGGCGGAGAGTTGATCCACGGTTTTGCGACCGCCCTGATCATCGGCGTGATTGTTGGAACGTACTCGTCCATTTATGTGGCGAGTAGTGCGGTGCTGGCGCTGGGGATCAGACGCGAGGACTTGCTGCCTGTCGCAAAGGAAAATCCAGAACTGGAATCACAGCAATAACGGAGTGATCCTTGTTTTGCGCCCGGCAGGCCAGGCCTGTGCGCAGCGGCTGTCGGGCTAGTGTCCTATTCCAGTTTTTCCAATCGATCGTGCAGGCGTTTCAGGGTCTCCTGTGTAGCACGCACTTCACGCAACAGCTCGTCTCGCGACGGCACCGGTGACAACTCTTTCAGGCGTTCTTGTTTAGCCTCATCCAGGTTGTTCAAAACAACTGCAATAAACAGGTTGACCACTACAAACGTGCCTACCACGACAAAACTCACGAAGTAGATCCACGCATACGGGTTCCACTCCATCGCCGTGTACATGACGTCGGTCCAGTCCTCCAGAGTGACGACGCGGAATAAGGTCAACAGGGCCAGCCCCAGCGTGCGCCAGTGTGTTGGATCGTGGTCATGAAACAGGTGATATCCGATCACTGCATAAATGTAGAAAATGATGCTCATCAGCAACACAACATGCAGCATGCTCGGGATCGAATTGATGAGGGTGGTCACGATCAGCCGCAGTTCCGGAATAGCCGAGATCAGGCGCACAACGCGGAGCAGCCGCATCAGGCGCGCGACCATCGCGAATTCTCCGGTGGCCGGCAGCAGCGAGAACACGACAATGGTGAAATCGAACAGGTTCCACCCTTCTTTGAAGTACTTACCTGGCTCTGGCCATACGGCGATGATCTTCAGGATGGCCTCGATGACAAACACAGCCAGGATGGCCTGATTGAGCCATAACAGTAGCGGTTCGTATTCCGCCATGACCGTGTCGGAAGTCTCGAGTCCAACCAGAAGAGCGGTCAGCAGAATCAGGCCGATGATGAGCCAGTGAAACCACTGGCTGTTAACTATTTGCGCCGCGCGCGCTTGCATGAGGTAGCGTACTCCGGAGTCGCAAGGGGCGCGCATGATAGCTAACGAAGCCGGGGCAGAGGAAGGTCGCGCGCGATCCGGCGCAAATTAGGGCGACTTCATGCGCACAAAGGCGCCCTAATTCGCTATGATCCCGGCTTTATCCAGACGCTCTGGTGCCAGATCCCTCTGCCAGAATACCGTTAATCATCATGCAAGCAGAAGAAATTAAGGTGCTCATCGAGAGCGGGTTGCCCGATTGTGAGGCCCGCGTCGATGGCGATGGTCGGCATTGGAATGCCGTTGTGGTCAGTTCCGCTTTCGCTGGAAAACCCATGCTCAAACAACACCGCCTCGTGTATGCGGCGCTTGGCGACAGTTTTGATACCGAAGCGCTTCATGCTCTTTCACTCAAGACTTATACCCCTGAGCAGTGGCAAGCCGCGCAATCTTGAGGCATTCGAGTGGATAAGCTCCTAATCGACGGTGGTGTTCCGCTAGACGGCGAAGTTCGCATTTCCGGCGCAAAAAACGCCGCGCTGCCGATCCTGGCGGCCACGTTGCTGGCTGATGGCCCCATGACCGTGGGCAACATTCCGCATCTGCACGACATCACAACCACGATGGAACTGCTGGGCCGGATGGGTGTGGATCTGACGGTGGATGAGCGTATGCACATCACCGTGGACGCCGGCCCTATTCGCGAGTTCTATGCCCCTTATGAGCTGGTCAAAACCATGCGGGCATCCATTCTCGTATTGGGCCCGTTGCTGACCCGGTTTGGCGAGGCCGTTGTGTCGCTGCCGGGCGGGTGTGCCATTGGCTCCAGGCCTGTGAATCTGCACATCGCGGGTCTGCAGAAAATGGGTGCGGACATCCGTGTTGAAAACGGCTTTGTGCATGCTTACGCAAAAAGGCTGAAGGGCACACGCCTGGTCATGGACATCAGCACTGTGACTGGCACCGAAAACCTGATGATGGCTGCTACGTTGGCGGAAGGCACAACCATCATAGAAAACGCGGCGCGCGAACCGGAAGTTGTGGACCTCGCTGGCTGCCTGAACGCAATGGGTGCGAAGGTGTCCGGGGCCGGGACCGACACCATCCATATTGAAGGTGTCGAGACGTTGAAGGGCACCCACTACGATGTCCTGCCCGATCGTATCGAGTCTGGTACATATCTGGTGGCGGCTGCGATCACCGGCGGGCGCGTACGCATCAGAAACACCAATCCGGTGATGCTGGAAGCGGTTGTTGAGAAGCTCGAGGAAGCGGGTGTAACGATGTCGGCCGGCGAGGACTGGGTGGAAGCTGACGCGCGCAGCACACGACCCAACGCGGTCAATATACGCACAGCACCTTTCCCGGCGTTCCCAACCGATATGCAAGCGCAGTTCACCGCGTTGAACGTTGTGGCTGAAGGTACCGGTACTATTTCCGAGACGGTGTTCGAAAATCGCTTTATGCACGTACATGAATTGCGCCGTATGGGCGCCGATGTTCAGCTGGAGGGCAACACCGCGGTCACCCGTGGCGTACCGAAACTGACTGCCGCGCCGGTCATGGCGACCGACCTGCGTGCCTCGGCGAGTCTGGTACTGGCTGGACTTGTGGCCGAGGGGGAATCGATCGTCGACCGCATCTACCACATTGATCGCGGCTACGAGTGTATTGAAGAGAAGCTTGCGATGTTGGGTGCCCGGATTCGGCGTGTCCCGGGTTAGGCGCAAGTCGACGTGTCCGAAGCACTGACCATTGCCCTGTCCAAAGGGCGTATTTCCACCGAGGCCCTACCGCTGCTGGCGAGCGCCGGTATCGTGCCATTGGAAGACTTGAAGAAAAGTCGCAGTCTACGGTTTGACACGACACGCGCGGACGTCAAGCTGCTGGTTATTCGTGCAACTGACGTGCCTGTGTTTGTGGCACATGGTGCCGCGGATCTTGGCGTATGTGGCAAAGATACCTTGCTCGAATATGACGGTGATACGCTCTATGAGCCGCTGGATCTCGGAATTTCCAAGTGTCGTCTGGCGGTTGCCGCGCGCGCTGACGAGGGTGAAATTCCACCGAAACTGCGGATCGCCACCAAGTACGTCAACACGGCGCGGCGGCATTACGCAGCCAAAGGTCAGCAGATTGAAATCATCAAGCTGTACGGTTCGATGGAACTGGCGCCGCTGACCGGCATCGCTGACCGCATTGTGGATCTGGTTGATTCGGGTAACACGCTACGCGCGAACGGGCTCGTGGAAATCGAGCACATCACTGACATCAGTTCCCAGCTGGTTGTGAACCAGGCTTCCCTCAAAATGAAACATGCCGCCGTGGCTGGGTTGATTGGACAGTTATCCCAGGCTGTGAACGCGGCGCCCAGCGCGGCCGCGTAGCGTCAATCCACCTTACTGATGACGGACTCCCGGGGTCCTGCGTAATCATGAATATCCTGCAACTCGCAACGACGGACGAAGATTTTGCCGCGCGCGTGGAAGCGCTGACCCACTGGCAGCAGCCCGAGACCAAAGACGTAGAAGGCACCGTTCGCGGTATCGTCGAGGACGTGCGCACCCGAGGCGATACAGCGCTGGTGGAATACACGAACCGCTTCGACCGTCGATCACTCAGCGATGCGGACGGATTTTGTCTGCGTGCTGATGCCCTGGCAGTGGCGTGGGACCGTGTTGGCGAGGACGCACGTGCCGCGTTGGATTCTGCCGCCGGGCGCATTCGCGCGTTTCACCAGCATCAGGTGGAGCGCTCGTGGAGCTATCAGGAGGACGATGGCACGGTGCTTGGCCAGCAGGTCACGCCGCTGGACCGCGCCGGGCTGTATGTACCCGGTGGGCGTGCCGCTTACCCGTCTTCGGTGTTGATGAACGCGATTCCGGCCAAGGTGGCCGGCGTTGGCGAGGTAGTGATGACGGTGCCTGCCCCGGATGAACACCTTGAGCCGTTGGTGTTAGCTGCCGCTCACGTTGCCAACGTTGACCGGGTGTTCACGATTGGTGGCGCACAGGCCGTGGCAGGGCTCGCTTATGGCACGGAGAGCGTGCCATCGGTCGACAAGATAGTTGGACCGGGCAATATCTACGTGGCGACCGCTAAACGCATGGTGTTTGGCATCTGTGGCATCGACATGGTGGCCGGGCCGTCGGAGGTCCTGGTGATTTCAGACGGGAGCGTAAACCCCAGTTGGCTGGCGCTCGACCTGTTTGCGCAGGCGGAGCATGACGAAATGGCACGCGCGATCCTCGTCTCTCCAGATGCGGCGCATCTGCAGGATGTCATGGCGGAAATGCATGCGATTTTGCCGTCTTTGGAGCGGGCCGAAATCGCGGGCAAGGCGATCACTGAGCGCGGCGCGATGATTTTGGCTCGAGATCTCGACGAAGCGGTTGATGTTGCCAACGGCATTGCGCCCGAGCATCTGGAATTGGCCGTCGCTGAGCCGCGTGCGCTGCTGGCGCGGGTACGTCACGCTGGGGCCATCTTCCTGGGTGGTCACAGCCCAGAGGCGTTTGGTGATTATTGTGCGGGCCCCAACCACGTCCTGCCGACCGGTCGCACTGCCCGCTTCTCATCACCTTTGGGTGTATACGACTTCCAGAAACGCTCGAGCATCATCGAATGTTCACCTGCAGCAGCTGAGCGCCTGGCGCCAACAGCCTCTGCCCTGGCGCGGGCAGAAGGCCTGACTGCGCACGCGCGTTCAGCCGAAGTGCGTCTTGGGAACCGCGAGGTCTAGCCTTCGCCGCCGGAGACAAACGCCCTGTTTAATGTAGCCGCGCCTGGAAATTTGGACGGGAAATCCGGTTGGAAGTCTGGTCGGACTTAGCCCGGGCGTTGTGAAACCACCGCTGTTAGCGTTTCCTGCCGGCCTTGCCGTGTGACCTCGAGGGTCACCTTGGCGCCGGGCGAGACGCTACTGATGGCGGCCACGGCAGCCTGAGGGTCGGTAACGCGGTTGCCGTCCACGGCGGTAATGATGTCTCCTGGCATCAGTCCGGCGCGGTCACCGGGGCCGCGGGCCATGATCCCTGAGACAAGCACACCACCTGCTGCGCCCGGCAATCCGTATTGTTTTGACGTCAGCGGAGTGACCGGGTTGACCTCAATGCCCAGCCAGCCCCTCGGGACGTAGCCATGCGTCAGAATCTGGTCCATAACATGGCGCGCGACGTCGACCGGAATAGCGAAGCCAATGCCTTCTGAGCCACCACTTTGGGAAACAATGGCGGTGTTGATGCCTACCAGACGCCCGCTCGGGGTGATCAGCGCCCCGCCCGAATTGCCTGGATTGATGGCGGCGTCTGTCTGAATGAAGTCTTCGAACGTGTTGATGCCGAGTCGCGAACGGCCCTTTGCACTGACGATGCCCATTGTCACGGTCTGGCCCACGCCAAACGGGTTGCCGATGGCCAGAACAACATCGCCAACAGAGAGCTCGTCAACGCTGCCTGGCTGGATCATGGGGAGGGCGTTCAGGCCAATACGCAGCACGGCCAGGTCGGTATCCGGGTCAACCCCGACGACCTGAGCAGGGGCGGAGCGTCCGTCGCGCAGCATGACGCGAATTTCGTCAGCCAGAGCCACCACGTGGTGGTTGGTGAGTATGACGCCCTCCGGACCCAGCAACACCCCCGATCCCAGGTCGGTTTCCAGACGATCGCCGCGCCTGTTGTTACCACGGTTGAAGAAGCGCCTGAGGAACCCATCTTCCATCAGTGGATCGGGCCTGACACGGACAACGCGGGCGGTATGAATGTTGACAACCGCGGGGGCCGCGCTGCTGACAGCGCTCGCGTAAGAGACTGGCTGGGTCGCCGAAGCCGCCGGCGTCGCGGTCAAGGTGGAGTTGCTGCTGGCGAAAATGCCCTCTGGCGGCAGTCCGATGATTTCCGGCATCGCCACGACCAGCACGAACGCGAGCGCCAATCCGGCAATGATGCCTTGAATCACGAAGCGCAGGAGACTGAATGCGTCCACGATACGATTTCTGTGTTTTGCGCCTTCGCCGGCGCGCCACTCCCTTTGTTTTGTGAGCAAATGTTAGCGAATGACCCGAGCGCTTGCAGGGTGTCGCGGGCAAAATGTGAAGCAGCGGTCATTACGTCCGCCCGCGCCCGGCCCGGGTTTCCAGATTGTGTCGGCAAATCAGTGAATTGGCTTATGTGTCCCAAGAGCCCAAATTGGTGTAGCCAACATAGCTGTCTATGGCATTGATTTCATGCCCAAAGGGCGGTGTTTCCTTGAAAAATGGGGGAACTTATAGGATCCTTCTCGCTTTGTGGGCCACGCCGTCGACCGGCCACGGTTGACGTGTACAAACGCCCGAGCGCATTCACTATTCGACTATCTGGCGGAGTTCCAAAACCATGAGTTATGGAGGCGTAGACCAAGGGCGCCGACGGTTCCTAACGGCTACCACTGCAGTGGTAGGTGCCGTGGGAGCTGCATATACGGCAGTGCCCTTCGTTGCATCCTGGACACCCAGTGCGCGCGCGCGCGCCATTGGTGCACCAGTCCAAGTGGACTACAACAAGCTCGAGCCGGGCATGCTGATGCGCGTCAAATGGCGCGGCAAACCTGTCTGGATTGTCCGCCGCACGCCAGAAGCGCTTGCCGCACTGAAAGACGTCGAGGGCTCTTTGCGCGACCCGGGTTCGCAGGAAGAGCAGCAGCCTTCGTATGCGCGTAACCCACATCGTTCAGTCAACCCCGAGGTGCTGGTCCTTGTGGGGCTGTGCACGCACCTGGGATGTTCGCCGACGATGGTGAAAGCGAGCGAGCCACACTCGCTGGGCGACGACTGGAAGGGTGGCTTCTTCTGCCCTTGCCACGGTTCGAAATTCGATTTCGCCGGTCGCGTGTACAAAAGCGTACCCGCACCGACGAACATGGAAGTGCCCCCGCATCGCTTCGTGGGCGATACCGGTCTTGTGATCGGTGAAGACGAAGGTACAGCCTGATGATGTCTGCATTGATTGGCGTGCGCGATTGGGTCGATGCCCGTTTCCCACTGATGAAGTTGTGGAACGAGCATCTGGCTGAGTACTACGCGCCCAAGAACTTCAACTTCTGGTATTTCTTTGGTGCACTGGCCATGCTCGTGCTCGTAATCCAGTTGCTAACAGGCATCTGGCTGACGATGCACTACAAGCCGGATGCCGCACTCGCGTTTGCGTCCGTTGAGTACATCATGCGTGACGTGCCTTGGGGATACCTGATCCGGTATATGCACTCGACCGGCGCCTCGGCGTTTTTTGTGGTCGTGTATCTGCATATGTTCCGCGGCTTGTTGTACGGGTCGTACAAGGAGCCGCGCGAGCTTATCTGGTTGCTTGGAATGGGCATCTACATGGTCCTGATGGCTGAAGCCTTTATGGGTTATCTGTTGCCTTGGGGGCAGATGTCCTTCTGGGGCGCGCAGGTCATCATCTCGCTGTTTGGTGCGCTGCCGTTTGGCATCGGTGAAGCCTTGTCACTGTGGATTCGCGGTGACTACGTCGTCTCCGACGCGACGCTGAATCGCTTCTTCGCGTTGCACGTCGTGGCGTTGCCGCTGGTGCTGCTGGGCCTCATCGGCGCGCACATCATCGCATTGCACGAAGTGGGTTCGAACAACCCAGACGGCGTCGAAATCAAGAAGAACAAGGACGAGAACGGTATTCCGAAAGACGGTATTCCGTTTCACCCGTACTACACCGTGAAAGACATCATGGGTGCGGCGGTGTTCTTGATCTTCTTCTCGGCGGTTGTCTTCTTCGCACCAGAATTTTTTGGCTGGTTCCTGGAGAAAGACAACTTTGTGCCAGCGGATCCGTTGAAGACGCCTGAGCACATCGTGCCACTTTGGTACTTCACGCCGTTCTACGCAATCCTCCGGGCCATTCCGGACAAGCTGACAGGCGTAATTGCGATGGGACTGTCGATCTTCTTCCTGTTCATCCTGCCATGGCTGGACAGGCATCCGGTGAAGTCGGTCCGTTATCGGTCGCCGTTGTTCCGCTGGTTGCTGTGGGTGTTCGTGGCGGTGTTCTTGGTGCTGGGTTACCTGGGTACGCAACCGGCAACAGCCGTGGCATCCGAAATCGGACTGCGGGCATCCGAACTGTACTTCATGTTCTTCCTTATCCTGTGGCTGTACAGCGAGGACCGCTCGGCGGCCGTGCACTTCCAGACATTTGCGATTCTGATCGTCGCTATGCTGGTGATTGACTTCATTCGCTACGACGACGGCAAGGGTGGGCTCATGACCATGGGCGCGTTGTTGCCACTTGCTTACATCTTCGTATTTGTACTGGGTCCAGTGTTTACGCGGCTGAATGAGTCGCGGGCAGTGCCGGAAAGGGTAACGTCGTGAGCATGAGAAAATTCTTTACGGCCTTACCGGTCGCGTTGCTGGTTGGTGTACTTGCGCCTACCGTGTCCCATGCGGCCGGTACGGGCATAGAGCCTGTGAACGCACGTATTGACCTGCAGGATCAGGCCTCGCTGCAGCGTGGCGCGAAACTCTTCATGAATTACTGCGTAAGCTGCCACTCGGCGGAGTTCATGCGGTACAACCGCATGGGTGCTGACCTCGGGCTGACGGACGAACGGGTCGCGGCGAACCTGATGTTTGCGAGCGACAAAGTAGGCAGCACCATGACGGTCGCGTTTGCGGACGAGGATGCGAACAACTGGTTTGGCGTTGTGCCGCCTGACTTGTCCGTGATTGCGCGCGCACGCGGAAAAGACTGGCTCTACACATATCTGATGACCTTCTACCGTGATGATTCCCGGCCGTTTGGCGTGAACAACCTGATGTTCCCGGCTGTCGGTATGCCGCATGTGTTCGAAGGATTGCAGGGTGTACAGCGCAAGCGTGAATTCGCCGAAGGCGAAATTCTGCCGACTAATCCACTGCAGCAACTGGAACTGGCGGAGGCTGGTTCGCGCAGCCCCGCTCAGTTCAGCAAAGACATGCGCGACCTGGTGAACTTCATGGTTTACCTTGGCGAGCCTGCAAAGCTTGAGCGTTATGATCTCGGTGTAAAAGTCATCATCTTCCTATTGGTCTTCCTGTGGGCTGCTCGCGCTCTCAAGAAAGAGTACTGGAAAGACGTGCACTAGAAGCCGAGCGCTAGTCCGGGCCGTCGTGGCACGGACCTGGGCTGGACTTAACCCTCGAACATCTAAAGATACGCATCCGCTGGCGCACGTCTGTGCAGTCAGCGCCTATTGAGACCCGCTATGGCACTTCTTCCTAATCGACGTTCAGTCATGACTCTGTATTCTGATGTCATGGAGCCGGCCAGCCACGCTGTGCGTTTTGTCCTGGCTGAAAAGGCCATCAACGTCGATATTGTCAACGTCACGGCGGATGAGCGTCCCGAAGACCTCATTGAGTTGAATCCGTACGACCATGTGCTGACTTTAGTCGACCGCGACCTCGTGCTGTACGAGCCGCAGATAATCATGGAATATCTCGACGAACGGTTCCCGCATCCGCCGCTGATGCCGGTCGACCCGGTTGCACGTGCGAACAGCCGCCTGTTCCGTTATCGCATCCAGCGGGACATCTATTCGTTGGTTGAAGAACTCAACAAGTCGGAAGGTGAAGTGTTTGCGACCGCCAAGAAGAACTTGCGAGACAGTCTGACCGGTATTGCCCCGATCTTCGGGCAGACCAAGTACTTCATGAGCGAAGACTACTCGCTCGTTGATTGTTTCTTAGCCCCGGTTCTCTGGCGCGTGAATCACTATGGAATCAAGTTGCCCGCGCAGGCGAAAGCTCTGATCAAATACGGCGATGGCCTGTTTGAGCGCGACGCGTTTGAGGCCAGCCTGACCGAGTTTGAACGGGAGATGCGCGGCTAAGCCGGTGCTTCGCCGGAGCCAGTCATGACAGACGCGCAAATCGAACTGTCATCCTTGCGGCCGTACCTTATTCGGGCTCACCACGAATGGATGTCGGACAATGATCTGACGCCCCATCTGGTAGTGAATGCCGAGCGTGAGGGCGTTCAGGTGCCAACCGAGTCCATCAAGGACGGCACTATCGTGCTGAACATTGCGCTACGTGCGGTGCGCGATCTGGTGATCGGCAACGAAGCTATCGAATTTAACGCGCGCTTTGGAGGCGTGCCCCGCCATATCTATCTGCCAATCGAAGCCGTACGTGGCCTCGTGGCCCGCGAGTACGGTATAGGCGTCACATTCCCGGACGAGGAAGGCATCCCTATAGAAGCCGATGAGCCGGCGGTCGCAACTCCCGAATCCGTCTCATCAGACCGGACCAGTTTGGCCCCTACCAACGTGGACCGAACCCATTCGGACTCGGTCGATCCCGACTCAACCGATCCGGATTCACCAGATGGTTCCGGCGACGGCGGACGCAAACGACCGAGCCTCCGAATCGTCAAATAGCCGGGTCGATCCGGACGAGGTCAGCTACGGTTTGGCACCACTTTGCGCCGTCGCTCCCGGACCTTGTGTGGCCGCCTGTAGCTACGACCTTGCGGTCAGTCCATCGGGGGCGCTGCGCCCGGCTACCCTTGGCCAAGCTGCTGCCGTCAGTCGACCGGGAATGATGCACATGGGCGACGAAGGTTGCGTCCGCCGCCGCTACCACATATCCGTCTCGTCGGCCTCGGGTAGCTCCAGAATCTCGTTGTGGCGGCCCAATAATGTCAACGACCCACGTTTGCGATTGACGCGGTCAAAGCTCAACTCAAACGAATAGGTCCGGCGCAGCCCCATGCGCCCGCCGCTCGTGCGGGCGAGTCCGAGCGAACGTAATGAGACCGTGTCATCCAGCAGCTGCGCGCCGCTGTTGGAGACCGCGCGTTTGACGACGCTGACCGCGCGTTCGTGATAGCGTCGCGCCTCTGACCAGAACCAGAGCGCAAAGCCCAGTAGCACTAAGGCAAACAGAGTTGATCTCATGGTTGTGGTCTGAGTCTGAACCAGCAGGGCATTGATGCTTCAAGTTATCACGCAAGATATCACTACATTGGATGTGGATGTCATCGTGAATGCGGCAAATGAATCCTTGTTGGGTGGTGGTGGCGTCGTCGGAGCCATCCATCGCGCGGCTGGGCCCGAATTGTTGGCCGCGTGTAGACAAATTGGTGGTTGCCCAACGGGGGAAGCCCGCATCACCCCCGGGTTCCGATTGTCCAGCCGCTTTGTTGTGCACACCGTTGGCCCCGTGTGGCACGGCGGCACTGATAACGAGGCCTCGAAGCTCGCGAGTTGTTACGCGAAAAGCATGCGACTGGCGCTTCAAGCTGACGCACACAGTATCGCTTTCCCGGCTATATCAACTGGCGTGTATGGTTACCCGATCAGGCACGCAGCGGAGATTGCGGTCCGTGAGATGCTTGCGCGAGAAAAGGACTTCGAGACGATCATTGCCTGCTGCTTTGCGCAGGTGGACGCCGCCGTTTACAGCGCGCTGTTAAGCCAGCGGCGGTAGAAGATCGCCTTCAGAATATCGCGCCGGTAGAAGTTTGCCAGGCCGGAAGGTTGGGAGGCGCGTCGCGCGCGTCCGGTGTTGGCCACAGCGGGCGCGGCTGCAACGGCCGCGCCTCGCGTGCTTGGTAGGGCAAGCCCCCTTCAGTTGGTGTACTCGAACAACTTAACGACACGTTGCACACCACTGACGCGTCTGGTGATATCCGTGGCCTTCTCTGCTTCCTGGCGAGACAACAAGCCCATCAAGAACACGGTCCCTGCCTCGGTGACCACTTTGACATGGTTCGCTTGAATCCCGTCCGCTGCCAGCAATGCAGACTTCACTTTCGCTGACAGGTAGCCGTCGTTGGAACGCGCCAACAT
>CEUN01096292.1_pt1 | contig 21239 bp, 17 predicted proteins | sample 361501 | NCBI WGS metagenome assembly CEUN01 (sample SAMEA2622801, study PRJEB7988) | marine metagenome | biome: marine biome (ENVO:00000447); feature: marine epipelagic mixed layer (ENVO:xxxxxxxxx); material: "saline water (ENVO:00002010), including plankton (ENVO:xxxxxxxx)" | depth 120 m | reverse complement strand
AAATAGTCTTTGTACTTGTCGATGCGCCAGGCAGTGCGCAGCACCATCAGCCGAAACGCCTCCATCTGAATCCAGGAGTCGGCGATTTTTTCCTGGGTCATCTGTTTGTCAGCCAGGACTTCGCCCTTGGTGCGCCTTGACAGAGCGCGCTGACACATCATGTCGAAGGACTTCTTGATCTGCGCCATCGTACGCATGGCGTGATGGATGCGTCCACCGCCCAGGCGTGTTTGCGCAACCGCAAAGCCTTCGCCGCGTTTGCCCAACATATTCTCTTTTGGTACGTGCACATTTTCGTAACGGATGTAGGCATGATGTCCCTCACCTTCCTGACCCACAGCGACGTTGCGCTGAATGTTCACGCCCGGCGTGTCGCGGGGCACGATGATCATCGACATACGGCTGTGCGGCGGCGCATCGGGGTCCGTGACCACCATGACGATCAGAAACGTTGCATAACGGGCATTGGACGAAAACCACTTCTCGCCATTGATCACCCATTCGTCGCCTTCCAGCTCGGCCTTGCACGTAAATTCGGTTGGATCCGCGCCTGCATGCGGCTCGGTCATGGAATAACAGGAGACGATTTCACCGTTCAACAGTGGCTGCAACCACTGATCTTTATGTTCCTGAGTGCCGTAGTGCGCCAGGATTTCCGCGTTGCCCGTATCCGGCGCCTGACAGCCGAAGATGATCGGCGCAAAACGCGCGCGCCCCAGAATCTCGTTCATCAGCGCGAGCTTCAACTGGCCAAATCCCTGGCCGCCCAGTTCTGGACCCAGGTGACATGCCCACAGTCCTTGTTCCTTTACGACAGCCTGCAGCTTGGGCACGATCTTGCGGTTGGCAGGATTGGTGATGTCGTAAGGAGAGCCCAACACATGGTCGAGCGGCTCGATCTCCTCGCGCACGAATTCGTCCATCCAATCCAGAACAGATTGGAATTCTTCATCAGTTTCAAAATCCCAGGCCATGACTATTCCTCATCTCTATGCGCCCTGTATCACCGGGCGTTTGTTATGTTTGGCACTCAACAGAGTCTAGCGCAGCGCCATTCAGCCCCGCTCTACGTTTCCACTACACCAGACAACTATGCCGCGCTTGTGTCGAACCGGATTAACGCCCCGTGTAACAGACGATGAGTCCCTCGACTCGTATGAAAAAGACATGGTAATGCCGTGGATCCGCTGAGGTGTGTGGCGACAGGACTGGCGGTGACGCGCAGTCCACGAACGTGCACGCCGCCGCGCAGGCGCATGCAGAAACCATGACGCTCGCCGGGGCCATATCCCGACGTCTCGGGATATCGCTGTTGACGCTATGGCTCGTCTCGGTCGCGTTTTTTACGCTGGTCGAGGTGGCACCTGGTGACTTTGCCGTCGCGACCAGCGGGATGGACACCAACGACGCCGATCGCGAGGCGACACGCAAGGCATTGGGCCTGGACCGTGACGTGGTGATTCGCTACCGGGATTGGGCCATTTCGATGGTCACTGGTGACCTCGGTACGTCCTGGTGGGCGCGCCGCCCTATTGTCGATTTTGTCGCCGAGCCGGTAGGACACTCTTTGTGGTTGGCGGGGGTAGCGGCCCTGTTTGCGTTACCGCTGGGTCTTGCCGTGGGCATCGCCACCACGGCCGTCCGTGGGAGTGTCGTCGACAAGAGCGTCGCGAGTGCTGCAGTGGCGCCGATGTCTATCCCGGACTTCCTGATCGCATACGGCCTTATGGCCTGGTTGGGCGTGCACCTCGGCTGGCTGCCGGTGCATTCTTTTTTGCGGACGAGTTGTCTTTCGGCGAGCGCCTTTACGCGAGCGCGCTGCCGGTTCTGTCGCTGGCGGCCGGCCTGGCAACCCCCACCTACAGAACCACTCGCGCGGCGTTGCGGGCGGAACTGGGTGCACCCTACGTGGAAATGGCAAGACTGAAAGGCCTCAGTGAGACCCGTATCCTGCTGGTGCATGTATTGCCAAACGCGGTCGCGCCGATTGTCAATGGACTGGTACAACTCATCGGCAAGCTGCTGGTGCACGCTGTGGTCATCCGCGACATCCCGCTGGTCCTCGCGTGTTCGCTGGTCTGCGCGGTGGCCTACGTAGGACTGGTTATGCTGGCCGACATCCTGACCGTTGCAACCAATCCGCGGCTTCGCCAACGCCCCGCCAGCGCCAGTACTCGATTTCTACCTGCAGCAAAGCCACGTAGGCGCCCGCCAGCATGAAAAAGCTACGGTGGCGAAGTATTCCCCGTCAGGCGGCAAGCTAAACCTTGATTGGAACCGACCACGCTGAGATCGCCTGAATGTCATGCCACCACGCTGAAAACGGCACCTGGAAGGCGAAAATCAACGGGAGACTGGCATTTTGAGCCGGACCTTGACGTTCTCGACCTGACGCCTTTCGCCGCTGGAGGTCTCGATAAGATCGAACCGAATCTCGAAATGCGCTGTCGCCGTAAAAATATTTCTCGTCGTTTTTGTTATGGTGTCGTCCAGGTATGCGTGCTTTGGAAGGCAGTCACCGCCATCAATACCACGCATGAGTGGTTAACCCTGCGGCCGGTCTGAAACGACATGCCTCGAGGGTGGGGCGAGCAGTGCATACCAGAACAATTTGAAACTTCTCCTAGAGGGCGACGAATGACCGATAAACACTCCCGCGAGGACCTGCTCCAACTAAAGGACCTCGACCAAACCGACCGCGAAGAGGTTGTTGCCGCGGTAAACCGCGGCATCACCCGTCGCGACATGCTAACCGTGCTGGGTGCGGCTGGCGTCACGGCGGCTTCCGCCGGGCACCTGTTCAGCGCTGCTGGCGAAGTGGTTGCTGCAACACCCAAACGCGGCGGCACCGTACGTATGGCCTCCGACCTGCATGGGCCGTCCGATACGCTGGACCCGCAATTATTCACGTCCAGCATCGACTACAGCCGCGGTCGCTCGCTCTACAACAGCTTGACCCAGTTCCGCAACAGCATCGTGCCGCAACCAGAACTGGCTGAGGAGTTCTCTTCAAACAAAGAAGTTACCGAGTGGACTTTCAAGCTGCGCAAGGGCGTCAAGTTCCATGACGGTTCCGAACTGACCGCTGACGACGTGCTGTACACGATGAACCGCCACACGATGGAAGGTTCTAAGTCGAAAGCCAAAACCCTGGTTGCCGGCGTCAAAGAATGGAAAAAGATGGACAAGTACACGGTCAAGGCCATCATGGATGCGCCGAACTCCGACTTGCCCGCAATTCTCGCCACGTTCCACTTCAAGATCTTGAAGAACGGCGAAAAGAACTTCCAGAACCCAATGGGCACCGGCCCGTACAAACTGAAAGAGTTCAAACCTGGCGTACGTTCTGTTCACGTCAAGAACGACGACTACTGGCGTGAAGGTGGTTGGTTCGACGAGATTCAGATCTTCGCTATCACGGACAAGGTTGCACGTCTGAACGCGCTGCTCTCCGGCGACATTCAGATGATGCAAGCCGTGGATCCGAAGACGCTGAAGCAGGTCGAGAAGAACCCGAACGTGAAGGTTCTGTCGCAGGCTTCCGGCGCGTATATGGGTATCTGCGCGATGATGAACGCATCGCCAGGCAACAACCCTGACTTCGTCGCCGCGATGAAAGCATTGCCGCGCCGCAAGCGCATTGTGCGTTCGCTGCTGAAGAAACAAGGCACCGTCGGTAACGACCACCCGATCAACGAAGCTTACGGTCCGGACTTCTGCTCCGAGCTGCCAGTGCGTGAGCACGATCTCGATAAAGCCAAGTTCCATTTCAAGAAATCCGGCATCTCTTCCGCCGAACTACACGTTGCTGAAGTGACACCGGGTATCACCGACGCGTGCTTGATGATTCAGCGCGACGCCCAGAAAGCCGGCTTCGATCTGAAGATCAAGAAAGTGCCAAACGATGGTTACTGGGGTGCTGTCTGGATGAAGACACCGTTGAACGTCACCGCATGGAACATGCGCCCGACGGCCAACGTCATGCTCAACCTGGCATTCGCACCTGACGCACCGTGGAACGACACGCTGTGGAAGAACGAACGCTTCGGTAAGGTCCTGACCGAGGTACGTGGTGTGACGGATCCGGCGCTTCGCCACGAGATGTACTGCGAACTGCAGAGACTCGCGCACGAAGGTTCCGGCATGATCATCCCGGCTCACCGCAACTACGTCGACGGCGTTGCCGCCAACATTCACGGCGTACCACCGGTGCCGCTTGGCATCCTCGGTGGATGCGAATGGCCTGAGTTTGCCTTCCAGGCATAAGCGTTAGTCAGGTCATCCTCCGTTGATCTGATTGCCTGACCGGATCGTCTTGATTCGGTCAGGCACAACCGCGGCCTCACGATGTCCCCATGCGGTCAATAAGAATTAAATAGCCCGCCTGAAGCGGGGACCGTCTCCTAACTGAAAGTCTCCAAAGTCAAAGAGGAAGTCGCGCGATGATGGGCGCAATGATACTCAAGCGGATCGGCATCGGTTTTGCCACGCTTCTGGTCGTATCGGTTCTGGTATTCGCGGGCACAGAAATCCTTCCGGGCGACGTGGCGCAGATCGTTCTCGGGCAAAGCGCCACACCAGAGAGTCTGGCCGCGCTGCGCGCGGAGCTGGGCCTGGACCAGCCCTGGTACGTTCGCTACTTCGGCTGGCTGGGTGACATGGTCACTGGTGACCTCGGTATCTCAAAGGCCGGGGGTGCCACTATCAGTTCGCTGATTGGCGAACGACTGCTGAATACATTTGAGCTCGGCGGCATTGTTGCCATCATCGCGGTGCCGCTGTCCATCATCCTTGGGCTCATTGCCGCGATGTATCCCGGCACGATCATCGACCGTGTCGTGACCTTCGGCACGCTGAGCCTGATTTCGGTACCCGAGTTTTTCATCGCGACTTTCCTGGTGCTCATTATCGCGGTGGAGCTGCAATGGCTTCCCTCGATCGCTTACATGAGCGGGGACGAGACCGGCTGGGACTGGTTAAAAGCCATGGCCATGCCTATCGCGACCCTGGTGATTGTCGTGGCCGCGCAGATGATTCGTATGACCCGCGCCGGCATTCTGAACGTCATGAGTTCGCCTTACATTGAGATGGCGATTCTCAAAGGCGTTCCACGTAAGCGCATCATCCTGCGCCACGCGTTGTTTAACGCCATTGGTCCTATCGTCAACGTCATCGCGCTGAACCTCGCCTATCTCGTGAGCGGCGTTGTCATCGTCGAGACCATCTTCGCGTACCCGGGTCTCGCCAAACTGATGGTTGACGGTGTACAAACCCGCGACCTGCCGTTGGTACAGGCATGCGGCATGATCTTCTGTGGCACCTACGTGATTCTGATTCTGGCGGCGGATATTGCTTCCATCGCTTCGAACCCACGCCTGCGTCACCCCAAATAGGACACTTCGATGGCTGAGAATACTGAAGCACAAGCAGCCACCGATGCTGCTGAAGCGAGACACGATGAGTTCGACAAGTTTGTGGAGCTACCAGACGCACCACCAAAACGTCGGCTGAAACTGTCATGGGTTGGCAAGCTGGCCTCCGCAATTGTCATCTGCTGGTGCGTACTGGCCTTGATCGGACCGTGGGTTGCGCCCTATCACGAAGCTGACATGTTGGCTGAGGACAGCTACATGCCGTCTTACTACCAGTACACGCATTGCAAAGACGCGGAGGACAATCCACCCACAATGTTTGCGGGCTACTGCGAGTCTTACGATCCGGACCTTTGGGAGTTCGCAACGGACGAAGATTTTGCCGTCATGTGGCTGGGCTCTGACTACCTGGGGCGCGACACCTTGTCACGCATCATCTGGGGCGCTCGCACAACAATCGGTATTGCGCTCGCTGCAACACTGCTGGCTTATCTGCTGGGTATCACCGCAGGTATCGCAGCCGCGGTCAAGGGCGGCTTGTGGGATATGGGCTTGAGCCGTGTCAACGACGCTGTACTCGCGCTACCCACCATCATGCTGGGACTGATCGTCATTGCAGCATTTGGGTCCTCGATTCCAATCCTGATTGCGACCGGCGGCGTCATCTACGCCTGTAGTGTTTACCGTATCGCCCGCGCGCTGGGGCAGGACATCATGGTGCAGGACTTCGTCGAGGCGGCACGGGCCCGCGGCGAGAACGTGTGGTGGGTCATCCGTAAGGAAGTGCTGCCGAATGCCGCCATGCCACTTGCTACGGACTTTGGTCTGCGTCTCGTGTTTGTCGTGCTGTTCATCTCGAGCCTGAGCTTCCTCGGACTGGGTGTTCAGCCGCCGACGGCCGACTGGGGCAGCATGGTACGTGAGAACCTGGGCGGTCTCGGCCAGGAGTCCTATGCCTCCGTCTGGCCCGCTCTGGCAATTGCGTCGTTCACGATCTCCATCAACCTGATCGTTGACGATATCTCGGCCGCTGAAGGCGGCAGTCTCGCGAAGAAGATGGTCTGATTCTCATGGCACCACTGCTCGAAGTTAAAGACTTAAGAATCCATGCGCCAAGGGAACGTGAGGCGCCGGTCGAAATCGTCAAGGGTGTCAGTTTTGAGATCCGACCCGGCGAGGTATGTGCACTGATCGGTGAATCCGGATCGGGCAAGACCACCATTTCTCTGGCCTCGCTGGCTTACACCAAACCCGGGCTCGAATTTGCCGGTGGCGAAATCCACCTGCGAGGAAAAGACATCTTGTCGATGTCACCGATCGAGTGGCGCGAGTTGCGCGGCAAGAACGTCGCCTACCTCGCGCAAAGCGCGGCAGCGACGTTCAACCCAGCCATTACGATCGGCGAACAGGTGACCGAGTCAGCCGTGCTGCATGGCATGCTAACCCAGGAAGAAGCTGATGCCCGCGCAGTTGAGCTGTATCACGCGCTGGAACTGCCGCAGCCGGAGCGCCTTGGGCGTCGTTATCCACACCAGGTCTCGGGCGGTCAACTGCAACGCCTGATGGCGGCGATGGCGTTGGTTGGTAAACCCGACCTGCTGGTGCTGGACGAACCGACTACAGCGCTTGACGTCACCACCCAGATCGAGGTGTTAAAGGCGTTCAAGAAGGTCATCAAGGAAGAAGGCTCCGCAGCTATCTACGTGACCCACGACCTGGCCGTTGTCGCACAAATCGCGGATCACATCGTCGTGCTGTATAGCGGCGAAATTCAGGAGCAGGGCACGGCGGACCAGATCATCAATCACCCGACCCACGACTACACGCGTCGTCTGATGGCAGCCGTGCGACCAACGCCAGCTGCGGGTCAGGGTGAGAAAACTGATGACTCTCACATCAGCGAACATCCACGGTTACGGGCCCGCGGTGTAACCGCAGGGTACGGCAAGGTCAGAAATGGCGAGCCGGCCATCACCGTGTTGCGCAACATCATGGTCGACATCGAACGTGGACACGCCGTTGGCGTGATCGGCGAGTCGGGCTGCGGCAAGTCAACGCTGGCGCGCGTCATGGCCGGCATGCTGCCAGCTGCCAAAGGCCGTATCGAACTGGATGGGGATGAGCTAGAACACAGCCTGAACGACCGTACGTTGGGCGATCTGCAGAAGGCGCAGTTCGTATTCCAGATGGCTGACACGGCACTGAACCCCAAGCAGCGGATCTACGACATCCTCGGCCGCCCACTGGAGTTCTATCACGGCCTGACCGGAGACGCGAAACGCAAACGTGTAGCGGAACTGTTACAGCTGGTTGAGTTGCCAGCCGAGTTTTTTGACCGTTACCCACAGGAATTGTCAGGCGGGCAAAAGCAACGTGTAAATCTGGCGCGCGCACTGGCGGCTGACCCCGAAATCCTATTGTGTGACGAGGTGACCTCCGCGCTGGACAGCATCGTCGCGGCTGGCGTCATTCGTCTGCTAAAAGACCTGCGCGCCAAGACGGGCGTCTCGTTTGTGTTCATCAGCCACGACTTATCGACAGTGGCATCGTTTGCGGACCGTATTGTCGTATTGTACGCGGGCCGTGTTGTTGAGCAGGGTCCTGTCGACCAGGTGTTGGCGCCGCCGTTCCATCCGTACACACGTTTGTTGATCAACTCCGTCCCGGAAATGCGCATCGGCTGGCTGGAAGAAGCCATGCAGAAACAGGACGTGACGGCGGGGATCGCGCGCGGCGTTGACATCACAGCCATTGGCTGTCCGTTCTACGAACGCTGCCCGCTGGCGATTGAAGGTACATGCAACAAAGACGAAGCGCCTATTCTCGAGCCGCACTCCAAGCACTTCATCGCCTGTCACCGTCAGGTTGATGAGTTGATGGAGCAGACGCACGCAGCAGCGGCAGAGGCATAGTCGCCACCCTGCAGAATGCATGGCGTGCACTAAAGCGCCCACAGCAATGTGAGTCAGATTATCAATCGCCCGCAATGTGCGGGCGATCGCGTGCAACCACAGGCGCTGGTTCTCCGAGTTCTCTCGCATAACGATGGCCTGCGAACACCGCAGCTTCGATAGCGCTGGGCGCAAAGCAATCGCCAATTCGAACAACACTCTGGACCCCGGCGTCCGCCCAGTCCACATTCCGTTCAACCAGCGCGTTAAACAGCGCTTCGTTTGGCATGCGCGCAGTGACAGGTACCAGCAATGCGCATGGATGTTGACGCCGATATCCGCCGAAATTCGCCTCGGTGGTCAAGATGCCGTCGACCAGACTGATCACGCGTTCGGCGGTGACCACGCGAATGCCCAGATCGAGCACGCGCGCCTGAACGCGGTGTTGCTCAAGCGTGACTGTCGTAAACGGAGAAACTTCATTGGCGCTGGTCACCAAAGTGACATCGTCACACAACTCCCGCATGCGCTCCGCAACCACAGCCCCCAGGTAGAAGTGCTCGTCATCAAACACGACGACAGGATCATCACACCGAGGTGCGTCCCCGACCATTAACACCTCAACGCCGCATACGGTATCTGCGTCAAGCACCAGCGGCGTGTAGCTGGAACGGCCAACGCCATCGTCACGCCATGTCGCCCCCCGTCGCTACACAGACATGCTGAAACCCGCACTCCAGCACGTCGGCTGCGGTCATTTCGCTATCGATGTAAATCTCGACATTTGCCGCTCTCTACAAGTAGTGAGTGCGGTAATCCCGCACCCGAATCCATGCCTGCAAGCCCTGCAACGACGCCTCGGCCGCGACACGCCCCCCCAACGCCTGACTCCGCTCGGCCAACCTAACGTCGTAGCCACGCAACGACAACGCGCGCGCGGCCTCCAGACCAGATGGGCCCGCCCCGATCACCAGTACGGTCTGCTCCGCGTGTCGCGACGGTATGACCTCCGGGTGCCATCCTCGACGCCACTCTTCACCGCGCGTCGGATTCTGCGTGCAATGTAAAGGCACACCGGAGTTATTGGCGCCGATACACATGTTGCAGCCGATACATTCGCGAATCGCCTCTACATCCCCAGCCGCCACCTTGTTCGGTAAGAAAGGGTCGGCAATGGACGGGCGCGCTGCGCCGATCAAATCCAGGACGCCTCTACGCAGCTGCGACACCATCGTGTCAGGACTGGTGAACCGCCCTACCCCTACAACCGGCTTGGAGGTGAGCTGCTTGACAAACGCCACATAATCTTCCTGAGCGGCCTCGGATGCAAAACGCGATGTACGCGCGTCTCCAGCGAAGTTAGCGACGTTGACGTCCGACAGGTCGGGAATATCCGCAAGGTGTTCGACCAGTGCCCGGCCGTCACCGGTACAGGTGATGCCACCGACTTCGTCCAGGTTGTCCACGGCAAACCGCAACGCAACAGCGGCCTTGCCAGCCACAACATCATGGGTATCTAGCAGCAGCTCTTTGATCAGGCGCGCGCGGTTCTCAAAACTGCGGCCGTACTCGTCAGCCCGCTGATTGAATACCGGTGACAGGAACTGCGCCGGCATATAGCCGTGTTCGGCATAGACGTAGATGATGTCGAACCCAGCACGTAACGCACGTGCCACAGCATCCTTATGCCAATTTCGAAACTGCGCGAGATCGCGTTTGGACATCGCCTGTGTCTGCGCCCAACCCGCCCACGTAGGCATGCTGGAAGGCGCCATGGAAGGCTCACGGGTCGCAAGGTTGCCGGTCGCAAAACCGCCGTACCAGAGCTCCACCCCAGCCAGCGCATCATATGCGTGGACGCGCTCCATCATATTCCCCAACACGCGCACGTCATCGTCATCCCACAAACTACATTGCGCAAAAGGAGACTCATCTGCGGAAGGGTGAATCGAACAATATTCGGTACATACGACACCCCATCCGCCTTCAGCGTTAACTATGTATGCGCGAATACTACGGGTGTGCCGTGACGCAGTGATAACACTCGTGGTAGTTCCCGATTGCGAGTTTCCAGTTGGCGCCAACCGTATAGCTGCGCTCGGCCGCAACCTGTGCGTTAGCCAGGTCAAACGCCGCCATGGGACCGTCCAGCGCGCTTGCGTCGAAGGGCTCAGGTGTGTCGCCCAGCGAGATGAATAACAGCCCGTGGAAAACCTCGAACTGGACGCTGCGCAGCCGTACGTCAGACGGTTAGAACGATTCGGGCATGGCTCGACGCGATCGCAGGACGCCATCCATACCGTACGTCCAGCCGTGATAGGGGCAGACAAGCGCGTGAGCATATCCTTTCGGTTCCAGGCAAATGCGCGAGCCACGGTGCCTGCAGACGTTGGCATGCGCGCGCACATCACCCGCGTCATCCCGCACAACAATGATGGATTCCCGCCCGAGTTCGTAGACAAAGAAATCCCCGCTGTTGGAAATCTGACTGACATGTCCAGCCAGTATCCAGCAGCGCCCGAACACACGCTCCAGTTCGGCGACGTAAACGGTCGCAGACGAATAGAAACCGGCCGGCAAGGAGCATCCGGGCTTCCGAGCCTTCAACAGCGCCGCAACCTCGTGCGGTGGCGCGTCAAGAGGCAATGCAGACATGTTGCCCTCCGACCTTGGCATTCGAACCGCGAGGGCAGGGGTTACACTGTCGCGGAATCGGGCGTCTCTACTCAGACGGCGCGAACGAGCATGACGTTTAGAGGTTTGGCATGTTAATCGGCATCGACACGGGCGGAACGTTCACGGATTTTGTGGGCCGAACAGCCGATGGTCGTTCCACGGTCTTGAAGGTCCCCAGCACACCGCATGACCCGTCTGAGGCAATGCTGACCGGCATTCACCAATTGCTGGGTGAGCTGGGTATACAGGCAGGAGGTGTGAAACGCGTAGTACACGGTACCACCGTTGCAACCAACGCTGTCCTTGAGCGTAAAGGCGCGCGTACCGGCATTATCGCGACGCGCGGGTTCAAGGATGTGCTCGAGATCGGGCGTCAGATTCGCTCCGCCGTCTACGAATTACAGCTGCGCCCTGAGACACCGATCTTCCTCGCGCCAGGCGCGCGTCGGGTTGAGGTTGCGGAACGCGTCACCGCAGATGGTGAAGTACTGATACCGCTGCAAGACGACAATGTGGAGGCGGCGCTGGCCACACTCGTTGAACAAGGTGTCGAAGCCATCGCAGTTTCGCTCTTGTTTTCATTCCTGCATCCCGCCCATGAGGAACGCATACGCGCGATCGCCAAGGCACGCTACCCGCACCTGCACGTATCGTTGTCGAGCGAGGTTGACCCGGCATTCCGCGAGTACGAGCGCGTGGTAGCTACCGCGTTTGACGCTTATACAAAACCAGTGTTGACGGAGTACCTGACTCGCATTCAAACGCGATTGGCGGACGCGGGAATCAGAGCGCCATTACAGGTCATGCAATCACGCGGTGGAATCGCAGGGGCAACAACGGCCATGCAACGGCCGGTGCGGTTGTTCTTGTCTGGCCCGGCAGCCGGCGTCATCGGTGGAGCAGGCGCCGGTAGTGAAGCGATGAGCGGTGCAGCGACTCGCTTGATCACGGTTGACATAGGCGGCACCAGTTGTGATGTCGCCCTGGTCAGCGACGGCAAGCCACTGGTACGCCCTGAAGGCCGCATCGATGGCTTCGAAGTACGCGTTCCAATGGTGGACGTCAATGCTATTGGCGCGGGCGGCGGCAGTATCGCGTGGCTGGACGGTGCGGGCGGCCTCAGGGTTGGACCACATTCGGCCGGCGCGGCGCCTGGACCCGCTTGTTATGGGCAAGGCGGCGAACTTCCGACGGTGACGGACGCTTCGCTGGTACTGGGTTATCTGGACGGCGACAACTTTGCCGGTGGTTCGCTGACTCTGGACGCGCAACGTGCTGCGTCTACCATCAACGAGTGTGTCGCCTCGCCGCTTGGCTTGAACGTTGTGCAGGCGGCGCTTGGTATCCATCGGGTCGTCAACGCGCAGATGGCGGAAGCCATGCGCCTGGTATCCATACGCCAGGGGTTTGACCCGCGCGACTTTCAGCTGGTCGCGCTGGGAGGCGGTGGGCCGGTGCATGCGTGTGCGCTGGCCGAGGAGTTGCAGATAAGGCGCATCATTGTTCCTGCACATCCGGGGGTACTGTCAGCTGAGGGACTGCTCGCGGCGCCAGTTGAACACGAAGTTTCGGTCGGCTTTCCGCATGATTTGGACGCGACCGACTGGGATAGCGTGAAGACGACGCTCGCGAGTCTGGATACCAGAGCAACCATGTTGATGCGTGAGGAACAGGTCCAGCTGGATGCTGTCTCACGCAGTTATTCAGCTGATGTCTGTTATGTTGGCCAATCCCATTACCTGGAAGCGAGTATTGAACCAGGGGATAGCGATCCTCTGGCGCGCATATATGAACGATTCGTGGCACAACACGAACAAGTTTTCGGATACAGCACAGCAGCCCCTGCGCGCCTCGTTAACTTGCGGACGATACATCGTGCATACGTCAGCGAGGAGGCCAGGTCTCAGTCATCAGCAGCACAGTCCACGCGGCAGGTTGATGAGACGCGGGTCATGTATTTTGACGATGCAATCGAAGGTGTCGAAATCCCTGTGGTCGACCGGCGCGCTTTAGACGCCGCCACAACCATGTCGGGCCCGGTTGTCATTGAGCAGTCCGACACCACCACGGTAATCCGGCCCGGCTGGCAAGTCAGGCCCCACGCAAGCGGCCACCTCATCGTGACGCGCGGGGCGGAATAGGAGACGCAAATGAGCACAGTCGCAGCAAAACGAGCCGGCGCGATGCCATTGGATCCCATCACGTTGGAAGTTGTGCGCAACAAGCTGAATGGTATCGCCAACGAAATGCAGTCAACGCTGCTACGTTCGTCATTCTCCACTGTTGTCAAAGAAGGGCTCGATGCGTCTGCAAGTCTGTTTACCGCGGATGGAGAGACCCTTGCGCAAGCCATTGCTATTCCCATCCACCTGGCAACGCTGATCCCCATCGTGCAGACGATGATCGAGAAGTTTCCGCCGGAGACGATGCATGATGGCGACATCTACATCATGAACGACCCATACCTGGGCGGCACACACCTTCCGGATATTGCGATCGTCATGCCGGTGTTTCATCAAACGCAGCTGGTTGCATTCAGTGCGGCGATGACGCATCACCAGGACGTTGGCGGGATGTCCCCCGGATCGGTTCCACCAAACGCCACCGAAATCTATCAGGAGGGGATACGCATCCCGCCGCTGAAGCTGCGTGCAGCAGGTGTGTTCAACGAAACACTGCTGGATATGCTCAAACTGAACGTGCGCGTCAGTGAAATGTTCATGGGTGACCTGGGCGCGCAAATTGCCGCCTGCACGGTGGGTGCGCGTCGCCTCGGAGAGCTTGCCTCCAAACACGGCAACAACCACCTGCAGGTGCTGTTCGAGGAACTGCTCACGCGTTCCGAGCAGATGACCCGAGACGCGTTGTGCGCCATTCCGGACGGCACTTACAACTACGTGGACTTCCTGGACAATGACGGAATCGAGTTGGAAACTCCGGTACGTATTGAAGTCACTGTTACCGTGCAGGGCGACAATCTGCATTGTGACTTCACGGGCACGGCCAAGCAGCTGCGCGGCCCGTTCAATGCCGTACCCTCCGGTTCGCAAGCCGCCGCGTATTATGCAGTCAGAGCACTGACAGACGCGGCAATTCCTACCAATGGTGGCTGCTTCAGGCCGGTATCGTTACACCTCCCAGAGGGGTCTCTGGTCAATCCGACGGAACCCGCCCCGGTCAATTCACGCACCTCAACACTGAAGCGCATCTCGAGTTGCATCATTGGCGCGCTGAAAGACGCCTTGCCGAATGTTGTCCCGGCGGACGGCTCCAGTCAGTTGACGGTGTTGATGTTTGGCGGTATGCGTGAGCAAGGCACTCCGTTTGTCGTAGGCGAGTTTGACGCGGGGGGAAGCGGCGGTGGACCACACCTGGATGGCGTCGACGTGATTGAGACCGACGCCAGCAACTGCATGAATCTGCCAGTGGAAGCACTGGAACTCGAGGCGCCAATCAGAGTGCACCAGATGGCGTTGCGCGCGGACTCCGGTGGCGCCGGCGAGTTTCGCGGTGGGCTCGGTTGTGTGCGTGAATTCGAATTCCTGACGGACAACGTGCGCCTGACACACCGCGGCGAACGGCACGTGTTTGGCGCGCGTGGTTCGCAAGGTGGCAGTGACGGCGTTCTCTCCGAGTCGATCATCTTGCGGTCCAGCGGCGAGCAGGAAGTGGTGCCATCAAAGCTGTTGACCACAATGAACCATGGCGACCGCCTGTTACTGAAAACCGCCGGCGGTGGTGGCTACGGCGACCCGGGTAACCGTCCAGCTGCAGCGGTTTCAGACGACATTGCCAACGGTAAAGTGAGCGCGACCGAGGCCGCGCGCATTTACGGACACCAAACCGCTCAAGACTGAATGGTGGCCGCCTGATCAATTCTCCGTGTGGTTGAGCAGCGGTATGGGCCTTATGCGGACCGCTCACGAGCACAGGCGTATTGGCACGACCGCTGGAGCGCGGCAACGTTGCCAGGGAAGTACGACTGGCGATTGAGAAAAACAACCCTATCGCGCCGGCGATTTTGGAAGAGGTCACGATTCCGGAGCGGCTCCAGTATCAACTGGCTGGCGTGCGACATCTGATTATCGCAATTCGACCAGATGGTCAGACCCTCGATCAGCTCGACGACATACTCAAACGCCAGCAGTCCTGAACGCGCACCTGTCAGGTGACGCGCCCCAGGTGACCAAGCAGCGCATCGTTAAACGCATCAGCCTGCTCCATATTGACGAAGTGCGCCGCTTCGGGAATTTCTACAACCTGGGCACCATCAATCGTGCTGGCGATAACCCGTGCATGTTCCGGCGTGGTACTGGGATCGTCGCTGCCAACGATCACTGTTGTAGCCTTGTTGATGCCGCGATTCGTTTCTCGCTGGTCCATCACCTTGATCGCCTCACAACAAGCGATAAACCCTTCGGCAGGTGTAGTCAGAATCATCTCCCGCACAGCGTTGATAGTCTCGGGCAGCCGTTGCTGACCAGGCTCCGTAAACCAACGCTGCAGCGTCGCTTCGGCTACGGCCGCCAGTCCGCTTTCCCGCACCATCCCGATACGGTCCTCCCACACGGATGCGGGCGCCATATGCGCCGCACTGGCGCAGACAACCAGCGACAGTATCTTGTCCGGGTGACGACTACCCATGTTCTGCGCAACCATGCCTCCTTTGGACAGCCCGCAGAAGTGCACCGCACCCAACTGAAGCGTATCGATCAATGCGGCGGCGTCATCCGCGATTAACTCGATGTTGTAGGGGCCGACCGGGACAGCTGATTGCCCGTGCCCACGGCTGTCGTAACGTACCACGCGATATCCGGCACCTCTTAGACACGCCACCTGCGGATCCCACATCGTGAGATTGGACGCGAGCGAGTTTGATAAGAGCACCGTGGGTGAGTCTGCGTCTTCGCCATCAATTTCGTAGCGAATCGTAGTCCCGTTTACATTGGCGACAGGCATGTCTCGTCTCCTCCTTCGCTAATTCTTCCGCGCCTGATAGTCCTGTTCTGCCTTCGCGGCGGCGGCCTCGCGAGCCAGACGATGTTCCTGTGATTTTTTGCCCACGTCCGCATGTGATGCTTCCAAACCGACGAGACTGCCCTGGAACTGCGGCATCACATAGCGCGCGAGAAGCTCGTAACTGCGACGTGTCTGCTCTCGTGTCGCCCAATCAACAGGCTGCACCATGAATCCGCCAAATCCTCCACTCTGTTCTTGCAGGCTACGGATCAATTGCACCAGATCATCTGGCGTACCAAAACACCAGTGGCCGCGAGCAACCATCTCGCGCGCGACCTGGTCGTCCGGGCATTCAAAGCCACGCGGCAGACCCAACGTCGTTTCGCGGTAACCCACCTGGAACCCGATGGCGCCTTCCTCAGCCTGAGCAAATGCCTCCTCGCGCGTATCGGCAAGATGTGTAGGAATCACGAGCCGCCACTGGTTACGTTCGACACGGCGCCCCGATTGCGCAGCCGCTTCCTCGGCAATACCCCAAAACTCTTTGGACGCTCGCGGCAGACCAAAACTCAAGACCCCGGTGCCGTACTTACCAGCAGCCTGCATTCCCGCAGGTGAACCCACAGCCGTCACGGCTACCGGCATATGCGGGTCGCTGAACGGCCGTATCTGCAGACGTGCTTCCACGAGTTCAAACCAGTCCGAGCGGTGGCTAAAAGGCTCGACCTCGGTGAAGAGCTTCAGGATGACGCCTAGTGACTCCTGCATACGCGCCCGCGCAGTCTTGGGGTCAATGCCCAGCATTGCGGCATCAGATGGGAGTGCTCCGGGGCCTACGCCCATCATGACGCGTCCCCGCGTGAGATGGTCGAGCAACACCATCCGGCTAGCCACCATATACGGATGATGGTACGGCAACGACACCACCCCGGTTCCCAGCCGGATGTGTCGTGTCCGCTCAGCCGCGCTTGCCAGGAATACTTCCGGCGAGGAAATCGTCTCCCAACCCGCGCTGTGGTGCTCACCCACCCAGGCTTCGTCAAAACCAAGCTCGTCCAGCCACTCGATCAGCTCGAGATCGCGTTCCAGTGATAGCGTTGGATTTTCGCCGACGGGGTGAAACGGTCCCATAAACGCGCCGAAAGTCATCCGCGTAATTGTATGCGTCATTGAAGTGCAGGTCCGGTTGTAAGCGAACACGAAATCTTACTATGCCGGTCGAGTTACGTAGAAGACTGTTTAGCGCGCTGTCCGGCGCGACAACAAGCTTGTAGTGCCAGTGAAAACAACCGGAGACGTTCCGCGCGCCAAACAACTCATGAAACGTCCACGGGCAAGAGGACTGGAGCGGAAATATTTACCCGCGGAGCGATAGTTCTTCTGGCCTTTCTGATCGGGCTGAGTGACCCCGCTTATCTGTGACTGCTACAGAGAGACAAGGTGCCTGTCATTGGCAGTCTGCACCCTGACGCCGTTGATAACATTCCGGCAAAAAGCTTAAAGGACGGCTGCAAGCACTCGGTTACGCTGAAGGTAAATCCATGCGCTCCCTGTGCGAGGGAACGGCCAGTGCGGGCAACGTGCTCAAGGCGCGGGCCGACGCTCTCGTCGCGGCTGATATGGCGTCATATTCAGTTCAAGTTCACGGGCGACCACAGCGCAAAAGACTGCCCTAACTGGCGTCGCGACACCGGGCAACTGCGCGCAGCGATTCGGGAAACTGTCTCGCGTGCACTCAGGGCAGATCTATTTGCTAGATGCCCAGAACAAGGTATTGGCTCATCACGACCTGAGTGTTGTACTGCTCGGGTCATACCCGGAACGCGATTGTTCACAACGGCCAGCTGGACGCAGACTCGGAGCACCTGACCAAGCCGTTTACGCGTACCGATCTGCTTAAGCACGTGAACTTGTTGCTGGTCGCCGGTCGCAGGCAACGGATGACTTAGCGTCAGTTGCGGCGATACAGCCGCCACTCGATGCCATTGCCCCCCTGTAGTCGCCACTCGGCATCCATGAGCTGTCTGTGCGAACGCACGGCGCCTACCCACAGCTCAGTCCAACAACTCAACAGCAGGTCGCGGTCATTTCCCTCCATTCCACGCACGATGCGAAGCGCGCTTTGGGTAACGCGCGCCTCATCGACACCGGACGATTCTTGTATGACCGCCGTATCACCCAGCCCCCTCAGCATGGTTGCGAGGTACCACGCAGCATCCGCCACGCTGCCATCAACCGCCGAGATGGCGGCCGCCGTCTGCTGGTAATACTGCAGTCCTATCAGACGGGCGGCACGCTGCCCGATCTCACTGGTTGCCTCCACGCCGATCACCTCACAGAGCTTCACAAGCGCATTGCGAATGTACTCAACGGCGTAGTTACGATTAGCTTTGCACAACCGCTCTTCATTCCACTCTTCCGCCGGCGGGCTGAGCGGTCGCACGGTTTCAAACCGCGGAGGCAATTCATCGCGTGCAAACTGTAGACGCTCGTCGTCCGCCAGTTTCTGATCAAATTCCCGGAAGTAGCCACAGAAGCCATACTCGCCAGTCATATCTTCAGAGACGCAAACAAAACCAAGACGTGGATTACCCAGCGATACACCGTTGTGCGCATACCAACCGCGCAGGAAACCCCGGCTTACGCCAACCGGCACGCCACAGACTGTTGGCCCGGCGTACATCCAACGCGGGTATCTGAAACGCACCCACGCTTTGCGCTCGCTCTCTTCCATATATTCGACGGGTACGCCGCCGATGCTGTTGGAGAGGACGTGGTACTGTGCGCAAGCGACGGCATCCGGCAGCCCACTCAAACCAAGTTTGTCGAAACTGGAAAGAAACTTATCCAGATGTTGTTGCCTGAATAGCCGAAACATCCACTCTTCAATCGCGTCGGAATCGTGATGGTTGGCAACCATCAACTGCAGACCGAGCAAATACGCGTGGTGTAATTCGGCCTGGGCCCGCACAGCCTTTAACACCACGGCGTCGGCTACTTGCTCACTCACTTCCTGCCCTCATCATGCCTGTTGATGCTCCACCCAGCGCGGCACAATACCCTGCGCCCGCACCCGTGTTGCAGCGTCATCACTCGCCAACATCTGTGCTTTCAGCTCTTGGATCGCTTCGCCAAGCTCAGTCTCGAACCATAACCAACGCCCAACGGTATCCGCTCTGGCACCCGGTTGCGCACGCATCGACTCCGCGTAGAAGGCCTTCAGGTCTTCCAGCATGTTTTTGGCATCCGGGGTAACCACCAACACATCGTTGTCCAACAGCGCACTCAGCCGCGCGGCCAACTCAGGTGCCGACAAGCCGGTGATGCCCATGGTTGTGCGCCCGCGCGATTCGAGCGCACGCTGATACCACGGCGCCAGCAGCTGAACCTCGCTCTCGAGCCTTGCAGCCCATCCATCACTGTCTGCAGCTGGCGCGCCAGAGCTGACAGGGCACACAAAGGGTTCTGCCGTCTCGTCGCCACCAGGAATGTCTTCTGGGTAGTCCGCCAGCACCGGGCCTTCGTCAGCCTCCAGAAGGCGCAAAGCTGCGCGGATGACGCGCGTCTGGAACGCTGCATCACCCGGGATGCCCAGCGGTCGGCCAAGCGGAAAGCTGACCCACAAGAACCGGGGCGGTGCAAAAGATTCGGTGTTCTCGCGCACCAGGCTGATCCCAGTTGTCGCAATACCCTCCGCTTCGAGGAAATAAGCAATCGCGCTCACGGCGCGAGTGCAGTTTGGTCAAACGGGCGTCAGAAACGCCGCGTCAACGCCGTCAGCACGCAATAATCGGCCCAGCTTGCGCACGCTCTGTTCAAAAGCCGGAGGCTCAAGACCAGCGCCCATGAAACTGAAGTGATGTTCGGCTACCCCCCCAATTTCTCCAGCTTCCAGCAACTCGTGGAAACGTTCGACAGGCAGGACCACGTTGATGTCTTCCTGGAACCCCGTCCGGTCAAAATTCACCGATGAATGAGACATCGCGTATGCGCTGCTGTAACCCGCATCAGGCAACACGCGATAGGTCGCGTCGTGACCCACGAATGGCTCGCTGCCTGCGGGATGAATTCCGGCTGTAGTGACCAGGGCGAACTTCTTTGCTGAAAGTGGACGAGTGTCCCTGACCCAGACCGGAGGGCCTATGGGTGCACCGTTCTTAGCAAGCAGGTGCTGCGCTTCATAATCTGGCAGATCGCTTAACCTAACCATGTAGTCCTCGTGCACGAATCGTTTTTCAATGCACGATTATGAAGGCAAACGGGTCAGCGCAGTGAGTCGCGCCGTTCGAAAGGTACGACGGTCTCGTCGTCGTTGGAGGGATTACCCCAATTCAATAAGCTTTCGTCCGACCCCCCATCCAATCGTCGTCATCGGTGTGTGACAGGCCATCGATGCGTTGTAACGCGGCCATTAGTGGCGAGGAGCTGGGGGCCATGCCGAGGCCTTTATTGACGAGTAGCCGTGCGACTTTCAGGTCACCAAATGCGATCTGGACCTCAACTTCAGCCAGCAGGTCTTTGACGTTCTGCAGGGTAGGTTCAGATGCCAGCTCGCGGACTGAAACGGTCGTTTCTTCCGCGCTCGAGTGCGGCGGTTTGTATGGCGCACCCCCCCCAAATCTGCCGGCGCGCTCTGCCATATGCTCTCCTGATTCCGGGCTGCCTTCGCCGCCATTTGAAGTTTGGCTTCCGCCTCCCGCCTGGCTTTGCCCGCCGCAATCTGCCGCCCGGTCAGTCGTCTGCGACCAACAATCAATGCCCACAGGAACCACACGGTCAGAAGCACGATGCCTGCCATCGCCACAGAAGAGATAAGGATCGCGGCCGGGCGGCTCATGCCATAACTGCGTGCTGTCTGTATGAACGGCAGCTCGGACAGTGGCGGCAAGAAGCCGACTAACGCCGCCACGCGCTCGTCCGAAAGCCACTCACCCAGTATCGGGTTGGGCTGACTCGGCGCGCGGACTGGCACCACCGACGCAGGCTGCCGTTCGACTACAGGTGCAGGGAGCGAACGCACTGCCACGCGGCCGCTCCCACTTGCTCCGGTAGCCAACGACTCCGAGGCCGCACTCACTGCCACAGCAGTGCTATGCGAAGTTGTTTCTTGCGGAGCAGCAGGAGCGGCGGTCGACACAGGTTGACTGGCGCGGATGGAATCCGTATCTGTTGCCGTCGCGGCCGTAGCCGTGGCGGTCGTGCCTGCGAGTGCCGGCGCCTGCGCAACGGCAGTTGCACTGGAATCGACGGTTGTTGAGGTGGTCCCGGTCTGCTCACGCTGGGGCTTTACTGCGGACTGACCAGCCACTTGCGCTGACGCCAGAGCACTCGACTCTACGAC
>CEUN01075936.1_pt1 | contig 21249 bp, 11 predicted proteins | sample 361501 | NCBI WGS metagenome assembly CEUN01 (sample SAMEA2622801, study PRJEB7988) | marine metagenome | biome: marine biome (ENVO:00000447); feature: marine epipelagic mixed layer (ENVO:xxxxxxxxx); material: "saline water (ENVO:00002010), including plankton (ENVO:xxxxxxxx)" | depth 120 m | reverse complement strand
CGGCTGGATGCCGTTGGTGTACATCTGTTGTCGCGGCGAGCCGGGATACTCCAACGGCACGGGCTCCGACCACGTGCGCAAATCCGGCGAAGTCGCCATGGCGACCGAACGCATGCCGTCGACCACCGTGCGGAAGTAGAGCACGTATTGCTTGGTCCACGGTTCCCAAAACGCGACGTTCATCGAATCGAGCGCGCCCTGCTTGAAGATTGCCTCTTCGCTCTTCTGCCACTGTTTCGCATCCGGAGAGGTGAACAGGTGCAAGCCGACCTTGCGATTACCGCCCACCGCCTTGAATTTCTCCGCTGGAGGGCAGTTCTCACTGGTGTCGAGAAACGGCACAAACGTTCCCGAGTAAGGGCTGCCGGGCCAGACGATGTTGTTGGCCAGGGGATCGTCGACCTGCTTCGCCAGGTAGCCGCGCAATGGGAACTTGCGAAGGTGCGGCTTGATCCATCGGATACCGTCGCGACTCTCGGCGTAACAGACCACCGGGCTGTGAGCCATGCGGAGTTTGCCGCCTTCCCAGGTCATGCGATGCCCCCGATAGATCATGATGAACCGGTCGCCATCTCGCATCACCGTCGGGTAACCGCTGGTGTTGCCCTCCCAAGGTTGATCGAAACGAATGGCCTCCTCCCGCGCCGTCGGATGGTGCAGGACCAAGCTCGCACCATCGAGCTTCTCAATCAGGTAATGATCAACAAAGAGTTCACGGCGCGAGCCGATCTCAATCGGATCGGCGGCAGTGGCCGACAGCGCACCCGCCAACCAGAGAACCGCTCTCATTGGCGGCCTTCCAATGACACACATCGATGCGGCCCGTAGATGCCCGCGCCCCACTTGACCTGGCTGGTTGCCTCAACTCCGGACAACGCTCCTGCAAGTCGGGGACCCAACCGGGCGTTCGCCAAGATGGCGCCGTCCTGTCTGATCGACATCTCTGATCCTCGGATGTTGAAAACAAAGGTCGTCTTGCCACGGGTCCATTTGGTGGGCGCGGAAAGATGGCCGGGCATGGTCACGCGATATACCTTGCCGTAGTCCTGCCACTTGTCGGGAGCAAGGAAGGGCCAGAGTTTGGGATCCCATCGCCGTGGTGACTTGTTGGAGGTGCCAACGAAAAGGTCCGAACCGCTGGTGATCAGGCTGGTGATGCGTTGGCCCCACAGGTTGCGCGGGACGTTGCCCTCGTTCTCAACGTCGTAGGGATGAGTGATTTTCTTCGAGAGGTCAGGATGGGAAAAAAAGCGCCGGCCAAATGTCCACCGATTGCCGCTTGGATTGTAGCGCCACACTTCGCCCCAAGGCCACACGCCGACCAAAACTTCACCTCCGTAAAGCGTGGTGGTTTGCGCCTCGCGGGCACTGCCCGATACGCCGGGCATGACGGGTGGCCAGCCCTTGAGGTCGGTCAGTTTCCGGCCGTCGTATTCCCAGACCCGGCCGGTCGGGTATTGGCCCAGCAGCAATCGGTCATTGAACGCAAGCGACGAGTAGAGCTGGAAGCTGACTCCCAACTTTGGGGCAAGGATCATTCGCCAGGCACCGTCTTCGAAAACATAGAAGCCGCCAATGTTGGAACCGGTAACAATCTGTTCACCGAGCAAGCCCCAGGCGAAGGTGGTTTCGCCCACGATCGGCAATCGCAGGGTGATCGCCTTGCCCAGGTCCACCTTGCCGTCCGACGGTTTCCAAGGGCAGGCATAAAGGCGGCTGAATCCGTCCTCATCGTTTTCGTAGGGGTGATACGGTTTGCCGTCGCGATGAACGTGGTAAAAGCAGAGGTGACCGTTGGCGTAGAAGAACAATTGGTAGCTGCCCTGCTTCGGCGGCGAGAGAACAACCTCGCCATCCCAAGTCACCTTGCTTTCACCAAAGCCCAGCACACCGCTGCCGACGCGCATGGCTTCTTCCTTTCCACCAGGTCCGGTCGTCCGTTCCCAGGCGCCCTTATCGGTGTTCCAAAACCCCAGTCCGCCGTAAGTCGAATACACCTTGCCCTCGCGTCCGTAAAGATAGGTGCCGGTAAGATTGCCCGATGGTCGCGGGAGTTCCTTGACCGTCATCTCGCGGGGACCGTTGTGGGGACGAATGAAGAACTGCACATCGTGTCGATCGGCGCGGTAGCGGGTGTTGTAGGCGTTGGGAAAACCGGCCCCGATTGTCACCGAACCATCCGGACTCGTGGCTTCGAACAGCGATCCGAAATTCTGCCCGATATCTTCACCACGATCGATGGTCACGCTGAATCGATGGTTTGGTTTCAACAAAGCCAGCATCTTGGCGGCGTAACGCCGGCCCAGCTCAAGCTGGCTGTTTCGATCGAAGTGATAGGGATCGAAATTCGTGAGGCCGCCGGTGAGCACGCAGGCGCTGTAGGGAATGGCTTTGACCTGATTCGGAATCATCCGGTTGAAGGCCTGATACTTTTCGTTCCACTGACCCAGCTGGCCAAAGACAAATGGCAGTTTGGGATTGTCGAACTCCCTGCGCAGACGGGCGACGTGTTCCTTGAGCAGCTGCGGATAGCCTTCCCAGCGTCCTGAATTGCCTTCGCCCTGGTGCCAGAGAATCCCCTTGAGCTGCCCACCCTGCTTGAGCGCGGCCTGGGCCTGTTTGATGGCTTCGCGGTAAAGGTCGTAAGGCTCCAAATGATCCGGATGCCATTGCTCGATCGAGGTGCCGCCACGCGCCCAACAGACAATGCCGACCGTGACGCCGGGATTCGCTTTCTGGTACGCGGCAACGAAGGCAGGCCCGCCATTCATTCCCTGCGTGCTGCCGGGTTTCTGGTGTTTGGAGTAGCGATTAAAACCGGGCTGGGCGGCTTCCCATTCCTTGCCGTTCCACAAAAGACAATTGGGAATCGGTTTGCGATCCTCGTCCTTCAATGGCGCGCGACCGACCATGTTGGACTGACCGATGAGCAGGAAGACGTGATCCGGCCTGGCTTCACCGGCCCGGGCCGGAACGGACAACAGCAGGCCGAGCAATATGGCAGGGAGAAACTCGCGGTGCATGGGTCGCGATTAAACGGGATCAATGACCACCGACCAGAGAATTATTTCCTCTCAGGGCAACTGCCGGGCCTTGAGCGGGGTGCCAATCTGTAAAAGCCGACTTGCCCCGCGCAAGGCCTTTGACGATGGTTGCACCTTCCGTCGTCATGAAGAACACAACCTCACTCATTCTCTGCCTGACATTCGCTGCGATCATCGCGACCGCCAGCGCCGCAACCCGCAAGCCAGCCAGTTCCGGATATCAGCCTCCACCCAAGATCAACCGCGTTGGGGGCGACCCGGCACCGATCAAGGCACCCCCGCGTCGTCCGCTGTCGGAGTGGGCGGTTTCTCCCCAGGAAGGAAAACTCGCGCCATTCCTGCAAGAACGTCCCCTCACGAAAACGAAACTCTTCGACGGTGGTCGTTTCCCGAGCGTGATTGTGGCCGCGAATGGAACCGTGGTCGCCACGTGGGGAAACAAGGATTATCACACCCGGCGCAGTCCGGACGGCGGTTCGACTTGGGAGAAAGCCATCCTCGTCGATCCGTCCTGCATTTCCGGTGGTGGCGCGATCGTGGATGAAATCACGGGTGACCTGCTGGTTTTCACCGAAGCCAAACATCCGCCGACGGACGATCAACGGCTTTATCGCAGCCGCGACGCCGGCAAGACCTGGCAACGCGACAAGGACTTCGTCCTTCACGCACTCCACCGTCGCACCCCCGGAGTGATTCCCAGTCTGCACATGGATGAAAACGGAATCACCCTGCGCCATGGCCCGCGACCCGGACGGCTCATTCGCAGCACGGGCAACTTCATGGGCGCGACCATTTCCGGCGGTCCGGCCGACACCTTTGCCAATGCCATCTACAGCGACGACGGCGGCAAGACCTGGGACACCAGCACCCCCTTCCCCGCCTTCGGCACTAACGAAGGGGCGGTCGAGGAATTATCCGACGGCCGCATCCTTTACATTTCCCGCCGACACCTCGCCACCGATGGTCTCGATCACCACTGGAAACACATGGCCTGGAGCCACGACGGCGGATCGACCTGGCGAGACCTGCGCGTCAGCAAGGTGTTGCCCGACGGCAACTCCAACTCCCGCTACGGCCTCATGCACGGCCTCATCCGCCTGCCCGTCAAGGGCCGTGACATCCTCGTCTTCAGCAACATCGAAAGCAACAAAGGCCGCGAACGCGGAACGCTCTGGACCAGCTTCGACGGCGGGGAGACCTGGCCGGTCAAGCGACTCATCGACGCCGGCCGCTTCGCCTATTCCTCACTCACCGCCGGTCGTCCCGGCACTCCGTCCGAAGGCTGGATCTACCTGCACTACGAAAATTATAGGGGCAGCATCATGGCCCGCTTCGACCTCGCGTGGCTGCTCCAAGGTGAGGCCACCGGGGATGGGAAAGTGCCCGGTTGGGCGCAATGACCTGAGTCTTACTAAAGGAATCCCGAATCTCGCCCATCGAGTTGCGGAACTGCTGGCAATAGCCTTACCGCGAATCCTCTGGTTCCTTCCCGTGACCACACATCTGCTGACGTCGCGTAGCAACCGCTAAATTGTAAACGTGGGTTTTCAACCACGGTCGCCGTTCCCCCGAAACGTCGCTTAGTAGCGACCGTCCACTCAGCAGGATTGAACTGCCACTACGCGACTCCAAGTCTGCAAACGGTTAACGAAACCTATTGCTGATACATCAACACCATTGAGATCGAAGGCTGACGAACCGTGGCGGCTGGATTAGTTGGACTGCTTCCTTTTGATCGTAGCCTGAGTCCCTTTCAAGACGCCAAGAATGCGCTGGTTGGTTTGAGGCACGTTTCGCACGCCAAGTTTGTGAGTCACGCGAGTCGATTTGCAGATCCGAAGGTAACAATTGCGAGCCGAAGTGGTTGTTGTGTTCACACTTTTGCCTCATCCGAGGTGGTCGACGCACTGCAAAACACCGACCTTTTGGCTGACTACAAAAAACTTCTGAAGAGTCACAGAGACGGTCCGATTTAGGTAGATGTTGCCTGGCCGAGAACGATTGGAATCCGGACCCTAATCTGCCAAGCTCTTTCGGACGCTCCGCTTGTCAGACAACCAATCCCTTCATTCATCACATGAAGGAGTTGAATTGCATTTTTCCCTTCGGTTTTCGAGATTCCCGGCATGCCTAGCGCCAAAGCCGCCATTCTTGATGAATTCAATGCGCCCTTGCGCAGCTGCGAATATCCCCTTCCCGATAAACTCGATCCGGGCGCGTTCCTGGTGAAAACGGAAATGGCCGGGATCTGCGGCACGGATGTTCATCTTTGGAAAGGCGGGCTGCCGATTCAGCTACCGGTGATTCTCGGACACGAAACGGTTGGGCGGATTGAATCGGTCGGCGAAGGTGTGACGAAGGATTGGAACGGCAACAGAATCAAGCCGGGCGATCGCATCACCTGGAACTCAGCGATCTCCTGCGGTGAATGCTACTACTGCAAGGAGGTGAAGCAACCCACGCGCTGCCCGGAACGGCGTGCCTATGGCATTGGGTATCAATCCAATCAGTCGCCTCATTTTCTTGGTGGCTATGCCGAGTATCATTTCCTTCGACCGGGCTCCACTGTGTTCAAGCTGCCTGAAGCGCTTCCGACGGAAGCAGTCATCGGTGCTGGCTGCGCATTGATCACCGCCATTCACGGAGTCGAGCGAACTGGCATTCAAAAGGACGATCAGGTTGTTGTCCAAGGCGCCGGGCCGGTAGGCATTGCAGCCTTGGCCGTGGCGAAAAACGCCGGAGCCAGCAAAGTGATCCTGCTGGGCGCCCCGAGGCACAGGCTGGACATGGCCAAGCGTTTTGGTGCGGATGTCGTGCTCGATCTGGAGGAGATCGACAAGCCCGAGGCGCGCATTGAAGCAGTGAAAGACTTGACCGGCAGTTATGGTGCAGATGTCGTACTCGAGTGCGCGGGCAGGCCCCAGGCTGTTGTGGAGGGACCGGAAATGTGCCGTGACGGCGGGAAGTATCTCGTGCTTGGTCATTACTGCGACGCGGGCCCCGTGATGTTCAATCCGCATGTCATCACGCGCAAACAGCTGCAGCTCTTCGGTTCGTGGTCGAGCGAACCGCGCCATCTCGCCGAGGCGATTCAGTTCCTTGAGGCCAACCCCGATCGCTTTCCGTTTGCGGACATGGTCACGCATCGTTTCAAGATCGACGCAGCCAACGAGGCTCTGCAGACCACCGCCGAATGGCGCTCGGCCAAGAGCGTCATCGTCCCCTGATTAGCGGGAAGACATGATTCCCAACGGCACGGAGATTCTCTCGGCGAATGAACTTTCGCTGTCCCACGGCTTCGATCAGCTGCTCAACAGCGTTTCGCTTTCCGTATCGGCCGGCGAACGCATCGGTTTGGTTGGTCGCAATGGGTGCGGCAAGACGAGCTTCCTCAAACTGCTTACTGGAGAAGACCAACCCGACAACGGAGTCATCTCTATCAAAAAGGGCGTGCGCCTGGGTTACCTGCCGCAGGAATTTGAATTGGATGAATCCAAGTCCGTTCAGGAAAACATCGAACTCGGTGCAGCGGACGTTTTGGAATGGCGCACACGCTATGAAAACGGTGACGGCACGGATGACGAACTCGCCGAGCTCCAACACCGGATCGACGGCGCCGATGGCTGGCAATTGGAGCCCCGGATCAAGGCGGTCGCCAGTGCATTGAACACACCTCCCCTCGACGTCCAGATCGCACCGCTGTCCGGTGGTGAAAAACGTCGCGTCGCACTCTGCCGGGCGATTGTCGCCCAGCCGGACCTGCTGTTGCTCGACGAACCCACCAATCATCTGGACGCCGATTCGATCCAATGGCTGGAGGACTACCTGAAGATGTTCAAAGGCGCGCTGATCTTCGTGACGCATGACCGATACTTCCTCGACACGCTCGCCACGATCATGTGGGAGTTGGACCGAGGCAAGCTCTACCCCCATCCCGGCAATTACACCGCTTACCTCGAATCCAAGGCCATCCGCCAACAGATCGCCGAACAGGGCGAACGACGACGCCAACGCTTCCTCCGCGTGGAACTCGACTGGGTAAAAGCGGGTGTTCGCGCGCAACGTTCCAAGTCCCGTCATCGCCTCGACAAGTTTTACGAGACCAAGGGACTTGAAGCGCCACCCGAAGAGCGCGACATGGATCTCCTCATCCCCCCGGCGCCTGATCTGGGTCAACGCGGCTTCGAACTGCTGAACGCCGGCGTAAGTGTTGGCGAAGGAGACGACGAACGCTGGCTGTTTCGAACCCTTGATTTAAATCTCAGCCGAGGGACGTGCACCGGCATTGTAGGCCGTAATGGCGTCGGCAAGACCACCCTCCTGCGCACCTGCATCGGTGATCTTGAGGTCGCCGAAGGCAGTGTGAAAATCGGAGCCAAGGTGGAGGTCAACTACATCGATCAATCCCGCCTGAAGCTCGATCCCCAAGCCACGATCATGCAGGAGATTTCCGCAGACGACGAACAGATCGTTTTCGGCAATCGCAAACTCAGCACCCGCGCATATCTCAAGCGTTATCTTTTCGCCGATGATCGCATGGGACAGCGCGTGGAGATGTTATCCGGCGGAGAACGCGCCCGTCTGATGCTCGCGAAGATCCTGAAACACGGCGGAAACGTTCTGGTGCTGGACGAACCCACCAACGATCTCGATCTGCCCAGCCTCCGCATGCTCGAAGAAGCCCTGGCCGCCTTCGAAGGAATCGTGCTCGTCGTCAGCCACGATCGCTACTTTCTCGATCGCATCTGCGACCAGATCGTTGGCTTTGAAGGCGATGAAGTGTATGTGCAACCAGGCAACTATTCCTACTACCTCGAGAAGCGAAGTGAACGAGATGCGCGCCGCCAGCAACGTGAAGAATTCAAAGCGGCAGACCTGAAAAAGAAGGAGACCAAGCCCACACCCAATCCCGACAAACCACGCAAGCTCTCCTACAAGGAACAACAGGAGCTTGCGGGTATGGAAGAGTGCATTCTTGAGAAGGAAGATTCGGTAGCGGAAATCGAAGCCACGCTCAGCGATCCGGAGTTCTACACCACCCGCGCCGCGGAAGCCGGTCCCTTAAACGAGAAGATGGAGGCGCTGAAGCAAGAGATCGCCGGACTGTATGCACGTTGGGAGGAGTTGGAGAACGTGGGTAAAGATTGATCCATCGTATCAGCGAGCGTAAGCGAGCTGACCATCGAACCCTCCACCTGCTCGCTCACGTTCGCTGCTGCCGTATCCTTCAATACTCCATCCTCCACGAGACGCCTCCGGCCAGGTTGAATCGAGGTGACGGTTCATAGAAACGGCCACCAAAGGCATTCAATCGTGTCTGTCCATTGTAGCGAACGTTGAGCAGATTGTTCAGCGCAAGGAACGGCGTGAACATTGCCCGACCGAGGCGGCTGACCAAACCGAGGCGGAGGTTAAGCAGGGTATACGCGTCGTTCCGGGCGGTGTTCGCATCATTGACGTCAAGCTTATCGACAAACTGAAGATCCAGGCTGCTGAACCACCCGCGCTCGCTGCGCCAGCGAATTTCGGTGAACAGCTGGTGCTGCGGAATGCCGGGTTCACGATTGCCGGAGAAGTCCCCACCTGCCGTCACATAGTCCTGATAGAGCGCCTCCATGGCGGTGAACGATGTGTTCCAGCTCCATTGCGGAGACCAGCGATACTCCATCGAGAGTTCGGCGCCTCTGCGTTCCGAGCAGCCGGCATTGCGAAAGAAGTCACGTCCCGTTGGACTGGTGAAGGGGATCAACTCGTCGTCAATATGGATCACAAAAAGGGAAAGCTCGGCGTGCAGTTTGTCACTGAAACGATTGCGCATGCCGAGTTCATGACTGCGGGCCGTTTGCGGTTCGAGAGCGGTGTTGAATCCACCCCCGCCGGTGGGATTGGCCAGTTCGGTGGTGGTCGGAGTTTGGAACGCGGTGGAAATGTTGGCGAAAAGATGGAGATTCGTCCGGGCTTCCCACTCCAAGCCGGTGAACCAGCTCAATTGATCCAAGGTGCGCGCTGCGGAATCGTCGCCGTCGGCCAGAAACGCGTCATCCACCTCAAACAACACATTGTCGTATCGCATGCCTCCGATCAGGGAAAACTCTTCGCTCAGTCGGAACTCGTTCCGCAGATAAGTCCCGATGGATCGGACGCTTTCCTGCTGATCCAATCCCGGTGCTCCTCTTGTTCCACCCACGTTTGCGTAGCGCTGCCGATCATCGTCCTGAAACTCCGCATCAACGCCGGAGACCAGTTGGTGGGCTTCGGATTCCCACACGTATTTCACACCCCCACCAATGCCGATTCGGTTGAATTCCACGACCCCGTCTCCGGCCGCCGGGACAATGGGCAGCTTGTTGTTGAAATCTCGGAATAGTGAATACTGCATGAATTCCAGCTCGTGTCCGGGTTGCAATCGGTTGCGGTAGATAAATCCCAGCCGCCCTTGTCTGACCTCCTCCCCGGCATCCAGCGCGACATTCCGAGCGCGGGCCTGCCGGCGATCTGCATCCACTTCGGCTCGCGTCAATCCACCTGCGTCACGTGACCACGGCGTGTGCGCGTAGTTGAAAAACGTGGTGAGTGAAGAACGTGCGTCAATCGAAGTGCGCAGCTTGCCGCCGGCAAACTGATTCTCGGATCCGCTGTGTTGTCGATATCCGTTGATGGTCGACCAATTGCCGTTGAGAGAATAATCGAGCCTTCCAATTCGCCCGCCGGTCCTTGCCTGATAACGCTGCAATCCGAACGAACCGCCAAACAATCGCGATTCAATGTAAGGACGGCTTGCGAAGTCATCGGTAATCAGGTGAATGACGCCCCCGGATGCGTTGCCGTACAAGGCCGACGCCGGACCTCGCAATACCTCGATTCGGCGGACAGAAGAAAGATCCAGATTATCCAGCTGGGTTTGCCCGTCGGGTGAGCTTTCCGGGATGCCATCGACCAACAGCTTGATCTCGCGCACACCAAATGCCGCGCGGGTTCCAAAGCCGCGAATCGCGATGCGTTGATCCTGCGCGAAGTTGAGGCTGTTTTGCACGAACACACCAGGCACCCGGCGCAGAGCTTCATCGATGGTGAGCGACATCTCCGTTGGCCGCAGTTGATCCCAGTCGATGACGGAAACGCCAGTTGCGGAGTTCGCGGCTTCGGTCCTGGACGCGGTAACCGTCACCGGATCCAGAACCATGTTCGTCCCTGCGGGACTATTGCACGGAAGCAGCAGAATCGCCCAACATATCAAGTGAAACGCGGGCAATTTGGAGCAGACCGGAATCAATTGTCTGCCGACTCAAGTTCCTTGATGAGAGGGCGGAAGCCGTATTCGTTGAGGAGGGCAATGATTCCGCGGTCGCCATTGTTACGATCCACATCCGCGATGGCACTGAGTGCGTTGTGCATGGCTTCGACCGCCTTGTCGAGCCCCTCAAGTTGGGCGTCCTTGTCCTTCTCGGATTTGCCGATGCCGGCAGCGCGAACGGATTCGAGGACGGTGAAGTAGTGCAGGGCGAACTCGAATTTCTTGGCGAGGTAGAGGCTGTAGGCGCGCGCACCGCCACGTGCACGGGTGTTGGCGCGATACATCTCGTTCATCGCCATGATGAATCCGGTCTTCGCTTCCCCCCACCACTCCGGAACAGGTTCGTTGTTGTAGTGGCGCATGATCACGTCATCACCTGGTGTGGCGATTGCCGGATTGTGCTCGTAAATAAGATTGGCCGCCTTGGCCAGGTGGTCGAAGCCGATCGCAATGCGTTTGCTGACCTCACCGCAGATGGGCGTGACCAGTTCATCGACGGCGCGCTTGGGTGTCATTTGCGCATCGAAGCCGGTGCGGGCGAGGTAATAGGCAGAGGTATTAAAGTCGTCTGGCAATTGGCACTCGACAACAAAGCCACTCATTCTGGCGCGGCGCAGTTCGGTGATCGCTGCGTGCGCGTGTTTCAGATCGAAATGCGGCAGGACATTCCGGTCGATGTTGCCGATTTGAATGGTGGGCAGCTCAACTGTGGAAACAACTTCGTCGGCGCCGGGGTAGGTGTGCTTTACCTGGATGAGAACAGAATCCGGCGCTTCGCATTCGATGGTCACGTTCATCCCCAGAAGTTTGGCTTCGCTGATGATGGCGCGAACGAGTTTGATCCCTGCATCGGTTCGTTGTGAATCCGATTTCGCATCACGCAATTCGGGATTGGTAAAGGTAGGTTCGCGTCCGAATGCCGCACGTCCGGCGGTCTCACCATCCACGCGCAGGACAGGGTGATTCCAAAGTTTGCTGGCGCGTTGCTTGCCGTTCGCAGATTTGAGTCTGACGAATGGCTGCCAGGTCTGAAGGGGGATAATGAGGTGATTGAACTTCAGCTTCACCAATTGGCGGAGCCGAAGCTTGTGTTCTTCCAGCGACCAAGAAAGCTGGCTGGCTGGCGAGATCCCCATCGTGCGCCAAGCGCGGGTCTTGAACTGAGGACTGAATTTGAGACGGACACCATCCAAGTTGAAGTCCGGTTTATTGAGCGGTTGAAAGTCAGCATGGAGAAGCCGGCGCACACCAAAGTGTTCCCCAAATTCGATCGCAGCCCAGTAAGTCGCGAGCGGACTTCCGCCGGTGAGCCGGAGCGTGGTGCGATCAGCGGTCTTCATCGTGCGCAGTGCGTGTCCCTCGGAGCCGAGACGGCGGCCACGATTCGCAGCCTGGTCTTGCGTGCCGATTTCCACGCTGAACTTTGCCGGCCGCGTCTCGCTTCGGAACTCGCGTTGTGAACTTACTTTCACGCCGAACAACTGCTGCAGTTGACGGGTGACTTCCTCAACCGCCATTCGCTCAAGCGGATGACGCCCCTGGCTCGAGACCACAACGACGGTGTCCGCTGCGTGCGCTTGACCGGTGAGCGAAAGCAGGGCTGCAAATAAAAGAAGGAGGGATCGTTTCATGACGGTGGATCGATTGAAGTTCATCTACTTGGCCTCGTTGGAGATGCAGAGAATGCTCTGGCGCGTGCGGATGAAGAGGCGGCCATCGGCGATGGAGGGGGTCGCCAGGATTTCTTCGTCCATGTCGTTCTTGGCAAGGATCTTCAGTTCGGGGCCGTCTTCCAGCACCACGACGAATCCGTTGCGGCCGGTCAGGAACACCTTGCCATCCGCTGCCACTGGCGAAGCATAATAGTCTCCGTAAGTTCGGAGACGGGTCAGTTCCCAGTTGATTTCGCCGGTGGTGGCGTCGAAGCAACTGGACAAGCCGCCGGATTTGACGACGTAGAGTCGGTTGTTGAAGACGAGTGGAGAGGAGAGGTTTGAAGGCGCACGGTTATCGAGGTTCCAGACGAGATGGGTTTTGGTAACATCTCCTTTGCCACCACCGCGAACGGCCTGGATGATATTCCCTCCACCGACCATGTTGCCGGGATGCTGGAATGCGTTTTCGATTTCGTCCTGATCCAGTCGCTTGTCCTTGTTGGTGTCTGAGCGATCGAACTTGGCATGGAACTCCTTCGGAGTTTCTTCACGGGCGAGATCGCCGTCCTGGTTGGTGTCCAGCCATTGGAGCAGCGCGTATTTCAATGTGCGCGATCGATCGCCGTAACTTTGAACTGCCACGTAGATCTTGTCCTTCACCACGACCGGTGAGGTCATGATGGTTCGCAGGAGCGTATTGCAGGACCAGCGTTCCCTGCCGGTTTCCGGATCGTAGCCCTTGAGCTTGCCGGAGCCGGCCACGACGAGATCGGTCTGGCCGTTGGCCGTGCACATGACGGGCGTGGCATAACCGGCGAGCATATCCTCGCGTGAAGTGCGCCAGAGTTCCTTTCCGGTCTTCGAATCGAGGGCGAGAACGAACGAAGCAAGATCATCGTCCTGGCAGAAGAAGATCTTGTCTCCATAGACAACCGGGGATGCGCCCGGCCCCCAGTCCATCAGGTAAGCCGGCAAGGGAACTTTATGCTGCCAGAGCTTGCTTCCAGATTTTGCGTCCAGCGCAATGATGCCCAGCGTGCTGAAGTAGACGTAGACGCGTTTGCCATCGGTTGCGGGTGTGGATGAGGCGTAACTGTTCGGTGGCGTGATGCGTGGAAGCTTGCCCGTGGGCCAGTCCTTCCGCCAAAGCTGCTTCCCGGTCTTCGCATCATGGCAGAATACGCCAAAGCTGGTCTCGCCTGTCATCGCGCAATTGAACACGCGACCGGAGGCGATGGCCGCCGAACCGATGCCGTCTCCCAACTCGGCACGCCAGAGAACCTTGTCTTCGTGGGAGAATTTGGCGGGAAGATTTCGGCTGGAGGAAATGCCACTGCTGTTGTTGCCGCGGAAGTGCGGCCAGTCTTCAGCATGGGTGGCCTGGCTCAGGACGAGAACCGTGAGTAGAATAAGGATGGCGCGTTTCATGAGTAAGCGGTTGGGCATTGATGGCGCAGGAGGTGATTGAGGCAATCTTTTTGTTGCGGCCAAAAGCGAATCGCTCAGTGAAATCACCGCGGCACGGACAGGTTTTTCCTGGGAAGTTCAGGACTCGGCGGCCGAATTCGGGCCGGATCGCCTTCGGCCCGCTTTACTTGAAGAATTTCAATGTGACCGGGTAAGTCAGGATGATTCCTTGCTTGGCTTTGTATGCCCCGATGACCGGGAACGTGATCGATGCGATGAAAAGAACCGCGCCAAGCAATACACCGACAAATATCGGTGCCGTGATCAAGGCGACGCCGGAGTAGATCAACGCCGAGAACATCCAGTTGAGGATATTGCGCCCGTGCTCGTCAACCAGGCGGGACTCCTGACGCTTCAACTGCCACATGATGATCGGGATTGCCCATCCCACCACGATCAGCAGGAGGCTCAGATGCATCACGATGCACCACTTGGTTGTGTCCTTCGAAACATCCTCAACCACCTCGTCGATTCGCGAGCTGACACTCTTTTGACTACGCAACAGGTTTTGCTTGGATTCTTCGTACTCAGCCGCGCTCAACACGCCCTTCTGGCGAAGTTGATGCAGTTTTTCGAGTTCGTCGGCCAAGCTCATCGTGCAGACGGATGTTAGGAAAAAATCACGACACCGCAAATCCAGAGTGCCCCACCCGTTGCCTTCGCGTGTGTGAACCAAGTTGTGGAGCGGTCTCCCGACCGCTTCACATTCCCGACCGAAGGTCTCCCAGTATGTAGGAGACCTTCGGTCGCAGGAGTGGTGGGGCCAGGAGCCCCGCCCACCTCGACCCGCCAAACGTCCCACGCCTGGCGCCATCTCCCCGGTTGCCCGCGCCGGTGGAGAAGCGTAGCCGGCGGCCGTGAATAAGTCCGGCTTGTTGAATCTCCACTCGCCAACACACTCGCGAATCGCTGATGAATCGGCACACGCAAAACCCCAAGCTCGCCTTGATCGCCTTCACATCGATCCTGCTGGCGAGCTGTAATCCGCAGACTGAAGTCTCGCGTGGTGTGGAACTCAGGCTCAGCACCCGGGAGTTTCGCGCGGACAGCTATTTCGAACTCCGCTTTGAGGAGGACATGGTGCCGTTCTCGGCGATCGGCACGGAAGCAATGGGTTCGCCCCTGCACATCCAGCCGATGTTGAAAGGCCGCTTCGTCTGGCTCAGCCCACGCAGTGGAGCTTACACACCAAGCGAGGCGCCGATGTTGAACACCACCTACCTCTTTCGGCTCTCGTCCGGTCTTCAACAAGCCGATGGGCGCGCCAGCCCTGCGCGGCTGTTGAAACGGCTGAGGACGCCAGATTTTGAAATCACCGATCTGCAGGCGAACTACCACCGCACCAACGACGTGCCCTCCAAACCGCGCATTCTCGTGGAATTCAATTCGGCGGTCGTCCCGGAATCATTGACGCCTTTCTGCCGATTCACAAACGGCGACAGAAACATTGCTGCAATTGTCACCGCCCAAACCAACCGCGCGAAGCACTCGTCTCCCATGCGATGGGCGATCGACGACTCCGGGAATACGCATTCGCGAAGTTGGAGGGAACAGTTTGATTACAGCTTTCGCAATCGTGAAGCGACAAACACGCCGGCATTGGAATCATCACGGGAAGATCCACCGCAACATCTCGTCGCCGTTCAACCGGCAGTCCCATTGCCCGAAGGTGAGGGTTGGAAACTGACCTTCGACGCGGGACTTCCCGCGAAGTCGAAACACCTGAGCCTGATGAAATTGCGTGACGTATTGCTCGGTTCAATCCGCTTCGTTGAAGTGACCGACGCCCATGCGATGAACATCTATGAGCGCGGCAAGTACATTCAACTGGTTCTGAGCAAGTCCCTCCATTGGCGGACGACGCAGCAACGATTGAAGGAGTGGATCACCGTCAAACCACCGGTCGAGAATCTCCGCGTTCAGAAAAGCTACCGATCGATTCTGGTCTACGGAGACTTCGTTCCCAAATCATTGCCTTACGAGCGTGTGGACAAATACCAGATTCGCCTAGACCCGCGCGGGACATCCGCATCGCAAGGGGGTGAACAACCGATTCGCGCGTTCAAGGGCAACGTGAAATTCAAGCCGCTCGTTCCACAGGTCCGCTTCCCGAAATTCGAAACGTCCAAGTCATTCACGGGCAGTGACGCTTATCCCGTTCTTGCGATCAACGCAGATCGAGTCCGGCTTTCCGCGAAGAAATTGACGCCTGAAACCTTGATCCATGTTCTGCGGGGCTACGGGGGACATTACCGCAGTTGGCGAAATCGCCGGACGCATGCAATTCCGTTTGGTGTCGTGCCGGGCATTGAGCTGCTCCCGCGTCAACTCCATACGCGCAGTCCGCTCGACGAACCCGTACGAGTCCCGTTGAATCTCAGCGAACTCCTCGACGACAAACCCGGACCGATCTTTCTACACGCCACACCGTCCGGCTGGCGGGGCGCGCCGCCGATCACACAGGGCGTTGTCCAACTCACGGATCTGGGCGCGATCTGGAAGCATCACGCTCATGGAGCAAGTGTGTTCGTGTTCTCGCATCGCAGCGGCAAACCGCTCGCCAATGCGCGCGTGAGTATTCATGAAGACGACAGTCACATGCTGGTTTCCACGCGAACGGACGGGAACGGCATCGCGCACTTCCAGCACGATTCCATCATTTCCCAACACCCCAGCTCGAAGCGCCGATGGCTGATGATTCGAAATGGAGACGACGTTCACGCCCTGGACTTCAGCAAACACCAGCTTTCGCGTTGGGGATTCGGAATCAACACCTATTGGGATACCGAAACGGAGAACATTCCCACGCTGTTTTCGTTCAGTGATCGCACGGCTTATCGCCCCGGAGAAACGGCGCACTTCAAAGTCATTGGTCGCATCATTGGGAACGAACTTGAGGACTGGCCGATCAATCCCGATCAACGCGCAGAATTCAATCTCTACGATCCACGCGGAAGGGTGATCGCGCAGACGACCAACAAGATCTCAAACCTCGGTTCGTCTCACTGGAACGTCGAACTGCCCCGCGATCGACCAGGCCGCTATCGGATGCGCGCCAGGATGCCCGGCGCAACGACGAGCCAGATCATCCAGGTCCAGGCCTTCAAGCCGGACGCGTTTGAGGTCAGGCTGAGCCAGCCTCGCATCGGGTTCGTTGGCGATGACATCGCGCTGGATCTCTCCGCCAACTATTACCTGGGCAAGGAACTCTCCCGCGCAAAGGTGCAGTGGACAGCGACGGCCAATGAGTTCAGACCGACGCTGAAAGGATTGGATGGCTTTGTGTTCGGCAAGGCGCATCGCCACTACCGTCTGCGTGAAGTTTTGCGCAGAGGCACGCATACCGGGCGAGGTGAATATTCCTCCGGCAGCAACTTTGTCATCGCCCCGCGATTGTTTTTGTCCGGTAAGTCTGCGTCGCCCCGGCGCGTCACCGTTCGCGCCAGCGTGACAGATCAAAATCAGCAGACGGTTTCCAGCGATCGTCAGTTTGTTGAACCCGGCGCCGAGTTTTATCTGGGGTTGTCTGCGATGGATCACGTCATCCCTGTGGGCGCGAAGATCAGTCCGGTCGTGGTGGCAATCGTTTCCGATCATAACCTTCGAACCAACTCGCTCGAAGCGACCATCAAGCTTTTCTCGATTCAATGGCGGCCCATTGCCTATCAGGGTGCCGGCAAGACCCATAAGTTTCGAAACGAATACCGACTCGAGGAACTGCGAAGCGAGCGAATCCGGACACAGATACCTACCCGAGAGGGGATCAAGTGGAACGCTCCGCCCGCCACAAATGAGTTCGCCACCATGGACAAGGGTGGGCACTACCTGCTGGAAGTAAGCACGGAGGACGAGTTTGGTCACCAGGTCGTGAGTTCAACGGACTTCTCAGTTTCCGGCACCAACCGGGTGGCCTGGGACTACAAGAATCCTGCACACGTTCAATTGGTGCCGGACCGCGAGGTCTATCGACCGGGCGACCGCGCGCGCATCCTGGTGAAGACACCGATTGAGGGACATGCACTGGTTTCCAAGGAGCGCAATGGAATCCATGAACTTCGCCATGAGGCCTTGAGCGGCAACGCGCCGGCAATCGAGATCGACATCACCACCAACGACGCTCCGAACGTCTTCGCCTCGCTCACACTGGTGCGTGGCTCGGAAGACGGTCCAAAGAAATTTCCGAAACCGGATTTTCGATACGGCTACTGCGAGTTGAAGGTCGAAGACTTCACGCGCCGGTTGAAGATCGAACTCAAACCGGAACAAAAAACCTATCGCCCGTCCGCGAACGTGAAACTCGCGGGTCGTATTCTCGACCACCATGGCCAGGCGGTCGCCGGCTCTGAGGTGACGCTTTACGCTGTCGACGAAGGCATTCTCAGCCTCACTGCCTATCAATCACCCGATCCATTTGCCTTCTTCCATCGCGACCAGAATCTTCGCGTCGCCACTCACCTTTCGCTGCCGGCGTTGATGTCGGAGAATCCTGCAGAACTGGAATTCTCAAACAAGGGATTCATCGCCGGTGGCGGTGGCCGCATGGGCAAACCGCGAAGCAATTTCGAACCCTGCCCCCTCTGGTTGCCCGCGGAATTCACGGACGCCGACGGCCGGTTTCAGGCGGAGTTCGTCGCCCCGGATAGTCTCACCCGCTATCGGATCATCGCGATCGCGCACGCGGACAAGGGTAGATTTGGCAGCGCGAAAACTGACATAGAGGTGAACAAGCACTTGATGATTGAACCAGTCCTTCCGGCGTTTGCCCGCCGTGGAGACCAAATCAAAGCTGCGGCTTTGCTGATCAATCGCACCAAGTCAGCAGGACGCGTTGAGCTGCGGTGGAAACGACGCGGCGCGGCGCTTACCAAGGGACCGGACACAAGGTCTGAAAACGTGGAACTGGCCGCCAATGAAACCCGCACGGTTCAGTTTCCGTTTGAGTTCATCGAAAGCGGATCCACCGAATGGATCTGGGAGGCGAGCTTCCTGGATGGCGAACAAAAGGGAGTGGGCGATTCGGTGGTGAGCAAATTCCGCGTGGAAGAGCCGATGCCTTTCGTCAATGAAGTCTTTGTCGGACGTGTGAACAGCGGCACCAATCTCCTCGCCCCGGTGGATCCAGCGCTGCTCTTGGGTCGTGGGCACGTCGCGGTCTATGCGTCCACCTCTCCGCTCCTCCAAGCCTGGGGCGCCACGGACTACCTCCTGCGCTACCCCTATGGCTGTCTGGAGCAAACCGCATCTTCGATGACGCCTTGGCTGCTCTTGCATTCTGATCAGACGCTCCGCGCCCTCTCCGGCAAATCCAGGCAAGATTGTGCCAACGCGGCCAAGAAAGGGGTCGCGAGAATTCTTTCCATGCAGACCGGTCAAGGGGGGCTTTCTTACTGGCCGGGTGGAAAGAAGCCACAACTCTTCACCAGTGCATATGGCGCGATGATGTTGCTCAAGGCAAGAGATGCGGGCCTCGACGTTCCCGAACAACCACTCGACGATGTGCTGGAATACCTGCGCCGGATCGCGCGCAGCAAATCACGGGAATCCCTCACCTATACCTCCACCGATTTCCTGTTCGCGCTCTATACCCTTGCGCTCGCCGACAAGGGTGAAACTGGCTGGTATACCCACATCGCCAACCGTGCTGAATCCATACATCCGTCTTCACGCGCTCTGCTCGCTATGTCGATTTTGCATTCGTTCGACGCACGCCATTGGAAAAACCTCGCTCGCAAGTTGCTCAATATACCCCGCCCGGAAACTTCGGTTCGCTGGAATCACTTCGGCTCCCAAGCGCGTCTCACAGCGCTCGAACTCATGGCTTGGCGAATACTGGGCGATGCAGATCAAGTCCTTCAACGGCAGGACAAGCTTCTCGCCGGTCGAAAGAATGGCCACTGGCTGAACACGCAGAGCGATGCCTGGGTGCTCATGGCGCTCGCGGGACAGCAAGGCTCAATGGCGAGGGAAATCGCGACCGTGAACGTTTCCTGGTCGGATGAGTCGCGTTCAATCGAATTGCCGGACGGAGCGACCCGGATCGAGTTTCGGCTGGACCGCGATAAGCAGGGAATACCCATGGTCTTGGAGCATGATTCCAAAGTGCCGTTGTTCGCCTATGTTCGTGTGAGTTCGCAGCTGGAGAAACTGCCGGACCCGCTCCGCGAACGCGGCTTTCAACTCACGCGGCAATACGAGGAAGTCGACGGCGAAGGCAAAAGGACACCGGCAAGCGATCTCGAAACCGGCGACACTGTTCTGGTCACATTGAGATTCAGCTGCCAGGAAAATGTCGGATATGTCGCGATCGATGATGCCTTGCCCGCAGCGTTCACAGCTATCAATCGCGCCTTCAAGTCACGAACAGCGAACGGCCAGTCACTCGAACGGACATGGACCGCTGATTTCCGCGAGATTCGCGATGATCGCGTCCTGTTCTTTCGCAACCACCTGCCCAAGGGCGAACACCAGATCCGCTACCTCGCCCGCGTCCGTGCCGAAGGTGGATTCCAAGCCCCACCGGCCCGCATCGAAGAAATGTATCGACCCTCGCGCCATGGCTTAAGCAAGCCCATCCGCGTGGAAAGCCGGCGATAATTCATACCTTTCACGCAATTAAGTTCATTGATGCGCCAAGCCACGATTGTGAATTGAACAACCTTGCCAATACCCTCCATTTAGGAAGTGTCTTTCAAAACGCGAATGACTGATTCTCTCGCCAGTATCCAAGGAATGCGCGATCTGCTCCTGATCGCAATCAACCTCGGCATCTTGGCGACTCTCATCTGGATCGGCATTCAGTGAAGGACGAAGGAAAAGGACGCCGAGGAAGAATCGGAATCAGGCACGGACGAACTGAAGCAGCTCCTCAACTCGCATCTCCAGAAACATGAGAAGCTCGCCAGTTCCGTTGCGACCACGACCAACGAGATGAAAGTCAGCCTCGGAGAAGTCATGAGCGGTTCGGGGGAAAACAATGCCGGGCTGCCGCTGGCGGATTTCAAGTCCATGCGGACGCAGATCCGAGAGTTGAAGGAGAAGTTCAACGAGTCCTTGCGCAAGCTGCTTGAAGATTTCACTGACGAGAACATCCGCCGGGTGCACGCAACGGACGAATTGCGGAAAGCCATTCAGGAAGACCTCAAAGGACAGGTGGAGAATCTGCGGACGCTCGTCGAGCGGAAGTCGGAGACCACCATCAAGCGCACACAGAGCACACCCTCGTCGGCAACCATCACCGCGTCTGTCACGAGCGACCTCGCCGAGGAGAATCGAAAATGGCAGGAGCACGTCCGCACCGCGCTGGCGGACATCGCCGACCGGCTCAATCGCATGCAGCAACGCATGGAGGAAATCTTCCAGGTCTGAGCCCGTGCCCCCTCCGATCTTCAGCCACATCTGCGACCGCTGCGGGTGTCCCATCGAAGGAACGGAGACCCGTTACATCGCCCAGATCCAGGTCTACGCGGCGCCCACCGACATCCACATCAGCGAGGAAGAGTTGAAGCCCCCCCGCGAAGGAAGAACTCGCGTCCATCACCGAACAATGCGCCGGCATGACGGAAGAAGAACTCATGAACGACGTGCACGTCGAGTTCACCTACGACCACTGCCGGGGTTGCCAGAAGGAGTACATCAAGAAACCAATTTCCTCCGTTGAACCGTAGTTAGTTGACTGACTTGGTGGCACAATTGATGAGAAGCGAACTGCCCGTCCTGATCGAACACTTTCACTTGCCAACCCTTCCGATCGATCCGGACGATGTGGCGTTTATTCTTTGCGCCGACAACG